>Ga0255774_10000060_pt1 | contig 102636 bp, 63 predicted proteins | sample 101ome_17_FD_179972 | JGI IMG/M metagenome (GOLD analysis project Ga0255774, IMG submission 179972) | Coastal salt marsh microbial communities from the Groves Creek Marsh, Skidaway Island, Georgia - 101407AT metaG (version 2) | ecosystem: Environmental > Aquatic > Marine > Intertidal zone >... | reverse complement strand
TTTTTAGCTGTTTTAGAAATGATTATGTGTAGACTACTGCTCTTCTGACGCCACCGCTCCCTTTGCCTCTTTCGCCGCCGCTTCTTCCTCCGCCTTGCGCTTCTCTCGTCGCTTCGCCTTGCGCTCCCACTTCTCTCGGCGCGCCGCCATGAGCTTCTCAACCTCCGGATCCGGTTCGATGCGCAGAGGCAAACCATGGAGAACGTCGTCGTCGCTCTCGTCCGTGTAGTAATTCACCTTTTTGAACAAACACTCCGGTAAGTTTTCTAAATCAATCGTGCATGTTTGTTGCTGCTTCGACGCCGTCGAAGTCGACGGCTTGACGTCAAACTCATCCTCCTTCTCCACATACTCTTTGTTATCCACTAACGTCTTGAACGTCGGATCGAACGCGGCCCAGTCCTCTTTATGCTTCCTCGACCATACGTACAGATTTCCGTTCGCCCCGAGAGCGATGCCGATGTCGCGAATCGGATGCGCCGAGAGTTGAAGAATGCCCTTCGACTCGGCCGGACCTTCCAACACGCACTTCAACACTCCCGTCGCTCGATCCCACACGTGAATCTCGTGCGCGGCTCCGCTACTCACACCGTACACGTATTCACCGTTCCACGGGTACGCAGCTTCACCCCATTGCAATCGACTCGCCGAGGGACTCTCGTACTCGCGCGCTTTGGAAAGGATTTCACCCGACGAACTCACCGAATCGTCCACGTCAAACCCACAAATCGTCTGCGCGTTCGTCACCGCCAACAGGTGCTTGCCGTTTCTACACAATTCTAATCGCTTCACGAGCGTCGCGTTCGGGACCGCGATGGACTGCACGAGTCGCATCTCTTCCTGTTCCACGACGGACACCGTCCCTCGAGCGTCGCCGACGAATATGTACTTTCCATTCTTACTCGACAACGCCAATCCCGTTACGGGCGATTCGTGCGGCGACGGAATCTCCGTCTCGCGCTGCCCACGAAGACTCGCGCCGCGCACGTACGGCGATTTCCCCACGCTCGGACTCACGATGAGCGTCGTCCCCTTCGGCGCCGACGCCGCGAAACGAGCGCTCGAACACAAGCCGACGTTGGACAACACCGCGCTCACGTCCTCCTCCAACACGTCCCACACCTCCAATCGCCCGTCACTCTTCGCCGCGACGATTTTTCTACCGTCCAGGCTCCAGTGCACGCTCAGCACCGCCGCCTGCTCGTTGTCGTCGTCGTCGCTCTCCGCTCGAAACTCGCGCGTCGTCGCGCGCGTGTCCCAGCACCAAATCACGATCGTCCCGCTCGACGTCCCGCACGCCAACAGCGTCCCTCGGCGATTCCACGCACAACACGTCGTGCGCTGATGCGACAGGCGATCCTCCACAACCTCCCACATCCGACACGTGTCCGGCGCTGCGCGCGAAGGAAAAATCATTCGTCGGTTAGTTTTTTTCGATTCATCGTCGTCGTCGAAAGAATTCGCGCGTCGTGTCGACGTCGAGCGCGTCGGCGCGCGTCGGCGACCGTCGACGCGCGTCGACGCGTCGAGAGATATCGCGCGCGATCGACGCACGCACGTTCAAAGGCGCGAAACATGTCGCCTCGCGCGAGCGCGGTCGTCGCGCACTGTGGATTTCTGGCGCAAGTCTTCAGAATCCGTCGTGCGTCTCGTGCGTCGCGTCGTCGTCGACGACGGTGGACGCGCGCGCGAGCGAGAGAGGCGATGAATGGACACCCGCCCGTGGACGCGGCGACGCTGAACGCGCAGCGACGGCAGTATAAGCGCAGGAAGGCGGCCATCGATGACGCGAAGAGGGTCAGAGCCAATCGACGCGAGAGCTTCCCGGAATCGCCGGCGTTCACGGCGCTTCGCGCGTTGGAGCGAGAGATCGACGCGACGATTCGCGCGCGGCGGGAGGCGCAGCACGATCCGGAGATGACGCGCGAAACGGTGCGAGTGTACGTGTTTCACACGCACGACGGCGGCGAGCGATTCTCGCTCAAAGTCGTCGGGAGGCGTGTGAGCGAGGAACAGGAGGACGTCGAGCGGGGTGGGTCCACGGATGGGGCGTGGATGAACGGTGACCTGGATCCGGCGCGGTTCGGGAATTTCTTGAAGCGTCTGGAGGTGTCGATCGAGGGTCAGACGAGGCCGAAGACGTGGACGAGCGATGCGGAATACGAGAGTCAGCCTCCGGACGCGTTTGAGATACGAGGAGAGACGCGCGGAGCGGAGACGTTGGAGGCGACGATTAGACTCGAAATGGTGGGCATGCGCGAGCGGTACAAGGTGGCGAAAGATTTGGCGGAACTCATCGGGACGCTCTTCGCGACGCGCAAGCGAACCATCTCGGAGCTGTGGACGTATTTCACCGTGAACGGACTCGTGATCGAAGACGATGCGTCCAAGGTGAAACCGGACGAGCCCATGGTGGAGGTTCTCGAACGCGCGGGTTTCGACAAGTTGAAAGATGGTCGGGTGGCGTTTCGAGACGTGTGTGAGTTCGTTTTAGACAAGTTGCTCACGCCCGTCGAACCCGTCGAGATAAAGTACAAAATTAAAACCACCGGGGTGTCTCCATCGAAACCGGACTGCTACGACATCGACGTGCATTGTCCCAAGACGATAACGTCGAGTGTGAATCCGTACGCCGAACGTCCGGTTGTCGATAAGGAGCTCGACCAATGCGAGACGCGCATTCGACGCGCGTACCAATACGTCGACGCGCACTTGTCGAGGAGGAATTTTCTTCTGCAATTCGCTGAGAGCCCGGTAGATTTTATAAACTCGTGCGTGTTGGGCCAGGCGAAAGGGGTGTATGAACACAATCCGGGGCACGCGGCGATGAACTACTCGCAGAGCGCCCCGGCGAGACCTTCGGTGAGAGACGCAAACACGTACAAGGAGCCGTGGGTCGACGAAGCCGTGATGCGTCTCCTCAGTTAGATGACTCGAGACAGTACAGTAGGTACAACAAATACGTAGACATATTAGAAATCATTACTCGGTTCAACCAGCGTCACATCCCACGACTCGACCCCAAATTCGGAACGAAACTCGGCGTCCATGTCTTGAAACTCCTTGGCGTGCGAAATTCGATCCTCCCAAATGCGCACTCGCTTTGGCTTATACTTTGCCACGAGTCGTCGCAGCTCGTTCTGTTTATACTCTAACGTGCAGAACCCAGTTCCGTTAAATATGTGCTCGTGACACTCTATGTCGAACATTCGCATCACCGCCTCGACGGATTTCTTGAGTTTGATTCTACGACCCGTCATCATCACCGTCGCCACGGCGTCGTTCGCCGCGCTCTCTCTGTACTCATCCAATGCCGGACCGGACCCCATCGTCAGCGGAGGTTCTAAAGACTCAGCGCGTCCCCACCACCCCTGAAACGGCCACTCTTGACCCGTGACCGATCGATACAGTTCCATGCCGTCCTTCGGCGTCGGCGTATCCACCAACGTCCCGTCGAAATCGAACACGTGCAACTCTTCAAAACCCATGTCTCTCTACACTCGAGCGTGCACACGCTCGTCCGCAAACACTTTCGTCAGATGCGCCGCCGTAGCTTCGACGTTATCCACCTGCGCCGCCGCTAATCGCAGCGCCTCCTCGGCCTCCTCGCCCGCGAGCACGGCGTTCTTCTCGTACTCGGCGCGAACCTTCGCTCGCACGTACGCCGTTCGATTCTCCTGCGCCGTCAGAGCGCGTCGTCATCGCGCGCATCGTCAGTCATCGCTCAGTCATCTCTCGCGCGTCTTCCTCGCGTCGTCGCGTCCGTCGAGAGCGGTACAAGATGCGGCGCCACCCGCCCCCCTCTCGCCCGCGCCCCTCGTCGCCTCGCTCGCGTCCCGCACCGTCGGAAACTTGGCGCTCGCTCGAAACAACGCGCGATACAACGATTTCGCCCGCGCGCTCGCGCACATCCACCGTCGCTCGCGACGAACACTGGCGTCGTCAGAGTTCGGCGCGCCGACATCATGAGCGCCGAGACCTTTGTCCGTCGGCTCCTCTCGCCGCTCCGGGACGCGGCGGTGATCGATCGCGCGCTCGCGGACGTCCCGGAACTCGCGCGGGATCGCGCGGAGGCGTTCTCGCGCGTCGTTCGAGCCCGGGTGCGAGCGAGCGATGAGCGGGTGGCGCTCGTGGATGCGCTTCGCGAGCGCGCGGCTGACTATTTAACGCTCGACGCGGCGACGACGACGCGGCGAGACGAGGATGGGAGAGCGGTGCGAGCGGTGCGAGCGGTGACGCGCGCGTCGGCGTCACTGGCGAACGCGGTGGGGGCGACGACGGAGCGCGAGTCGATGGACGGGAGGACGGAGCGCGGGAAATACGCCGTGGGCGGGACGTACAAAGGGACGTCGACTCGCGAGGAGGATTTGAAGGTTCGGTTTTGGAATCTGTGGGGCGGGAGCAAGAAGTGTCGTGATGTCATGACCAAGAGCGGTCGAGGGAGCGTGTACAGAGACCCGCAGCGGTTGGAGCGCGCGGTGTTGGCGTTGGATAGAGTGGTGCCGTTCGTGGACGCGCCGTTGTTGTTACACCGCGCGCCAGAGCTGTTGGAGATGGACACGGAAGAACTCGTTCGACGGTTGGCGAAGATGAAGTGGTTGTTTCCGAAGCAGGATGTGGGATTCGTGGCGACGCAGACGCCCGAGTTGTTGATGATCGAGCCGGAGAGATTGGAGTCGGCGGTTTCGCGTTTCAGGACCTTGAACAAAGGACAGGGCGCATCGGTATCGGAATTCGTACGAGTCGAGGGCGTCGAAGCGCTCGAGGCACTCGCGGGGAGTGATGACGCGGACGACTCCGTGGTTCACGAAGTGGTCACGATTGCGTGAAGAATGATTTTTCTTGTTGTATTTTCAAAGGCCGTAGCGGCGCTAGAGTTAAGATGTACATATTCATTTTTTTCGAGGTGCAGACGAAGTGGTCGCCTTGCGTTTGCGCTCGCCGCTGACTTCCTTCTCCTTCGTCTTTTTCGTCTTTTCCTTCTTCTCCACCATCTCTTCCTTTGGCTCCTTACTCGAGCTCATCTTGGTGGTGATGCGACGCTGCGCGCCTCGACCATCTCCGAGTTGAACGGCGTTCACTTGAGACGCGAACTTGAGCGAACACATAGATTCTTCCGTGCTCGTGTTCTCCGGATTGATGTTCACAAACATGAGCGTCTTACCATCACCGCCGAGGCACGGCTGGAGCAGATACGTGAGCTTGGAGTTGCGGTATGGAACGTGCGCCTGCTTGGCGGCGAGCGCAGAGAAGACGTCGCCGAGCGAAGACAAGGACTTATTGATGGCGCAAGCTTCCTTCAAACGCGCGCCCTCAGCACCGGATCGACCGACGCGCTCGGAACCAGCCAAGTCGACCAAGTTCAAGCAACCGGTAAGTTGACTGCCGCTCGAAGCGTGGTCGCCGACGATGTAGAGCATGAAGATGGTGTGCGAACGAGACGACTGCGCATTCATGTTCGTGGCTTCGACAACTCGAGCCGCGGACGCGCGGCGAACCAAGGCAGCGGCAGAGTCCACCGAATCGATCGGTTCTCGAGCGACACCGCTCACCTCCGTGACCCCGTTCTTGTGCACGATGGAATGTTTATCGCTGTGAGAGCTTCCAGGCTTGAGCAAGTCTCGAACTTGTTCGTTGTAAATTTCGACGTACGAAGCGTGCATCGTGTACGACCATCCCTTGTGTGCGTTCTTCTCCGATGCCTCCACGATCTTTGCAACCGCGCGCGGAATAATACCTCGCATATCACCGTTGCCATCGCCCAACATGGTGTGCGTCTTACCAGAACCAGTTTGTCCATAGGAGAATAAGCACACCTTGTAACCGTCGAGCGCCGATTGCACGAGCTGCGAGACCTCTTCAAAGATCTCTTCTTGCTTCGAAGACGGATCAAAAACGCGATCGAACTCGAACGCGGCATCGGCCTTGCCATCGACGCGTTGCAACATGAGCGAGCTTCCGTCGGGGGCGCACTTGACCGCCGGTTCGTTGTCCGTGGGGCGAACTCTGCAGAAAACTCGCACGTTGCCGCGCAACTCTTGAATCTGGTTGTGCAAAGCGCGACGTTGAGACTCGGCTTCCAAGGCTTGTTCCTCGAGCTCGGCGATACGAGCGAGTCTTTCTTCGAGCTGCTGACGAAGCTCCTCCGATTCCTTGACGATTCGTCTCGCGGCGTCGACTTCTCTGGTTTGCTCGACCAACCGCGCCTCGAGCGCCTTGTTTTGCTCGTTTCCTTCCTTGTCCTTGCGCATGGCCTCCGCCTCCTTCAGAGCATTGAGCTCGGACTTAAGTTCAGTTCGTTCGCGTTCGAGTGTTTTCTGCGCAGCCGTAAGAGAGTCGAGAGTCGTCTTGTGGACGGATGCGTTGTCCTTGAGCTCCTTTTGCAGACGCTCCACCTCCTTTTGTTCGCTCTCGAGCTGAGCGACCACTCCCGCGATGCGGGCCTCGTGACCCATGACAGCCTCTTCACTCGCCTTCAAGCGTTCTTTGGCAGCCTCGATATCCGCCATGCTCGCTTCGTGCGCAGCCTCCATATCCGACTTGGCCTTGTCGAGGTCCGCGAGTTGTTGTGCGATAGATTCCTTCTCCTTGAGCGCATCACTCTTGACTTGTTCCACCTCAGCGAGCTTCGCTTCGAGAGCTCCTTTCTCAGCGGCGAGAACATCGCGCTCTGACTCTATGGCTTTCAAGCGGGTCTCAAGTTTGGTCATCTTCTTCTCGTGCTTCGCCGCCGCCGCTTCGGATTCCTCGGAGTGCGACTTTTGCATCTCTTTGAGCAAGGTCAACTTTTGCGCCAGTCCGTCGCGCTCGTTCTTCAGACTATTCTTTTCACTTACGAGCGCCTCGTGCTCCTTCGTGATGCTCTTCAATTGAGATTTGAGCTCCGCCGCCGCTTCCATCTCCTTGGCCAATTTCGCCTTCGCCTTTTCAGCTTGTGCATCCTTCTCCGTGGAGAGCTTTTCGATCTTCGCCTCCGCCTTGTGCAAACGATCTTGCTCAGCCGCGAGATTCGCACTGATTTCCTTGATGCGTTCTTCTGCGTTGGATTGCGCTCCCGTCACTTGTTCCGCCAGGCGAGCCTCGAGCTCTTGTTGAGCTCTGTTGTACTTGTCCGTAAGACGATTCACCTTATCTTCAGCAGCCTTTTGAACAGCAGCCAACTCTTCGGCGGCGCCTTGGATTTCATCATCAAGCTCCTTTTGGAGTGCCTCGAGTTGCTCTTTGAGATCAGCGATTTCTTTGCGAAGGTTGGTGGACTCGGCGGAGGAATCGTTTGAAGTCTTCTCCAATTCCTTTTCGAGCTTTTGCAAACTCTTCTCGAGATCGCTAGCCTTCTTTTCTGCGGCTTGCACTTTCTTGTCGGCTGCGCTGATTTGCTTCTCCGCCTTGTCGATGGTTTGCTGAATCTTCTTTTCGGCTTTTTCTTGAGCGGCAGCGGTCGCAGCTTCTGCGCGTTGCCTTTCCTCGGCCACGGCGTCGCGATGACGCTCTTCAGCCTGTTGTAAATCGAGACGAGCTTGCTTCTGAACCTCCTTCAAACTCTCAGAACCGTTGGCGAGCTGGTCGCGGCGATCAGCCTCCATTGCGGCCAGCTCTTCGCGCACTTGCTTCAACTCTCCCATCATGAGTGTTTGCTGCTCAATGAGACTCTTCGATTGAGCCTTCGCGTCGGCCAAGTCAGACTCGGCGCGTTTGACATCCTTCTCCGCGCGTTTCAACTCGGAAGCCTTGGAGGTCTTCTCGCTCTCAAGCGACGCCTTGACTTGAGCGAGAGATTCGCTGACGGATTTGTGTTCATCCTTCAACGCGAGCAAGTCATCGTTGCGAGCCTTGAGCTCGGCGCTCGTCGACGCGAACTCCGCCTTGAGTTCGGCGTACGAAGATTTCATTTCTGCGAGTTTGGCCTCCAAGTCTTCAACCTGCGCGCTTGTGCTCGAGTACTCGGCGTTGAGGGATGCGATTTCACTTTCCAACTTTTCAATTCTCGCCGTCTTCTTCGAGAGTAAGTTTTCTTGCTTGGTCATGGTCTTCTTCGCTTCCTTTGCCTCCCCTCGCAACTCGGCGATGGTTTCCTTCAACGAGATTTCATCAGCAGAAGCCTTCGAGCGAACGTCGGTCAATTCTGCTTCGAGCGATTCCAACTTTGCCTTCAACTCTTGCGCAGAGCTACCGAGATGCTCAGCCTCGCGCGCCGCCGCCTCTTCCGCCATGTTTGCTCGGACGCGAAGAGACTCGACTTCAGAGTTGGCTTCCCGAAGACTGTCCTCGAGTTGCGCGCGCTCAGCCGTAGAACGCGCCCGTTCGGCTTCAAGCTCACTCGTCTGCTTGCGAAGTTGACCCTCCAGCGCGCGGCGTTCTGCCGCAAAAGTGAGCTCGGCTTGTTCAGCTTCAGTCTTCAGTTGCGCCACGTCGCGTTCGAGTTTGCCGTTGGCCTCCTTTGCGACGCTCTCGCGGGTCGTGGATTCGGTGTAAGAAGATTCCAACTTTGCATACTTGCTCGACGCGACTTCGAGTTCCTTGGTTTTCTTCTCTAATTCCTTCTCGAGACCAGCCATGGCCGTTTTGATCGCGCTCATCTCTTCCTTGAGCGTCCCCTCGGCGCGTTCGCGCTCGTTCATCAGTTCAATCTCCTTCTCGCCAGCCTCGCTCTTCAACGCCTTGATTTGCGCTCGAAGCGCCTTCACCTCGGAATCTGCGCTCGAAGACGTCGTCTTCAACGCATCGACCTGCGCCGAGAGCGCCTCGTACGATTGCCTCTCGTTGTATTCGTAGCGCTCCAACTCCTTGGAAAAAGTGGCGCCATTTTGGAACACGTGTCGCAAGCAATCCTTGGATGCCTTCACCGCCGCCGTCAACTCTTCGATGCGATTCTTGTAATCGTGCGGTCGAGCCTTAGGTCTGAAATTCATCGTTCGTTCACACTTGTCGATGAAATCTTCATTCTCGTAGTACTCTCGATACAGACTCGCCACGCCGCTCGACGTCGGTTTCAGAGACACGACGGGCGCCACCGGCGCCGCGGCCACCACCGGCGACGGCGCCACCACCGGCGCCACGGGCGCGGGAGCGACGACCTGCTCGTCATCAGCCTTCTCGCTCTCCTTTCTCGCCGCGTCCAAACGCGCGCGCATTGACTTCAAGTCTCTCTTCACGGCGCGGGCGCCCGCCTCATCGCCCCCCGATGTCAACGCCTCCGTCGGTGCGTCCTCCATCGCGCTCGGCGCGCTCACCGGTACCGCACCGTTCGACGCATCCTCCAACGCTCCTCTCGTCCGTCGAGTCGCGCGCGCGCCGTCCAAACCGACCGTCGCGTCGTCGACATGACTCGAACCGCCGTTCTGTCGATTCGTTCCCCCGATAACTTTCGTCAGCGCCACCGTCGCCGTATCTTGGAGCGCCTGCGCGGACGCGCGCGTCGTTCGCGTGGGCACATTTTCCTTCGACTCTTCCATCGTCGTCACTCGGACCGCGCGCGCGTGGGCAACGCTGCGCTCTCGCGCGAAACAATGGCGTTCAACGAGCCGATTTTTTCCTTCACGCGGCGAAATCCGGGGGCGAGAGGGTCGCCGACGACTCTCGCGCGCGCGCGTGGGGAAATGGTGAAAAGTCGCGATTACACGTCTATTATCGCGAAAACTAGTCGTGATGGGTTAGTTTTTCTTCCCGCGTCCGCGTCCGCGTCCGGCGTTGCGGTTGCGCTGGCGATTATTTTGAGGTCGTCGACCGCCTCGGCGAGACGTCTTTTGCGACCCGCCGGGGGTTCGTTCAGTGGGCGCGGCGGCACCGGCGCTGGGTTCGTCGACGAGGAGTTGTTCGACGAAGTCGTCGCCGGTCTCTTCCTCGAGTTCGCCCTCCTCAGCGTCGTCGTCGTCTTCGTCTTCGTCGTCGTCCTCGGCGTCGGCGACCTCGGCGTCGGCGTCGTTCGCGACGGGAGTCGGCGTGCTATCGTCATCAGTTTTGCGAGATTTCGCGGTCGTTTCCTCCGCGGGTGCGGCTTCGGCGTCCTCTGCCTTTCGTTTTGTGCCAGCGGCGGTGTTTGCTTTCTTACTGACGAGCTCTTGACGAAGCTTCTCCATTTCCGTTAGAAGGCGCTGCCTCTCCGACTGGTCGATTTTGCTCTTCGTCGCCTTGTCTTCATCAGACTTGGTGGCGGCAGTCGTCGGTGCCGGTGCCGGTGCCGGTGCCGGTGCCGGGTTCTTGGCGACGGGGACGAAGTCCTTCGCTTTTGAGGCCAAATCCGCCAACGGCGCACTGCTCTTCGCCGGAGCAGCCGCCGCGGCGGAAATTTTCTTCTCGAGGGCCTCGCGAAGTTGTTCCGCGAGACGAAGCTTTTCCTTGGACGTGTCGAGATCCTTTTGAAGAGCGGCGCACTTTTGAACTGCCTCTTCCTTCTCTTTCACGGCCACGGCGAGCTCGGCATCCTTGCTCTCCAGCGATTCCTCAGCCTGTCGAAGTTTCTTCGCGGCCTCCATCGCTTCGGCTTGCATCTTCTGCGCCATCGCCTTGAAACGATCAGAAGACGGCGTCGCCGGCGGACCGGCGGCTTCGTCCTCTCCCTTCTCCTCGGTTTCTGGTTTCTTCACCGCGTCGCCCTCCGCCACCGCGGGTGCGCTCTTAGCCAACTCTTCCGCCTTCTTCACAGCCTCTTGCAGCTTTTCTGCTTCAGCCGTCTTTTCGGCCAAGTCCTTCTCCGCCTTTTCTGCCTTCTCGGTCGCGACTTTCAACTTTGCGTTCGCGGTTTCGAGCTCACTCTTGGCGGCCTTGAGTTGAGCCTCGATGTCGGCTTCATCCTTTTCACTGGACTTGACTTCCTTGGCGGCGGCTTCGAGTTGCGCGAGGCGCTCGCTTTGCTCCTTTTGCGCCTTTTGCCACTGCGGAAGGGGAATCTTCTCCGGGTTGTACACTCTGATGTGCTTCATGCTAATCTGGAGTTGTGACTTTGCCTTTTCCGCGCGCGCGGTCTCACTCTCGAGCTCATGTTTCGTCTTCGCGAGTTCCTCCTCGAGCTCAGACTTCTTCTTTCTTTGCGCTTCGGATTCGCCGTCGCCGTACTTCGTCATCAACTGCGACGCGCGTTGCTCCCAGTGCTTGGCTTGTTTGCGAATGGTTTCAACCTCAGCGTCGTGACTCGAGACGGCCGCTTTCGCCTCGGCGAGCTCCGTCTTAGTCGTGTCGTATTTCGCGTTGAGTTCGCCTTCTCGCTTCTTCGCCGCGGCGATGTCCGCCTTCGCGGCTTCAATCTCCGCCCGAAGAGCGCTGTTGGACTGTTCCATCGAGTTGAGCTTTTCGACTTTTTCCATGAGCGACTTGTGCGCGTCTTCGCCCATGGTGGATGCTTCGCTCACCTTCGCGCGTTCAGTGGCACTTTCGGCTTCGCGTTTCGCCACCTCCGCGTCGCGTCGCCACTTGTCTCGCTCGCTCGTGAGAGTCGCCACTTGCGCGAGCGCGGCATCACGCTCTTGGCGCAAGTAGCGCAACACTTCTCCCTCGTCGGCATTTTGGTCGCCACCTTCGGACTTGGACTTTTCGACTATGTTGTGCAACAGTTTGTTCTGATCAGAGAGCTCTGTAATCTTCGCTTCCGCGGTGCGTTTGGCGACTTCGAGATCCTTTTTGTCGGATTCGAATTTTGCTTGCGCCGCGGAGAGGCGCTGTTCAGCCGTGGCCGCCTTCTCCTGGGCAGCCGACAACGCCTTTTCGACCTCGTCTTTCGCCTTGGCGGAGTTGGCTATTTTCTCATTGTCAGCCTTTCGAGCCGTCATTTCCTTTTCGTAGCGCTCTTGAGCCTCTTGCCACTTCTTGTGGTTGTCCTCGACATCCTTGACGGCGGTGGCCACTCGCTCTTCAGCCTTCGCCGTTTCAGTCTTGGCTCGCTCGAGCTCACCCTTCGCGCTCTTCAGCTCGCTCTCCAACTTTGTGAGCTGCGACGCCTTCTCTTCGCTCTCTTTGACGGACACGGCGAGCTTTTCTTCGACAGCCTTGGTGGCGTTCGCGACTTGTTTCTTGAGTGTGGCGCACTCCGTCTTGAGCGCACTCAACTCCTTCGCGCTCTTCGCTTTGTGCGCGTCGAACGCCTTCGTCATCTCCTTCAAAGCCGTGTCGCTTTGCTCTGCGAGCATCTTAAACTGAGTAGTGTGCTTCTTCTCGGCTTCGGCGGCAGCCTTGGCTTCGTCGGCCGCTTCGCCAGCCTTGAGGGCAGCTTGGAGCAACTCTTGTTCGCGCCCCGCCGTCATGGGGCCTCCGGAACCGGCAACACTCAATACGTTCGCCTCGCCCCCACCAGAGACGCGAGCCGCCAAACGCAACTTCTCCTCAGTCTTAAAGAGCGATTCTTGAGCCATCTCGAGCTTAGCCTCTGCGACGGACGCTCTCTTTTCAGCCTCGGCCGCTTGCTCCTTGAGTTTTGCGCTCGCATCTTCCTCGGATTTGACGCGTTGCGCAAACTCAGAACTCGCGGCAGCCTGCGCCGCCAACTGCGTTCTGCTGCGTTCTCGCTCGATGTCGAGCTCTGAACGCACGCGAGAGTAGTCTCGCTGCAATCTGTTGACCTCATCCGCGAGGCGAGCGTGCTCGCGCTTATTCTCTTCTTCACGAGTCGACGAAAGCGAAAGAGCCGCGTCGCGAGACTGTTCCAGTTTCATCTTGACCTCCTCAGCGGCGCTGACGATTTCGCTTAAACGCTTTTGCTCGGCGACAAGAAGAGTGTTTTGACTTTCGAGCCTCGCCAGCTCCATCTGCGCGTTGCGAGCTCTCTCTTCAGCCGCCTGCAAGTTGGCCGCGTGCGTTCGCAACGTCGCCTCGGTGGAGGCGTTTTCACGAGACAAACCGAGATTCTTCTCCGTGAGAGCGTTGACTTCGCGCTGAGCCGCGCTGTACTGTTCGTTAAGACGTTCAAAGCGTTGTCGCTCGAAGTCGGCCGTGGACTTGGCCGCGTTCGCTTCGCCGCGCGCAGTCGCCGACGCTTCTCGATGATTGTCGACTTGCCGCTGCAGCTCTGCGATGCGATCCGCACTCTCACGTTTCAATTTATCCAAATCGTGTGATAACTCTTTGTTGAGCGCAACGAGTTCATTGTTAGTCTCCATCATGGCCACACCACTTCCGTTGCCGATGGCAACGAGTTCAGAATTTTTACCGTCGATTTCCTGCAGCTCGGAGTCGCCGTTGCCGCCGCCAGTCGCCGCCGTGTACAGAGTCTTGTACATGTCGCGTTGACGCACGATGGCTTGGACGATGTTCTCTTGCTGGGCGCGCTTGCTCGAAAGCTCTTCGAGTTGTCGAGTCGTTTGTTCCTTCAAGTCCTGAAGCTTTCGCTCGTACTCCTCGCGAGCGTCCGAAGACTTGCTCTCTTGCGCTTCGGACAAGTCGCGAATGACGAAGAGCATTTCTTGGTTCTTCGCCTGAAGAGATTGGATGTCTGTGAAATCGACCAATCGAGAGGTGATGATAGATTGTGCGTCTCCCCCGTCGGTGCTGGCGGCGGGGACGGGAACCGGCGGACAGCCCTTGAGCTCGTGCACTTCGTTTAATAAAAGCGCGACTTGTCGCGCTAAATCGGCGCTCTGCGCCTTGTACCCGTTCAACACTCGTTCGTGGTTTCGCTTGTCCATCATCGCCGCGCTGAATTCCGCCTCCGTGGAGTTTCTCGCGTTCAAAGCGTCTTGTAACTCCGCCTGCAGTAATTGATGCGACTTGAGCGCGCGTTCGTATTCCTCTCGCTGCTCCGCGATGAGCGGCGCCTTTTGCTCGAGATCGACCAAAATAGCGTCCAAGTGATCTTGCAGTTCCTTGCGCTGCGCGCGCTCAGTGCGAAGAGCATCTTCTGCTTCGACGTATTTTGTGTAAAGCTCCGTCGCGGACAAACCCTCGCGCTGAAGCGCCATGGCGCCGGCAGCCGGGGAAAGTTGCATGAGATTTTCGGCGTTCGGCACGCGGAACGACGCTTCCTTGACGACGACGGCGGACTCACTCATCTTTTGCTTCAGCTCTCTGAGCTCCTTCTCGGCTTGAACCTTCGCGTGCTTGGCTTCCGCCATCGCAACGTCGTGTTCAACCTTTTTCGCCTCGACGATCGCTTCCGTCGAACGCAGAGTGGCTTCCAGTTCCTTGATTCGTCCTTCGCGTTCGCTCGTCATCTCCTTGGATACCTCGGCGATGCGTTGCGCGTTGGCGAGTTCTTTCTCAAAGTTGGCCTCAGTGCGCGCTACTTCGACGCGAATCGCGTTCAACTCTTCGTCCAATTCAGCGATCCTCGCGTCCGCTTTGGCGTTCTTCTCCTTGAGCGTCGACAACTCTCGCTTGTGCGCGGCGGCGGCGTTTTGCGCCGTCTCCAAATCCTTCCCCAAACGCAGCATCTCCGACGACGAAGCCTTTGTAGCCGCCAAAATCTCGGACGTCTTGCTCTCGAGCTCGCTTTTCAACCACGTGTTGTGTTCCTCGAGCGCCTTGACTTCGCTCTCCAACTTTTTCGTTCGCGCCGTCGCCCCCGCGCCTTCCGCCTTCGCTCGCCGCGATTCCAACTCGGCGTTGTTCTTCGCCATCGTCGCCGCCTCGAGCGCGGCGACGTACCCCTCGATCGACGCCTTGACAGTCTCCCGCTCGCGATCCTTACGCTCGCTCACGTCCAACCATTCACGCTTCTCGGCGCGTAATTCGTCTCGCTCGCGCGTCGCCCGCGCGCACTCATCCGAAATCTTCGCCGCGCCTCTCTTCGCCTCCTCCGCGTTCGCGCTCGCCTCCTCCGCGCGCGCGCGCGCGTCATCGCGTTCACCGCGCGCCGCGTGCAATTCCTCGCGCAAACCCTTCAATTCCTCGCGCAGCGCGTCGTGTTTCCGCTGCATGCTCGCGGCGAGATGCGCGCGCTCCATCTCCTCCGCCGCGCGCCTCGCCACCTCCGCCTTGGCCGACGCGCCCGCGACGTCCCCGTCGGGCGTCGCCGGTCGAGCCGGCGCGTCCGGTTCGCCCATCGCGCGCGAGTGCGACGCGCGCGTCGACGTGTGTCGACCCGAGGTCGGGGCGCGCGCCTTCTGGGATCCGAACGACCCGGGTTGCAGTGGTGGGGGATTCAGCATTCCTCGACGCGCGCGACCGACGCGAGCGCGGGAGACAGTCGAGATGGTGCTCCTGGAGAACGATGCGTTTCTCACCGAGCTCACCAAGCTGTTCGAGCGCACGCGCGAGCGAGGAACGGTGACGTGCGTCATGAAGATCGTCAAGGAGGGCCAAAACAAACCCACGCCCAAGGGCGAGAAACGGCCGGAACCGACGCTGGAGGAGGTGCGCGCGCCGGGAAGTGGGTACGGTGTGCTCGTTCGAGCGACGGATGGCAAGCGCAAGGTGAGCACGTTCGTGAAACCGGAGAAGGCGGCCAAGTTTTCAAAGTCATATAAAACCATTCAGCTCGCGTACATCGAGCTCGGACGAGGCGCGGCGAAGAAGGCGACGAAAAAGAAGAAGAAGACTGCCGCGGTGAAGAAGGCAAAGACGACCCCGGCGTCGAAACCGGCGCCGGCGTCGACGTCGACGGCGAACGCGGGCGGCGGCGCTCCCGCGGCGGCGAAGACGTCCCAAGCCAAAACCGGGGCGAAACAGGGCAAAAAGAAGGGGAAGAAATAGCGTCGATGCGTCTCTTCGACGAATCCATTTGTTTAGTTATAGCTGGTTGTTCATGATGTAGACCGAAACTGTGCGTTTCCAATCGTTTCCGAGCGTTTCCTTCCGTCTCGCGGCGCTCGCGCGAGCCGAGGGAATTGCGCCGCGGGGACTCTCGACCGTTCATGACTCAACGCAAACCAAAGTCACGTCAGAACTTCCGATTCTTGCGGAACACTAAAAATATTCCGATCGTCGACGGAGCTCGCGTCACACACCGACGCGTCGCACTCGCGCCCGTCTCAACGCACGCACGCGCACACGTCACACGTCATGTTCACCTCCAAGCTCTCCCTCGGCGCCGTCGCCGCGCTCGCGCTCGCGTCTTCCGCGAATGCGATCGCCGTCGATCTCACTGCGGACAACTTTGATTCCTTAGTCGGCGCCGGCAAGGGCTCCTTCATCAAGTTCTACGCTCCCTGGTGCGTGGGTTCGATCGCGAATGATGTTCGATCTCGATATTCGGCGCGCGTCGCGACGCGGCGGCGCGCGAGAGGGGACAGGTCGCGCGTCGGATGGACGAGATTGGATCTGGATCGCGGCGTCATCTTGTTTTTCCCGACGCGAGTGCGCGACGCGATCGGTGATGTTTCGACGACCGGTGGACTGACGTGCGTGCATACTTTCGCGATGGAACAGGTGCGGACACTGCAAGGCGCTCGCGCCGGCGTGGAAGCAACTCGGTGAAGCGTTCGCGGACAACGACAACGTCGTCATCGGCGACGTCGACTGCACGAAGGAGGAAGGTCTCTGCCAAAAGTACGGCGTCCAGGGTTACCCGACGCTCAAGTACTTCACGGGTGCCACCGCGGCGCTCGGTGATTCCTACCAAGGTGGCCGTGACTTCGACGCGTTGAACTCCTTCGCGAGCGAGAACCTCGGCCCGTCCTGCGGCGCCGACAACATCGACTTGTGCAACGAAGAACAAACCAAGTTGATCAAGGAGAAGCAAGCGTTGTCCGCGGAAGCGCTCGCCGCCGAAATCGATGCGTTCGACGCGGAGATCAAGAAGGCTGGTGAAGACTTGGACGCGCTCTTGAAGGATCTCCAAGCGCAATACGAGGCGGGTAAGGCGAAGAAGGACGAAACCATCGCGGAAATCTCCCCGAAGGTTGCCCTCCTGCGCTCCGTCCAACGCGCCGCCGCGGCGGGCGCGGACAAGTCCGAACTCTAAGTGTGAGCGGGGCGATGAGTTGATTTGAGTAAACAACACTTGTTTTGCATATGTTATGTTACAGAATGAAGGTCTAAACTTTGTAATATGATTGATCGTTCTATTCAGTTCCACACATGAAGTCTCGCCACGACACCCAACTGCCTTGCTTCTTGTAGTACGGTTGTGGATTGACGGGCATGTTCCACGGTTTGTTGCCAGCGCGACACCAATTTTGGAAGATGGATCGACTTCCCTCCTCGAATTTCCACTTTTTCAACTCTGCCTGCGCCTCCGCGTACGTCATTCTCGTGTATCTCATCTTCATGTTTCCCGCCGCGGCGATATCCTCTGAAGGAAACTTCTCCATGGCGGTGCGCAGATCATTTCTATCGTTACTCATGAGTTCTATAGCAGACGGAAGGAGAACGACTTTTTTATCCATTCGCCTTGGCGTGACGGGCGTCGTGATGTCGTGCTCCAAAGCGAACGCTCTCAACGCCTTGGCGAGCACGCGAACGGTTGGATATGCGTCTCTGCTCGCACGACTCGGTTGAAGCTTGAGCTTCTTCGAAACCGCGCTGAACCCGCCGTGGTGTTTCATAAACTTGATGAGATCGTCTCTTCCTATCTCCTCGAGCTGTCGCGCGCACGGCAACTGTCCGGGCCGAAGACCGATGTCGATGAGCGACTCGTCGTCGATGAGCTCTAAAATTTCCTCGCTAAACGCCTCGAAAGACAATAGATGCCTATTCTCGATTTGACGCGAGCGTTGCCATCCCAGCTCGCGCGCGACGGTTCTGTATCCACCGTGAAGGACCACGGCGTGGTGCAAATCCCAGCGCCTCGCCTCGACCAAGTGCGCCATGGTCGGCATGACGGGCACGTCGAGGCCACCGCCGTCACCGCTCGTCGGTGGTTCCAAACGCAGCGCGCCGCTGATGTCGTTGTACCAAAACGATTCCTCGCCGTCCGTCTCTTCGAACCAAAACGCATCCACGAGTTTGAGCAACGCGTCCTCGACGTTGTCGATGTTGTCCCAATAATACCAAGGCGCCGCGTCCGGTTTCAAGTCGAGTTCAATCGCGACTTCGCGCCAATCACCGAGCGCCTCGACGCGTCTGACCAAGTCCTTCTGACCCTGATTCATCATCGACAAACGTTGAGGCATGCCGTACGTGTCCGCGCCGAGCATCTTGCAAAACGGCAACAAGTCGCTCCGAAGTTCGTTGAGTTGCACCTCGCGCGTCGCCAAATCCAACAAACCGGCGGGTGGATCGAGAAACAACGCCTGCGAGTTCTGAATCCATCGAGGAAACATGCTCGGCACGAAAGGCACGTAGTGAAGCGGACGCTCACCGAGCGTTGTCTCGTGCAATCCCTCGACGAGGAGTAAAAAGGCTTCGTCCGAATCGAACGCCTCGTCGTCGTACGGCGATCGCACAGATAACGAATCGTCCAATCGAGACAAAAACGTGCGCTCGTCCTCGCTCAATCCGTCCCCATCATCCGTCGTTGTCACCACCCCACGCACGTTCGTCTCCACGCCCCCATCACCCGCCTCGTCCTCGTCCTCGCCTCCGCGCGACGACATCGCCGCCACGTCCGACACCACCCCCACCAACGTCTCCGGATCGTCGTCCAGGTACACCTCCCAACCCACGAACGCCGACGCGTTCCCCAGACGCACCACCGTCATCACGCCGTCGCTCGCATCGTCGCTCGCGTCGTCGGCTTCGTCTTCGTCGTCGTCGTCCCACGCCGCCGCCGCCGCGTGTTTGGCCGACGCGCGCCACGGCAACCGTTCCCTCCCGAACGCGTCGAGCGATTCCGGGGAAGCGTCCTCGGCCGACGACGAGGCGGAAGAAGACACGTGAATCTCGCGTCTCGAGCGGTGGTGGACGCGCGTCGCCGCGCGTCCCGGGCGTCCTTCTCCTCGGCCGCGTCGGCCCGACGGCGTCGCGTCGTAACGGCGCGGCGTCTCGACGCGTCCCGACGTCGACGCGCGCGCGACGACGCGCCCGCCCGCGAGCGCGGACTCGATGTACATCGCGCGGTCCGTCCGTCGGTCGGTCTGTCGACGGCGACGACGTCGACGCGGTGGACGTCGACGTCGCCGAATGCGGCACTCGACCGCGTGCGACGACAAATCATGTCCACGCGAGGGTCGCGTCTCGAGGCGAGGAATCAGCGCGACGTCGTCGCGTTCGAGGGACGCGTCAAGGCGTGGGAGAAGAGGTGCGCGTCGTGCGCGTCGTTGCGAACCGCGCGCGCGATGCGCGAACGAACGAACGATTGATTGATTGACTGATTTGTCCTCGCAGGTGGGTCGAGGGCGAGACGCGCGAGGGGCACGAGAAGAATAAGACGACGTTTTACCGGTGGATACCCGCGGTGGACGAACGTGGGATGGACATCGTGTCCACCGCGCGCGGGCGCGAAGGGTGCCCGTACGAGTGCGTGGGCGAGGAGGAAAAGAAATCGTGAGCTGCGAGCCGCGCGAGAGGTACGCGCAGCGCGGGGAACGAACGGGGAACGGCGCGACACGCGCGCGTTCATCGCGAGCTTTGCGTCATCATACGTGTAATATATCATCCATGTGTTTGTAGTATCAGTTCGATCAGTGTCGACGTCCGACGCGTCTGGGGCCGTCTCGAGTGGGTTTGGCGGCTTTGTGTCCTCTGTGCCACGAGCGTTTATCTTGTTCGAGCGGACGCGGTAACGCGGCGGCGATGACGCACCCCAAGGAGAAAAAACCAATGGCGGCGAGCACGTGCATGGTTTCTGCGAGCGATGGCGACGATCGACGCGCGCGGGGGGATGACGTGTGAGGTATTGTATTCGGTATTGGTACACTCGCCGGACGAGACGAGAGGCTAGTCGCTACATTGGCGGCAAGTTTCGGCGACACGTCGGACACTCCTGTTTGATGTCCATCCATCGCACGAGACACTTGGTGTGAAAGAAGTGATTGCATGGGGTCACCATGCGCTCGTTGACGTCTCTGCACTGGACGGGATTCATGCAGATGACGCAATCGGGACCCGCGGCGATGTCGCCCATCTCCACGTCGGTTTCGTGGAATCGGGTCACCGCGCGTTCCGTCTCTTCGTCTGGAACGCCGCACTGCGCGAGGACTTCTTCGGGAACTTTTCTGTGATAATCGTACACTTCCGGGAAGAGTCCATCGGGGAATCCGTACCGAGGATTGATGAAGTGCTGCGCGAGCAGCGTCGCCGCCTGCGCCGACGTCCACGCGATTAAAATCGCGCACTTGACGTAATTCGGCTTGATTTTGAGAAAGTTGGACGGACATCCGAGCACGTAAAGCGGTCCAATTAATCGCGTGAAAGATGTCACGATCACGTACGAGGGTTTGAGCACCTGTCTGTGGTTGTGATACGCGTTTCGCACGATTTGTGGAAGCCAATACGAGTTGGTGAGCACGATGAAGACGAAAAACTTGTCCGAGAGCCAATACATCAAGAACAAGCCACTGATGAACGCGGCATAGAATCTAGAATAAATCGCACCGAGATTTATTCGAAGCTCGAGCCAGTTTTGCAGTTCCGGACGTCTCGCTCGCCAGGCTGCGATGAGCAATCGCATCTCCAACACGCTGAAGAGGATAAAGTAACACATCGATACGAGGGCGAGCGGCATGAATAAATCATCCACGAGAATGCCCCCCGTGAGATGGGCGAGGCAAAAGTAAGAATCTACCACCGAACGCAAACCTATTGATGCCAGCGATAAACGAAGCAATGACGCCTGCGTGCCGCTCGCGTCGAGTTGCTGAAGCAAGACGTACCCTTGCGCGACGGCGACCGCCATCATCATGTACGCGTACGATCGAGCCTTCTTGTACCACGTCTCTAATCTTTGACTCTCCAGCGTCACGTGCACGGTGAGTCCGCAGTTGTCGCTCACGAACTTCCCGATCAACGACGCCGGTTTGGCCATGTCCACGAACGCCATCGGGCGCATGTCCTCCACCTGTCTATCTAAAATGTCTCCGCCGATTTCGTCGACGTTGTCCAAGTCGTCGTTTCCTCGAACCGCGGGTGCGATCGACGTCGCGTTCCCGTACGCCCCCGGTGTGATGTACGCGTGCAATTTGAACTGACACATCGCCGGATACTCCCCCGCGTCGTGCGTCGCGATGAATTTCGATCGCGCCGCCGGTCCAGCGCGGTTCACCGCCGCCGTTCGAGAAAATGAATCCCTCGCTCGATACATCGTCGTCGACGCGCGCACCGCCCCTTCCCCCAACACGTCCGACGCCACCGCGCGCAGACTCTCTCTGTACGCGCTCGCGCCCTGCCACGTCGTCCAACTCCACGCGCTCTCGTTCGTCGCGCTCAGCACCTCCTTCGTCGTACGCGTCGCCCCGTGCGCGTACGCCGCACCCGTCGTCGACGCGTACACCCCCTCCAACGGCACACCGACGTCCCCGCGACCGATGTACTCCCCCTCGCGAAACAAAATCTCCCCTATCAAGCTCTGCACGCTCGTCCTCGCGTCGAACGACGATCGAAGCGTCAACACGCACGTCCCGCGTCGCCAACCGTCTCTCGTGAACGCCTCCGCCGCGTCGACGGACGACGCGTCGAGCCACCACTCACCCTTGAACGACCCGACGAGCCCTCTCGGGTACGCGTACGGTTCCACCGCCGCCGCGCCGTCCATCGCGCGCGTGGACGTCGCGAAGAGCCACGCCGCGCTCATCAGGATCCACACCGCGCGCGACATCGTCGTCGTTCGACGCGCGCGCACGCGACTCGACGCCCGATGCGACGTCGCGCGCGACGCCGACGACGCGTCACATCGCGCGCGCATGACGCCGACGTCGACGCCGTCGACGACGCGACGCGGAGTGTCGCCATTGTTCGACGCGCAAAAGTCATGGGACGCGGTGGGAAACCAAAGGGCGGTCGCGGCGGTCGCGGTCGCGGTAAGGGCGGACTCACGGAGGAGGAGCGTCTGGAGAAGGAGCGCGAGGTGCGTCGCGATCGCACCGATCGCGCACCGCGCGCGCACCGTGAACGCACCGCGCGACCGCGATGATGACGACGACTCGAAGACGAGCCCGGGGTCGACGACGACGACGCGACGCGACTGACGATTGACGACGACGCGCGCGCAGTGGCGACGCATGAAACGCGGTGAGGTGAGCTCGGACGAGGACTCGGACGAGGACTCGGACGAGGAGGACAGCGACGAAGAGAGCGAGGAGGAGGAGGCGCCACGTCGGCCGGCGCCGGGCTCGTTGCCGCCGAATAGCTCAGACGAGGACAGCGACAGCGAAGACGATGACGCTGATTTATTAGCCATGATGGCGCCGCGAGAGAAGAAGCCCACGGAACCGTCGGCGGATGAGGTGTTGGCGCAGAAGAGTAAGAAACAACTCGCGGCGGAGATGGAAAAGCTTCGATTGGTGCGAGAGCGACGCGCGGCGCAAGCCAAGGCGAGAATCGAGGCGGACGGAGGCGTCGATCGATACGCCGTCGGTGCGGGCGGCAATGAGAAGAAGGATGATGATTCCGATGACGATTCCGACGACGATTCCGAGAGCGATTCCGATTGATTGAAAGAATAAAGTCGCAAATTACTATTACACGGCGCGCCGCTTTCATTTTGTCTCGCGTTCGAGCGCGTCTTTTCGCAGCATGCTCTCGATGAAAAATTCGCCCGCCTTGTAGGAACTTCTCACCAACGGTCCGGACGCGACGTATCGGAACCCAATCTCCTCTTCGCCAAACATTTTCCAGTAATCAAACTTTTCCGGCGTCACGAACTCCTTCACGGGGAGATGCTGCGGCGTCGGTTGCAAGTATTGGCCGAGGGTAAAGATATCGACGCCAGCCTCCTTACACGCACGCATGCACTCGACGATCTCGTCGTCCTCTTCGCCGAGACCGAGCATGATGGACGTCTTCGTGACGAGTCCCTCCTTGGACTCCTTGGCGTGACGCAAGACGGAGAGCGATTGCTCGTACCCCGCGCGCGGATCTCTCACTCGCTTTTGTAATCGTTCCACCGTCTCGACGTTGTGCGCGAACACGTCCAATCCCGAACGAGCCAAGTGTGCAACCGCGTCCATATCGCCTCGGAAATCCGGCGTCAAAGCCTCGACGAGAACGGAGCTCTTGAGCTTTTTTAGCGTTCGAACCGTGCGCGCGAAGTGTTCGCTCCCGCCGTCCGGAATATCGTCCCGATCGACGCTCGTCAGCACGATGTAACCCACGCCCCACTCCGCGATGGCGTGCGCCGTGTTTTCAGGTTCGTCTTCATCGGGCGGCGGTGGCGTCTGCGACGTGTTCACCGCACAAAATCGACACCCTCTCGTGCACGTGTCGCCCAGCAACATCACCGTCGCCGTCCCTGTGTCTCCGTTCCAGCACTCTCCCACGTTCGGGCACATCGCCTCCTCGCACACCGTGTTCAGCTTTAATCCACCCAAAGAGTCGCTCAGGTACTCGAACCGCTCCCCGCTCGGCGCGCGCTGCCGCAACCACGGCGGTTTCTTCAGTCCCGGCGGCAGTCCCTTTATCCCGCCGCTCTCCGCCGTCGTCGTCGCGTCCCCGACCGTCTCCAACCCGACGCTCGTCGGTCCGCACATCGCCGCCGCCGCTCGAACCGCGTTCGAATCTCTCTTCGGCGGTTCCTCCACCACCACCCCGTTCTTCGCTGCCATGGCGACGAGCTCACCGAACGCATCCGTGGACTCGAGCCTCGCGCGCTCGCGCTTTTCCGCATCCGATTCCTCCGTCGACGCCGCGCGGCGCACCGAGACGCCTCGACGCGCGACGCGCGACGAAGACGACGAAGCGATACGCCGCACGTCCGTCACCGTCGCGCGCGTCGTCGTCGGCGTCATGACCGCGTCGACCACTGGGGAACGAAAGTTTCGACTTCGGGGAGGATCAAGTCGGCGGTTCGTGACTCGCCGATGACCCACTCGCTCGCCTTCCAGACCTCGAATCTCTCGAGGTTTCGCATCCCTCGGCACACGCGCGCGCGCGTCTCTTCGGTCCTCTCGCGCGCGCTCTCGCGTCGACGGACGTTCGGTTCGGTGTATTTCGGTTCGTTCGTCGTCGCGGTTCGCGCGTCGGCGCGAGAGCGCGCGCGAGAGGAGGGAAGAGACGCGCCGTCGCGCGCCGCCGAGTCGAGAGGCGGCGCGCGCGATGGAATCGGTGGGCGCGCGTCGCGCGCGTCGGGTTCGGCGCGCGATGAGAGACAGGTACGATGTGGTCGTGTATCGCGGCGTCGCACGTCGCGCGATGCTTCGCCGGCGCGTCGTCGCGCGTCGCGTGCGTCGCGATGAAACATACCTTGCAAACACGCCAGTTCTGCTTCTGAGCGCGTCATTGAAGAATGGTATTGATTCTGAACGCAAAGGCGCGCGATGGCACGTGAAGCGCTCCGTGCGCGATGTCATGGTTCTTTTTCTCGTTCGTCAACCTCTCACAGTGTCAGAGTGTCAAGATTCTTCACCTGATTGCGCACCTTGGGTGAGTAGGGAAATCGAGACGCTCGATTCGTCGCGCGATTCGACGCGTCGTCACGATGGTCGATTCGCGGCGGTCGAGAGACATTCTGATGACACGTGATCGGTGTTCTCTCTTATTCTTTTTCCCGTACGTTTGCGATGATGACGAAAAATATTAGATGACGAATCTGACAGCTTGCGCCCTCGCGGTCTTCGCGAATGCAAGCGCTGTTTCGACAGCACATGATCGACACATGAGGCATTTGTCTGCAGCAAACGATATTTTTTCTTTTCTTTTTCGATGATAACCACGCGCTGCTCGTTTTTGTGTTTGACGTTCGATCACTGACGATAGACGACACGACCCACCCGCAGTTGATTTTAATAAAACAAACCAACCAAATTTTCTCGCTCGGTCGACGTCGTGAGCGCATGCGCGTAGTAATCGCCGACGAGTCGCGGAATGACGCATATCGAGAACGGAATTGACGCTGCGATGAGCAGTGGATACGCGGCGGCAAACGCGGGCGCGATGGATGCGGTTCTCTGGCACCCGAAGATGGCGCTGAAGAACGAGAGCTGAAGAACGGTGTACGTGCGAACGAGCGATCGCGGGACGCGACGTAACAGTCTCGAGGGGACGATGGCGCCGAAACCCACGCGAGCCAAGATCGCGTTCGTCCCGAGCGACGAAAGTCCCATGTACGCCAGAAATCCGGATAAGGTCGCGATCGGTACCGCTCCGATGGCGTCTCGCCCGAACACGACGATCGTCAGCGTGACGAGATGCGCGACGAAATTCGTGACGCGCGTCTCCATCGATTCTACGACTCGCGTTCGAACGAGCCCGTGTTTCTTTGACTCGACCGATTTCGCCAATAGCTGCACGTGCAGAACAGAATGCGGTAAACCCGGCACGCTCGGTGGAAGTCCGAAAATCGCCGCCATCGTGGTGAACACACCTACCAACATCAAGTCGTAGTTGAACGACGAACCTTTGAACAATCTGTTTTCGCGTCTCGACGTGAGCATGGCGCAAATGGTGCTCTCCAAAACTATTTGCGTGGCGAAAAACAGCGCCGCGACGAGAGATATCGCGATCGCGTTCGTGTCCAAGTTAGACACGTCGACCGTCGTCGGCCACACCGAAAGGCTCTCCGACGCGGCACGCACGCGCGGGACGTTCGTTCGAAAGCCGTAGCTCAGACCTGTGATCGAGAGAATCGTGATGAGCGGAGACAAATCAAGAACAACCTGTCGCACGCCTTTTCGCACGAACACGCTTCGTCGAATGTCGCGAAGTCGCGACGCCAGAATGACCGTGGTCAAGTGACAAACAAAGTACACGGCAAACTCGGCTTCGTCGTCGATTCGACGTCGCATCACGGCCATCGCGTCGAAACCCGAGTAAATGAACGTCACCGATATGATGAGCGCAAACGTTTCGGAGGTGAACCGATTGACGGCGAGAACGAGCTCTGCGCCGTTGACGCACGCGAAGACGGTGACGAAGAGCCCGGCGAAGATGCCAGTTATGGAGTAATACGAGACGAAGTCAACCTTGAGCGCGTCGGCCCAGTACCTCACGATGCTCAGATACGTCTTGGTTGGCCCCGTCACGCGCAGAATCAAGAGTGATTGTCCACCGATGATCGACCAGGCGAGGTTCGTAAACGCCTCTGACAGCAAAAAGTCTATGTACGTCATTCGTCGCGAGGAGTCTGATTGCATCGATAGACCAATGCTCAACGCCGGCACGAGCGTCGTCGTCGCGATCCACACGCACGTCGACAAAACCCTGACGCACGCTTGTTTATCCCGAAACGCATCGGTCCAATCTGAAACCCAAAATATTAGCTTCCTCTTTGCATCCGCGACGATTCCCGCGAGCGGCTTTGACAGACGAAAAGTTAAACGCGAGAAATCATCCTCAAACGCCGGCTTGGCATCCATACGACTCGCGACGTATTCGCGCATATGTCTGCGAAAATCAAACTCATCGTCGCAAATTAGCGCTCCCCACACGAAATCCTCGTCGCCGAAGAGCGAGGCGATCGTGTGCGACGTCGAGAAAACATTCCTCAGCGGTTGCTCTTCGTGTACGTTGCCCAACACGATGGCGATGAATCGACGCGCGTCGTGCTCCTCGGATGAATCCACGGACGCATCCAGCGACGATGGCATCGGCGTGCGCGCCAACAACACGACTCGATGAGGAAACGACGGTAACTCGCACGGAACCACGATGGCTTTGGGCGTGTAAAAAGCCTCGTGGAACGGTCGTCGCTCGACATCGCTCTCCTCGTCGACGTCCCACGCCAAACGTTCCAACACGCCGTCCTGCGCCTCGACGTCCGCCGACACACACGCGCTTCCGCGTCTTCCTGCCTCGCGCAGCATCGCTCGCGCCGTCTCCACGGGACACGAACGACACTCGAGATTAAACATGACTTCCAAACGGACGGCGCCCATCTCCGTCGACGACGCGTCGGCACACATCGAGAGTAAATCCGCGCGACAGTGCTGCTCGAGAAACAAATCCTTCGGAGGAAATAAGCGAGACGTCTTCCAACAGCAATATCTCGTCCTCTTCCCTCGTTCGTCGTCGTCGTCTGAATTCACAGTCAAGAGCGTGGACGTGCGTTTGACGGCGGTTCCTCTTCCCGCGCCGGCGCCGGCGCCGTCGGACGTTTCGGAAACGGAACGACCGTGACGCACGCGCGACCACGCGACATCGAGTGCGTCGGTGTCGTCGTCTCGCTCCATTCGAGCGCGCGGTGAGTCGAGTCGGGCGAGCGCGGGGTGATGTGTGGTTCTCGGCGGGGCGGGCGCCGTCTCGGCGTTTCATTTACAAGCGTCGGCGACGAAGGCGCCTTGTAACTCAGTCAAGGCGTCACCGACGTCTCTGAGCGTCATGCTATTCGGATCTCTGTGACGAAACCGACCCTGATCGTCGTTCTCGCGTCTCTGTCCGGGTAATCCTAAGGTGCTAGTGGCGAGCGCGTACTCGCGCATGAGTTTCGGAATGTCGCCGACGCGCACGTCCTCGACGTCGCACGCGGAGACGTGGTCGCGAAACGCCGCCGCGTTGCCCTCGAACACGTCGATGGAAGACGTCACTGAGAGTCGATCGCGCAGCGCGTCGATGAGCTGACGAGGCGCCGCGCGAGCCTCGAGCGAGATGTCGGCGTACTCCATGTCGTCCAAGACCAACCACCACGCGTCGTTGCATGCGTTGACACCGTTAAATCCTCCGAAACACAGACACTTGTTCTCGCTCACCTGCGTGAGCGTGTGATACGCGCGAGCGCTCGGTCCGGTACCCTCACCTCCGAGCGTCAGTCGCCGCCACTTGGCGTTATCGGCGTCCAACACGTGCGCGTCGTCGAAGTGGACGCGCTCCTTGATGAGCCAACCGTCGTCGCCGACGCCTCCCGCGACGACGACGTTCGGCGCGTACCCTCCGGGGGTCTCCACGGCGATCACCGACATCGCGTGCCCCGCCCTCGCGCTCGGCGCGTGTCCACGAAGGGCGAGTTTTACCCACCGCCATCCGTCGCGTTCGCGTTTGAGACACCACGTATCGCTAAACGCCGCGCCGTTCGCGCCCTGTCCCCCGTACAGCAACACGTTTGGTCCGAACCGCACCATCGCCGACCCACTTCGCGCCTCGGGTTCACCTCTCGCGCTCCCCACCGACGTCACCGCCTCTATCGTCTCCACTTTCGCCGGTTTCACGTCCACGCGCGTCCACGCCTCGCGCGCGCTCGCGCTCGCCGCGCTCGCCGGCGGCGCCAACGTCTCCACCGTCCCGATCCATCCTTTCCCATCGAATCCACCGAACATGAGCACCCCACCCTCCGACGACGTCGCGACGCACGCGAAATCTCTCGGCGTCGTCGTCGCCGCGAGTTCTCGCCACGTCCACGTCTCGACGTCCAGCGTCCACGCGTCTCCGAATTGCGCGCGCCCGTCCCGCCCGCACGTCACCACCATCTCCCCGTCCCCGTCCCCTCTCGCGCACGCGCCGTGAAACGCGCGCCCGCGCGGACGCGGCCCTGAAATCTCCGGACGAAACCACGCGTCTCGCGCGACGTCGAGGACGACGACGTCGTCGAGCGCGCCTCGAGACACGCTCGCGCTCGCGCGGTCCAAACCACCGAACACGACGACGAACCGTCCGCGCGCGACCGCGGTCGCCGTGTGTCCGAACCGAGGCGACGGCGGCGCGTCGCCGCGATCGGCTCTCGCGGCGACCCAACGCATGGCGAGGCGAATCGCCGCTCGCGACGACGAGTGACGACGACGGATTTGGATTTGATTTGGCATCAACTCTTCTACACTTTGTCGCGTCGTCGTAATCTACTCCTCACATCGATCGTCCCCGCCCCTCGCTCGACGACGCGCGTCTACGCGCGCGCGATATCACTACACCCGCGCCCTCTACACGTACCCGCTCCCGCGACACCGTCGACACATGATCAACCCCGACCCTTTGCACGCCGTGCACTCGTACGGATTTCGCCGCGTGAGCCCGAGGACGCCGTCGTCGTTTCGCTCGCGTTTCGTCACCACCGCGGGCGTCGCGCGACGACCGGTGCCGTCGCAAAACGCGCACGATTCCCCGCCCGTGGACGCGCACGCCGCGCACGGCGCGGGCTCGCCGCGGGCGCCGAGGACGAGGGCGGTGAGTCCGAGCGCGGCGACGGTGCCCGCGACGGAGACGAGTTGCGTCGTCTCGTACGGGTTCGAGGCGGGGTCGACGGCGCGCGGGACGCGCGCGGACGCGCGCGAAGACGTCGTCGGCGTCGATGGACGCGCGCGGGGCGCGGTGGTGGCGCGACAGGCGCGCATGACGGACGCGATGATGTGGGGAAGATGCGTCAGCCGAGACGTCACTGCGACGCGACGACGCGATGATGTCGGCGACGACGACGTCGACGTCGACGCGTTCGGGTGCGCGCGCGCGGACGGTGATGTATTTTGGTTCCTCGCGCGCGCGCGCGACGCCGCCGCGACCGCACGCGCGCGTTCGCACGAGGGATGACGTCGTCGTCGTGCGCGCGGCGATTCGGTGCGCGCGGCGATGGTCGACGCGCTGTCGCGCCGAGCGCGGCGACGGGGACGACGACGGCGGCGTGGAGACCAAGGATGAGGAGAGACTCTCCGTCGTCGACCGCGCGCCCTCGCGCGCGTCCATCGACGCGGTTCGCGCGCGCGCGAGGGTATCCCCGGCGAGCGCGACGCCGGCGGCGCCGGCGCTTCTCGACGACTATCGCGAGCGCTGGGACGTGCCGTGGGGCGGTGGAACGGTGGCTTTGGGATTGTTCGGGTGGTGCGTCTCTTTCGTCGGCGTCGCCGCCGTCGTGTTCCCGCTCGCGATGGCGGAGGCTGGGATCGATCCGACGAAGATGACGACGGGGGAGCAAGCCGAGTATCTCTTGGCGGTGCAACTGGCGGAGACGGCGACGAGTCTGGGGTTGGTGTACGCGCTCGTGTCGAGACACACGGACGTCGTGCGCGATGAGACGAAGGATTGGTTCAAGATTGATTTCAGCGAACCGTTCGAGCGCGAGCGTGGGTGGGCAAAGTACGGGTTGCTCGGATACGGGGCGACGTTTTTCGCGCTCGCGGCGACGGGTCTCGTCGTCGACGCGTTGGAAAGCGGGGCGCAGACAGTGGACAAGGCGTCGGAACAGGTTGGGACGATCGATGGTGTGATGCCTTTGATTCAATCCGATGATCCCGGCACCTTTGTCGCGGTGTTGGCGGTGACGAGCGTGTTCGCGCCGTTGCTCGAGGAGGTCGTCTTTCGAGGCTTTCTCCTCGCGTCGCTCACCAAGTGGTTGCCGACGCCCGGCGCGGTGCTCTTTAGCAGCGTCTTGTTCGCGCTCGCGCACTTGGCACCGAGAGATTTCGTGGAACTGGTGGTTTTAGGGATGGTTTTAGGGTTTTCGTACGCGCGCACGCGCAATTTACTGACGCCCATGCTCATTCACTCGCTGTGGAACAGCGGCGTGCTCGTCGTCGTCGCCGTCGCCATCAAGGCTGGCGTGGCGAGCGAACTCGGCATTCCGGGATTTTAAGGGGTTGTGATGATGTGTTTAGAGTGCTACGACGATGTGTTGTCATGACAAACTAGCTTTTAGTGTAATATTTGTATTTGTGGTCTCTTCGCGTCTATACAACGGCTGGTGAATTCGCCAGTCGAAGTTTGATTGAAACAGACAAAGCAAGCGTCGCTGCGGTGAAGCAGCTACCAACGACTCCCGTAGCTGCGCCGTTTCACTGAGCATGGTCCCAGTGGGGCTATAGTTGCGGCTGCGGTGACTTGGTGTACGCCGAAACCGTAAAGATTTCAGAGGTTATGCTTTATCGAGTGATCGTACGCCACTTAGAAGAGGCGGTACGGCGGACCCATGGTGGTCTTGATGTACAAAGACTTGACGTTTTGCCAGTTCTTCTTCAACAAGGACACCAAGAAGTTGACAGACGTTTGGATGTTGACGAACAACTCCTTTTCGGACATTTCAACGTGACCGACGGCGACAGCCATGCAAAGAACCTTCTTAAGCTGGAACTTGACTTGGGACTTGACGTCGTTGATCTTGTTCTCGAGCGGCTCGTTGTGGGTGGCGAGCGTCGGGAACTTGCCAGCCTTGTTCAAACCCGGGCCCAAGAGACGCGGAATTTGCTTAATGACAGACTCGGACGCGAGGAAGTGTTGGTACTTCTTCGCGAGCTTCTTGATGAGCTTCTTGTTCTTGTTGAGCTTCTTCAAGGCTTCGACGTCCATGGAGTCGATGCCGTTACCCGTCGCTTCTTCGCAGTGCTTGGCGTCGCCGAGGATGCACATCTTGAGCTTCGGGCGCGGAATCGTCGGCAACTTGACGGTACCGTTGAAACGCTTATCCTTTTGCGGATCATAGTTCTTCAAACCAATTTGAAGTTCAATGGTCTCGACAAACTTGCGCGGCTTCTCCTTGGACTTTTCCAAGCAAAAGGACACGCCCTCCTTGAGGGTATCGGTGTTGAGCTTGCTGCGCGCGCACGAACGCGTCCCCGAGGACGACCGTCGAGGTCAGTCGCGCGAACACAAAATCTACGACCAATCTACACCGCGCGCGTCTCCCTTCCTCCCTCGCGCCCCTCCCGCGTGCGCGCGATCCCTCCTCGCGCGCACGATTAGGGCTTCACTCATCGTTCCCAACGCGTCGTCGCGCGCCGACCCTCCACGCGACGCGCGTCACCTCGCGTCGATCGCGCGAATCGATCGTTCGCGTGTTTTTCCGTCGTCTCGCACGCACCTCATCTGTGTTGATCAATCGCTACGCGTCGCGAAGAGGCGGCGCGCGCGCCGGCATCGCGCGCCTCGTCGTCGTGATGGTCCGGGTGTGAATTGACTGTCCCGGTCGGGGCGAATCCGCGCCCCCGACCGTCGAACGACAGTCGACGACGACGACGACGCGCGATGGAGGCGGCGACGCGCGCGTCGACGTCGGCTGCGGCGTCGACGTCTGCGCGCGCGTTCGTGGGATCGGGGACGGCGCGCGCGCGGGTCGGGCGGCGACCGCACGCGCGCGCGCGTTGGCGTCTCGCGACCGGTGGTGGGGACGCGTGGATGCGCGAGGAGACGCGCGCGCGCGTCGATGTTTGCGCGACGACGACGGCGCGGGTGAGGTGTCGGACGTTCGCGACGGTTGCGGCGCGCGAGAACGGTGCGGAGGATGGTGACGCGGGGACGAGGACGAGTGGGTTGCCCGTGCGCGCGTTGGTGGAGTCGGCGATGCTCGCGGCGATGACGGGTCTGACGTTTCATCTGTCGTCGTTGTTTCGGTTCGACGCGTACTTTGGAGCGTTGTTTCCGTTACCCGTGGTGATCGCGTGCGCGAGATTGGGACGGGCGGCGGCGATGCGAACGCTGGTGGTGGCGACGTTGTTGCTGTTGTTGATTTCCGGACCGCTGCGCGCGGTTAATTATTTCTGTTTGCACGGCGTGTTGGCGTACGTGTTGAGTTCGCTGTGGTTGTCGGGACGTGGGTGGTGGGTGACGGTGCCCGTGAGCGCGTGCACGAGGACGCTCGGGATCTTGGCGTCGCTCTCGGTGTCATCGTTGCTCTATCGAGAAAACGTCATGAAGTTACTCGTGACGCAAATGTACGCACTCCTCGATCAGTTCGCCGCCAACATCGGCGCGACGTTCGCACCGAGCATGGAGTGGGTGTGGGCGACGGCCATGATTTTCATCCTCATCAACTCGTTCAGTTACACGTTGATTTTACACATGGTGTACACCATCGTCCTCGGAGCGACGCAAGGACGGAATTTCGTCAACGCGCCGGCAAAGGTGTGTCGAGCGCTCGGCGTCCCGACGTATCCCGCGTAACAATGTAGCATACGCAACGATAGTTTTCTAGTCTTCCGCGCCGCGATGGATGTAAACGAACGACACGTGAGCCACGACGTCGCGTCCGACGTCGACACTCCGCGCCTCGCGCCTCCGCGCGCCATGTCGCGCTGTCTCGCCCTCGCGTGGCTCGCGTGCCTCGCGGCGATACTCGCACAACTCTTCGCACCGTTCGAGGTCGCTCCCGCGCGCGACGAGGCGTCCTCGACGCTCTCGTGCACCGCGTGCGCGCTCATCTTGCGAGACGTGAGCGTCGTGTCGAGACACGCGCCGCGCGCCACCCTCGACGACGTCGCGCGCGCGCGCGACGGAGACGTCGACGTCGATTTCAAGGTTCGTCCGTGCGCCTCGCGATCGACGACACGGCGCTCGGCGCGCGCGACCGACGACGACGCGCGCACCGAGACTGACGGCGTCTTCGAGCAGGAGGTAGACGCGTTGGCGACGCGCTCGATCGAGCGCGCGTGCGCGCCCGAGAGCGCGCAGCGATACGACAGGAGGTACACGTGGCTCGGTGACGCGTATTACGTCGAAGATGTGGGCGCACCCTCGGGTCGGCGTGGACGAATCGACCCGGCGCTCGCGCGCACGTGTCGGCGGTTGGCGAAACGCTCCGAGCTCGTGCGCGACGCCTTCGTTCGCGCACCGTCGCTCGACGCGCGCGCGCTCACCGACGCCGTGTGTGCGAGTGATGTCATCGGGTGCGCGATCGGCGTCGATTTCACCGCGCCGGACGAGACGTTTAATCTTCGAAGAGATTGGCGTCGCGCGTTGACGGCGCGCGTCGCGATTCGCGTCGTCCCCTATTTCGTCGTCGCTCTCTTCGCGCCGGTGTTGCTCTTGCCCTCGTTGTACCCACCCAAACCGCAAATGTATTCGTAGAGACGCCTCGCGCGTCGCCGTAGTCGTAGTCATGTAGTCTCAGTAGTCTGCGCGCCGCGCCGTCTTCGCGTCGCGTCGCGTCGGTAGTTTTCGGTAGTTTCAGTCACGATCGAGCTCGACGACACACCGAGGCTCGGAGGCGTCCCGTGTTTCGTGGCGCGCTCGAGAGTCTGACGGGCGTCACGCGCGTGATCGTTTCGCCGCGCGCTCGCGTCGTTCGACCGTCCGTCGACTCGCTCGTGGCGCGCGCGACGCGTGCGCCCGCGCGGTGGCGGCGGCCGGCGGTGGGCGTACGATGCCGGGGGGAAGCGGCGAGGCGCGCGCGCTGAGCGTGACGACGTCGATCGGTACGTCGATCATCGTCGAGATCGACTCGGGGAAGGGGGTTCGAGAGGCGCGGAGGACGATCGCGCGCGCGCACGCGAAGGCTTTCGAGGACTTGGGCGAGGTGGAAGTTGGCGCGCTTCACGGGTACGGGAAATTCGCCGATACGGTGGGCTTGTGGTATCCGGTGGACGATACGGGATTGAAACACAACATGTTTGAAAGCTTGATGGCGCAGGTGGCGACGAAGCGGGGCGTGATGGCGGGCGATGCGGAGTTTAACTCGTTGGCGTCGCCGGCGTCGCTGACAGCTAGGAATCGAGCCGCATTGGCATCTTCGCCGTTGTTATCGCCGTCTCTCGCCGCGGGAGGTATGTCGTCACCGCTGTCGACTGTGGGGCACATCTCGGCGCTTTTACCGAGCGCTGGGACGCCTACGGATCCGACGCGTCGGTTGAACATGTCGGACGTCGCGACGCCCGCGGCTCAAGCCGAGACGCCGAAAGCGTTCGCAAAGGCGACGGATGACGCAAAGACCGCGACTGGAACGAAAAGAGGACGAGATGATGCGAACGTCGATCCGGCCAAGGCTGCAAAGCGCACGCGAGTAGGAACGGAACCAGAAATAGCCCCGTGGGAAATCGTGGAAGAAGTCGCTCCCGCCCCTGGAGAAGAGCCGGTTAAGCGAGAAGCCATGACGACTCGCGAGGAAGTCGCATCGTTACTCGCAAAGACCCCTGGCGTTCAATACTCTGTCTTTGTCAAAACGTTGCTATCTCGGAAGTCATTCATCGGCGCCTTGGAGAAGTTGAACATGGATTCATTCGAGCAGTTGCTGTCGACGACGAATGCCGTCATGCAGCACGTCGGTGCGGTGCAGCACGAAACGGGAACAAAAATTTTCGATGATTTATCCGGTAAAGTGGCACAAATGAACCCGCCCGTTAATGCGGATTTGGGCGACTTTCTCACGGTCGCGGCACTCGTGGCTCGGTTATATCGTTCGGGATACTCGCAGCGCAAGCGCATTCCAACGTCCGTCGTAGACGGGCTCACCAAGCAAATACCGAAGCATTCTAGTCACAGATTCGGTGTCGTCGAGCGCATGATTACCGCCGCAGTGCTGAAAGAGCTAGGTTACGACGGAGATCAACCGGAGTGGAGGGGGGCTGAGGAATGCACGGCAGGAAGCGTGAAGGAAGGTGACGAACCGTCGATGAGTGGGAAAGATGCGCCGACTTCAAAGAACGTCGCAGACGAGCACATTATTGAGCAGAAAAAGAGAAACGACAGTGCAAATGAACATCCGGGCGAGACAAAAGAACCGAAAGATGAGTCTCAACGTGGCTCGTCATCCTCAGAGTCAAGCAGTAGTTCAAGTTCCAGTGGACGCTCCAGTTCGTCGAGCTCAAGTTTGAGCTCTTCTAGTTCCTCGAGCTCGAGTTCAAGCTCGAGCTCAAGATCGAGCTCAAGCTCCAGCTCGTCGAGTAGCAGCAGCTCTCTAAAAACCGCTAAAGACGACACAGACACCAAGGATACGCCTCGAGACGCGCCAAAGGTGGACGAGAAGGTGCTGCAGAAGGTGATTCGAGCTCCTGGTGGTCTTAGCAGAATTTTGTCGAGTATCAACTGTGCTGCGCAGTCTTCAGGCGCCGGTTCATCAAAGCAAAGTACCCCGGGTAAGGATAAGGCACAGAGCAAAGCTGCAGATTCTACCGCGAATCCGCCCGTGACTCCAGCGCCGACGCCGGTGACGATGCCATCTTCGGCGGCGGCAACCCCGGTGGCGCTCCCGTCATCCGTTGCCCTGCCGTCTTCAGCGGCGCCAGCGCCGGTTGTGCTACCATCTTCGAGCTCTCAAACGAAAGTGACAGTTGTGAAGTCATTGCCTGGTCGCGGGAAGAGGAAGACGTGTGAAGTGAGTTACACTGTCCCGGATGGTGAAAAGATTCCGGTGTGCATCAAAGACGTGCGCGGTGAGTTCTTCTTTAGACGAGGTCCGAAAGATTACCGTGTTCGTATCACCACGGAAGATGGCACTAGTAAAGACATCAGCCCGGCCGCGTTTGAACAACATGCCGGTCTGAAACGAGGGAAATGGAGACGATCGATCTCGCTGGTCAAGACGGAACACGCGAGCGACGCGCAGGAACCCGACATTCATATAGGCGAATTCTTGGATGCGTTTGACGCTTTGCCGAAAGATTAATAGTAGCTAACGTCGGTCCAATTCTTTATTTTAATCTATTTGTTCATTCTAAATTCCATTTCTGTCGCCAGTGTCTGCGCCTGATTGATGATTTCACTGAGGCTGAAAGTATCCGTCACGCCGTGCAACAATCGGCGGCGTTGGCGCGCGCGTTCTAATGCTGAAATAGTCGCCTTCGGTCCACCCGGCGACAGAGCCGGTTTGAGTGGAGATACGTCGATTTGTGCTGACGTCAGGGCGTTTAACTCTCTCTCGCGTTCCTTGAGCCGCTCAACTGTTTTCTGCGCAAATGATTTCGCTTTATCAAGCATGTCTTGAGCGCGCGACGTGTTATCTTTGACTAAACTTGACGCGTCATCCAACAACTTCTGAGCGCGAGAAGCACGTTGCGCGACGTCGTGAGACGCATTCACGCTTTGGACTTCGATTTGACCGAGCGCGCGTGCGACTTCTCGTCGAATGGCGCTTTCAACCGATGCTTTGTCCAGAGAGAGCGACCTCCTGAGCTCCTCTCCTCGCGCATCCGCCAACTGCAAAATGGAAGCGCTTGCAGCCTTCACGGCGTCCAACTCCTCCCTGAGCTGGTACACGTCCCACTCCATCGACACATCCGTTTCAGCATCGATCGTGAAAAGAGGCGTTCCCGGTGTCGATTGCGACACAAGCGGTTGGTTGCTCGCTTGCGGGCTCTGGCTTGAAGCTACGAGCGCGTTCACCTGCTCAGCTTTTACACGCACTAGCTCTTCTTGAAGCCGTTGAATCTCACTATCGAGATACTCGTCACCTTTATGCAATTGCTCTTCTAAACCGCCCCTCTCAATCATAAGAGACTTTGCGAATTCCTCTTCGAGTTGCATGCGTTCGACTGTGAGAGATTCTCGCAACTTCTTTTCGAGATCGTCTTTTTCAGCCGCAAATGATGTTCTCAGCTCGCGCTCGCGGCGCTCCGATTCCTCGGTCAGCTTTTCCTGCTCGGACTTGAGCTGAACAATCAACTGCTTGAGCTCTTCGATTTCTTTCGACTGCGTCGCCTCCTCAGAGGATGGAACAGTGGCTGATTGTTCCTTTCGTTCAGCCACGAGAGACTGACGAAACACAGAGTTCTTCTCGTCAACCATTCTGAGAACGGAATCCTGTGTAGATTTGAGCCGATTGAGTTCTTCTTTGAGTTCATTTAACTCCTCTTTTTGCGCTTGCATGATCTCGGACGGTTCATTATCGATCTTATCAATCTCCGCCTGGCCTCGCGCGAGAGAAATTGAATTTCGTAACTCCATCTCTCTTCGCTCGGCGAGCTGCGACATGGCGCGTTGTTCGCTTTTCATCAGAGCGAGTTGCTCACTCAACGAACGGACTTCATGTGCATAGCGGTCTAAGACATCCACTGGTATAGGTGGGTAGATTTCAACGCCCGAGTCTTCGATGAGTTCCTCCAGCATCTCTTCAGACGTCACCGAGCCCTGAAATAGATCACTTCCGTCGTCTTCTATCATCGTACTCTCGCCTGGATGTTCGGATACTCTCACATGCGCCTCGCTCGTAACGATTTGAGACATTTCACTATCCTCGCTCATCGGTTGCTCGCTCGTCACAATATCAACTGGTGCGTCCACGTCGTCGTTCACCGCTTGCTCGTTCATCGCAATAGGGACCACTTCATCAAACTCAACCACTGGGTGTTCATTCACCACTGCATCAACTGGACGCTCAGACGCCCTGTTTGCCGTATCGACCGCCTCGGCTGGTTCTTCAAAGGAACCTTCTTTCGCCTCGCTCGCCTCAGAGTGCGCAGCTGTGATGTCAACTGCGGATCGAGCAGCCGCTTCCTCGAGCAAGTCGTCGAACTCATCGGAATCGCCGTCGAGCGCGAACACGCGCTTCGCGAGCTCTACTTTCGACGCCAGAGACGCGTCAAATAATGCCATCAACGCTGCTTCATCCTCGGCGACATCCGCGTCGTCATTGTATTCTCCCGCTCTGTGTTTTTCGCACACGTCGAGCCATCCCCGCAACGCTCCGCTCGCCAATCGTTTATCTTCACGGCTCAAGATCCGCATGCTGATGTGCTCCTCCAAATCGGATTGCGCGAGCTGTTCTAAGTCGTCCTCGATGCGCCTGACGAACGCCTTTGCCTGCGGATCGGGGGACATGGAGATGTCGTGCACGGAATGACTCTGCGCACTGCTGTCTTCTCTCCTCGGAGATTCGAAAGTCGCGTCATCAGAATCTGCCACGGCGAGAAATCGACTCAGAGAGTAGTTATCGACAGACTGGTGATCGAACGTGATGTCTACGCCAGGAACCGATATCTCAACGGTCTGTGGAGTCGACAATGACGGTTCCGCGGCTAAAATGCGCAACACGCCATCCGCGTCTACATTGGTGGCGATGGACTGCGGCGATAGAAGCTCTGCGAATGCCCCCGGTTCAACCGCCACTCGATCATCGCTCACTTTGTCGAAAATACCAATCAAATCTCGCATATATATATCCTGTGGCGGTGCCTCGGCGCGCTCTTTCTCCGCTCGCTTCGATGAAGCCTCGGCTTTGGCTTTGGCTTCTTCCTCCCTTTGCTTGTTCCTCGCCAACCGTTCCCGGCGCATCTTCGCCACGAATTCGACTCTCTTCGACACCGCGCGAGCGAACCGTGCCCACAGCGCGGTCACGTGTCTCTCGTCAAATCTGAATCCCACTAAAGGCGGCACCTGCACCTTGATTCCTTGAATCGCCCTCTTGGTGAAAATGGCGCCTCGGCGCGTCGCCGCAAACGCGTCTCGCCGCAACTCCTCCTTTTGCAACTCGCCCACCACACGCGCGCTCACCCCGAACATCTCGCGCGCGCGTTTCGCGAGCACGCGTTTCGTGATCCCGAACCCTCTCGTCGTCACCCTCCGAAACCGCGCCGTCGCCGCGCTCGCGTCGACTCGAAACGTCCTCGCCGGCGTCCTCGTCCTCTTCGGCGCGCGCGCCTCCGCCGTCATCCTCTCCTCAAACTGCACATCCTCCACGAACCGCATCAGCGACGCCTCGTGCGCCCGCGCGATCCTCGCGCGCGTCTTCCCGCCGTCTTCTGTCGGCACGATGTCCACGACGCTCGTCGTCGTAGCCGCGCGTCTCGTCGCCGCCTCGACGCTCGCCGCCGTCTCCACGCCCAACGCCCACCACGGTCGACGTCGACGACTCCGACGCCTCGCGTCACCTCCCGACGAAACGCCCACACCCCCCTCGTCCACCGCACCGTCCTCTTCCTCGCGCTGACGCGACGTCGACGCCTCGAGCGCGTCCCGCGCGTTCAAATCATCCACACCTGCACCCATCGGCACCGTCCACGCGTCGTCATCCACGCGCTCGTCGTCCTCACCGTCGACGACGACGACCTCGACGAGTCGACACGACGCGCACGCGCGCGCCGTCGCGTCGTCCGTCGACGCACGCGCCATGGCGCCGACGACGCCGTCGACGACGCGACGGATCCGGCGTCACCTGTCGTCCCCGCGCGCGGGGTCGGGGCGCGTGGACGTGGGGTCGTCTGGCTGTAGCCTATGGAGCGCCCATAGTGTGGGTCTACTTGAATCACTACTATCGTGATAGTACTAGGATCATGTGTATCATAGTATGCCCCGTATGCCCGAAGATTATGAACGAGCGCTGGACAGGGTGGCACCTCCGGTCGGCACTTTGTCGTCCCCCAACCGGCGCGACGCGTCGACGTCGCGACTCTTGGACGCGACGGACGCGCGCGACCGCGAACGGGCGAGGCGACGCGCGCGAACGGGCGAGGAAAACTTTTATCGTCGGCGTCGCCGTGCGAATCGGACGCGCGCGAGGTCGAGACGCGCGCGGCGGGGTGGGGCGTCGAGAAAACGCGTGAACGCGCATTCGAGCGAACCGACGCGTCGTTCCGCGCGCGCGTCGTTCGTGTCGACGCGCGGGGGTATCGAGGCGCGCGCGTCGGTGTGCGCGGCGCCAAAGGGTGGTAAAATATAATGGTGTTCGCGCAGACGTTGCGGTCGCTGCGACCGAGGTTACAGTTCGCGGCGCTCACGCATGAACTTCCCGCGGTCGTTGAAGGCTTGCGGCAAATGGGCGTCGGCACAATCATTGATTTTGCGCGCGAGCATCGGCCGGCGGCGGAATCGGCGCACGTGGCGCACGTGATCGCGTCGAGAATCAATGAGTTTCCGTCGGCGATGCACGCGCTCAAGCTGAGCGCGCTCGGGAGCGCGGAGGACCACGCGAGAGCGGAAAAGTTCGCCCGAGGACTCGCCTCGCGCGCCGCTGAGCTGGACACGACGGTGTGCATAGACGCCGAGGAAAATGCGTTACACGCCGCGTACGCGAGGACAGCGTTCGATTTGATGCAAAGGTATAACGCGAAGAGTGTCGATCGAGACGAGCGAAAGACGCCGGTGGTGTTTAAGACGTATCAAATGTATCGCGCCGACAGCCTGGATGAGCTGACGAGGGATATTGAAGCGTCCAAGGAATTGGGATTTGAGCTCGGCGCGAAACTCGTGCGAGGGGCGTATCTTCGATTGGATCGAAATACGGGCGCGTTGTTGCCGAATAAAGCGATGGTTGACAAATCATACGAGCTCGGATTGGAGGTTGCCTTGAAGAATGGCAACGATCACGTGACGGCGCTCGTGGCGACGAGAAACGAGTCCAACATCGAACAGGCGTTGGAACACGAAAACAGCAATCGAGTGTTGTACGCTCAGCTTCTCGGGATGGATGATGACTTGACGAATCGACTTTTGGAACAAAAAGTCAAGGTGCTGAAATATGTGCCCTTCGGAAGATTGAAGGAGTTGTCGCCTTACTTGTACCGCCGGTTGCTCGAGCGGTTATCGTGGTCTTGACACGAGTTCGCACTGATCCGTATGCGTGTTTAGCATAGGTAGAGAATAGTGCGCGCCTAGAGCAATAAAACAGCCTAACCGCGGCAAATTTAAAATGTTGTACGAACAGACACGTTGTCGTCATAAACGACGTCGCCTGATTGCGAAATTCATCATGTAAAATCTCACACGTTGTAAAAAATGTCATTCATAATTCTTCTATTGTTTTCCCTCTTGTGCCTTCATGAACAACGCACGAAAGTCCGCGTTCGTCTTCACCGGCTCGCGTTCGGCGCGCACCGACCGGGGCATGAAACCCAAACCGCCTCGACCTCGACCTCCAGAAAAGGTCGGCGGAGGCGGCGCGCGTCTACCGCGACCGCGGCCTCGACCTCCGGCGCCAGCTCCTCTTCCCCCATCGCCCGGTGGACGACTCTTCGCGATATCTAGCGGTCGGCCTTTAAAGACGACCCCAGATCGCATGATGGCTGCGCTCAGGGCGGCTTCTTCACTAAAGTCGACGTACGCAAAGCCACGAGGACGACCGGTGTCTTTGTCTAACACTATTCTCGCCCGCACGGAACCGCCTTTGCCGTCGAAGAATCCGGCAAGTTCGGCCTCTGACACGTCCCAAGATACGTTTTTAACGAAAGCTGTGTTCAGATCCCGATCAGGGAACAATGCTCTGATGCGGTCCTCGTGCTCCATGCCCTTCAGATTCATATCTGCTTTGTCTCCATCCGCGGGCACGTCGCGTGTACGTTTGCGCGGCACAGAATCGGCATCTTGTCTACGTGCAGCCGCTCTGTTTCTTCGACTCGAACCAGACATCATGCGAGATGTTTTGGCGTCGTTCGCCTCTAATCGCTCGATCGCCGCTTCCATCTGGTGCTCGCGCAATTCCTTTGTATATCCCGTCGACTTGAAGTAGCGAGAGTACTCGCTCACTCCCTTGGCGGTTCCGACCATCGAAAGATGACGAAGCTTGGCGTTGACGAGAATCGCCATACCCGCCCGGCGTCGCGCCGACTCATCCACAGTCTTTTTCGACAATCCAATCGGTTCGGAGTCACCGCGCTGAATCGCGTCATTCAATACCTGCAGCGCCTTTGGATTGTTGCGCTTGACCATGGCGAGATACTCGGCGTAAAGCGTGTGAAACTCTGCGGCTGTTCTAAACGGCACTTCTTTTTCAACGCTTGAAAATACGTCTTGCACGTAAGGTCGATTTTTTGGATCGCTCATGAAGACGAACTGCACTATCTCCTTGAGCATGTAAATCGCAGCGCGTGCCATGTTATTCGCAGAATACTGCACAATCATGTGTTGAAAACCAGCCTTTAAACGTTCAACGACGTGATCCCAATCGCCTTGACGAATGAGAAGTTCTATGACCGCATGTAAAACCGTGGCGTAATCATTCACATCTCGAAAGTATGCGTTTTTCACGCGCTCTAATATTTCCGGAGAGGCGTCAAACTCTAGCGCAAACGTCCACAGCGCACTCGAAGACGGACACGTGCGAAGCGCGCGATCCAACACTTTCGGCGCTAACGTTTCCTCTCCGCACTTTTTTCCGTACGTGAGTCCGATCGCGTAAATGTGGTAGTCACGCCACAACTCACCGACGTAAGGCAACGCAGAAAGCGCCCTTTCGTACAAGTGCACCACTCTATCAGGAGTGCCGCTCGCATTTTCAAAGTCTATGTAGTTGAGATACGTTCGAAGCGCTTGCGCGTCTGTCCTCACGGTGTTATCGTCTGTGACCAATCGAGCCTCGAACGGTTGGCGCGGTAATCTATCCTTCTCACCCTTTGCGTGCGCTTCCTCAAACGCTCGAATGGTCGACGCGTCCATCTCCGCCGTCGTTGCCCACGTCTTCGCCGCCGCCAGCGTCGCGGCGTTCTGCGCGTGTGGAATTCTCAGTTGACGCAGAAACAACGCCTTCACGCGTGCGTTGTGCGACGGTTCGTTGCCCCGCGACATTTCAAAGGCGCGATACGCCTGCCAAATCAAGTGCCCGTCGATAAAATTCAGACCCGGTCCGGCCACGCCCTCCTCGTACAACTCCCTCCGCCCCGATTCGTCAACCTCCAACTCCATCGCGTTCCTCGACCTACCGAGATGCAACCGCACGCTCGACCTTCCACAATCCGCGATCGCCCGCTCGAACATGGTGTCGCATCTCTCGTGACGCACGCGCTTCGCCTCCGTGCGGCTCTGCAATTCCTCCTGAATCCACTCCGTCCACCGCCGTTCGTCCAGCGCAAACTTCTCGCAGTACCTCTCCAGCGTGTCCTTGTATCTCTCCCGCAATCGCGCCTCGCGACACGAATCGATCAATCGCAGCATCTTCGAGTAATCGCTCCAATCGGACGCCTCGCACGCGCGCTCGAGCTCCATGATTGCCTCCAACTGCTTGTCGTCGGGAAGCTCAAATTCGTCCTCCTCCTCCTCCGAATCGTCGTCCTCCTCCTCCTCCTCCGAGTCGTCCGAGTCGTCGGAGACGTCGTTCGCCGCGACGTCGTCCTCCTCTTCCGAGCGCGTCTCCTCGCCGTCCTCGCGCGCGCCCTCGGCGTCGCGCATCTCTTCGTCCGCTGACATCCTCGTCGGTCACCCGCAGAAAGTGCCGTCCCGTCGACATGGCGTCGCCCTCGACGTGTGGACGCCGCGATCTCGCGCGCGCGACGGCGGCGGCGTGGATGCTCGCGTCGTCCTCCTCCTCGTCGTCGTCGCGCGCGGTGGCGTCGACGACGACGACGCGACCGGCGCCGGCGACGCGACGCGTGACTCGAGTCGTCGTGCGGTGCCCGCCGGGGTCGCGCGCGCGCGAGGCGGCGGCATCGCTCGCGCGCGCGACGTCCATGGTCGTGGACGACGATGTGGACGTCAACGCGCGCTCGGCGATCGCGCGCGATGCGAACGGATTCGCGGTGGAGTTCATCGAGCGCGACGAGGGCGAGCAAAGACGCGGAACGACGAGCGAGACGACGACGTTCGAGGGCGTGTTCGTCGTGAGCGCGAATCCCGCGCGCGCGAGGAACGCAGCCGTGAGACGAGGCGCCGTGAGCGCGTCGGGAGGCGAATCGTGTCGAGGTGATGCGTACGCGGGGTGCGCGGTCGCGAGCGACGGGCTCTCGGCGCGATTCGCGCGCGCGGGCGCGCCGTGGAGCGCGACGGGCGATTCGGTCGCGCGCGTGGTGTTGGGGACGACGGAGAATATCGACGCGGTCTTGTCAAAGGTGGCGCAGTCGATGGGACCGGATGCGTCGACGCAGGTGAGAGGTGTGTTCAAACAGTACGGCGTGACTGAGTTTGCCGCGGAAGACGAGCGCGTCGAGAGCGCGTCGTCGTTTGTGAGTTATTCCACGAGAGCGACGCCGGCGATCGAAATCTCGGCGGCGACGACATCACCGTACACGGTTCGAGCGTTTCACTTAGAGCTTCCGGAGGGGTGCGGTGTCGTGTATTTGGATTAGTTGCAATACATAGTGCCTAGATTCATCAACCAGTTACGCTAAGCTACACGCCGTTTCGAAGCGCGTCGTCCTATTTGTCGATCACGAAGAGGACGTCCGTTCGGATGACGTATTTATACGTTTCCCCACTCAGGCTCGCGTCCACCGCGCTGCCTTCGTGAACGGGGGATTCCTCAGCTTCGCCGTGAGGAAAACAGAGCACAGCTCCGAGCTGCGGGACGACTCCTCGAGCGCTCAGAACTCCCGGCTCGTTCGGAGTCGCAGTGTAGAACGTTGTCGCCCCGCCGTGAAATCCTTCCGTCAGGTACATGAGAAACGTCAATCTCGATCGAACTTTACCTTCAGAAATATCCGTGATGTACTCGCCCTTTTCGTCCAGCGCGCCTTGAGGCCACGAACCATCGACGTGGCGCCGGTAAATGGTCCCGGGACCGTATCGAAAATACCTCCATCGAGCGTTTATGCCGACGGCACCTGGTGGCATTAGATCCGCGATGCGGCTCCAGAGAGCCTCGATCGTTTGCGGCCAAATCATGAATTCGCAGTATTGCAAGCGAGACGCGCCGGTCACGCCGTCGACGTCGCCCGGGTCGGTGCGCAAACCGATGCTATGTCCGGCGGCTATGACTGCAGCGCATTCGGTCGGTGATAAGAAGTTTGTGATCAAGAACGCCCCGGGGACGTGCGGAATGTCGTGACGAACGGCCTCGGTCAAACCTGACGGTCCGAACGGAATGACGCCGGCGTGAACGGGAGCGTATAATTCCAACGGAAGTCTGTCTACCGGACGACGACGACCATCGTTATCGCAAACCATCCGAAAACTTCCCGAAGGGTAATCGACCGCACGCGCGGATCCCGCTCCCAGCGCGGTCGTGAACTCTTCGTCTTCTCTCGCCTTTGACGTCGTAAACGGCATTTGAGTTCGTATGACCGCCGTTGGACCCGGTTCCCAAGATCCGAAGCTCACGCCTCGAAGTGCGCTCTCTAAGAGAACTAATCCTAAATCACCGTCGACGCCCCCGGGAGTCATCGCGCACGCGCGAACGAGGACGTCTTTACCCAAATACCGTCGACCGTCGCTGTCCTTTCTCGACATGAGCTCCAACGCCTCGCGCAGCATACCTCTCTTCGCGCAAGCGAAGAAGGCGCATCGCATCGCCTCTCTCGACGGTGCCATCCCGCTCGATTCCATGCGCTGTAACATTCTCAGCGCCGGTTTCGCCTTGTCGCGCGTCTGACACAGCGCGAGCACTTTCACGCACGTCGCAGAGCTCACTGTCTTGCCGTTCGCCAACGCGGCGTCCATCGCTTTGCACGCGTCCACGCACGATCCGGCGACGAGCGCGCGTATGATTTTACCCTCGCCCACCGCGTCTCCACCCCGTCCGCTCGGACCGACGTCGCCGGCGCCGGCGTTCGCGTCGACGTCCATCGTCGCCGCCACCTCCAAGTCAGTCGCCGCACCAGTCGGGCGCGACACGCCGCCGCCGCGCACGCCGAGCGCGTTGGACGTGAATGATCCCCCGGTAGCCTTCTTACGCGCGCGTCGAGCAGTTTTACCCATGGCGTCCCCCGCGCGCGCGAGCGACTGAGGTCCTCGGAGTCCCGAGCGAGCGCACTTTTTTCCGCCTGGGCTACGTCTACAAAACAAACTATCCTACGAGCACTGACCGCTCTCCGCGTTGTAAAATGCACCGGCACGCGGAATGTAGGTTGTGCCGTCGCGCTCGGCTTCAAAAAATACGCGAACGGTGTCGGCGGTGAGTTGACTCGATCGAAACGCCGTAAAGTGTAAGTGTGGCTCGGGACTAAAGCCCACGCCGCCGCTCTCGCACAACACCTGTCCTCGAGCGACGCGGTCGCCGACCTTGACGCGCGCGCTTTTGGCTCGAATGTGTACGTACTCGACGAATAAATCACCGCCTCGAATGTCGTACATGGATGACGCGTGTTCGTCCGTGTTCGCGGTGGAACACGTGGCGCCGGCGCTTCTCGATTCCTCTCGCGCATCCAACTGTATCACGATGGAATTCCACTTAAACAAGTTCGACACTGCGATTCCTGTGAGCGTGTTCGAATCGTTCACTTCCACGACGACGCCGTCGCCCGCGGCCAAGATGGGCGTCCCGACGTCGCATCGAAAGTCCACCGCGTGCAGATTTCCCGCGAAAAAGTGCGTCAACTCGCCGCCTTCGCTCTGCGTGCAGAGAAAACGATCGCCCTCCAGTGGGAACGCGACGCTCTGTGTGTGCGTGTCGAACGGCTTCGGGTGCATGGACCACGGTCTGAAATCACTGTCGATGCGAACGTCTCGCACGTCTTTCCCATCGAGTCTCAAACGACACAGGTGCGCCATTGAGCGCGGAGGCACCAAGACAATAAACGTCGTCACGAGCGATTTCCGCCCATCGTTATCCACCGTCGCGCCCTGCGCGAGGACGTTACCACCCTTCCCGACGCACGCGATGTCGTACACGGTGATGTACGCCACTTTGACGACGTCTTCGCCGCCCGCGTTCGTGGCGCTCAGTCTCGGCGCGCCCGCGTCAGCTCCAGCCTCCTCTTCCTCCTCCTCGTCATCGCTCACGTCGACGTCAATCGCGACGTCCGGGAACACGACGTCGTCCGAGTAATCGTCCGAATCCACCACCTCGGCGCCGAGCATCCACGACGACTCGCTCGCGCGCGCGACGTCGAGCTCTATGTGACAACCGACGCCGGCGCTCGACACGAACGACGGCGGAACGTCCACCGCGCTCGCGCCTCGCGGCATGACGACGCGACGGCGCGACGCAGGCGAACAGCCACCCTCGCGCGGCGCGGTTCGCGCGGCGTCGACGACGACGGCGGGAGCGGCGGCGAGTGCGGTCGTCACTCGGCGACGCCATGTCTTTTTCGTTCGGGACGCCGGCGGCTCAGTCCGCCCCGGCGACGTCCGCGGCGACGCCCGCGCCGGCGCAACCGGCGCCGGTCGCGACGACCACGCTCGCGGTGCCCGCACCCGCGACGTCGGCGACGAAAGTCTCGCCGCTTCCGGCGACGCGGTCGTTGTTTTACGCGCTCGATGAACGGCTCGTTGACGAGACGTTGGACGCGTCCACGGCGAGCGCGCTCGAGGGCGCGTTGGACCACGTGACGCGGTTGTGCGAGACGTACACGCCGCCGAGCGCGGCGTCGGCGAGCGCGCTTCGTTCGGGGAGCATCGAGTACGGAGGGGCGACGCTGAAGATGAGCGCCACGACGGCGAGCGTGGCGGAGGCGTGCGCGAAGAGATTGTGTCTGGACGAGACGCAGGCGTACGTGCTGTTGCGTCGAACGCTCAAGGAGTGTGATATGCCGAGACCGACGGAGGCGACTGAGGAGGTGGTGCGAGAGGTGATGCGGTTTTACTTTCGCGAGAGGTTGGGGACGATCAAGTGCGCGCACACGCTGCTCGCGAGGAGCGCGGGGACGTCAGCGGCCACGACGAAAGACGGCGACGCTTGGGAGAGTGCGGTGCGTAAAATGATTGATCGGGGTTTTGAGGATAATTTGTACCGCGCCATAGAGCGTCACATGAGCGGAGCGAACGCGACGGGTCCCGAGGGCGCGAACGCGGCGGACGCCGCGGCGTGGGCGGGGCAAGCGCTCGAGGAAACCGTGGCGCTGCTAGAGGTCTTGTTCCTCCTGTACTACAACAGAACGAAGTGTTCACCGGATAGATTTTTGCGTTTGGCGAACATAATTGAAAAAGGGGCGCTGAAACGCGCGCCGTCGGCTTCCATCGAGTTGGAGTCGCACGCGCCTCAGCCGCAGGTGAACGCGTTCACGGAGGACATTCGCGCGCTGTGTAACGTGATCCTCATCGCGGCGATGGATTTAGAGGGATTGATTGATCGATTTTCGGGTAAGAGTTTGAAGTCGCACGGGTTTTTAGACGCGAACGTGATCAAGTCGGTCACCGAAATGTTTGAAAAATGGCAGAGCGATGCGGCGCATGGTCCGACGCTTCTGGGCTGGTCCACGTTCCTCACCTTGTTGCCGGCCGATGCCGAGTTCATGCCTGGGAGCTTTTCGACCGACATCATGACGCAGAAAGCGAACGAGTGTGGCATCGGAGCGCTGTCACGGCTGCTGGATGCGGAGCAATTGCGTGGCCAAGACACCACGGTGACGTTGCACAAGAGCGTTCTCAAGAATATGTTCGCGGCCATTCTCGCGGCGTACGACATGTTACCGGTCCATCGCGTACCCGCATTTGAGTTGAATCAGATATTGAATGTTCTCGAAAAGCTGCTCGCGGATCAGCCGATCCTGTGTGAGCAATTTTGGGGTGGGGCACGAGAGGATGGTCAAGAGGCGCCGCTTTTCGCGCTTCTCGAGGGTTGTCGAGAACGGTTCCCGTGTGATTCAGTACCGTTGCTCCGGGTGCTCGCGGCTTTGTCTGAGGGGCATCGCGCGGCGGAATGCGCGTTGGCGTACATCGCGCAGCTCCCCACCGTGGCGTTGCCCGTTCCGTCGCGAGACATCTTGCAGAGAGGTATCAAGCCCAACGACGGAGCCGAAATGGACACGAACTCTGGCGTGTTGAGAGGATCCGTCACTGCTCTTCACCGACTGACTAGTCCTTACATCTCGGGCGGCTTTATCGAAGCCGGTATGAGTGGTCTGGCCATGAACTTGGGCGCACAGACGACCCCTCTCATCATTTGGGCGGCGCCGGCGGACGGGCTCCACCTCTGTTTGACGCGACTCTCCATTCTCGCCACCACCGGCTTGCGCGGCAAGTTGCAGGCGACTGAGATGAATGAATTAGACGCCATCACGTTGTTCCTCTCGAAAGTGTTGGTGCACGCACCGTCTTTCGCTCGCCCGATGCTGGCGTGCGACATAACGGAGTCGGTTCCAAAGGGTTCGCCGACAGACATTCTGACGGGCCTTTCGCTCGCTTTGCACGTGTGCAGCAAGTCTCTCCTCACAGAAGACAACGTCAGAAGGACGGCGACCATCCTGCGCGCCTTGGCGCCGTTAGCCGCCGCCGAACCGTCTCGAACGATCGCCGAGGTACTCGAAGCGCCGATTCTCTCAGGGACCCCCGGCACGGGTGTGCCCGGATTGATTCACGCCATTCGTGATAGCGAATCACGACTCGGCGAGTACCCGCTCTCATTAGCGGTGCTTGGGTTAGTCGAGACGCTCATTCGTCACGGAGGGTTGGGCGCCAGACTCGAAGCGCTCGTCGACCACGTTATGCAAGAAGTCGCCGTGCGACACGTGCAATGGCGATACAAGCACAGAGCGGATAAGTGGATCGTTCACGCGGCGGTGCAACGAATCGTGTACGAAGTTTTCGTTCCGAGACTTGGTGATTTTGCGATGCATCTTCAGAACAAGGTACTCGCTTACTTTGTCAACGACAAAGCGATCAGCTTCGGGTCATTCGCGCCTCTCGTGTACGACGCGCACGCGCTGCGCAAGTTGCACGAAGATGGTGGCGCGCCTCGGGCCGAGGAAGTCACGGCTCTCGAGCAAGCGATCGCCATGTCCCTCAAGTCACTACCTCTCATCGTGTTTCACGCCGGAAACAAATTCAGTGGGGAAATTGAAAAAATGTTTTTGGTCGAAACGAGCAATCGAGGGGCGCCGTTCGCGAGTTCCATCGCTTCGTACGCTGCGTACCCGTACGCTGCGGCTTGCTTTCCGCTCGCGTTGCCCGCCCTCATTCCATTGTGTGCGGTGGCGTCGGGCACGCCGATGGCGGCGACGCTTGACAAAAACGACCGAGCCGAAATTTTGACGTCTCTGCAAAGAATGTTCAAACACGCAGACATCGAGACGGACGCCATAGCGGACGCGGCGGACTTGCTGAGCGCGGGGATCGCGAACCAGCCGGAATGGGTCGATACGTTGCTCGTACCAGAGGAAGAAACCGTAGACGCACTCAGCACGCCGGTACCTGCGCTTCCATCGACGGCCACGAATGCCATCGCGGCGCCGCCCGCATCCGGTACGGCGCTCGCCGCCGCGCCCGCGACGCCCACTCCCTCGGCGCAGACACCTGTCGCATCGGAACAAAAGAAGACGAAGAGCGCGGATGGATCGCTTGTCTTAATTTGGGATATTTTAGAAGATCCGGCGAAGATTTGTGCTGCTTCTCCGCGTTGTTTGCGCGCGATCGCTCGCACGCTCGACTTGCTCTGGCGACGTCAGCCGCTTCTCGACCATTCCATCAAGACGCTCAAGGTGAAGGATGGCGAGCTCTGGAAGAGACTCCTCGCGTGCGCCGACGTGCTGAAGCAGATGAATACGAGTGATTCGACGTCACTCGCGTACGGTTTGAGCACGATGAGCTCCATTTTATCTATATTTGCCGTGGAGATGGACATGTCTCGCGCCGGAGACGAGTCGTCGAACGCTACGTTTACGTCTCTCGTGAAGGAGTGGTGCGCTTCATCGCGCATTAGCGGCTGGTTGGACGCGTGTCTACTCAAAGATGGATGCTCACGCGTCCGAAGACAAACTCAACACGCGGCGCAGACGTTTGTGTTACGATGCGTGGCGACGTTGGAGCGGGAAGAAATGTCTGCGAAGCGCGCGCCTCTCATGGCTGACGCCACGCTTCAGCACGTGTGCGGCCAGATTAGAGACGCTTTGCTCTCACACCCGGCGGGCAAGGATTTACGCGCAACTGGAGCGAGTAGTGTCGCTATTTTAGAAGCCGTGGCGCACGAATCGGCGAATAGTTTGCCGAACTCCGTCGCCTCCACGGATCCGGTTCACAAGTTGCTCGCGGCGGCTCGCGAAATGCACGTCGAGAGCGCCATCTTCGCCCCTGCCCCGCTCGGTGTCTCCGGTATCGCAGAGTACGGAGAGTCGTACCTGTACGATTCGCGCTGGGTCCGCATCGCGAACGGGTGTTCTGAAACGGTCAGCGACGAACAGTGGGGTGCGCCGGAGGGAATGCTCGCGGAGTCGGCGCGCGTCGTGAGCGGTCAACTCGCCGAGACGTGTCTCGCGTCGTCGGTGGCTGACGCGCAAGCCTCAGCCGTGTGCTCATTGACATCATTCATCATCGCAGCCGCCGGTAGCGAATTGCCGAAGATGCACTCTGGAGTATTCACGACGAATGATGCGCGAGAGAATCACAAATCCTTACTGGATGGATTTTCCAGAGACGCTCGGAAGAAGCTCGTCATGGACGTCGCTTCGAAATTCGCGGCGACGATCGGTGCAGACACGTCGAGTTCGACGACGTACGTGAGCCCATTGGCGCTCGAAATCGCAAATCTCTTGGCCGTATCGACGCAACTTTGGAGCGTTTCGGTGTCGAAAGCTTCACCGCAGACACCGGCGGAGGCTGACTTTGAGGTGGTGCAGAGAGTCGTCGATGTCGTGTCGTCCATCTTGGCCAGTCGCTCGACGTCTTCGGGATCACCAATTCGCGAAGCGTCTCCGCTTGTGAGTCCGTTGTTGACGACGCTGCTGTTCGCCATACGCGCGTGGAGAGCGGGTGCGCACTCATCGAAAACCGTGCAGCCGAGCTACGAGCTCGGTCAAAGCGCGTTGCCGCTCATTCCTCTCGTCTGCCACGTGGCGGCCACCGTGATGCAGGACACGCCAAAGGCGACGTCGAGCATGGCGCTCATGCTGCTCGAAGACATCGCGAGAGATTTACTTCCGACGTCTGCGCTGCTCCAAGTGCTCAGCGCGCATAAGATTTTACCGCCTCTGAAACCAGCCACCGGCGACGACGACGTCGACAGCGTCACCATCGCGGCACTCAACACGTGCTTGAGTTTGTCTCAGAGCGAGCAAGGGGCTGAAATTCTTCTCGCGTTCGACACCGTGCGACAACTCGCCATTTTGTGCGTCGAATCGAGCAACGCAAAGACGGCGACCGATCACAACATTTACTGCTCGGCGTTGCGCGTCACGGCCATGCTCGCCGGTTCGCCGCTCGCCGCGCGCGACGTCGAGGTCGGCTCTGATTTAGTGCACTTTTGCACCGTGTTGGAAACGCGCATGCTCGCGGCGTTGTCGCCGAAAGAAATCACGGTCGCGTCGTTGCGAGAGGCCGAAGTCACCGCCTTCTTCTTCGGACGGCTCGCGTCGACGTTTGGCGCTCAGTGGCAAGTCGCGTCTCCGGGAAGTCAAATGCGTTGTCGCAAGGCGTGCGTCACCTTCCTTCGCTGGTTCGCGGCGCCGCAAGTCGTGAGTGGGGTGAAATGCCCTCGAAAGACGGACGCGGACGCCGAGCTCGCGACGAAACCGCCGGCGACGCGCGCGCGACAGGCTTGGTTCCAAGCGACGGCGAGAGGAGATTCGATGCGCGAGCCGACGTCGCCCCTCATCGGTGCGGCTCCTCGCGGGTCTCCCATCGCCGACGCGTCGGTGCGCGCAGGAAACGCATACTCCGAAGCCATCGCCATCGCCATGTATCGCACCGCTCGCGAAGCGTGCGCTTTCCTCGCCTCGTTCCCGAGAGCCGTCGACGCGGCGACGCTCGGCTTCGACGTCACGGCGTCGCTTCGAGACCAATGCGACGCCCTCGCGTGCGACGATCTCGGGACCAACGCCGCCGATCCATCCAACACCACCGAATCCAACCTCTTGAGCGCGCTCCGCGCGCTCAAAACTTCGGCTGAGACCGTGGAACGACTCGAAACGGCGTCCGCGCCGTCCGCCGCCGCCGCCGCCGCCGCCGCCGCGGGCGAGCTCACCCCCGCCCCGCGCTCGCCACGATCCCCCTTCACCCACTGAACACCACCATCCACGCATCGATCGCGGTGTGTCCATCGATCGCGTCGACCGACGTACGTCGGCGCGCGTCGCGACCGACAGAGAGAATGAGTAATCAACCACTTCGTCGTCTTCACCGTTCACGCACAGTTTACGCACACGCACACGACGTCCCCTCCACCGCCGTCCTCTCGGAGAACGCAACCTCCGAATCTTCGTCGACGCTCGCGACCGACCGACCGACGCTCGCGACCGACCGACCGACCGACCGACGCTCGCGACCGACCGACCGACCGACCTTATCCGCGCGCACTTTTTCTCTCTTTTATACATCAACCACCCTCGAACGTCCATAAACAGACGGCGTCGCACACGGTCACACTACGAGACTTGAATCGAATCCGATGCGCGATCGGATGCACCCGGTGCGTCGCGCGATGTGTGACTCATCGAATGCGATGTTGAGGGGGGGGGTCGATGAGTCGCCGATTCGTCACCCACGAATGGACGAACGAACGGCGCCGCGGTGCCCACCGGGGAGTCGTCGGGTCCGAGGTCGTCGATCGATCGATCGGTGTGCGGTCGATCGATCGATCGGTGGGTTTTCTCGATCGGTGTGCGGTCGATCGGTGGGTTTTCTCGATCGGTGTGCGGTCGATCGGTGGCGGTCGATCGATCGGTGTGCGGTCGATCGGTGGCGGTCGATCGGTCGATCGATCGATCGATCGATCTCGTCCGCGCGTCGCCGTTAAACGCGCGTCTCGCGGCATCTCGCGCGCGCGACGACGACGGGCGCGACGACGACGGGCGCGACGGGGGCGCGACACCGTGCGACGCGCGCGCGCGATGAAACATAAATCCGGTGGGACGACGGTCGCGGTCGTCCGCGCGGGAGGCGGCGATGAGGGTGGGAAATCGAACGCGACCGCGACCGGGCAAGCGTCGGGATTGGTGCGCGACGATGCGACGACGTGCGCGCGAGGATGGGTGAAGGGGCGGATGAGGCGCGCGCGCGAGTACGGTTGCCGAACGCGAGCGAGAAGAGGGAGAGGAAAAGAAAACGTGACTGACGATGCGCGATGCGACTCGACGTCGATGCGTTCGCGCGCGCGCGTAGGATGCGATATTCGCGGCGATTCCGGATGATGAATTACGGGCGACGGATAACGTCGGAGGAAAAGGGGAGGTGGGGGCCGCGAACGCGCCGCGGGAGACGCGGAGACAGAGCGCGAACGCGGACGCGAGCTGTGAGGAGCACGCTCGAGTGAAGTCGCACACGGATGCGTCGGCGCGAGATGGAGGGCACGCGACGGCGTCGAAGGGGAGCGCGGGCGGAACGGTCAAGGCGGAGGCGAATAAAGCCAAGGGGAAGAGAGAGCAACCCCCGAAACCGGATTACCACGTCGCGTGTCCGAGGTGCAAGAGCGATGAGACCAAGTTTTGTTACTACAACAACTATAACATCAAGCAGCCGAGGTTCTACTGCAAGGATTGCTGCCGGTATTGGACGGAGGGCGGGATGTTGCGCAACGTGCGCGTCGGTTCGGGACGAAGAAAGACGAAGAAGACGAAAGAAAAAGAGGCTGCAGCGGCGGCTGCGGCGCAGGAGGCGAATCACGCCGGTGATGGTAAAGGTGAACCGACGAATGCGGACGGTAAGCGTGCGAGAGCTGCCGCGAAGGACAAGGGCACCAGTCGCAGTTCGAAAGTGGCGCGCACTACGCACAAGCGGGATGGAAGTTCGGACGGGAGCGCGACCGAGGCCGAACAGGGTGATCCTGGAAACTTTGGATACGGTCGGCGGGGTGCGGATGCCGCTCGATGGCACACGAATGGTTCGAACGCAGGTTCCGACACGGCTGTTCGCGGTCACTCGCCAACCGACGATCAAGGGAGCGCCGAAGGCGCCCGGCAACCGGCTGCGCCTGTTGGATGGGGTATGGATCCAGCGGTGGCTCGATACATGAATACGGGGTTTTTGCCTACCGGTGACGAAAACGTGCAGGCACAGGCAGCCGCGGCCGCGGCGGCTTCGGCAGCCATCATGTCTGCCGCTACTCGCTGGGGTATGCAGTTTTGGAACAAGAGCGTTTTCCCATACGGAGGTATTCCCAACTCCTCTTCGAGTACGTTTCCGGGTGTACCAAACGTTGGAGCTCACGCAACGCCTTCAACTCCAGTCTCTCGGGCGGCGCTGAAGAGTGATGCGTTGACGCACCCAACACCGTTGCATCCGACGGCGGCGGCGGCGGCGGCTTACAACGCGCCATCGCACCCCTCTTCACAGGGCGTGCAGTATTCATCGTTGTTTCAAAATCCATGGGCTCAATTTTCGGAGCACAATAAAAACTTTCATTCCAATCCAGCAATGTTCCAAGCGATGCAGCAGCAGATGTTCAATCAGCAAATGGCGGCGCATTTCATTCAAATGCAGCAACTACACGGCGCCATGCACGCGCATCCGCACGGATTCGGTGCTACCACGGGCGCGACTCAGCCTACAGCTGAGAAGCCCGGACTGAAGGAAATGAAAACAGAAGCTCCAAGCTCGGAGCAAGAGACAAAACCTACAAAATGAAGTCATTATTATTTACCATTCGCTCGCTCAAAAGCTCGCAACGCACGCTCGACCTGTAACTAAGACCATCTACTAGTTGTAATTACATTTACTCGTACAAGTGTTCAAATCTACAAGTTTGCAGCCACGTCACATTTACGTCTATCTTTTCCTCCGACCTTTCTTCGATCCCCTCGCGATGTCGAGCTGCTCCAGCTTCATCTGCAGTTTCGTAGAAAACGTGTCCAATAGCAACTTGCGACGAACCGTGACGAATATGTTTGACGTCGACAACAATCCCTCCGCGATCGCATTTTGTGTGAACGTATCTAAGATAGCTGCGATGATGAGACTTAAGAGCAAATACACCCCGATCATGATGAAACTCGTGAAGTACAGCGCAGGCACCAAGATGCGGTGACAGTTTGCGACGACGTCGTCCACGTCGTAGTCACATTTCATCGTGTCGAACATCACTCGTTTCCAGTTGTCTCGCGTGAAGACGCGCAGCAAAATCAATAATGAAGTTCCAAAGTTGCGGAAATTTTCTACGCGCCCGACGACGTGGTGCGTATCGTAGTCACCAAAGATGTTCATACCCAACACGGCGTAAACAAACATGAGCATGAAAATCAGGAAAATGACGTGGAAAGCGCTTTCGAACGACAGCAGGCACGTGTTAAAAATCACACGTAATCCCCTAGCCTGCTTGAAAAGACGCAGAACGCGTCCGAGGCGAAACACCCGAAGAACATTGGTACCCACGAAATCAACACCCGCGAGGTCGGGAATGCTCGCAACGACGACGACGAAATCAAACACGTTCCACGGCTGTTTGAAATATCGTTTGGGGAAAAGTGCGACGAGCTTGATGCAGAGCTCAAACAGAAATATCCACGAGAACGCTATATTGGCACCTCTTTGGATCTCAGCGTACTGTTCAGACTGTCCGTAATGCTGCGTCGCGATGGTCATCGTGTTCGCGATGATGCAAAAAATGATGAACCTCTCAAATCGTCGATGCGTCATCAGCGAAAACGCCGACTTACGAATGAAAAATCGCGGCGCGCCGCCGGCGTAATCATCGCTCACGTTTCGAAGTTCAGAGCTTCGAGCTTTGATTCGGAACACCTCTTTCCACTCTTGTTGTTCTTTGGTCAACGTCCGCGTCGAAGAGCTCAACTCGCGCGCTCTTTTGTAGCTCTCGCAAACGATCGCAACCATCATGCTGAGCCAGACGACAGATAAGATGATAATGAAGCATACGAAATATATCGCAGTCCAGCCACTTTTGTTCAGGGAAGGTTGTTTATCGACACCATTCGCGTCCATTCCTTGGAACATGATTGCCTGCCATCCGTCGCGCGTGACGACGACAAACAGAGTGAGTAGCGAAATCAAGGTGTTATCGAAATTCAGAGGCGGGTGTAGCCATTTCCTGGTCAAATGTGCTCCTTTGGCGTCGATGAACGTGCCCACGCAAGACTTGACGTCGGGCACGGCGGTGTCGTTGCAGTAATCGAAGCTCCCCCCAAACAACTGCGACCCGAGAATGGCGAAAATCATAAACTGGAACAATCCCAGTAAGAACATACTTCCCAACTCTGGTAACACGTGGATGAGCGTCGCGATGAGAAGCCGCATGCGTTTGACTCGATTAATCAATCGAAGAGGCCTCAGCGCACGGAACAACCTGAAACTGCGCATGAATTTCAACTCTGACGTGTGCGAAACTTCCACGAACACAGAGATGAGCACGATGAAGAAATCGAAACAGTTCGCCGTTGAACGAAGATAAGCACCCGGATGCATGACGAATCCCATCGCGATTATCTTGATGATCGCCTCACACAAAAATATCAGCGTGAATGAAACGTCGGCTGCTTTCAAAACGGCTGAGAAGTCACTTCTCGGATTCAGTGTAGGTGCGTCGAGCGACAGCTGGATGCAGGAGAGTATGATGAGACAGAGCATGAGCATCTCAAACGTTTTGTTCTTCATGAGCATGAACAGCAATCGTCGGAGCGGGAGACGCGGTTTGATGAATCCGAGCGACGGATACCTCATGCATATCTCTTCGTTACTCACGCTTTGGTTGCTCAACCAATCCTCTTCGTCCAGCGTCTTCTTGGCAGATTTTTCAACTCGCGTCTCGTCGACGACCACGTCTCTCACCGGTAGTCCCATGGCTTTTCTCGATTTTCCCGCTTGCAAATCATCTTGATATCTCGGCAGGCTGTAGTCCACGCCCAGTATGGATGGCACGGTTGTATATTCTACAACCGGCATGAGCGTATTGTATGACTGCGCAGAGTCCCCGGTTGTCTGCGAACCACGTGAACGCGAGTTACGAGGACTTCGAGCAGACTGAGAGTTTGACAGAGTATCGACATCGTCGCCTACGTCTCCCACGGGCGAGTTGTTACCGGCAAACGATTCCGTGACCGGCCCGGTGTTCGGTTCCTCGTAAAGCGCTTGCAGCGACTGTGATATGCGAGTACCAGCCGGCGCTGCTCGTATCTTATTTCGCCAAGAAGCCAGGCGTCCACTGGATTGTGCCTTCTCTTGCTCACCATATCCATCATCATGCGCCTCCGATGAACGATCGGCGGTGTTGTTTGACGAGTTTTTGGCCGCCTGACGAACGTTCATGCTGACCAAATTGGCATCCACAATCGCCGCTGCACCTTCCGGAGTCATGCCTTCGCCTTTGAACTTTCCGAGGTGTCCGGTGGCTGTACCTTGAGCACGACGCTGAGCGATGATGGCAGTTTGCTCTTTCGGATGAAGTCGCGCTTCTGCGCTCTTTTCGGCTTTCGTGATGGGAGCGCTCGAAGCCCACTGACGAGCCTCCTTCACGTCATCGCCGCCGAGCTCGAGAAGATTTCGTCGAAGTTCGGCGAGCGCGTTTTCTTGGAGATTCTTACGTGATTCCATTTTGTTCGCCATGGAAACTGCAGAATTGCCGTAGGCGTCCTCGTGGAGAGTCGCGTTTAAGATGTTCACGTCTTCATCGCTGTCATCACCTTCCGCAGCCGAGTCTATTCTCCATCGCTTGTAGGCGTGACGTACCTGCCTGTCATCCATGGGTACAGGAATCCCGGTGGCGATGTAGGCATTAACTTTCGCACCGACCCTTTCTACCACGGTATCTGTCATTTGTATCGACGACGTCCCGTCGTCATTAGCTGACTCTGCGAACATTCGCTGGCGTTCTTGATCAAGCTCGTCGGTGACATCTTTGATGTCGTCATCGCTAGTGTCAGTTTCAGGCTCACTGTTTTCGTCGGTAAATCCGATGATTTCGAGCCATCGCGCAATGACTTCGACTTCTCTCTGGAATTTACGCTGCTTACGCGTGTTTATTCGCTCCATGATGCGTTTCGCATCTGGATGCTGCCGAATGACTTTTGCCTTCATCATCGTTCGCGGGGTGTTAGAATCTTCTCCGAGGCCGTCTTCGTCGCCGCCTTCTTGTTTGGATGAAGTATTATCATCGATATTTTTAGCGAGGAGAAGTTTCTTGATATCGGCGTCGCGCTTTGCTTCTTGCTGGCGGCGATCTTGTTCCAGCTTTGCCTCTGCGATGCGAGCAAGCTCTAGTTCCCTTTCTTTCGCCACGCGAGATAAAGCATCAATCAACATGCCGGAAACAAGATTTAGCAACACCAGTGAACCTATGAATGACCAAGCGATGAAGAACAGCGATGCAGGCCCTCCTTTCGAACCACTCATCGCAATCACCATCAGTTTATACCAGTGCGATCCAGTTAAAATTTCAAAAACGGAGAGAAAACTGTAGCCAAACGAGTCAAAGTTTGGTCGCACGTCGCGAAATTCCGGAGCGCCGCCGAAGAGTTGCATTCCTAATATAGTAAATACGAATACGAAGACCATAAGCACGCAACAGAAGCTCGATATTGCGCCAAAACTTTGCGTGGTTGTGTCTACCAATCGTCTCATGATTTTGTTGCGCGTAATGAGTCTCGTCGCGCGCAACACTCGCAAGAGCCGAAACGCCCGCGCCACGGCCAGACTGCTATTGCCGAAACCAACCTCTACCAATCCTGCGAGTACAATAACTGCATCGAACACATTGAAGCGATCGTTGACGTAACCTAAAATACCGAAAGCGAGGACTTTGAGAAGCATTTCAACCACGAACAACGATAGCAAGGCATAATTTAGATTGGTGAGCGTCGTCTCCAGTTTGTCCCCCATTCCGCGGAATTGCACCGCAAGTATGACCGTGTTGAGAAGAATGGCTTGTGTGACGCAAGCGTCGAAATATCGGTGCTTGACGACTTTCTGCAACCATTTTTGGTACACAAACTCTATCCTCATAAATTCCAACGGTCTCTCCATCGCCTCAGAGAACCGGCGTTGGTAGCTAAATCGACCGGCTATTTTACTTTTCACTTTTTGAACACTCGGCTTTGCGTCTACTTCCTTCGCATTTTCATCCCCCGCCTTTTGCTCTTCCAGGATCGCCATCTGACGATATTTTGTCGTCACCGCGGCGAGCATAAACGACGAAATGAAGATGGCACCAATCGCCGCGGAGAATACAAAGTAAAATATCGTCATGACTCTGTCTCCCGTGCCATCGATGACTTGATACATCAAATCCACCCATCCGCGCAAAGTAAAAATCCTGTAAATGATGAAACCAGCTCCTAGGACGTCGTTGAACGTTGAAAACCCACCGTCGACGCCGTCGAGAGATGTGGAAATACACACCTGGGATGAACCGCATTGACGACCGAACCGCTTATCGGAACACGGGAATTCGATCTCATCGAAATTCATCTGTAACGTACTGGCGTACGCGCAGCGATGCGACAGTTTACCAGAGTAACGTTGCACTCCCAATATTCCCAGAACCATGAGCAGGACGAGGAGGAAAAACAGCACGTTCACCACCATGCTCATCGACTCGATGGTCGTATTGACGAACACTCTCAATTTCGGGTATCCCGAGATTGAACGCAACGGTCTGAGCGCGCGTACACCGCGAATCGCCGTCACCCCACCCCCTGATCCACCCGCGGCAGTCGCGCCGACGGCGACCCATCCACCGACGACGACGACGAAATCCAGCACGCGCCATCCATTTCGCATGTACACTGTCGATCCGTGCGGTCCGAACACAAAGTTATGCGCGACAATCTTCGCAAAGAACTCGAGCGTAAATACCACCGTAAAGACCGTCTCCGCGACGTCCAAACTCTTATTGAACGCGCCGTCCGCCTCGAGCGGTCGATACAACGCAAGCGTCACACAATTCGCCACTATGAAACAGGTGATCACTCTATCGAACCACGCCGACGCCACCAACCGCTGCGCGTTTTTCCTCACCACGCTCGTCGGCGCGAACACGTACAGCGAGACGTCGTTCTGATTCGTCTCGTACCACCATCGTCTTGCGCGCGCCCAATTCCTCTCGAAAAAGTTCCCACTTCTCGCCTTGGAAAACTCCGCCTCTCGCACCGCCCGCGCCGCGCGCTCGCGCCTCGCCGCGCGCTCGTTCGTCTCCATCTCTCTCGTCGCGTGTTATCCGCCCCCTTTCTCGTCGCGCCGACGGATCGACGCGTCGCGGCGTCGTCCGATGCGTCGTTCGAGACAACGACTTTCGCAACGGCAGCGTCGAGGTCGCGTCGCCGCGGCGCGCGCGGGCACCCTCGCGCGCGCTCGCGATCGATGGTGCGAGCTCGCGCGAGGGGTTTTCTTCCACCGCGCTCGACTCGCGCAGCGTCGACCGCTCAGCGTCGGCGTCTGCGGCGCGCGCCCGCCCGCGGCTCGTTTTCACTCGACGGCGAAGCCACGGGAAGGCGTCAGTCTCGACCGCGCATGCGCGCGCGCGCGTCGCCTCGCGCGGCGCCATCGCGCGCAAGCGTCAAAAACAACACGCGTCGTCGAATCGTTCGCGCGCGCGCGGCGGACGCGCGACGACAAGACGCGCTCGGTGGACAGGATTTCATCTATTCCCAGAGGAGCGGTGTCGAGGAAGAGTTATTCAAAGGGAACGTGCTCGGCGTCGACGCGGACGTGACGACCGGAGAACACCGAGAGACGGCGTTTCGATCCTTCTCGAACGTGTCGGACGAGTTTCACGTCCCTCGACGGTTCATCGAGCGCGTGGCGACGCACGTGGCGAAGAATGTGTTGGCGGATAAGGGGTCGATGCGCGGGTGCGCGCCGGCGTTGATACTGGGCGTGTGGGGACACAAAGGGTGCGGGAAGACGTTTAACGTCGAGTTGGCGTGTAAGAAGATGGGTCTGACGCCCATCGTGACGAGTGCGGGGGAGTTGGAGGACTCGACAGCGGGTGAGCCAGGCGCGATGTTGAGGAGGAGGTACTTGACCGCGGCGCGCGCCATGCGAGAGACGGGACGGTTGAGCTGTTTGATCATCAACGACATCGACGCCGGGATAGGAAAATTCAAGGATGATTTGGGAACCGTGAATAATCAAATCACACACGGGACGCTGATGAACATTTGCGACAATCCGACGCAGGTGAGCGAAGGGACGGTGTGGCGGAGCGACTTCAAGTCGACGAACGCGCGCGTTCCCATCATCGTCACCGGGAACGACTTCTCGAGATTGTACGCGCCGTTAACACGGGACGGTCGCATGGATCTCTGGATGTGGGAACCGACGCGGATAGAGCTCGCGGATATATTATACGCGATGATGAGCGACGACGGGTTGTCGATGGAGGATTGCGTCGCCTTGGTGGAGACGTTTCCCAACCAACCGCTCGACTTTTTCGGTGCTATTAGGGCTCGCGTGTACGACGACGCGGTTAGAGAATTGATTTTAGACGTTGGATTAGATGCCTTAGGGGAAGCGCTCGTCGGTGACGAGCGCAAGAGAGTTGGATTGGAGGAGGTGCGCGTGACGTTTGACGCGCTGGTTTCGTGCGGGCGCGACGTAGTTCGCGAGCAGGAGAACGTCAACAGCATTCAGCTTGCTCGCGAATACATGCGCTGGCAAGAGCCCGGAGAGCTTGCGAACGCTCGCGCGGCGGAGGCGACGCGGCGAGAGAAAGAACCGTTGCCTTACGAACCCGACGCGGCGGCGGTTGAGTTGCGCGAACGAGCCAAATCGACGATGCTCGCCGCCGTGGAAGAACGCGCTCGCAACACCGAGCCCGTGGAGACGATCGAAGAGGAGGAAGAGGTTGTAGAATCATTCCCGTGGCGCATCGAAAACATCGGCGAGGCGCAGCGCTTGATTGAAGCCGGATCCACGGTGTTTGACATTCGTCCCGTCAAGGATTTCAATCGCGAGACGCTCAAGGGCGCCGTCTCCATGCCCGCGGCTGTGCGCACCGGCGGTCTCTCCGACGCCGTGGACACCCCAGACATCGCCGCCATGATCACAGCCATCACAGCAGACGCGCGATACGCCGGCATCTCCGCCCCCGTCGTCGTCTTCCACGCCGCCGAGGCGTCCGACGCCTATCGCGTCGACGCCCTCCGCGCGCTCGCCAACGTCTTTGAAGACGTCGTCGAGGTCGACGGCGGCCTTCCGTTTTACTTCAAGCACTTCACCCCGGCCGGAAAGAGACGTCCTCGATACGTCGGGTACGGAAACGACAACGAAGAGACGTTCTGGACCGCCTCCAATTGACCTTCGCGTCCCGGCGGCGCCGCCGCTCGATGTAAGACGCCGAAAAAGCACCCCCACCCCACGCACCCCCAGACGACGACGCGCGCGCGACCCACCGCGCGCGACCGATCGATGTCGCTGATGCGTGGCACCTGCGCCGCGCGCGCGCGCGTCTCGAGCGCGCCCTCCACCTCGCGTGCGGTCGCGGCGGCGCGACGACGTCCCGAACTGCGCCGCCGCCGGCCCGACGTCGTCGTGACATTCGTCGCGCGACGCAGCGTTTCCGCGCGCGCGGGGAAAGGATACGACAGCGCCGCGGACGCCGAAGAGGATTTATTATTTTGGAACGAGGAAGATCTGGAGGATGACGATCCGATCGCGATCGAGGACGACGAGGAGGATTGGGACGACGAGGATGACGAGGACGAGGACGACGACTGGTTTTTTATTCCGGAGGGCGCCAACGTGCGCGTTGTGGACGAGGATCTGTATAACGTCGACGACGACGATGGTGACGGAGGTTACGTCATGGATTTCGTGCGCGTGCCGACGAAGAACGATCGAGCGAGTGGGAAATCAAACGCGGTGAACACGGCGTCGAGGTCGCCGCGAAAGGACCCGCGCGCGCCTAAAAAGAAGGACGCGAAGACCAAGAACGAGCGCGTCGTCGGTGAGAGCAGTGAGATCGACGCGACGTATAAAGGCATGAAGGAGGAAGACATCGAGCGCATGGTGGAGATGGGCGTGCCGAGAGATTTATTATTCACCATCGAGGAGGAGAAGAAGGAGGTGGCCGCGTACACCAAGAGAAAAGAGATGGAGGCGGCGAGAAAGACGCACAAGCGGATGACCATCGTGGCCGGTAAACACGCGAGACGCCGGTTGTTGTCTCCGAGTGGTCTGGATACGCGTCCGATGATGGCCATGGTGCGCGGCGCGACGTTCGACATGATGCTCAACTTTCTCGGTTCTCGCAGCAACGTGCAGTTTCCGCCCAACTCGCGATGGTTGGATTTATTCTGCGGCACGGGCGCCATCGGCATCGAATCCATGTCCCGCGGCGTCGTCGAGGCGCACTTCGTGGAGATGGATCCTTGGGTGGTGAACAACGTGACGAAGAAGAATCTCAATGCGCTCGGTCTCACCAAGGAGACGACGACGCACACCGCCAGCGTGCAAGCGTTCATGGACCAACACCACAAAAACGCCCGCGGCGTCGGCGGCGCCTTCGATTTCATCTCCTTCTGCCCCCCGTACGAGAAGGTGTCTTACCCAGAACTCCTCTTAAAACTCGACGAATCCGCCCTCGTCAAGGATTCGACGATTTTACTCGTCGAGTACGCCAAAGGTCAAGCGCACGAAATCCTCCCGAGCATCGGCAAGAGACTCCGTCGCGTTCGAGACCGTCGATACGGTCGAACATTCGTCGCCCTCTACGTCTGCGACGGACGCGACGTCGAGAACGACGAGGACGGCGAGCTCGAGGTGGCTTCCAAATTCGCCAAACCGGTCAAGATTGGCCGCGACGTGCGCAAAAAGTAATCACTTGTAACACCCACGCGCACACGCGTCGCGCTCACGCGCTCGCGCTCAACACGCGCGTCTCCCGTCCACACTTGGCCACGCGCGCGCACACATCATCGGGATCCAATGCATCGCCTCGAATCACCACCAATCTCGAATCCACGTCCACGCGCACGCTCTCGACGCCCTCGATGCGCGCGCAGATGCGTTTCACGGCGCCGGCGCATCCCTCGCACACCATGTCGACGCGAAGCGAGATCTCGCGCGCGCCCATGCGCGGTCGTCGGTCGGTCGGCGCGGAGTGCCGACCTCGGTCGTTTCGTCGTGTGTCTGTCGTAACGGCCCCTTCGTTCGTCCTCGGACGACACACGCCGACGCCGACGCCTCGCGTCGCGTCGCGTCGCGTCGAACGCATCGGTTCGCGTCGCGTCGATTCGCGCGGTGGGTCGGGACGCACTCGTCGACGCGCGCGACGAAACGATCGATCGTTTGAGATTTGATTTGAAAAGAGTCACACCGACGACGACGACGACGACGAGGACGACGAGGACGACGAGACGATGCGACGCGTGTGCGCGTACTTTCTCGAGCGTTCGCTCGGACGATTGGTGACGCGCGCGGGTGATGGAGACGGGAGCGTGCGAAGATTCGACGCGCGCGCGTCCGACGGCGCCGTCGCGTTGGACGACGTCGAGCTCGACGCCGAGGCGGTGTCGGCGTACGCGGGGGAGACGCTGGCCAGGGCAGGGGTGACGTTGGTCTCGGCGCGGTGTGGGAAAATCACGGGACGGATTCCGTGGGAAGCGATCGGGAGGGATTCGTGTTCGTTGGAGTTGGAGGACGTCGCGCTCGTCGTTCGGCGGCGCGTCGACGTCGGGGAGACGCCTCGCGCGTCGGAAGAGGAAGAGGAAGAGGGAGAGGGAGATGATGAGTCGGGAGATGAGCGGTCGTCGATGATAATGAGACGCGTGTTGAGCGCGCTCGCGAGAGGCCTTCGAGGTCGCGCGAGAGAGGTGACGGTGGTGGTGCAAGACGCGTCGGGCGCCGGGAAATTTTTATTGCGCGCCGCGTCCTTCGAGTACACGCACGGCAAAGGGGCGACGTTCGAGGGATTGAGCGCGCGTAAGATTTCGACCGGTGTCGGGTGTTCGACGTCCGAGGTCATCGTCGGAGACGTGCGCGGAGCGATGGAGGTGTCGAGCGATTTCACTCGCGTCGACGTCGCGTTGGACGAAGTCGTCGCGTCGGCGTCGATGGCGACGACGACGACGCTCGCGGAATTTATGGAACGGCGGCGAGGCGATTCGGCGAGAGAATCGAGAGTCAAGACCGCGACCGCGACGCAGCCGAGACGATCGTTCATACGCGACGTATTGTTATCGTCGGACCTCGCGTCGAGCGTGTACGAGGAGGCGACGGAGTCCATGGAGGAGAGCGCGTACGAAGACGCCGAGGAATTCTTCGACGCCGACGAGGCGATTCGCGAATTGGGGCGATCGATGGATTTCTCGACGGCGTTGGACGACGACGTCGAGACGCCGCGTGGTGGTTTCGTGTGCGTCGTTCGGTGTCCGAAAGTCACGGTGGACGTCCCATTCGACGAATCCGTGACGCGGGCAACGATTACGAATGCGCGCGTCGTCGTCGACGAACGCGCGACGGTCGCCTTCGACGACGCGACGTGTACGTACGGGTACGACGAGACGCACACCGTCCAACTTCGCGCGCGGGGAGGCGAAGCGACGAGTCGAGATGATCGCGTCGCCGTGCGCGTCGATGGACTCGTCGTCGCCGTTGACGGCGTCGAGCGCGCGCGCGCGGACGGCGGCGTCGACGCCGAGGCGTTTTTTTTAGAGGACGCCGGACGCCCACTCGACGGGTCGCTCCCGAACGCGTGCGTCGCCGAGATCGAGGCGGTGACGTCGAGTCTTCGCGAGAGACTCGCGAACGACGCGAACGTGTACGTGAAAGCGTCCGCACCGAGCGTCGCGGTTGTCGTGAACGCGGATGCGGTGGACGCCGTCGGCGACGTCGCGGCGTCGGCGTACGAACTTCCCGAAAGCCATCCCCTCGCGCTTCGAGCGGTGACGCCGGATTCGGTGTTGAATCCTCTCGTCATCGCGCTCGACGTCGATCGCGTCGACGTTGAGTTGACTAGATCGACGCGCGAGGAGGAGGAGAAGCAGACGTCGAGGGTGACGCTCGGAATTGAACGCGTGTCGGCGTTCGCGGCGACAAACGTCGCGGGTGATTTAGGTTCAGATTTCGTGTGGATGCGGTTCGAGGACGCCCGCGTGTGCGTCGACGGCGTCGACGTTGCGTCCGTGCGCGGCGTCGATGGGAGGGATGCGTCGACGCTAGCGTTCGCGCGCGCGGCGGGCGAACGCTCGAGAGCCGACGCGCGCGTAGTCGGCGCCGCGGTTTCGGCGACGGAGTGCGAACCGCTCGTTCGCCGGCTGAATACGTTTCTCTCCGTTCCGGACGATGGGGACGGACACGGGGGCGGCGATGACGACGGCGGTGGCGTCGCCGTCACGGTGCGCGTCGTCGACGCGGCGCTCGTGTACAAATCGAACGCGTCATTCGGCGTACTGAGCGCCGATTTTTTGCGCATCTCGTCCGCGGACGCGCGCGCGTCCGACGACGTCGATGACGACGCGCGAGACCTCTCCACCGACCGCGGTGTGGAGATACACTGCGGCGACATCGTAGGTTTCGTCGCGCCGCCGGACGTCGACGACGTCGGAGGACTGTGTCGTCTTCGGGCGTTTCCGTTTGCGCGTGAGAGTTTGCGCACGGCGCGTTTCGCGCCGGCGTTTCGCGCCGAGGCGGTGTCTCTCCACACGATGGCGTCGCGCGCGCGGACCGCCATCGCGACCGTGTGCGCGGATACGTGCGCGGTATCGCTCCACGTCGACACCCTGCGCGCCCTGCGACGCCTTTCGGCGACGGATATCGACGCGTTCGTCTCGGATGACGGCGAAAACGACGAAAACGAATACGTCTTCGTGAGTCCCGTGAAGAAACCGAGAGACGTCTCGCGCGCGAGTTACGGCTCGAACGTCACGCGGAGCGTGATCGAAGACGCGACGCGCGATCACGAACTCTTCCCGAAGCCCGTTCGAGGCGAGCGGAACGTGCGCGGCGAACGGCGAAGATCGACGCCGCTGCGCGAACGCGGTGGCGGTCCAAACGTCATCGAAAACTTTTTTTATCGAGACACGCGACGCGCGAGACGCGGTGCGACACGCGCACCGATGTTCGCGTCGGGAAGCGTCACGTCGGCGCGTCGGCGACGCTCGGCGCGCGCGCGCGTGCGCGGTCTCGACGCGTCGATGATGCCTCGACGTCGATTCGCCGCCGATTTCATCGAATTGCCGCCGCCGCCGCCCGTCGCCGCGCGACGCTCGACCGCGCGGCGACGATACCTGCCGTTACCCGCCGACGCCGTCGTGCCTCGAAGCACGATTCACGTCAACACCGACGCGGTCGAGATTTCATTCCTTCCGGGATCGTATTGGAGCGAGACGCCCGCCGGCGTTCCTCGACACGCCGACTCGGTGGCGCGCGATCCCTCAGGATCCTCCGCGGGCGTTTCGCTGTCGTTTCGAACCAACGCCGTGCGCGTGGACACGTTTCCGACGGAATCGTCTGAAGTGGCACATTGTCTCGCGGTGTCCGTGCGCGAGGTGTCGTGCGTGGACACGACGCCCGGCGCGACGTGGCCCAACGTGGCGAAACGCGCAGCCGGCGCCGGCGAGGAGACGGACGCGTGCGCGCTCGACGTCGCTGCGGTTCGACCGGACCCGAACGTCCCAGAGGAGTTGGAGTACACGGTGCGAGCGTCGATGGTTCCTTTGCACGTCAAGCTCGACCAGCGCGTGTTGAAGCTCATCACGGACGTGTTTGCGAGCGACGCGTCGTCGCCGGCGTGCGCGCCGCCGCCGAGCGCCGACGCGACGTATTTCCAAAAGATTGAAATCGGGCGAACGTCGTTGCGTTTGGATTACTGCGGACGTCAGGTGGACGTCGAATCGTTACGCTCAGGAAATCTTATCGAAGCCTTGAACTTGATTCCGTGGGACGGCGTCTCGCTCGACGTTCAACCGCTTCGACTCGTCGGCGTCCTCGGCGTCGCCGCCGCCGCGCGATCCGTCCTTCAATCCTGGCTCGACGACGTCACCCACACGCAGGCGCACAAGTTCGTCCAGGGCGTGAAACCCATCAAATCAGCCGTCGAGATCGGTCGTCGCGCCGCCGACGTCGTGTCCAAACCGTTGGAGTATCATCGCGACAAGAGACGCGGCGGCGGCGTCGCCGGCTTCGCGCTCGGCGTCGCCGCCTTCGTGCGAGAGGTGTCCCTCTCCTCCGTGGAACTCGGCGCGTTCGCCGCCAACAAATCCGCCGCACTTCTCGCCGCCGCCGAGGCGATGATCGCCGAACACGCCGAACGCGCCGAGACCGAGACGGAAAACCCCGACGCCGACGCCGACGCCGCCACCGATCCCACAGACATCTTTCAAGGCTTATCGCTCGCCCGCCGCGCGGCGTTTTCGGGCGCGCGTCGCGCCGCTGCCGCCGTCGTCATCGACCCGATTCGCGACTACGCCGCCGGCCAAACGTCATCATCCGACGCCATCTCACGCGCCGTGCGCCGCGTCCCTTTCGCCGCCGTTACCGGCGCCAAGGGATGCGCGCGCGCCGTCGACGCCGCCCTCTCGGGCGCCGCCAAATCGCTTCGCGCGGATTCCGCCGTCGACGTCGTCGTCGACTCGGAATCCACCGTCGTCGTCGACGCTCGGCGCGAACCCGCGTGACTCTACGCGTGCGCGCGTGCGCGCGTTCGTCGCACTTCTTGTAGCATCGCATTGTATCAACACGCACGCTCGCATTCGAGCGCGAAAGAAAGAAGGACGGTTTGAGAGCGCCTCGTCGCCTCGTCGCCTCGACTCGCGCGAGGTTTTGATGACGTTCGCGCGTCACACCGCGACGTCGAGCGCGAGGACGTCCCCCGTCGTCGGTCCCGAAGATGCGCTCGAACGCGACGTTGGCGCGACGCGCGGGCGCGAGCGCGCGCGTCGAGACCCTGCGCGCGCGTCGACGCGGACGCGACGTCGCGCGTGGGCCCGCGACGAGGACGACGATGATGACGACGCCGCGCGCGGTGCGCGTCTCGGCGCGTCTCGAGACGCGCGCGGGCGGACGCGAGGCGTCGGACGCGCGCGCGCGAGATATTCGCGTCTCGGCGTACGCCAAGGATGTCCCGACGTTTGATCCGTTGGGGATCATCGACGCCGCGGCCGGGGAGGATGGAACCTTCGGCGCCGTCTTCGAGGCGGCGACGAGGCCGAAGGCGACGCGCGCGATGTCGTCGAGTCGAGGCGGTGGCGGTGGAGACGTGCAGATGGGTGATTTCTTCAAGGGGAAGCTTCCGGGGAAGATCGCGACGGTGTTCGCGCTGTTGGTGTTGTCGAGAGTGGGGACGTACATTCCGATCAGCGGCGTCGATAGGACGGCGTTCGCCGAGTCGTTGGCGGGAAGCGGTGGGATGATGGGATACGTCGATACGCTCACGGGTGGAAGCATCTCTAAGCTTGGTATCTTTTCGCTCGGAATCGTGCCGTACATCAACTCGAGCATCATCTTTCAGTTGTTGGGGAGCGTGTTCCCAGAGTTGAAAAAGTTGCAAAAGGAGGAGGGCGAGGCGGGACGAAGAAAGTTTCAACAATACCAAAGGTACGCGCGCGCGAAAGTTGAGAGAGAGAGAGAGAGAGAGAGAGAGAGAGAGAGAGGTGGAGTCTATCGGTAGCGGTGATGTGACCTTTTAGGTCTCGTTCGATTGAGCTCCGGCGCGTTACGACGCGTCGACGGCCTGAAAAGAATAACGGAAACTGAGCTACAGAGGGATCGAGCCGCGCGTCCGAGGACGCCTCGCGCCAGAGAGACGAATGAAGACTAATCGATACGTTTCATATTTTTTATCGCCATCGCAGATACGGTGCGCTCGGATTCGCCATCGTGCAAGCCGTCGGTCAGTGCTTGTACGTTCGTCCTTTTGTCGAAGATTTCACCCCGATGTGGTTGTTTGAGCAAAGCTGCGCTCTCACCGCGGGGGCGATGATTCTCATGTACATCGGTGAGCTCTTAAACGAGATCAAGCTCGGTAACGGGACGTCTCTTCTCATTTTCTCCAACATTGTGAGCGCTCTGCCCTCATCCATCGGTCAAACGGTGAGCCTCGCGCAAGAAAAGGGTGACTCCACCGTCCTCCCGGTGTTTTTCGGCGCCTTTGCGCTCACCACTCTCGGCATCGTGTACGTGCAAGAGGCCGAACGCAAGATTCCCATGAACTACAGTACCAGATTCAACGCCGGTGGATTGGCCAAGTCCTCCTACTTGCCTTTCAAGGTGAACAGCGCCGGAGTGATGCCCATTATTTTCGCCTCTTCTTTGCTCGCCTTGCCGGCGACGCTCACGCGTTTCACGGATAACGGCGCCGTGCTCGGCGTCGCTCGATTCCTCAGCCCGGGCGGTGGCGCCGGCTACGTGCCCGTAAACGTGGCGATGATTTGTTTCTTCAATTATTTCTACACCTTCTTGCAGCTCGAACCGAAGGATGTGGCGGAACAGTTGAAGCGTCAAGGCGCGTCCATTCCGGGCGTGCGCCCCGGCGCCGCGACGCGCGACTACATTACGCGCGTCTTGGAACGTCTCTCGGTGTTGGGCAGCGTTTTCTTGGGCGCGCTCGCGCTCACCCCAGGTGCGGTCGAGCAAGTCACGGGTTTGCAGACTTTCCGCGGGTTTGCGGGTACTTCTCTTTTAATTCTCGTCGGTGTCGCCACCGACTCTGCGCGCAAGGTTCGTTCCGAATTAGTCATGGAGAGTTACGACACAAAACTGGACGAGTTCTATTCTTCGAAGCCGAAGAAGTAGTAGTTAGCTGACTGTTTCCAATACAATTAAAAATCGAAAGATTTACAATCTCATCCGCGTCCGCGTCCGCGTCCACCGAACCTTCCTCCCGAGGAACGACCGCCGCCTCGACCGCCGCCGTAGTTGCCGCCTCTACCGCCAAAGCGTCCTCCGGGAGATCCACGACCGCCGCCGCCGTAGTTTCCACCTCGACCGCCGAAGCGCCCACCGGCGCCGCCGCGCCCACCTCCAGCGCCGCCACCGCCCATCTGCGGGCGTTGGCTGAGCTCCGGAAGCTCCTCGCACGCGGTGATGCTGACGGCCGTCTTGCCGCTCGACGCGGGTTCGGAGAGGGCGACGAATTTATCTGCGAGTTCAGACGGAACGTCAAACACGGCTGCCTTGTTGTCCACGCTCAGCGTCAGACGACGAAGTTGTAGATCGTTCTCATCCATGCGTTGACGCAAGAAATTCCACACGTACGTCGGCGTGCGAATCATCACGTCACCCGCGGTGAACAAGAGCGTCGTCTGTCCCGAGTGCGACGTCAAGAGCGAGCGTTGACGCAACTCACCGTGTCCGGCGAGCTTGGCGATGGCCATGGCGAGTACCTCGACCGGATCGCGACCTTCCTCGCTATCGCTGTCTTCGCCCTCGAGTAGATCGCGCGCGACGTCCATGAAGAGCTTCGCGGCGCCCTTGTGCACCTTGCGAATCTGCTCCCCGGCGATTTTTCCGGCAGCCTTGGCCATCTCCGCCGGTTGCGGCGGTCCGATGCGAATAAACTTGAATCCACCCTTGCGCTCGATGTTCGGCACCGCCCACTCCGATCGCGGCGTGCAGAGCGTGACGCTGATACCGGTCGCGCCGGCTCTCCCCGTGCGCCCGGAACGGTGAATGTACGTCTCGGCGTCCTTCGGAGGTTCGCACTGAATGACGAGCTCGACGCCGTTGATGTCCAAACCTCTGGCCGCGACGTCGGTGGCGACCAAGACTTGGAACTTGTTATCGCGGAATCCAGCCAAGACGACCTCGCGCTGACTTTGATTCACGTCGCCGTGAAGCGCCTTGGCACCCTTGGGAATCTCTTTTTGTAAATTGTCGCAGAGTTCGCCGCAATCGCGCTTGGTGTCGCAAAACACGATGACGCGTCCGCCTCCCGGCGCCTTGGAACGAATGACGTCGCACACAAGATCGACGCGATCGGACCACTGACACGGTAACAACATGTGCTGCACCGCTCCGCTCGCCTTTTGCTTTTGATCGCCCACTAAATCCACTGTGGCGTAATCCGGCTTCAAAAACCGCTTGGCGATGTCCTTGACCCACGGCGGCAACGTCGCCGAAAACAAGAGCGTTTGCACATCCCCCGAACTCTTCAGGATCAGCTCGACGTCGTCGACGAAACCCATGTTCAACATCTCATCCGCCTCGTCCAAGACGCGAAACTTGAGGTTATCCATCATCAACGTCTTGCGCTCGAGGTGATCCTTCATCCGCCCCGGCGTCCCGATGACGATGTCGCACCCTCCTCGCAACCCCATCTCTTGTTCGCGATACGGCGCCCCACCGTACACGCACAACGACTTGAACCCGTACGCGTTCCCGATCCACTCAAAATCTTGATACACCTGCTTCGCCAGCTCCCGCGTCGGCGCCAACACGACGCACATCGGCCTGCGTCCCTGCACGCGCCGCCCGTTCGCCGGCGTCGGCGACTTTTTCGCCATCTCCTCCACGATGGGCAACACGAACGCCAACGTCTTCCCACACCCCGTGCGCGCCCGTCCTACGACATCTTTCCCAGATAACGCGATCGACAGCGTCTCCGCTTGAATCGCAAACAACGTATCGTACCCTTTCTTCCGAAGCGTCGCCTTGACGGGTTCGCTCAGCGCGAAATTATCCAACGCCATGGGATTCGGCGTCTCCGGTCTCGCGATCTCCTCCTCCCCGTCGGCATCGACGACATCGTCATCATCGGGCGTGGACTCCTTGGCGCGTTTCTTCTCGCGTTTTCGCGCCGACGCGTCGTCATCCGTCGCCTTGCGCTTCGTCGTCGTCGTCGCCGCCACCGCGAGCTTTTTCGCCTCCTTGTCCTTTTTCGACTTTTTCTCTTCTTTGCGCTCCTTGGATTTGCTTCCCATGGTGAACTCGGCGCGCGGGAGGGAGATGGGTGGTCTCGGCGCGCGTCGCGTCGCGTCGCGCGGCGACCGCGTCGGCGTGTGCGGCGCGCGGACGGAGGGCGTCGCGCGGTGCTTCGTGACATTCGTGGGCGGCGGCGGCGGTTGGTGATCGGTAAAGATGTGTGTACATGTGGTTTCTTTGGCTACACTATGGGTGGTGGGTGGTGGGTGGTCGGCGACGGCGTCGCGCGGCGCGCGTGTCGTCGTCGTCATCATCGTCGGGTGAAATCTCGATCGGTTTACGTGTCGGTGTCGTGTGGGTTCGCGTCGCGCGACGGTGGCGGTGGTGCGGTGACGGTGGGCGCGGGCCGGTGGACGACGACGTAGTCGTCGCGCGCCGACGGAGGAACGACGTGAAACGTCGGGAATTCGAGTACGGTGGTCCCGGTGAGCGCCGAGGCGAGATCTCGGTCGAGATCGACCGCGTACCAACGCTTGGCGTTGGCGCAAGTGTCGAATTTTTCGAGGAGAACGCGAAAGGCGGCGTCTTCGTCTTTGTCTTTTTCGGCGGCGTCGAGCGTCGAGAGTCTAAACGGCGCCATGGACGCCTTGTTCTCCACGGCTAATGTCATCGCCTTGACGTGCGCGGCGTAGACATCGCGAAGCGCGGTTGTCTCGTCAACGACGTCGTCTATGCGAACGATGCGTTCACCGTCGATGTGAAACGCCCACTCCACGCGCCACCGAACGACGTCGCGTTTTCGATGATGGTACGTCGTATTCGTCCGTCGTCTCGCCATGCCATTCGCCATGAATCGCAACGCTACCCCTCGCTCGGCGCACTTCGCTCGCAACGCATCCATCACCCGTCGCTCTCGATGCATCGCCTCGTTGGCGCGTCCCCCGCGTCCCCCGCGTCCCCGCCCGCGTCCCCGCCCGCCTCCGCCGCCGCTCGCCTCCGCCTCAGCCTCATCCCCGAACGTCGGTCTCCACCGCTTCGCTCGCTCGCCCTCCGCCCCGACCTCCTCCAAAAACCGATAATCTCGAACGATGTCCGCGTCCGTGAACGCGCGCACGTCCACGAACGTCGTCCGCGACCGTTTCCCGTCGCATCCACGCTCGGATTTGTGTCTCTTCACGCACGCCAATCCACACGTCTTCGTCCCGCATCCGGGACACGTGTACTTGCTCGGCGCGGCCCCACACGTCTCGCACGCGACGGTTCGATCGCGCGTCGTCGTCGTCGCTCGCGCGCACGCGGTCGCACCGGCGTCCGCGCGCGACGCCATGGTCGTCCCGAAATGCCGCCGCAGTGTCCCGCGCGCGTCGTCTCGCTCGCGCGCGCCCGGCGCGCCGACGCCGACGCCGACGAGAAGACGACACCATGCACGAGGAAGGGTCGCTCATCGCCGTCATCGGCGACGAGGACACCGTCGCCGGGTTCCTCCTCGCCGGTGTCGGACACGTGGATGAGCGCCAGCGCGCGAACTACCTCGTCGTCGGGGACAAGACGACGGAACAGGACATCGCCGAGGCGTTTCGAGCGTTCACGACGCAGAGAGAGGACATCGCGGTCGTTCTCATCACGCAGGTGATCGCTGAGAGGATACGGTACCTGGTGGACGCACACACGGCGGCGATTCCGAGCGTGTTGGAGATCCCGGACAAGGAGAACCCCTACGCGCCGGAGAAGGATTCCGTCTTGTCGAGGGTGTCGCATCTGTTGGGCGGCGACGGCGGGGGGTGAGTGCGAACGATGGATCGATCGAGAGAGGACTTTGGATGCGTTGGATTGGAGTGGGGGTGGAGAAGACGCGCGAGAGACGCGCGCGAATGTACCGTAGCGTAGAGACGAAATAAATAAAATGTGTGCGACGACGAAGGAAACGACGCGTGTTGTCTTCAATGTGTGCGTTTAATATTGCATCCGACCTCCCGCATCGACGTGCTAGAACGACGAGCGCCCGTCGGCTTCCTAAAATCGTTCGAATCTATCGGCTGAGAAGATTACTTGGCGACGACTTCCTTCTCCGAGATGCGCTCGTACACTTCGCGCACCTTGAGACCGACGATGGTTTGGAAGAAACCGGTGCCGTTGTTGGAGCCCGGGCCGTTTTGGTACTTGAGCATTTGTTGGGTGATTTCGCCGTAGAACTTGGTCGAGGTGTTGGACAAGTGGGATTCGACGTAGATGAGCTCTTCGAGCTTGTCGAATTGACCGTCCATCTCGAGCACGGTGACCTCTTGGCCGTAAAAGGTATCCGGGCCGTAGAAGAACTTGATGCCCGGGTAGGAGCACGTCAACTTGCGGCCGCACGGGATCCAAGAGATGGTGGAACCCTCGTCGAACAAGAAGGGGGCATCAAAGTTGTCGATGTTCTCCTTCATGATCATGCGCACGCGCAAAATCTTACCTTCGTTGTCATCCGGAATGAGTTGCGTCGGGAGCACTTGGATGATGACGTCGGCGTCCTTCTTTTGCGGGTCGACGAAGGCGTCGAAATCCGGCTTGCGCGCCTCGATGGACGCCTTGATGGACTCGAGAGAGTGACCACGCTCAGCCATGTCGCGTTGAATCTTCCACGCAAACTTAACTTCGTCGGAGATGTCCAAGTAAATCTTGAAATCAAACATGTCGCGAACGCGCGCGTCGGCGAACGGGTGAAGACCTTCGAGGATGAGCACCTCCGGGGATTCAATCTTCTCCGCCGGGTCGAAGACACCGGTGACGTGGTTGTAGATGGGCTTGTCGACAGCCTTACCCTCCTTGAGCGCCTTGACTTGTTCGTACATCAAATCTGCGATACGCATACGATAATAACCTAGTCAGTCTTCGCCGTATTCACCACTCATTCGTCCCGCCCGTCCCGTCCTTCGCGGATAACGTCCGTCGCGCGTCGACGACGTCCACGCTCTCCCCCGGTCGTCGCCCGCCCTCGCGCGTCATCGAGATCGACGCCCACGCACCAAAGTTTTGCTCCTTGAGGTTCAACGCCGTCAATCCGGATTCCTTACGCCCTTGACGATCGTTCAAGTGGTAATCATCCAAGCACAACACCGTCGTCGTGTCCGAGATGAGCGTGTTGCTGTCCGGGTTCCCGCCCTCGGGGGGCGTCGCCTTGCCCCCGAACAGAGACGTCATGCGACGCATGAAGGTGGACTTCCCGCATCCGGAATCCGCGGCGAGACCGATGACGACGGGGCCGTCTCTCGCGGCGCGCGTGACGACGCGAGCGCGAGTCGCGCGACGCGCTTTCGTCGGCGTCTTGGCGACGACGGGCGCGGCGCGCGTGGCGGGGGCGAATCCGAGGTGCGCGGACATGCTGATGTGCGTGTTCGTGCGCGAGGTGACCCGAAGAGCGTGCGCGTGCGTTCGAAAGAGGAGTTTTCGAACGTGTACGTGCGACTGACGTCGACGCGTTGTGACGGTCGCGCGCGCGAAGGCGCGAGGACGATCGATCGATCGATCGGCGGTCGATCCCGCTATCCATTCGTGCGATCGGGCTTAGGACGGGGGGGTGCGTGGGGAGTGCGGACTCGTCATCGGGGTTCTACCGATCGTGACCCATGTATGAGTAGGGGGGGGAGGGGACATCAGACATCTCGTGTGGCGCGCGGCGTGTCGTAGTGAGTGTTAAATAAAGCTAAAAGGTGATCGATCGATCGATCGATCCGATGCGATCCCGATCGATGGTGGACGGTCACGGCAAAGCGTCGGCCCACGCGAGGAGGGCGGCGTTGCTCTCTCGCGGGCAGTCGTCGTGCGGACAGTGGCCGCCGATGACTGGGGAGTACACGGCGTTGGGCTTGATCTCGCGAATGCGCGACGCCTTGGTCGGGGTCATCCATGGGTCTTTTTCGCCCCAGAGGAGCATCAACGCGCCGTCGTAGTCGCGCAAGAGGTCGCCCGCCTTGACCTTGGTGCGCGACCCGGCGAGGGAGAGTTGGTAAAAGGTTTTGATCGCCCCGGGATCTTGCGCGGCGAGATCGATCGAACGCACCAAGTCGTCGTCGACGTCGTACTCGTACACTTGGTTTAAGATTTGTTTGATGCGAAACTTGGTGGAATAGAAGATGGCGGCGGCGACGCCTCGACTAAACGCCTCGCGAAGCTTCTCCGCGAAGGATTCCGCCGTTTTTCCGTCGATGTCTTTGGCGTCGCCCACCGCGCGCTGCGCCAACGTCTTCTTCTCCGGTCCAGGCGCGGCGTCCGGTTCAAAATTCCCAGCGCTATTCACCAAACACAACCCCTTACACGCGAGCGGTCGCGTGCTCGCCGCGTACAGCGCCGCCAACGCGCCGATAGAGTTCCCGACGATGATCGTCTTATCCTCCTCGCTCGCCCCCGCCACCTCTCGAGAGAAATCCACCACCTGCTCTCCCCAAAACTCCATGCAATACTCCTCCTCAACCTTCGGAGACCATCCGTATCCCAACATGCACAGCGCGTACACGCGATAGCCCGCGCGCGCCAACGCGGGAATCGTGTACCGCCAGTGATAACTGTGCGCCCCGAATCCGTGCACGAGCGTCACGATCGGTCCATCGTTGGACTCACCGGCGGAGATGTAGTTACACGCGTGTCCTCGCCACGTCCACGTGTTCCATCCATCCTCGCGAAGGCGCACGCGTTCGTTCCCGCGCGCGTCCGTCTCGAGCTCGACGCCGTCGAACCGAACGGCGTCTCGCGCGCTCGTGGACGCCGCGCGCGCGACGCGACGCGCGGAGACCATCGCATGTGACGATGCGGTGCATCGCATCGCGCGCGCGCCACGGATGCGCGCACCGACGGGCGTCGTCAAGGTCGACGTCATCGAGGCGCGACGGATCGAGCGCGCGCGGGCGCTCCCTTCGGGCGGCGGAGAACGAGACGTGCGGCGTCGACGACGCCGACGCGCGACGTTGTGGTGATGCCGGCTCGATCCGCGCCCACCGACGCGTCGACGCCTTCTACGCGCACTGCGCGCGCGCTCTCTCGTGTCGACGCGGCACCGAAGTGACGCCGACGTCGTGACTCGGCGACGCTCGCGTCGCACGCAGGCCCGCCCGCACGCGCACGACCGCACGCTGCGGAGGATGCCGACGCACACGATGACATCGCTGACGATGCGCGCGAGCGCGCACGCGCGCGGCGCCGCGCGCGCGACGCGGTCGGCGCGACGCGCGACCGCGTCCCGGGGTCGAGGGACGTCGACGATTACGCGCGCCGGGGGCGTGCAAAAGATGAACGCGGAGGAGTTGGAGATCGCGATGGCGAATCGAGACAAGCCCATGGTGATCGACTTTTACGCCACGTGGTGCGGGCCGTGCGTGTTGATGTCGAGCGAGTTGGAGAAGGTGCAAGAGCAACTCGGGGACAAGGTGCAGTGCGTCAAGGTGGACACGGACGAGGAGTCGGATCTGGCGACGCAGTTGCAGATTCAAGGTTTGCCGACGCTCGTGTTCGTGTCCACGGATCAGTCCAAGCCGGCGCTTCGCACGGAGGGGATGCTCCCGGCGGAGACGGTCATCTCCGTCATCGAAAACGAGCTCTGAGGGGCGCGACGGAGACGAGGGCGCCCATTTTCCGAAAATTTTGCCCCGCGATTCGACGCAATCTAGTAAGACTTCTAATTTGAATCATTAACACGTTGTGCGCTACGCGTGATCGATCACCATCCGTACTTGCGACGCGCCTGCGCGCGCGTCGAGGCGAGTTTGTCGCCCGACTCCAAGGCGCGCGCCTCCTCCACCTTGGCCTCGTGCACCAACGACGTGAGTTGGTGCTTGTACCTCGCCGTCGAGCTCGCCTGGGTTGTCTGTAAGTGCTGAAGCTGACCCTCGGGCGCGATAATCGCCGCGCCCGGTCCCGTGGGTACTTTTCTCACGTCGTCCGCGTTGATGGTCAGAATCTTTATCTCTCGTCCGTGACGCTCGCGTTCAATCTTCGCCGCCGCAGCGAGCGCTTGATCGACGAAATCGCTCGATTTCGAGTCAAACACTGGCTGTTCGCGCCCGTCGTCCTCGACGTATCCACTCGCGGCGTAGGCGCGAGTCTCCGGATTGACATATTCGCCGGCGTCGTCCACGGCGTATAGCGACGACGCGTGCACGCTCGGTCCCGCCTCCTCTTCTTCCTCCACCTCTTCGTCCACCGCGCCGCGGTCGAGCGCATCAAACCCACCACCGACGTCTAACATCGCGCCGCCGCCGCCACCGCCGCCCAAGACGCCGCCACTTCCACCCAAGGCGGCGCGTTTCGGCTTGGGAAGCGCCGACGCCAGGCTCACTCGTCCCGCACCGCTCACGCCACCGTCCTCGCCACCGCGTGCGCGCTTCGCCCGGTACCCGTCGCTATCACTATCGCTCTCATCGGCCTCCACCGCACGTGCGAGCGCGGGCGCGGGAATCGTCACCACGCGTCGCGAGCCGCCGGGCTTGGGAAGATTGCTAAAGTTGAGCCCGGCGCTCGCCGGACGCCGCGCGGGCGCCGGTCTCTCGGGCGCGGGCGCGGGCGCGGGCGCGGGCGCGTCGTCCTTCGTCGGTTCGTCCTCCTCGCTGGACGATCCGTACGCGTCGAGTCCGAGCATGGCGCGCGCGCGACTCGGTCTGCGGGGCTGTGCGCTTTCAGCGCCTTCGACGCGACAGCCGGGCGGGCACGCGGGCGCGCGCTCGAACACGCTCGACCGAGCGATTTAGCGAACGTAAAAATGAATGAACGGAGGAATGAATCATCGCGGTCTTGATCTAGTTACAGCAGAGCTACGTCGAATGACATCGCGTGTGGCGACGACGGCGCGAGCTCGTCGGAGAGTCTTCCGTCTCCGTTTCTCTTAATCGCACACGACGTTGGAGACCATGCCGAATGACGATCGCGAGCACGACTTGACGCCTAATAATTCAATGTCGAACACCTCCCACTGCTTGGCGCTGAAGAAGGTGGCCGGTCCGGTCGGCGGACCGAGTTCCGGCGGGACGATGATTCGGCGACGTCCTCCAGGTTTCATATCCTTCAAACCGAGCTCGAAACCCGGAATCATGCCGTTGATTCCCAACCTCGTCGACGCCGGCGCGCCTCGACGATATGTACTATCGATCGTGCCACCGTTTTCGTTGTATGCGACGTACTCGAACGTACACTCTTGATCATCCTTCGGCGACTCGCCCTCGCCGACTTTGTAATCCTTGACTATGAGTCCATCCTCGCGAACGATGTAATCGTTCCCGTGCACCACGCGCACGTCGTAACCCTCTCGAATAAACGCCGGGAAATCCGCCGGCGCGTTGTTGTACGTCTTGATGCGTTGGTTATTCAGTAATTGTTTCGTATCCACCTTGGTCGAGCTCTCCGTCACCCTCGCCGGCGGCGGCGGCGGCGGCGGCGGCGGCGGCGCGGGTTTCGGCGCCTCGCGCACCACCGCCTCCTCTCGCACCGACTCCACCACAGTCGGCGCCACCCGCGTCTCCTCCACCGTCTCCACCGCGGCGTCCATCGGCGCCGCGACGTCGCCGGGCGCCGCCGTCCCGCGCGCGTCGGTTCTCCTATCCAAAACTCTCGACGCGTCGTTCCTCGCGAACGGGTCGTCGTCGTCGTCGAGCGCGGAAAACTTGGCGTCGGCGGCGTCCGGCCCGCCGACGCCGCGCGCTGACGCGACCGCCGACGCGAGCGCGAGTGCGAGCGCGCGTCGTCTCGTCGTCGTCGTCGTCGCCTTCTCAGCCGCAGTCTCAGCCATCATCGTCCCGTCCCCATCCTCGCGCGTCGTCGCGCGCGCCGAGACGCGCGCGCGCGATCGCGTCGCCCGCGTCTCGAGTCTTCTCGTCGTCGTCGTCGTCGCGCCGACGCGCGCCGCGCCCGTCGTCGTCGCCGTCGTCATCGTCGTCGTCATCGTCGTGGTCGAAAAATCCAGACGTCGTCGGTCGGCGTCGTCGTCTGCAGTCGCCCCCGCGCGTCCGCGCGCCGTCATGGTCGCCGACGCCGCGACGCCGCGCGAGCGCGAACTCATCGCGCGCCTTCCCGCGCCGCTTCGCTCGATGTCCGCGCGCGACGTCGCGCGCGTCGCCGTCGAGGCGTTCGGCATCGTCGGTCGCGCGCGCGCGTCGTCCCCGCGCACGTGGCGCGCGTACGCGCGCGCGCTCGCCCGCGAGACGACGACGACGGACGCCGACGACGGCTCGGCGTCGCGCGCCGGCCGACGCGACGCCGACGCCGACGAGAGATCGGTGTTGGAATCGTTAGTGGATGGGTTGACGACGTGCGCGCGGTGCGGTCGCGCGGTGCCGGCGGAGTCTCTCGACGCGCACGCGGCGCGGCGGTGCGACGGTGGGGCGTCCAAGCGGGCGAGAGATGTTGGCGTTCGTGCGGTGGAGATGGTGCGAGAGGAGGCGGGGGTCGAGGAACGGGGACGCGGGAGGATGGAGAGTCGCGGACGCGGCGGCGGCCGAGCGGGCGGGGGACGCGGCGGCGCGGGACGCGGCGGCGGGGGACGCGGCGGTGGGGGACGCGCGAGCGAGACGCGCGCGTGGGTGCCGAAACCTTTGGCGGTGCGCGCGGACGTGCGAGAGGCGAGACGCGCGCACGATGCGACGGTGTTTCGATACATGTTCGACGCGCGCGCGAGCGCCGAGGCCGAGGAGGCGGACGCGTCGCCGGAGACGAGCGCGCGCGCGAAAAAAGTGGCGAAAGTGGAGGGGTTGGGGTTCTAGACGCTCGTGTATGACTAGTGTAGCTGTAATGAATATTCGCGCGCGCGCGCGCGCGCTATCTAAATAATCCGGTGATGAGGGCGTTCGAAAAGACGCCGTACGGGTCGAGATACTTGCGCGCGGCGTTGAACTCCTTCACCGGATAGTGCTCTCTAATCTTCGTTCGCATCTTGTCGAGTCTGCGCACGTCGTCCGGGAGTTCAATCTTCGCCCAGTGCGTTCGAAGCTCGTACTTGTCGCCGAGCGCATCGAACTCGCGGTGTCCGTATCGCGCGAATGCGTCGGTGATGGCGTCTCGCTCCGCCTCCACCGTCGTCGGAAGATACATGATGATTCCGACCCACGAGTGCAGAGAATTCGGCGCTCCGGCCGAAGGGGACATGGGCGATGAACTTCCACTCGTCCATCGCTGTTCGATGGGCGCGTGCGCCGGAATTTGGTGCTCTTCGATCAATCCGCGCAAGTCGCGCATGAATCGCAAGTCGGCGCGAAGCGGCGCGTTCGTCGGTGGCGTCGGTTCCAACTCACCGGCGGGAAACGCGACTTCGAGCACGTGTTGCTGCCCACCGCAATCGAATCCTAAAATTTGATCGCTCCAATCCACGCGCACGCCCGAGCTTCGCTTCCAAAACTCAGCCTCCGCGGCGTTGACGCGCTTGACGTGTTCGACGTTGAGAGGATCCACCTTGAGAAGCTCGTCGCGAAGTTGGCCGAAACCCATACCTTCGGGATCGACGTTCGGCGCCACATCCCGGAGCAAACGAACGAGAGGCTCGACGCGCTTCTTCTCCGCGTATCGAGACTTTGTGCGAGGCTCTCTCTCGCCCGGTTTCAAAGGATTGCTCGCGACGACGACGACGGTGTCGGTGTGCGGAATCCACATGTATCGAATGTGTTGATACTCGCGAATCCACTTTTCGTGATTCGTCTCAATCTCCGTCGGCGTCGCTGTCCACGTGTACTCGACGAGCTTGTGCGCGTCGACGCACTGAATGGTGAGTTCAGCCACGGCGCCGAGCGCGCCGACGCCGCACTTTGCCAACTTGAACAACTCGGGTTCGTCGGTTTCGGAGAGCGTCAACACGCCTCGAGCCGGCGTGACGAGTTTCATGCCGACCACGGTCTCGTCCACCGGCGGTATCTTCGCGCCAGTGCCGTGCGCGCCGACTTGCGTGAAACCACCCATCTGTTGCTCGCGAATGCTCGCGTAATTTTGCAACGTCAACCCGTGAGGCCGAAGCGCTTCAACCACCTCGCGAACGCGAGCCCCCGCTTGCAGCGTCACCTGCTTCTTCTCCTCGTCCACTTCGATGATTTTATCCAACAGACCCATAGAAATCATCCCTTTCGATTCAAACGCGCATCCATTCGGGCTCAGCGCGCTTCCCATCGGACGCAGTTTTCTATACTTTCCGCTCTTCACCGCGCGTTCGAGCGCCTCCACTGACTCGGGCGAGAACACCCGTTCACACTCCACGCGCTTCGTCCCGCTCCAATTCTCCACAGTCGACGCCTCAAACTCTTCCTCCTCTTCCCCATACAGATGCGTCCACGCCACGTACGTCGACGCGGCGACGAACAACGCCGCGCGCGCCGACGTCGACCACCCGCGCGCGCCGCCCTTCCCGCCCCCCGCGGACGACCCACCGCTCCCGCGCCTCGCCTCGGCGCTTCGCCCGCCGAGCACGGCGTACGGCTTTGAACTCGTCGCGTACGTCCCCCGCGCGATCGCCCTCGACGCCGCCGCCGCCGACGACGACGACGACGACGACGCGACGACGTGCGTCTCCACCGCGGACAGCACCCGTGCGCCCATCGACGCCGCCTCGCGCGCGCCCGTCGCGCGCCTCGACGCCGCACGCGCGACGAACATGACGCGCGTGGTCTCGAGCGTACGTGTCGCGTCCGGAGTCCGTCGCGCGTCGACGCGCGCGCGAGAGAAAGTGCGGGCTCATTAAAGCGCAAAACCAATCAATCATCCACCGCGCCCGCGCGTCTCGCCACTTTACGACGCCGCGGCGCGACGCGACGCGCGCGCGACAGACATGGGCGGTGGACAATCCGCGCCTCGAGCGTCGCCCGAGCGGGCCGAGCGCGCCGAGCGCGCCGAGTGCGCCGAGCGCCCGATGTGCGAACGAGACGTCGCCGAGTCCCAGGCGGCGGTGACCGAGGTCGACGCCGTGACGACAGCCGTGGCGGCGATGCACGTGGAGACGGAGGAGACGACGCGCGTGGACGCGTCCTCGGCGACGGATGCCGTCGCGGAGACGAAGACGACGCTCGCGGACCCGACGGAGGAGAGGTTTAGCATCACCACGGCGATCAACTACGCCAACGGCGCGCCGCACATGGGACACGCGTACGAATCCGTCTCCACGGACGTCTTGGCGAGGTACCATCGCGCGTTCGGACGCCAAGTGTTGTTCCAGACCGGGTCGGACGAGCACGGGCAGAAGATAGCGGAGGCGGCGGAGGAGAAGGGGATGGCGCCGTTGGCGTTCGTCGACGGTCACGTCAAGGCGTTTCAAGACCTGAACGCGAGGTTGGACGTCTCGAACGACGTGTACAACCGAACGACGAGCGAGGTGCATAAAAAGGCGTGCGCGGAATTGTTCAGACGGTCGAGAGATAACGGGGACATTTATTTGGACACGTACGAGGGGTGGTACAACGTGAGAGAGGAGACGTTCGTGACGGAGAGCGAAGCCAAGGCGAGCGACTACAAGGATCCCGTGAGCGGGAAGGATTTGAAAAAGATGAAGGAGGAGAGTTACTTTTTCAAGCAGAGCCGCTATCAGAAGCAGCTCATCGAGCACATTCAGGCGAATCCGGAGTTTATTCAACCGGCGTCTCGAAGAAATGAAATTTTGGCGCGCTTGCAAAACGACGAACTTCGCGATTTGTCCGTCTCCAGAACGACGTTTGATTGGGGTATTCCCGTGCCCGACGCCCCGAATCACGTCATGTACGTGTGGTTCGACGCGCTGACCAACTATCTCACCGGCACCGGATGGCCGGAGGACACCGATAAGAAGGATTTCTGGCCGGCGAGCGTGCACATCATCGGTAAGGACATCATCTGGTTCCACTGCGTCATCTGGCCGTGCATGCTTTGGAGCGCTAGATTGCCGCTTCCGAAGACGGTCTTCGGCCACGGATTCGTCACCGCGGAGGATGGACAAAAGATGAGTAAATCCATCGGTAACGTCGTGGACCCGAACGAGGTGTTGAAGAAGTTCTCCAGCGACACGTTTAGGTACTACTTGATGCGTTGCGGCGTCTACGGCGCCGACGTGCCGTTCAGCGAACAAGCGATGACTTTGATTCACAACGCAGATTTGGCCGACGTCATCGGCAACTTGGTCCACCGCGTGACCAACCTCACGAAGAAGAATTGCGGCGGCGTCGTGCCGACGTGCGCCGCCGATAAAATTGATAAAATTTTCAGCGTCAGCGTTCTTCGCGCCAAGTCCGAGTCCGCCATGTCCAGGTTCAACATTCAGGGCGCGTGCGAACTCGCCATCGATGCCGTCAAGACGACGAACAAGTACCTCACGGATGCCGCGCCGTGGGCGGTGAAGGGTGAGGGTGCCGAAGAGCGCAAGAGCGTCATCATTCGATCGACACTCGAAGCGGTGTACGTTGCGATGCACTTTTTGCAACCGTACATTCCAAAGGCGTGCGAGGTGGTCTTTGAAAAGATTGGCGGTAAGCCGATGAAGATTTGGGAGCTCAAGCCGTTCGGTGCCAACCTTCTGAACGGCGCCCCCGTGTCCATCGGCGACGTGCTCTTCTCGAAGTTTGAAGCCGAAAAGGTTGAGGCTAAGAAGAAGGCGCCGGCGCCGAAGGCGAAACCGGTTCCGTCCGACGCCCCGGTCGACGTCGCACGTCTCGAACTCGTCGTCGGCACGGTGACGAGCGTGAAGCGTCACCCAGACGCCGATTCGTTGTACGTCGAAGAGATCGATCTCGGTGGTGAGGCGCCTCGTCAAGTCGTCAGCGGTTTGGTGAAGCACATCTCCGAGGAGGCGTTCGCGGGCTCGCGCGTCGTGTGCGTGGCCAACATGAAACCATCCAAGATGCGCGGCGTCGAATCCACGGCGATGGTCTTGTGCGGTACCAACGCCGAGGGTAAGACCGAGCCCGTGCATCCGCCCGAGGGCGCCGCCAACGGCACTCGCCTTCTCTGCGAAGGTTTCTCGGGCGAGCCCGACGCCGTGCTCAACCCGAGAAAGAAAGTCTTCGAGCAAGTCAGCGCTGAATTCTCCGTCACCGCCGAGGGCCTGGCGACGTACAAGGGCGTTCCGTTCGCCTGCGCCGAGGGTTCGTGCACGCTTCCGACCATTCGCGACGGCATCATCAAATAATTTTTTTGTCGAATACAATTTTTTGTCCCGAGTCGAGAAACTTTATCCATCGCGCGCGCGCGTCCCTCACCGCACACGCGCGCGCATTCGGCGCGCTCGCGGGCGTGTCATGCACACGCGCTCGATGACATCGCGCACCGCGTCGACGAGCGCGCGCGCCATGCACGCCGCGTCGTCGACGAGCGCGCGCCGTCGGTCGGTCGTGATGACGTCGGCGCACCGGTGGTCGTTCGGGACGCGCGCGCGCCTCGTCGTGGACCCGTTCGCGGACCCGACGCCGCCGAGAGAAGACTTACCGAAGGATGATTGGACGACGTCGGTGGAGATCGCGGGCGGGAAGCGAAGCGCGGCGCTTCGGGGGGAGACGCTGGAGGTGCGCCCGTTTCGGCGAGAGGACGTCGGCGCGGTGGCCGAGCTCTTACTCGAGAGTGGCATGCAAGGGTTTCCCACGGAGCGACGGACGCTGGAGGTTTATTTGGCAAACGCCGTCGGCGCGTATCCGTGGGGGTTGTATCTTGTTGGAACGTTGGGGGACGAGGTGGTAGCGACTGTCGGGGTGTCGTTTAACGGGGAGACGCGAAGGAAATTTTCGTCGCTCGCACCGCCACAAGACTCGGGGTATCTGTCCGATCTCACGGTGACGGTGGATAAGCGAGGGATGGGGTTAGGATTGGCGATGTTGCGCGGGGCTGAGGATTTTGCGCGAGCGATGAAAATTGAAGAAATGTGGTTGCACGTCGCGCTCAAAAAACCGGGCGTGATCGCTCTGTATCGCGACCACGGATACGGCGTCGGTGGGGTCGATCCTGGATTACTCGGATGGCGCGGGCGACTGTTGATGAAGCGTGAATTGTGATCGCTCGTCGTCGAGACTGTACGTAATTTTTTAGCTGTAGCTTCCTTGTAGCGGCACCTTCACCGCCGATGATTCTCGCGAAACTTCATCAACAGCTCCTTCTCGTGATTCTTTTCGTCTTCGCGCGCGCCTCTCCTCGCTGAAACCACCGTGGGACCACCCGTGAAATCGAATTGTGAGATTTGGTTTCCGTTCGAGTCGATTTCGGTATGCACTTTGAACCTTTCCAGAGCGTCCTTCGCCTCGTCAATGAAGAGAGACTTTAAGGATTCTTCGTGCTCCTTCCATAAACACGAGTAATCGTGTTTCCAACCTCTCGCTCGTTGCGTTTCGGAAGGAGGAGGAAGATGTTCGAAGTTCGATTCGCTCTTGGCCATCACGCGCGCGACTTGTGATAAGTACCGTCGAATGGCTCATGGTTTGGTTCGCGTCATCGGGGCGACAAACTACGTGTGGCATTGTTTACAAAGATCTAAGGCGTCGGCATAACATCGCGATCGAAAACCTCCAAGCCTCGCACGCCGTACACGCGCACGCGTACCGGCCCATTGCCTCTACCGGTCGTTTGTTCGACGCGAATCCAACCGCCGAGACCTGACACGGACAAATCGACGAGCGGACCGACGAAGTCGATGGGAGGAATAAAGTCGACTTCATTCACCACGCGAAGCGCCGCTTCCTCTTGTCCCGGCGTCGTCGGCGGTATATCTGACGTTTTCATCACCTCCAAACGCAGCGATTTGGGGCCGTAAAACGAAAAGCTCACGTTTGGAGGACACTGGATGATTTCCAGGCGAACGAACGAGCCCCAGCACAGCGAGTAGCCTTGAAACGACGCGAACCCGGGCGGTTCGGCGCACTCTGGCGTCTCGGGGACGTACTTTCTCAGCGTCGTGCCCAGCCGCAGCTTGGAAAGATCTTCCGGTCCGAGCAGGGAATTCAATCTGTGGTGTAAAAATAATCCGGGTGTGTCGAAGAGCACGCCTTTACCTTCAAACGCGCGAAGAGGTATGACGCCAAGCGTCGTCCCCGGCATGGCGCTCGCCACGGGTAACCTCTTCGAAGGCGCAAAATAATTACCGGCCGAACGAAGCTCATCCATCGCGGCACGAATGAACGTGCTCTTCCCCACGTTGGCTGCTCCCAACACGTATACGTCGCGTCCTTTGCGTTCACGCATCATTTGTAACACGGCGTCTCGCATCCCGAACCCACGACGCGAGCTCACGAGAGCGATGCCCGCTAGCGTCAACTTTCTGAACTCAGCCTCTTGCGCGATCCAATCGCGAAGCGCGTCGTAATCGGTGTTTGCGTTCAATAAATCCACCTTGGTGACGACGAGTAAAATCGGATTCCCGCCGACGACGTCTCGCACCTTTTTCAAAAAACTGCCGTGAAAATCCGTCACATCCACCACCTTCACCACCAACGCCTTGCGCTCTCTAATCGTCTTCAACTGATCCCTGAGCTGTTTCGGCGTGATCAACCCGGGCGCCGCCTTCAACCCTCCCTGGCCCTCGACGGCGTTGACGAATTTCCCGTTGCTCAACTGCGCGCACCTCACGCAAATCATCATGTTAAACTGTTTATGCGTCGCCTTGGTCGCGTATTCCTTCGGATCGACGTAACCAGCGATGGTATCATCCTTCGTTTGCAGAGAGACACCGCACCCGTAACAATTTCCCTGCATAGCGTCCCGTCGAGTCGTATCGCGTCGTCAGTGTCTTCGTCGCTCGGCGCCGCGTCGTCGCTCCCCGAATCTCTCGCTCTCTCTCTCTCACGCGCGCACGCACCCGTTCGCGCTCGACGTCCTCGTTCGCGTGACCTTGACGAACGTAACGCCGCTCGCCCTCCTGGCCGTCTCGCGCGCCCCCCGACGCCACCACGCGCGCGCGCGCGCCGACGCGTCGTCGTCGACAACCGTCGTCCCGGCGGCGGTAGGCGAGGTCACCGCCTCGCGCGACGCGCGCGCGCGCGACGTCGCGCGATCGCGCCACCGTCGTCGACGACGTCACCGTCGTCCTCGCCGCCGTCGTCGCCATCGCTCGCGCGCGCGTCGACCCGACCGACCGTCGGCGACTGACGCCACTGACGACAGAAAGATGCGCGTCGCGCCCACACCCACCCTCGCGCGCGCGCCGACGCCCGCACGCCGACGCGCGCCGACGCCAACGCGCGAGGCGTCCTCCGCGTCGCCATCGTCCGCCGCCTCGACGTCGACGCTCGGCGTCGCGCTCGCCGCGTCTGCCGCGCTCGCGCTCGCGTCACCGGTCGCGATCGCGCGCGCCGACGTCTTTTACGCCGGCGCGGGCGAGCCCGCGTTCCTGGAATCGACGTATCGCGACCTCGGGTATAAGGGCGTGACGTCCGTCGTTCCGGGGACGTTCGACGACGGCGCGCGCGGGGTCAAGGTGGAGTACGACGCGTCGAGGATCGGATACGAGGCGTTGTTGCAAAGTTTTTGGCGACACTGCGAACCGAGCCCGGCGGAGACGGGGCGCGAGAATGAACCGGTGTTGTACGCGACGAACGCGCGGGAGATGCGGGTGGCGAGCGAACAAAAGGAGTATCTCGCGTCGAGCGGCATCTTCGGTAAAGACGGGCCGCGAGTGACCATCAGAGAGGGGGCGCCGACGACGTTTGAGGATTCGGGAGAGAGGGACGCGTTGAAGACGAATCCGAAGCGGTACGAGAAGATGGCGGCGAAGCGTCAGGCGAGATTTAACGAGCTGTGGGGGTACGTGCAGTTTTGTTACGAGAGGGTGTGCGGGTACGTGCGCTTCGCGCCGAAGTGCGTCGACGATTGTTTGAAGGTGTTTCCCGAGTACCTGGCCAGTAACGCCGGGATCCCGGAGATTACAAAGGATGTGAAAATCACCGGGCGAAGTAAATAAAATGCGCGCGCGTTGTAATGACTGATTTGCGTGGTAGACTATATTAAACAACGCGACTAGCTTTTCTCTTCGAGGTTTTGCTTCAGCGTAATCTTATCGCCCAAGCTCAAGGCGATGCCTTGTGTCTTGGAGCGAATGCGAATAAAGCCGCTGATTGCGCCGTCGACGTTTTCGATGGAGACATTCACGAGAGCGTCTTCGCCGAAAACGGATTTCGCGTACAGGTTGGCGGCGAGGAAACCGCACTCGCCTTCGAGTGCGCTCGGCGGGGTGAGGCACTTCATGTTCGTGCTAGTCACGATGTGATCCAAGTATTGGCGAATGTCGGTGAGGTTCGTGTTCACCGCCACCTTGTTCTCCCATTCAAACTCCGCCCACATGCTTCTAAACGCCGTGTCGCTGCACGTGGCCGGGAGAATGTAATCCATGATGTCAATATGCACGTCGTTCAACACTATGACGTTGCGATCCGATCTCGCGCTCTCGTAGACAATGTTACCGAAGATGACACCCGTCTCCGTCGAGCTCACCTTGATGCTCGATCGAAGCGTCTGCGTTCCGAAAGGCTCCAAGTTGAGCGGTTGCGGTCGCTCCACCAACTTCAAGTCACCCATCGTCGATAACTCCAACATGACGTTTTGAAGAGGTTCGTCCGTGCGGTTGGTGAGCGTGACGTCTAACGTGATATCGTACTGGTGCACCGTGACGTACGTCTCCGCGTAGATGGTGTCGCTCAAGCCGGTGAGTTGCACGACGCGATCCAAGCTACGACCATCCTTCTTGACCGAATCCATGAAACCGGTCGCCCGTGCGAGGTCCGTCGCGACGGCATCCTCAATCTCCAACTGCGTCATGCCCTTGCGCGACTTGAGGTGATGGAAATCTATCAAATCATCCGCCTGCGCCATTGGAGCGGTGGAGCTCGCCTCGTTTCGAGACGCGCGTCTGAGTTTCTCCTCAATCATCAGCGCGAACGATTCACCGCAAGACTTGAGCCAAACATCCGTGTCCGCCTCCTCGGGGAATCTGAGCACGTGGAAGCACAGCTCCAAACGCGCCTTGGAATCCATATCCATGGCGGTCGGTAGCGTGCCGCTGAGACCGAGGCGCAACATGCTCACAATGTACAACATGCTTTCCGCCTGAATTGCGTTCTTGGTCTCTTGCGCGAAAGAATCATTGTTCAGAACCTTCAACGCGAGCTTGGTCAGCGTGCTCGCGATCACCGCGGACAGGAAGGAGTCACCCTTGAGTAGCATTTCTCGTACGTTCGGCAACTGCGAGATGGCGGTTGTCGGGTACGTCGCGGCTTGAGACGCGTAAGTACCATCCGCTAAAACAGCCGGTCGCACGACTCCCTCCTTGCTAGTCACAACTTCGTCATCTTGGTCCTCTTCCGCCTTCTTCTCCTCCAAGAGCGGTGCCGAACCCAAGCTCATGCGCAGCACGTCAAGCGCCGCCTCAATTTCCTGACTCGTCGTACTGAACTCACCGATGATCCACAACGTCGTCGCGCACACTCGGCTGCTACGAATCGTGGAAAACACATCCAACAGGTGCTCGATGATACCCGGTCGAAGCGCTTTGTTCGTGAACGCAATCTCCCGAATGAAAAAGGCGACGTCGGCGGAACTCGCGTTGGTCGAGTCGCTCAAGAAATCCATGAGAAGGTAAATGACTGAGCCCGCAACTTCGGGGAATCGAAGCGCGCACTTGTGGATCGCCTGTACCAGCATTTGACGGTACTCACCGACGTCGCTCGTGTTCTCACTCTGAGACTTGATGACTTCCGTCTTCAACATGCCCGTGACGTTGTCTATGTTGCGCGGAGTGATGAGGTCGAGCACCAAGTCAAGCGTCTTGCGCTTGATGTCAATGTTCGGCGACGCGATCGCGCGCAAAATATCCATGATCATCTCTTGGAGTAAATCCTTGTTGTCCTTCTTCAAATCCGTGAGACGATCGAGCACGATGAGCTTGACGTTGTTGTCGCTCTGGCTCACGAGCAATTGGCAATAGCAGTTCGCCGCCGCCTTGATCGCCGTCGGCGCGTTCGAAAGCGCCACGAGCGTGTTCGCGCACTCGTAAACCACCGACGCGTTGTTCGTCCCGAGCAACATCAAGATGATCTTGATGTACTTGCCCTTTTGAGTCGGGTCGGAACGGCACACTTTGCGAATCAAGTCGAGAACCACCGTCTGCATGATGTCGCCCCAGTGCGACACGTGCTCGATGTTTTCCATCAAATAATTCACCGCACGGTCTTCGGCGTGCGTGTACAACATCAAGAACGCGTTTCTTCGCGTCCCAACGTCGTTTTCTCCGCTCATCAAAAACGACTCGATAATCTCCGGCGCGTCGGGAATCAAGTGCTCGCCATCTGGCAACTCGTAAATTTTGTGAATCGCCATCACCGCGTTTCTTCGCACGTACGAGTGCCTGTGTTCAAGATTCTGCACGATGGACGGAATCAACGGCTCGAGCAAATCGTGCTCGGTGATCCGACACAAGAATCGCAGCGTGCACCCGCGCAAAAACTCATTCGGATGCATCAAGTTGTTTCTCAAGTTTTGACACAACAAAATCATCTCCGGTAAAATCTTCCCATCCGGCCCGCACTTCTCGATCGTCTCCATGTACAGCAACAACAACTTCTGCACCGTGTGATCCTCGCTCGGCAGCACGTATCGCACGATGGTGATGAACACCTGCGGCATCGTCTCCCCGCTCAGCAAGAGCGAGATCACCTTCTTCATCGCATCCGCCTTTTCCTCCGCGTTCCCCGTCTCGAGCGCCTCGCGCAGTTCCACCGCGCTCGTCGCGCGATCAAAATGCACGAGCATCGAACATCCTCGCTCCACCACCTGATTCACCGTCGCCATGACGCTCGCGCCCGACCGCTCGACGCGTCGTTCGAATCAAACGACTCCACGCGGTCGCGTCCTCCGCGCCTCCGTAGGTTCGACTCTTTACGCGCGTCTCGACGCGTCACACGTCGCGCGTCGTCGATGCGCGCCGCGCCCGTGGACGATGGAATTTTAACGACACCGTTCGCGCGCGCGACCGCCGACTCACGCTCGTCGCGCTCTGCGGACGCGTCGAGATTCATTCGTTCGCGCGGTCCGGATCAACGACTCACCGCGATGCGATGGGCGGACCGTGGCTAAACCCTAAGTACCCACGGATGGCGCAATCCTGCGTGGGTGGGAATCTCGGCACCGCCGCACTCCCCGCGCGGTGAGACGACGAACGCGACGAGACGATCGACGCGCGACCGATCGAGCGTCGCGTGAGACGCGCGCGCGCCCTCGTGCGGTGTGTCGAGGCGACGCGCGTCGTGGGTGACGATTTGATTGTGATTTTTTCAAACCATGGATGTCGTGCTGACGTACGTGAACGACGTGAATCGACCGGTGAACGCGACCAACGTCGGTGATGCGCTCGGTTCGCGAGGGGTGAAGAAAGGATTAGCGCAAAAGTATCTGGACGCGCTCGCGGAGAAGGGGAAGATCGCGGTGAGGGATGCGGGGAAGCAAAAGGTGTATCACGCGCTCCAAGACGGGGAGGTGATGGACGCCGACGCGCTGCGAGAGACGCACGCGACGACGAAGGGGGTGATGGAAGAGGTGGGGCGATTGAGTGAAGAGGTGCGAGCGTTGAAATCGACGCTGCGGGGGTTGAAGAGCGCGCAGAGCGTGGAGGAGATGGAGAAGGCGAGACGCGCGTTGGAGGATGAGAACGCGGCGCTGGAGAAACGACTGGCGCCGCTTCGTCTGGCCAAGGAAAACGGCGAGATGATCACGGAGGGCGAGCGCGTGAAGATTGAGGATGCATTTTTGAAGTCGATGGAGTCGTGGCTCGATCGTCGTCGAAAGTTTAATAATCTTTTCGAAACCGTCCTGGAGGGCACCGGTTTGCCAAAGAAAAAATTATGGGAAGACCTCGGGGCGGAGAGCGAGGAGGATCATGGGATCGACTATGCGAAATTTCGAAAAATCTATGATGACATCAAGAAGCAACGACAAGCTGACGCGCGCGCGAAGCGCATGAAACGAGTTCACGTGACGGCGTGACGACCACACACGACGGAACCCGAGACGATATGTAATTTTTTTGAATGAACGAACGCGATCATCAACAACACTCTCGTGTAATTATGACACATTAAAGGCTAGTAGAAAAGGAAGATACTTTTGTTCACGGGCATTTGCGCTGAATCAAGTTGGCGCCGTGCTCTTCGTACTCTTGCTTACTCATCCAAAGTTGCTGGAACGAACCCAGCGAGGCGAGAATGGAGCCTCCGATCCAGGTGGCGAAGCGTCGTTCCACGCTATTCATGCTCGCGATCACCTTCGTCTTCACGTTCTGCGGAGCGTGATCGAACAGCGCCGCCTCTAATCGTTCGCGCATATTCGCGAACATGCTACAACCACCACCCAACACCAAGTTGCCCCACAAGTCCTTGCGCACGTCGACGTCCGAGTTGTTGATGCACTCGAGAACCAACTCTGGAATGCTCTTCAACTTTGTATCGCCACTGAGTACGGGCACCTCCACGTCCAATTCCTTCAAAAGTTCGGGCTGGAACAATAATTCAGGAATCTGGAAACGCTCGACGCTGACTTCGATCGTGTTTCCGTCGGGCAACTCGTACGTGACGCCCGCGACGTTCTTGTGCGCATCCGAGTCGAACACGTGGTCGTCTAAACGACACACGGTCGCCTTGATGTCTTCCATGATTTCGCGTCTTTTGAAAGCTGCGTACGACGCCGTCGTCTTCGGGTGGTTCGCAGCCTTGACTTCAAAGTCGCCGTCGCCCTTTTGCTTCTTCGTAAACGCGTACCGAGGTCGAACGTCGATCTTCTGATTTTCTAAATACTTGGCGACCACGTCAGACAAAGCGTCGCCACCGAGCGGCGAACGGACCACCGACTTTTGCAGCGCGTATCCATCGTGAATAGCTGAGACGGTGGTGTGTCTGCCTCCCATGTCGATCACCAAGCTCGACGCCTTGCCCACCGCGAAGGAGCTCAACACCGGGTTCTTCGCCAAGAAGAGCGCCGGAGGCGCATGCTTTTCAAACATCAACTCTGTCATCTTTGCACGAACCGCGTCCGAATTATGCACCGGTTCGGAGAGCAAGATCGGATGCTCATCCGTTTGAATCGCCAAACACTTTTTCAACGCGTGCTCCCAAATCGCCTCCACCGCCTCCCAATCCTCGAGCATTCCATCCTCCCCGAACGGCGACTGCACCTCCACGCCGTCCCGCCGCACCCCCATCGAATCCACGTAAAACTCTCGCGTGGACGCGCTCGCGCCTTCCGTCATGTCCACATCCCCGCTCTTCGGGCACGTCCCGACGTCGCTCGGAAACACGTGCTGCGGCGTGTCCTGCCCCGCGTACCCCGCCTTGACGCTGTGCGTGCCCAGATCGAGCACCACCGCGCTCACCTCATCACCACCGTACATGGCGTCTCACCTCTCGTCTCGCACCGTCGCGTCGCCACGAACGCACACAACGAACGTCGATGCGGAGAATCGACGAATTCAATTCAATTTCGTCGCCGATCGCGCCTCGTTCTCGCGCACCGTTCGCGACTCGCGCGTCTGTCGAGTCCGCGAAACGCGCGTGAGACGAACGATGTACCGTCGATCGTCGCGTCGCGCGCGCGATCGAACGCGATCGGTCGTGGAGCGAGGCGTCGCGCGGCGATCTACGGTCGGGAGCGGCGGGCGGGGGTTTGGGTTTGCGCGGCGCCGCGGCGGCGCTCCCGGAGCGCGGACGCGCGCGCGGTGTGCGCGAGATCGAGACGAGTGCGTGTGAACGTGTGGGTGTATGCGTGACAATCAATAGTGTACTATCGTCGGAGTCGAAGCGATCGCGCGAACCGAGCGCGACGACGTCGCCTCTCGCGCTCGCCGAGCGTCGTCGGCTTCATATTTACTTGGTGCTCTCCTTGAGGTACGCGATCAAGTCGGCGCGATCTTCCGGCTTCTTGAGACCGGCGAAGACCATCTTCGTGCCCGGGATGTACTTTTTCGGGTTCAACAGGTAATCGTACAGCGTGTCTTCGCTCCACGTCACACCCTTGTTCTTATTCGCCGCCGAGTACGAGAAACCCTCCGTGGTGCCGGAGACGCGTCCGAACAAACCACCGAGGTTCGGGCCCTGCGTTCGCGAGACGCGCGATCGGGGTCAGTTCATCGATCGATGACATCAAAGAGACACGTCGCGCGCGCAAGAACTCGACGAGAAGACGCGCGGGACGATCGTTCGGATCCCTCGCGCGCGCTACGTCGCCGCGCGCGCACCTGCTTGTGTCCGCCACCCTTCTCCGCGACGTGGCACTGCGCGCACTTGGTCTTAAAAATCTTCGCGCCTGCGCGTGGATGATAAAACGCGTGTCGATCGCGCGTTCGTCAGTCTCTCGATCGCGCGCGCGTCGTCGTCGCGTCGCGCGTCGTCGAGGGCGTCACCGGCGGCGGTCATCGTGTTCGACGTCACGCCCATCGCCGTCTCGACGTCGACGCGCGTCGCGCGCGGTGAGGCTCGATCGCGCGCGGTGGATTCGACACGCGCGCGCGTACCCTTGGCGGCGTTACCGGCCGGAGCCTCGCTGAAAGTGGACATGTGTTCGCGCGACGTGGTGTCGCGCGATCGGTCGGCTGGAAGTTTGGGGGTGGGGGGACTGCTGGCCTGTTTGGCGAGTCAGGACTCGTCGGAAAAGTTCATTCCGTCCCACATTCGTCGAACGATGGGGAACCGCGGCGTCGCGGCAGACGGTGACGCCATGGCGGGCGCGGCCGGCGTGGATAACACGCAGCGTCGGAAATGGGATCGCGATGAGTTCGCCGCGCGCGCGCGCGAGCGCGAAGAGCGCGAGGCGGAGGCGGAGAAGCGAGGTGGGAAACCGGCGCCCCCGAAGCGCGGGCAAACGGGTGCGCTCGTCCTGCGCGACGATCTGCGCGTGGATAACATCATACAGAGGAATTACAAGCGCGACATCGAGAGTAGGGTCGGAACGAAACAGATCGTCAACCCGGAGACCGGGGCGGGGATGGGGTTTCAGTGTAAGGAGACTGGGGTGGTGCTGCATGATTCGGCGGCGTATTTGGACCACATAAACGGGAAGAAGCAGATGAAGGCGCGGGGATTGTCAATGCGCGTGGAGAGATCGACGGTGGAACAAGTCAAGGCAAAGTTTGCGCAGGTGAAGAAGCGCAAGGCGGAGGAGGCGGCGAACGGGGGGAAGCCGAAGGAGTACACCGAACGACTCGCCATCGCCGAGGCGGACGAGGAGACGCTCAAGGCGAGGAAAAAGGCCAAGGAAGCAGCGAAGAAAGCGGCGAAGAAGAAGGCTGAGGAAGAGAAAATGCAAGAACTCGGAGGGTTGGATCCCGAGATGGCGGCGATGATGGGATTTTCTGGATTCGGCGGTAAGTAGCGCGCTGTAGTTAGTGTACATTGTAAGTCATTCATAATACAAATTGTAATGTTCGACGCCTCACACCTCGTCGTTTCCTCTCGGACACTCTCGACGCATGCGCTCGAGCGTTCGCTTCAACAATTGTGGCTCGTCGGTGACGATGGCGTCTACTCCAAAGTTTAATGTGTTTTCCATCGCGGTTTCATCATTCACGGTCCACACGTGCACGGCGAGCCTCTTCCTTCTCGCCCTGCGCATGAAATCCGGCGTCACCATCTCCGACTGCACCGCCACCGCGTGTGCCCCCTTGATGCGCCCATTGAGTTGATCGACGCGCCTGGATCGAAGTTCGGCGGAGAAATTCGCGACGACGAATCCGACGTGTTTCGCGCCCAAACGCAACGCCTCTCTGACCGTCTCGTCGCTCTTCCCCCAATACAAACACTGTTCACACCCAAGCGTCTTTCCGACTTTTACTACCGCCTCCGCCAATCCGTGCCCACCCTTCGGGGCGTTTTCTTTAAAATCTATCGTGATCTGTCTGAGATTTCCGCCCCGCTCCAACGCCACGCCCAACGCTCGCTCGAAATCCAACGCCTCGGCGCCGTCCGAGTTCCACATCTCCAACTCATCCCTCGACACCTCTCCCACGTCCGACAGCGCTCCTCGCGTGAATCTCTTGACGTCTCTCCCGTGCATCGCCACCAGCGCGCCGTCGTTCGTGCGCGCCACGTCGATCTCCACGCAGTCGTACAGTTGGCTCGCTCTCGTCAGCGGCGCGCGCGTGTTCGCGAGCTCCCCCTCGCGCACGTCCCCGCCGTGCGCGCACACGATGGGGTCGTCTCGCGCGCAAAACGTCGCGCTCGGACCCGATCGACGGTCGGCATCGCGCGCGTCAGCGTCGCGTCGAGACGTCGTTGTTGTCACCAACAACAACCGAATCGCAATTACGATGAACACGATGACGCCCACGACGACGCGAGGCGACGCATCGATGCCCGCGCGACGTCGTCGACGCTTATCGAGCCTCCTGTAGTCGTCGTCGAACCCGAAGAGATCGTCTCGCGCCGGGCGCACGCGCGAGACGACGCCGGACGCGCGACGCATAGTGATGACGTCGCGCCGACGCGATTCAACGACGCGTCATGACAATGGGTCGATCGACGATGCGTCGCGCGACGCTCGACGCGCTCGAACGCGCGTTTTCCCGCGTCGCCGACGCGTCCATCGCGTCCCGCGCGTCCTCGTCGCGCGCGAGACCGTTCGGGACGGTTCGGTTCACGAGAACGCATGAAATCATTCGCGAGCGCAACGTCGCCCTCGACGGCGCGACGACGTACGAAATCGGCATGGCCGAGCGCGCGTTCGACATCATCGGTGACGTGCGCGCGATAGAGACGAGACGGGCGGTCGGCGAGCGCGCGCGCGCGGGGGAGACGCTGTTGGAGATCACGTGGAGGGGGTTCCGTCGAACCGCGAGCGACGAGCTGTATCACGCGAGGTGGGCGAACGCGGAGGGCAAGCGCGAGATTCCGGCGCCGTTCGATTGCGTGGTGAGAGAGATAAACGCGGGCGCGGTGCAGGATCCGTACGGGAACGTGCGAGGACCGGAGACGACGTTGATCGTGGTGGAGGCGAGGGAGGGGGCGGGGGCGCGTTTGATGGACGATGAGGCATACGAGACGTTCGTCGAGGCGGAGGAAATCGCTGAAGCGGACGCGGCGAACCAGTCGTACCCGTGATGCGTGTGTGTTTTATTTTATCGGTGTGTTTGTTTGTTGGCGTGTTGCTCTGGGAAAAGTCTCGCGCGAGAGAGACGAGTAAATGTTTTTATGACAGTTTAGCCGCTTTTCGCTCGGCCCGTTCGCTCGGTCCGTCGTCGCCTGGTTCGTCTCTGGATCTCTTGTGCGCGGCGCTAGGAACGACCTCGATGTCGTCGTCTACTATGAGTACCCCGTCGTCCGCCGAATCCGCGACCGGAGTCTCCTCGGTCGCGTTCGTCTCGTCGCCGGCGTCCTCACGAGCCTTGACTTCCTCGCCGCGCAAAAGGAACCCCTCGGGCTCCTTCTCTTCGTCCCATTCCTCGCGGTGCGTCACCATGAGTTCAAACTTGAAATCTTGCGAAAAGTCCTCGACGGAGAGAATCGAGCCGTTGACGACGCCTCCTCCCGGAAGCGCGTTCAGGGCGCGCGTTTCGAAGGAGGCGTACATTTCCACTTCGTCCTCGTCCAAATCGTCGCCCGTTTCGTGAAGAACGTTTCCGTTAAAGTACACGGACGGCTCGTTCACGCTCAGTTTACCCTTCAACACCTTCTTGACGAGCTCACCCTTTGTGAATTTTGTCGTATCGCACACCAACTCCACGCGAGCGTTCCCGCACACGGCGCACTTGGGATTCGGTTCGCCCTTCGATTCCGGTTGCAAGAGTCGACCGGCGGAGTTCGGGTGCTCCAAAACCCATGTGTATCGCGTCTGATCCATTCTCTTGTGTAATATTTTGATCGCCTCGATGACGATCAGGCCGCCCACGATCGCGTTCGTCGTGGCGACCGCGTGGATGATGTTCCCCGCCATGCCCTTGGCGTCGAACAAGCTTTGCGGAGCGATGCCGTAATTCGCCGAGCGCAAATTGCTCACCGCAGTGACGAATTCAACGGCATCATCGTCGTCCTTGTCAAACTCTTGCGGACCATCGCGTTCGATGATTCGCGCGAGGGCGCTGACGAAGACTTTCGCGCACTCATCCTGAGTCCACACCTTTTGCGGATCCATCAAGCCGTGCGCTCTTCGCGCGCTTTGCGCCTGCGGATCGATCTCCTCGAAGACGCCGTCCAGACCCACGCTCGCCGTGGTGATCGGCGTCGGTTTTTCTCTGTTCGTCCACATGTCCTCCTTTAGCAGCAAGCCTTCGATCTTCGTCCCGAACACGAATTGGAATACGCGCTTCGCGTACTCGACGCCGCTCTCTCCGTCGTTTCGCCGAAACGCCCCAGCCTCCACCGCGTCCTCCTCGTCCAAGTCGCTCTGCGCGCTCTTATCCCCGAACAATTTACTAAATAACAGCTCCTTCGCGTAAACAATGCAATGAATGGGTTTATCCGGCGTATCTCGCAGCGTGCAGATCGGATAACTCTTCGGCGTCGGCTTTTCCGTGCACTCGAAGCACGCGCAAATTTTCCGCGCGTGCACCGTCACCTGTCCCTTATATCCAGTCGTCCCGCTCTCCACGAGCGGCACCTCCGCCGCCAGACACAGTCTGTTCACGTGGCGCCTCGCCTCGAGATTATCCAACCCGTTCAGCACGACGTCGAACTGCTTAAAGTACTCCTTATCGAACCTCGTCTCCTTGACGTTGGCCCGCATCGCCTCTATCTTGGCGTCGGGTCTAAACTTCAACACCGACTCCCTCGCCACCTCGCTCTTCGCCATCCCGACGTGTCGCCTGCGAAACAAAAACTGTCTGTTGAGATTGGACACGTCGATCGTGTCCAGATCGATCGCCGTGATGTCGCGAAAGCCGTGCAAGACGAGCGTTTTCAAAAGTTCACATCCGATGCCACCGGCGCCCACCATGAGGACGCGCGCGTTGGCGATCGTCTCGCGATCGACCTTCATGACGCTCGCGCTCGTGGAACGTCTTTCTCGCGCGTCGAGTCCACGACGCGTCGCGCGCTCGCGCGCCTTGACTACCGCGCGCGGCTGACTGCGGACGGGCTCGGCTCGGGACGCTCGGGGACGCGTCGAGCGACAGAGCGCGGCGGGTCGCCGACGGCGTCCGCGCGTGGGCTCGCGCCGCGCGAAGAGGTACAGGCGCGCACGTGCGTTCGCGCGCGCGCAGCTGCGACGATGCGCGCGCGGGAGGCGTCCGAGCGCGCGGTGAGTGGTTCAAACTGTCAAACCAGTACGAGCGATGCGCGGCGGCCGCCGCCGCCGCCGCCGTTCACGATGAAGACGTCGCTGCGGCAGTTCTTGGTGCCGACGGTGCATCCACCTCCGCCGATGGCGCCGGTGGCGACGCGCGCGGGGGCGTTCGCGACGGTGGACGCGACGAGCGGCGCGGCGAGGAGGTTGCCGCAGCCTCCGCCGGCGCCGGCGACGGCGAGAGCGGGCGCGTCGTTCGTGGTCGAGGCGTCGACGAAGGCGAAGAGTGGTGCAAAAGCAGTGAAAACGTCGACCGGTGCGAAGAAATCGAGCGTGGTGCCGCCACCGAAGCCGCCTCCACCCAGAGCGCCGAGGCCGCCGCCAGGGGCGCCGCCGACGAAGTCGCGTTTTAAGGGCGTAGATGGCGTTGCGCGCGCGGTGAAGAGGGCGAAACTACCGAAACCGGAATCGTCTACCGATGGAGACTCGGACGACGGGTCCAGCGAGGAGGGCGAAATACAGGGTGAAGTGGTGGAGCAGAAGAAAGAGGAAGAGGACCGCGTGCCGCCTCCGAAACCGCCGCCTCCGAAACCACCAAAGCCGCCGCCTCCGAAACCGCCAAAGCCGCCGCCTCCGAAGCCACCGAAGCCA
>Ga0255774_10000059_pt1 | contig 103099 bp, 69 predicted proteins | sample 101ome_17_FD_179972 | JGI IMG/M metagenome (GOLD analysis project Ga0255774, IMG submission 179972) | Coastal salt marsh microbial communities from the Groves Creek Marsh, Skidaway Island, Georgia - 101407AT metaG (version 2) | ecosystem: Environmental > Aquatic > Marine > Intertidal zone >... | reverse complement strand
TTACGAGCGTGCGCACGCGTCTGGTGTCCCCCCCCGCTCCCACGTCCCGCGTCCATCACCACCACCGAACGCATCTCCACCTCCGCGTGGACTCGCGCGCGAGAGACAGAGACAGCGCGCGCCGAGTCGACCACGCCCCGCTCGACCGGTGATGACGCGACGCGACGCGCCCGTCGCGCGCGTCGTCGGTCCGACATGATTTAGTTCGGACACACGGATAAAGGCCTCGTCGTCGAGTCACGAATCGTCGATGTCTCGCTGTGTGTGCACGTCCATCCATACCTCGTACTCGAGTCTCTCAAACACCCATCATCGAGATCACGACACGTATGACGATCGCCCCCGCGCGAGGCGAGGCGGCGGCGGGCGCGCGCGAGGAATGATGATGGATGACGACGGGTGACGACGGACGGCGTGACGGCAGAGGACGATCGACGATCGACGACGGACGACGGACGACGACGCGATCGATCGAGATCGATGACGCTCGTGGAGAGCGCGAGGGAGGGGCGAGAGGGCGCGCGCGCGGCGGTGGTGGCGGCGTGTCGCGTGGTGGGGGTTTTGATCCACGGGGAGGACGAGCGCGCGGGTGACGACGACGTCGTCGGTGGTGGTGACGGTGGTGACGGTGGAGACGGCGCGAGAGAGGATGGAGACGGCCGGGTGCGCGAGGACGGGGAGGCGGAGAAGTTTGCCAAGGCGTTGAGCGCGAAACCAAAGGGGGAGGTTTTCGAGGCGCTGGCGACGCACGCGAAGACGCTCTTCTCGGACGGGGGGGATAAGGAGGTGAGCGGCGTGGTGGCGGTGATGGCGAATCTGGCGGGAGAGGACGCGAACGCGGTGAAGCGCGTGATGGAGTGCGTGACGGCGAGCGTGAGTGAACGCGTGGGGTTGCGGGTGCGGTGCGCGATCGCCGTGTACAACGACGCGAGCGGGGCGGACGTCGGAACCAAGCTCGAATTGTTTGAAAAGGTTGCGGCGTATTGCGTCGCGGCGGAACAAAAAGCCGTGTTGCCCATGCTCATCGCGCACGCGGGCGATGCGAAGGCGTGGGGGAGCGATGTCAAGATTCAACGCGGAGTGCTCAAGTTGTCGGTGGATCTGCTTCGCAAGTTGGGCGACCGCGAGGAGGAGTTGTTCTCAACCATGATCAAGTATTTAGCGACTTTTGAGAATGATGCGGGAGCGGTCGGAGAGGCGGCTGAAATCGCCAAGGAGACCGCGCGCGCCTTCATCGCCTCGCCGACGATGTACCACGGTGACTTCTTAGCGCTCAAAGGTGTGCAAGGCTTGCAATCCTCTGACGCCGCCGTCTTCAAACTGTTGTCCACCCTCCTCACCGGCTCCGTGAGCGATTACAACGCGCTCATCGCGTCCAGTGGATCTGTCATATCGGATTTGGGCTTAGATGCCGACGAGTGCATGACGAAGATGCGCACGATGGCTTTATCGACGCTCGGGAAGAAGGGCGACTGCGCGTACTCTGAAATCAAGGACGCGCTTCAGTGCGAAGAAGCCGAAGTCGAGGAGTGTGTGGTGCGAGCTGTCGGTGCGGGTGTCGTCGATGCGAAAATGGATCAAATCAACAAGCGAGTTGTCTTCACCAGATGCACCGATCGCGTGTTCAGCGGCGCTGAATGGCGAGAGCTTGGAGCGAAAATTTCGTCGTGGCGAGGAAGCATCGACGCTCTCCAAAAGAGACTTTCTGCCAACTAGTCTCTCCACTATTAGTCGATTGAAATCATTGATCAACAGAAACAGGAATCTATAAACAAACTACCTAAACCTACTCGCTATTCCCATAATAAACACACGCCATTTTTGCACGCGCTCGCGAGTCCGCCCGAGGCGCTCCACGCGCAGGTCGCCACCGCCGCGTCGTGGCCGTGAAGCGTCATCATCAAACGCCCGTCTTTCACTCGCCAAATGAATACCCCACCGTCTGCTCCACCGGAAGCGATGTGCGCTCCATCCGGTGCGACGCATGGATTGCTCCAATCTGTTCCCACTCGATACTTGGGCGCGGAGAAGCTCTTCACGACGTCCATTGTTCGAATATCGACAAGTTTGAGCGAATTATCTCGACTGTTCGTCAAAATCTCGTTTTGATTCGGCATGAAGACGACGGACGTGACTGGACTCGCGTGAACGATGCTTTCTCGATCCACTCTGTTCGTGCGAATGTCCCAAACACGAACTGCTCCATCAAAGTGACTGGAGAACGCTTGCTGCTCGGTGGCGTCGTAACAGACGGAGTACACGTTACTCGGAGTCAACATGGAACCTGTCGCGAGTCCTCGATTGAGATCCCAAAGTTTTATGTTTCGATCTTGTGAACACGAGATGGCGCGTTTACCGTCTATGTGGCTGATACGAGCCGACGTGACCTTCTGAGCGTGTCCGGTGAGCCTGTGCTTGGCTCGACCGGTGGCGACGTCCCAAAGCTGGAGCGCGCAGTCTGTCGATGTTCCCAACACGAGAGAATCGTCGGGAGAAAACGAGACATCCAACACAGCTCCGAGCATACCCGAAAGATCGCCGGTTCGGACGCCCGTGTTGGCGTCAAACATGGCGACGAGGTTGTCCTCTCCTGCGCAGGCGACGGTGAACCCGTCGTGCGATAACGCTACACGGTGCGTCCCACCTTTATTTCCCTGTAAAATATGGCGCTTTTTCGAAGGTATGGCGTTGTTCATCACCGTCGACATCGATAACGCCTTCATGCTCGCCGCTGAAGCCTCCGCCAGACTCTCAGCCTTGGCTGTCAACTCGGCGCTCTTCTTCTGACGCATCAAATCGTCGTACAGATCATTCAATTCATTCATCTTTTCGGCTTCTTTCATCTTGAATTCCATCAGTCGTTTCAAGAGATCTTCATTATCTCTCTCCAGCTTATCCACTCGTCCTATCACGGCGTTCTTGAGCGCCGTTTGCGATTCTGCCTCATCCAGCGCTTGCGACTCCGCCTTGCGCGCAACAGCCGCCGCCTTCTCCGCATCTCGTACTCGTCTTTGCATGCGCTCCATGTCCCCACGAAGCGCGGCTAACTCTCGCTCCACCTGCGCTCGAGCCATCTCTTCCTTCTCCAACGCTTCTCGGGTTTCCATCATCTTTTGATTCGACTCGGAGTGCTTCTTGTACGCCTCCGCCACCTCCGCCTTGAGCCTCGTCGTTTGTTCCTTCTCGTCAACCTTCCCTCCCGAGGACGACGCCCCCTCTCCGCGCGCGCGCGCCAGCGCCAACTCTTCCTCGAGCGAAACCGCGCGCGCCTCGCTCTCTCTCGCGCGTCTCTCCGCCTCGACGCGACGAGTTTCGACGTCCGCGACGCGCGCGAGCAATTCATCCTGTTCTTGGAACAAATCGCGCGCCAACGCCGTCGATCCGCGCGCCGATCGAGCGTCTCGCTCGGCGATGCGCTCAAAGACGACGTCTTCGACCGATCGCTCGGACGGATCCGCGACCGCGCGCGCGACATGTCGCGCCGCGCTCTCGGTGGACATCCTTCGACGACGAGCGCGGAAGAGTGGGGAGCTCGCTTCCCGCACTCGCCGTCGTCGACGCGCGAACGGCGCGCGCGCGCGCCCTCGAGCGCATCGTCGAACACCGATCGACGACGACGGCGTGCATGGCGTCGCGCGAGGGCGCGTCGAGCGTCGACGGTGGGTCCGATGAGAGAAAAGATGACGAGACATCAACGTCTTCCGTAACGACCGAGGTGCGTCGCCTTCGCCGCGCGCTTCACGGCTGCGGTCGCGCGCGGACGCTCCGTGAGCGCGCATTCGCGTACGATTTCATCTTGAAGGAGCGTATGGGCGAAGACGCGAGCGTGAAGAGACGATTGGTGCAGAGTAAGCTGCGAGACTGTCTACGCGCGCTCGAGACGTGGCGACATCGCGCGGGTCGCCTGGAGGTTGACCTCGAGCGCGCGCTCGCGGGCGACGAGGAGGCGAAATCGTTGCAAATAATCGAAGACGAGGTCACGCGGGTTTTGGCGGAGTTTGAAGCGTATTTAGAGGAGAGGGAGGTTTTAGAAGATTTACCGAAGAGCGTCACCGGCGGAGACGTCGCCGTTCCGGGGGCGGCGAACGAGTCTCGTTCGACGCTCGAGTTGGTGCGGTGCGTGCGAGAAGACGACGAGGACGTCGTGGAAGATGCGATGCATCTCGACGTCGTGTGTGAGAGACTGCGAGCGCTCGAGGCCGACGACGGGTGGAGAGGAAAATTGTTGGCGGAGGTGGACGGCGCTGCCGCGGCGCACGGTTGGAGCTCGGAAAATTTCGCGTACGGATCGACGCCTTTTTCCTCGTGGATTGAGTTATTCGTGCGGTGTCCTGAACTCAAAACGCGCGCACAAACATTACAACGCGATGGATTGGCGTACGTCGTCTTCGGAAGCAGCGCGGGATGGCTCGTATTTTACGGCGCCTTGGCGCTCGGCGTACCGACGAGTCAAGGATTTGAAATTCTGCGCGCGCTCCACGACACCGCGACGAGCGTGCGCGCGGAAATCGACTCCAAACGAAATGAATCGATGAACATCGAATTCATCCACGCGGACATGCTCTCCGCATCGCTGGAAAACGTCGGTTTGATCGTTCTCACGTCGCTCTGTTGGGACGACGCCGTGCACGACGCGGCGTGTGCCAAACTCGCCGCGGAGCTCCTTCCCGGTGCGTTTGTGATCGACTACGGCGATAAACTCGCCGCATTCGACGCGTTCTCGACAGTTACCGATGACCCCATTCGTTTACCGGTGAGTTGGGGCGCGTCGCAGCGCTTTTACGTCTTCAAAAAAGTCTCCTAAGATGACGTTTTCTCGCGTTGCGCGGCGCGTTCAAACCATTCAACTTTGCGCAGAACGTCGAGGGGGTGGGCTCCAGGGTTTGGGCAACCGACATTCTTTGCCGACGATGCGCGACGATGCGCGACGACACTCGCGGTGAAACGTCGATGCGGGGCGAAGAATCCGAGGTGACGATCGTCCTCACCACGTCGCCGTGTCGTTCGCACCCGAGCACCGTGCTCATCGAAGAGACGGTGGCGTCCATTGCTCGACACGCGGGCGCCTCGCCGTCGACGGGGACGCGTCTCTTGGTGGTCTGCGACGGCGTCAAGTTGCGAGCGAAGAGTAAGTTTAGGAGCGGACAGGTGGATGAAGACGGGGCGGCGCGATACGAGGCGTATCTCGATCGATTATCGTGGTTGGTGCGCGATGGAACGAGCCCGTTGCGAGGCGCGGAGATTCTTCGACTCGAGGAGCGTCACGGGTTCGGACACGCGTTGAAGCGGGGAATGATGCGCGTGACGACGCCGTACGTGCTCGTAGCGCAGCACGATCGAGTATTCACGCGCGATGTGCCCATGCGAGCCGTTCTGGACATCATGGAGACGGACGAATCCGTCGCTTACTGCGGGTTTCCGACGAGCACGACGTTGGCGCACGACAAGTCGCATCAGAGTCGGTTTCCCGGGTACAGCGCGTTTCACCTTCCTCGTCGTACGTACGACCAACACCCCGGATTAGAGCTCGTCCCTCTGACGCAATTTTACGATTCCGTTCATGTCGCTCGAACCTCCTGGTTTCTGAGCTCCGTGTACGGACTCAAGCGTTGGACAAACCTCCCCTTGGGCGGTTTCATCGAGGACACCTTCGGCCAAGTCATGCTCGACGACATTCGTCGACACGGACCCTCGGCGCACGCCAAATATCGCACCTTCATCGTCGAGGACGACATCGGCACCCCCATGGCCGGCCACATCGACGGCCACGACCCGATCGACCCTCACTCTCCAGCCTTTGCGCGACGATTCTCGCGCGCCTCGGCGCACTCCACCGAAGCCGACTGGCGCGCCCGAGGTCCCGCCGTCGTCGGCGCCGCGCGTCTCCTCGAGCGTCTCCCATCCTTCGGCCACTTCACCGAGCGCGCGCGGTACCTCAGATCCATTCACCGCGAGGATTTACTCCCTCCCCATCTCGCGTCGTAGCTAGTCATTCATTGTAAAGTAGAGAAAGTAGAAAGTACAACGCCGCCGGGCTCGAGCTGCGCTGGGCGACAGCCGCGTGACTTTGAAATTCCCAGATTCCGCGCGACGCCACACCCGCGCGCGACGGACGACCTCTCACCTCGGCCCGCGCGAATCGAAAAATAATAATTCGTCGTCATGGGCCGTAAACGCGCGAGACCGCCACCGCGCGATGCCGACGCGGATGAACGTCTCCTCTGGTCGCTCGAACACGTCCTCGCGGATCCCAACGTCCCGGACGACGTCAAGCACCGCGTGTGGGAACACTGCGCGAAGACGATCGACGCCGGTCGGGTCGAGACGTACGCGACGAAAAATTCGTGCATGCGGGTGTCGCTGTGCGTGTTGGCGGTGACCACGTCTCTGCGCGCGATGGAGGACGATGATGATGATGCTGATGATGGTGAGAAAGATGATGGGAAGAAGGCTGACGAGGAGGCGAGGAGCGCGGCTATGGAGACGTGCGCGCGGTCTTTGGAATCGTACGCGCCGGCGCCGGTCGAGGTGCGACGGGCGGGGATGGTGGCGCGCATGGAGTGGGCGCTCGGGACGATCAGAGGGTCCGATGCGACGGGTGGGACCAAGGGGAAGGGGGCGAAGACGACGACGCGCTGGAAGGCGTTGGAACGATTTTGGGCGCGGTGGCGGTCGGTGGAAGCGCAGGCGGAGAACGGGGCGTTGGACGCGATGACGGATGATGACGAGGTGAAGAAGACGTACGAGTTCGTGCACAAGGCGGCGGGGAACGGAGGGAAATTACCATCGAATTGGGAAAAAAAGGTGATATCCCGGGAGGGTGTCGTGGAGCTGTTGGAGACGCTCTGCGACGACTTGAAGACCAAGGCTGGGAAGAGCTTTTTGAGCCGAGTGGACGCGGTGATCGACACGGAGGCGAGAGGCATTGTGGTAAATCGTGGTTTGATCATGCGAGGCGCCATGAGCGCGAATGCGTACGAGAGTTTACTTCGCACGGGTCAACAAGCGCCGCCGTCGCCGTCGTCGAAAGCGGGCACGTCCAAGGCGACCGTCGCATCTCCGCCGAAACGAGTGCACATCGGCGTTGAACGCAAGAAGAGCGCGAGAACGGTGGAGTGGGAGTCTCAAAATGATGATTTCGCCGAACCAGAGGAACAGTCGACGCCGGTACGGCCGCCGAAAGCGTCGAGTAAAAGCGTCGAGCCGCTGGCGCATTTGTCGTGGGAAGAAGTCAGTCACCGCACGCCCCGAAGAAACTTCTCGTCACCGGCGCCCGGAATCGTCAGAAAGCGAACCAAGTGGTCGTACGCCGAGGAACAGTGCCTTCGTGAGGGCGTCGAAAGGTTTGGTCTCGGTGCGTGGGCGATCATCCTTCGCAACCAACGAGACGTCTTCGCGCAGCAACGAACGAGCGTAGATTTGAAGGACAAGTGGCGCGTCATGATGCAAGCCGACGCGCGAAGACAAGCCGCCGGCCACGACGACGCGCGGAGACAAGTCGATGAATCAGTTCAAACCGAGGTGGACGCCTTGGCGGCGACCATCATGAGCATTCGCGACGCGAGCAGATAACAAACGATAGGTGATAGCAAGAGACTCTCCGACGATGTAATCACAACCGAACCCGTCAATCACCGCCGCGCGACGCGCGCGACAGGATTCCATGACGTTGCTCGGACGTCTGCGAGGACGACTCGGCTCGTGTCGTTCGGCGGCGACGAGCGCGTCGAGCAGATTGTTAGCGCACGAGGTGCACGGCGATGGGAACGGACGAACGGCATTTATTCTTCACGGACTCATGGGCGCGGGAAGGAACTGGCGCACGTTCGCGAAGCGACTTCGCGAGCGTCTGGGAGCGGAGAAATGGCGCATCGTCCTCGTCGATCTCCGCGGGCATGGTGGAAGCGCGGAGATCGGGGTGAGAGAGGGTGGAGCGTCGGGAACGGGGACGGAAGCAGTGAGAGACGCGGCTAGAGACGTCGACGACTTGGCGCGCGCTGTCGGCGCGCCATCCGTGGTGATCGGACACTCGCTCGGGGGGAAAGTGGCGTTGGAATATTCGAAATTTGCGACGACGGCGGCGACGCAGGTGTGGTCGCTGGACTCGGTGCCCGGAAAAGTGTTGGGGGGCGACGTGCACGGCGTTCAAGAAGTTTTGGACGCCGTGCGCCGTTTACCGGCGAGGATTCCGTCGAGGCGTTGGCTCGCGGGCGAGCTTTCGCCGCAGTTTTCGAGCGCGATGATCGATTGGATCGGAAGTAATCTTCGAAACGTGGACGATGAATTGGAATTCGTGTGGAACATTGACACCGTGCGAGACCTGTACGCAAGCTATCGGAACACGGACTCGTGGGAGTCTCTCGAGGTGCCGCGTTCGGACATGTTCGTCGTCAAGGCTGAAAAATCCACTCGGTGGTCTCCAGAGTGCGTAGAGAGGTTGAAGTCGACCTCGACGACATACATGGAGCTCCCACGCGCGGGACACTGGCTCCACGCCGATAATCCAGACGGGTTGTTGGAGTTCATTGCGTCGGCGAACAGCGATAACGAATGATAAGTCGAGCAAACCTAGTCTAGATAGTATTTCGATATTTTACATTTCTGTTCTACACATCGGACACCTGAGCGGAGTGGATGTCGCGCTTTGTAGCGCCGACAGAAGACACGACGCGTGGTACAGATGTTGGCAATTCGGCGCGCGCATCAACTTCTCCCCAGCGCGAATCTCACAAAGACACACGGGGCAATCGCGATCGACGGTAGAGTCTTCGTTCACGTAGACGCGCTGTTCTAGGGCACGTAAGGTCGCATTCTTTTGATCTTCTGCGAGGCGCTCGGCGGTGGTGTACAAGAGTTCATCGCTCTCCCACAAATTGACGCCGAACCGGCGGGCGTCTTCCGTGAACAAATCCGCATCCGTGGCGTTCAAATCGACACCGAACCTCGGCGTTCCATCTCGAAATAACACCGCATCGCTGGAATACAGGTGCGCGTCGTCTCTGAGAGAAGAAGATTGCGGTTGCAGCGCTATCAATCCCAGCCGCGCCGCTACTTCCAACAAAACTTCTGCATCCAAACTGGCGTAGCACTTTTGTTGTTCTGAAAGTGGACGGAAATCCCAATTACTTCGCTGGCATCGCTTATCTAGAGCGTAACCGAGCGTATCTGCAACGACAGACGCCAAAGAGTTCATCGCTTCGCCCTGCAAGTCGATGACGTTGGCATCAACGTACGAGAGCGGAAGCGCGCTCGCGTTTGAAATGGGCACCCTCTTACTCAACACTCGCAACCGCTTCCAATCTTGTTCCGGAGCAAACGCAATCTTTCGCAGAGCGGCATCACCGAAGACGTCGTTCACAAACTCCGAGATATCTTTTTGCGGGAGACGAAGAACGTCGATGACGAAGGTCTCGCACGTGTGAATGGGAGAAATTTGGAGCAAAGACATCGGCCGCGGATCGCGCCACTCGCAGTCGAACGCAAAAGCGTCGCAGTACGGCGATGAAAGCGTTTCCCTCACCCGCACCAAGCCGTTGACATCTTGAATGAGTACAATTCTCTTCTTTGGCATCAGTATCGGAAGATCTGTCGATATTTCCAAGCTTTGCAAAGTCTCTCCGACGTTGTCGACGACGTCGCTCGGAGCGTTGGATGAGAAAATCTCGCGCAGTTTCTCACTCGTCGACGCGTACGCCTTCGCTTCGAGGTAATCTCCTCTCTCTAACAAATCCTCCATGAGAACTTTCTCCATGCACTCGACCACGGCGTCATCAGCGATCGCGGTCAGATCGTTCTCCCATGATTCGCCAAAGCGTCGCGCAACTTTTGAGACGACGACGGGATCCAGAAGGGACGTCGCATCGCTCAGCCCGGCGCACAAGGGCACCTTCCATGATTCCACGCGCGAACCGAAATCGGACAACGTCACCGCTGTGTGAGCGATCGATGTCGGATCGTCTCCGTCAATGTTTTCGCACATGCGTCTGGAAAAACTTGCGACAACTTTCAACACATGGGAATCTGCAAGCGCGTTTAAATTCGTCGTGAAAAGATCGATGATGTCTCCCAATTCACGACACTTCAGCTCCTCACACGCGCGCACTATGACAGTGATGACTTGTGAATCAGTCGGTTCCGCATCGTTCGTCTCAACTCTCATGGATTGACGAATCGTTCCATACGTCGACACCGCGCCGCAAAATTCAAACAACTGGGAAGGAGTCACGCCGTTCCAAGCACCCTTTTCCATCGCACCCGCGACGGCGGCGGCTAAAATTTTACACGCACTTCGTCGGAACTTCATAGTTCTAACGAGAACACGATCTGATATGCCGCAGTCTTGCAGTCTCACACCCACCAAAGCGCGGAGCAAACGGAAATCAACATCGTTCGCCGCCGCGCTCGAGAGAACGTTCGCGGCGCGCGACGCCACGTCTGGTTTTTCCCCACTCTTGGCGATGGCCGTTTCCGCGCGTAAAATCTTCTCCATCAAATCTAGAATATCATCGCCATCGCCGACCGTTCGAACGCTCAGAATTCGTCCGAATTCTACCCATGTCTGCGCGGCTTCGCTCTCTTTTTTCTTCTTCGCCTCTCGCTTTTTCTGTTCGGATAAATCGATTCCGTCTGGGTTCTCCCAACTCACGCCCTTGTTCAATCTAGAAAAATTTCTACGACGCGATTCACGAGTAGAGATTCCACGTCCAGGCTCAGCCGCAGCTTCTGGATAAAATCGCGCGTCTAAATCTCCGTACCTTAATCCGTCGCTGTGAGTGTCGCGAAAATTCCACCACGTTTTCTCTCGTTCCTCCGCTCGCTTGATCACCTCGATCGTCTCTTCGTTGCAGTGACTCAGCGCGAGCGAGAGCACGGACTGTCCTTTATTGTTCACAATCTTGACTTTTGCCCCTCTCTCCACGAGATACGTGACGACGTCGTCTCTGTGAAGTTAAAATGATTTCGCGTCAGTCGCCGAAAAGCGCCAAAACTGCGTTCGCGACGTGGAAGTGGCATCCGATACACGATGCGACGTGACGTACCTCGAGCGCGTGAGCGCGTAAAAAATCGGTGATTTACCGTAGTTATGTCTCCCCGTAGACACCTGATCGATGTCGGCTCGACATTCTTCCAGCAACGCGCGCACGACGTCGAGCGAGCCTCGCCACGCCGCCAAGTGCAACGGCGCCTTCCCCGAACGCTCCGCGCGCGCGTGCACGTACTCTCGCCGACGCTCCGCGTCTCCTTTGCACGTCTCGTCGATGTGTTCCAACAGCGCGCGCGCGTCGTCGCCCACCAAGAAACGCTGCGGAACTGTCGGGCTCGGGAGCGCCATCGCGCGCGCGACGCGGGGCATCGTTCGCGGGCGTCGCGCGCGCGAGTTCGAGCTCGAGAGGTGCGCGGGACGCGCGCGTTCCATGCAGCGCGCGCGGCGACGCGCCACGGTGCGAGCGACGCGGGCGCGCGCGGCGAGCTGAGGGGACGTCGACGCTTCCGCTTCACTTTGCGCCGAACGTCGAGGGGATGTCGAGCAAGGAGGAGGTCGAGCGATTGCTCGTCGAGGCGTTGGCGCCAACGTCGGTGGAGGTGGTCGACGTCTCGGGAGACTGCGGGAGCGCGTTCGACGTCCACGTCGTGAGCGCAAAGTTTGCCGGGCTGAATAGATTGGCCAAGCACAGATTGATTCACGACGCGCTTTCGAGCGTGATGGGGAAGATTCACGCGCTGAGCGTCAAGACGGCCAAAGAACCGTGAGAGACGCGTCGGTTGTCGCGCGCGCGCGCGCTCGAATGGTGGGTGGATGAATCTGACTATGATTGTAACAACACGACTTTGTCCGCGAGAGGAGAGCTCTCGAGCTCTCAACGCATGGAGAGGAATTTTTCAAGCTTTTTCACCATCGACGGCGGCCAGCGACGGACTCGTTGGACGTAATCGAGATCCTTGTACTTTGCGCACCCGCTCTCTCTGTTACACGCCCGAAACCACGCGTCTTCCGCGTCTTCGTAACGTCCATCGTCGTTCAGAAGGACGGCGACGGCGACTCTGACGTCGGCCGAATTCGGCGAGCGACGTTCGAGAGATTCAAACATTGATAACGCTTTTTCTTCATTTCCGAGCTCGACTTCCGCGAGGGCCAAGTTTGAAAAAGCGTAGATGGCGCCGTCGAGTCTTTGCGTGGTGCTCGCGCCGTTTCGGAAACCTTTCGCGTTTTGAAAGAGTTCTGCGGCGAGCGCGTAATCGTCCTTCGCCTTGGACCAATCACCGAGCGAACCGTACGCATTCCCTCGCGAATTCAACACGTACGGATCCGGCGCGAATCCACCCTCTTCGCACAGTCTCAACACTTGATTGTAATCGCTCAACGCCTCGGCGAATTTATATTCGCCTTCGAGCGCCAACGCGCGTCCCGCGTACACGCGCGCCAGCGCGCTCGGATCCCCCTCGCACGCATCGATCGCGACGGAATAATATTTTAAAGCCTCATCAAACCGTTTCGCGTCCACCAACACCGTCGCCGTCGCCTCGGTCCACTTCAAACCCGGTTCGAGCGCGCGGAGCTCGCCGAGCGCGTCCAGCGCGCTCGAAAAGTCTTGTCGCGCGTACGCCTCACCCAACCGTCTCTGCGCGTCGTCGACCGACGCGCGCGCGCCGAACGCACAGAACATGGCGCTCGCGCTCGCGCTCGCACCGAACACGGCGCGACGTCGCGACGAAAACGGTCCGGACGTCTCGTCATCGTCGTCGTCATCGTGCGCGCGCGCCGAGACGCTGTCTCTCGCGCGCGTCGCGACGCGTCGACGGGACCGCCCGGTCGCGCGCGGTGACGACGACACGGACGTCGTCGCGGACGTCGTCGCGAGCGCGGCACCGGTCGAACGCATGCTCGTCGTCGAGTGAGGGACGGGACGGCGCGGTTGATTGACTGATTGATTGATTAAAACTTTCACTACGCGACGTCGTCAGAGGGACATTTCGTGCACCTCGCAATTTCTCAGACATCGCTGACTCTTGGAGAGCACCTTGAAAAATTGAGAGTGGCCGACGACGACGAATGTTTTCTCCGGTCGCTTGAAGAGCCAGGATTTGAAGCGCTCGACGCGCTCGCGGAAAGCCTTGTCGGGCTCGTACGACGACAGCTGACGCGTCTCGGCGCAATTCGGACCGCGGCGTTCGTCGCACCACCACCATCTGTCGTGGGGGATTTTGGCTAATGCTAGGGCTAATTCCGGAAAATCTTCCTGGAGGTGGTGGCGAGCGCGTCCGACGTCGCCGGTGGTTTTCAATTGTTCCGTCAATTCGTGTTTGACGATTACTTTCTTTGCCCAATTTTGAAACTCTGTCTCAACGTCGAAATCCTCGGCGAGCGGCGTGTTCATATTGTCCAGATTCTCGTCGAAACACGCGTCGTCTGCGTCGACGGCGGTGGGCGTGCGCTCTTGTCTGTCCTTCATCTTCTTCAATCGCTCCGCCTTTCGTTCAAATCCCGCTCGGCGTCCGATGATGCACGTCTGCATCGCGCGCGTCAGCGGCGACGTGATCCATAGCGCGTCTCTCGGAATTTTTGAAAATTCCACCCCCAGTGACTTGGCTTGCTTTTTCCCTAAATCCGTCAGCGGAGCGTCGTACATGTTCGGTTCTTCGAAAGAGCCCGGTCCGGAGTGCTGCGCGTTCCACGTGCTCTCTCCGTGTCGCACCAAGTACACCGTCTTGCGTCCCGTTCGAAAGATTGGATACAACTTGGTCGTCTGTCGATCCTTCCCCTCCTCTCCGTTCACCGCGCGATCCCTGAGTACGTCGTCGCGTCGCGCGCTTCCCGACGCCCCAATCATCTCCCCTTCACTCCCGCTGTCGCACTGCGAATACTCTCTCGCCGGCGACATGACGTATTGCGACCCGCCGTGTTCTCCCGGCGACATGTCGCCCCACGCGCTGCTCGGCGTCTCCTCCTCCGCCCCCGTCGTCCCCCCGTCCATCGCGTCTCCGTCCCCCACCCGCTCCATCTCTTCTCGCCGTTTCTTCACCGACGAATCGAACACGTTGTTATACGAATCCCGTCGCCTCGACCGTCGCCTCCCCGCGCTCGCGCTCGTCGTCCCCGGCGCTCCGTGTAAAGACGTCCGCTTGGCGACGATACGAAACGCCCCCGTCGACGGCGGACACGTCTCCCTCGGCGTCTGCATGGGCGTCGTCTTCAGATCCCCCATCGCGAATAACGGTCCACCTCGCCTACGCCGCTCCTCCTCCTCCCACCGCCGCCGCTTCCTCCCCGTCGCCGACTCGCGCGCGCCGTCGCCTCCGTCCCCGTCGTCGTCGCGCCCATCCGTCGCGCGTTTCGAACGCGTCGCCTCCCTCGAACACGTCGCCGCGCTCGTCGCCGTCGCGCGACGATGTTCCCACCGATGACACCGCCGTCGCCACTGGTCCCGCGTCGTCGTCGTCGTCGCCGCCGTCGTCGCCGTCGCCGTCGTCGTCGTCGGCGTCACCATCACCATCATCGCTCGCCCGTCATCCTCGTCCGCATCACCGTCGCGCGCGTCATCGCCCACGCCCTCACCGACGACACCCCCCCCACCGTCGTCCCGCGTCATCCCTCGACGCGCGCGCACGACGCACGACGCTCGCGCGCGCGACCGAGTCTCTCGCTCGCGCGCGCGGTGTTTAAAAACATCATCCATCGCCCACGGATGCACTCGACTCGACGTTCACGCCATACATACTTAAGCTCACGAACGCCTAGTGAATGATAGTACACGTGTTTGTTCATGATAGCGTACACAGTGCGTACGTATACGTACGCATTCCACCCCGGTTCGGAAAATCGTGCTGAATATAAACGGTTAGGGTTCAACGGACGCGCACGCCCGAACGACATCGACATCGTCTCGACTCGGTCGACAGACGGTGGACGTGGACGAGGCGGATGGGAGGGACGACGACGAGGAGGACGACGGGCGCGACGGTGGTTCGCGTCGCTCGTCGTCCGTCGATCGTAGATGATTCTCACGATTCCGACGACGCGTCATCGTCGTCATCATCGTCATCATGGGGAACTTTGAGCGATGACGACGCCTTTGATGACGACGACGCGAAACGTGTTCGAGTGCGAACGCTTCGTAGGCGAGCGCGAGACGCGGAGACGATCGCGACGTTGCGGTGTTCGTTGGCGGCGAGCGAGACGCGCGAGGCGACTTTGCGCGAGGAGCTCGCGCGAGGACGCGCGGAGGCGAATGCGCGCGCGCACGCGCTCTCGAAGCGCGCGGAGGACGTGGAACGGGCGACGCTAGAGAGAGAGACGCTCGCGCGACGAGCGGTGGAGGCGCGGGAGATGGCGATGCGGGAAAAAGAACGCGAGGCGGGGAGACGCGTCGCGGCGGCGGAGGCGGCGGCGACGCGGGAGAGGGAGGCGTCGGGACGCGCGCGAGAGGCGTCGACGCTCGCGGCGCGCGCGTTGGAGGAGGCGCACCGGGACGTCGGGCGTCTGCAGGTGGACGCGGCGCGAGGGCGAGCGGCGGAGGAGGCCGAGAGACTGGCGCGTCGGGCGGCGGAGGAGGCGTTGGCGACGGCGCGAGGCGAGTTGGAGGAGGCGAGGAGGCGGACGACGGCGTCGGAGGCGTCGAACGCAGAGGCGAAGCGCGTCGCGGGGGAGGCGTTGGGGAAGACGTTCGGGGAGAGCGACGACGCGGTGGCGGCCGTCGAGTCGCTCGCCGAGGCGTTTCGGGCGACGCGGGCTAGGCGGGGAGACGAGACGTGGACGGAAGACGATCGCGCGTTGGACGCGGAGACGGAAGCCGCGCTGGAGGAGGCGTTGGCGACGGCGAGACGATGGAAGTCGGAGGCGGAGCGCGAACGCGCCGCTCGGCGAGACGCGGAAGCCGAACTCGCGGAAGCGCGCGAAGAGCTCAATACGTCGCGTCGAGCGCTGACCAGTCTTCGCGCGGCCAAGGAAGAGTCGGACAAGTACGAGGCGGACATGGCGGACGTCGTGGAATCTCTCGAACGTAGAATCAAACAACTCGACGAATCGGCGACGGCGAATTTGTAACACATAGTGTCACGTATTGTGCGACGCAATCTCCTCGGAATTCGACGGTATCGCATTGAATAATGTTTAATCGACTAATTTACCTATGGGCTCGAAATCGTCGAGCATGTTCTTGGAGTGCACGGCTTCGAAGATGTTCGTGCCGTCGCCGCCTCCGTATCGCAAAATGGCGTCGGCGCCCGCTGGGTGATCCTCCAAAAAGTCGGTGAAATCATACACTTTCCCGTACAGAGCGACCCAACAGTCCGAGGCAGACGCGTGTTTCGCGAGCTCGTCTCGCGTGACGGCGGTGTCTCCCTTCGGGGTCGACTTGGACGCCGGCGTCGGGGCGGCGGCGGACGCGGCGGCGGGTTCGACGACGACGCTCGCACCGACGAGCCGACCAAACACCGCGCACTCCGTGAGCGCGTTTCCGCCGAGACGATTCTTACCATGAACGCCGCCGATAATTTCACCGGCGGCGAATAACCCGTCCACGCGCGATCCATCCGGTCGCAATACGCGACCTTCAGAGTCGACTTTGACGCCGCCCATGGTGTAGTGGACGACGGGGGTGACTCGACCCGCGTAAAACGGACCGGAGAGATCAAACGGAACGTTCGCGAAGAACGTCTTGTTGAAAACGTCTCGCCCGACGACGGCGTTTGCGTTGTAGCCCTCCAGAGTGGCGCGTAAGACGGCTTCCGTCGCGTCGCCGCGCGACGCCATCCACGTCGCCAAATCGGCGAGAGAATCAAACTTTGTCATCAAATTCTTCTTCATGTAAAGGGGCACGTGCTTGTTGGCTTCATTCGCGCCCTTTTCGTTGAGAAGGAGAACGAAATCAAGTTTTTCTGGATCCATTTCTTGCATGCGGGCGCTCACGTAATCGCGAGTGCCGAGTTCGTTGGCGAAACGCTCGCCGGAACGAGTGAGCAAAATACCGCCCGCTCCTCGAAGCAGTTCAGCCGCCAACGTCTTCGTGCCCGCGGTTTCATCCTCGGGATTGATGAATCCAGTCGGGTGCACTTGCACGCGCTGCATGTCGACGGCACCGGCGCCGAGGCCGAACGCGAGTTTGTGCCCGTCGCCCGTAGTGCCCTTTGTGTTCGTGGTGGCAAACTTGGCGAGATGCGGCGCAAACTTGTTGAGCAGAGCGTCGTCTCCGACCTTGTCGTTGGAGTACCCACCGGTGGCGAGCAACACGTGACGACCCTTGATGACGTTCTCTCGACCGCGATCATCATCCGAAGGCGCCCACCGCACGCCGTTGATTCGCCCGTTGGAGTCGGTGGTGGCGGCGGTGACTCTCGCCTTTTTGACTATTTTGAAGCGACCGGATTGTAAATATTCTTCGCACTTGCCCTTGAGCGCGAACACGAGAGAAGACCCAGCCATACCCTCCGTCGGTCGGTATGTTCGAGCGTGACTGTGACCGCCGAGTCGGGACAGAAGGGTCAAATCGGCGCCAACGCGTCGACGCAACCATTCAATCGTTTGGCCAGCTTTACTCGTCAGCGTCGGAATGTGCTCGACGGTTTCGGGATCGAGTCCCGAGCGACCGTTTCCGTTGCCGAAGGATGACTTTTCACAGTCATCCGCGTACGCATCGACGCTGTCGGGGTTACCCTCAAACGAAGACTTGATCACGCCGTTGATTCCGGACGAAGCCCACTGCGAGTTGCCGCCGACGTACGCCTCTTTCTCCACCAGCGTGACTCTTCCGCCTCGATCTAACACCGTCAGCGACGCCGTGAGTCCGGCAAGACCACCACCGACGACGACTAAATCGACCGGTTCGTCCTCACCGGCGCCCGTGGCGAGCGGCGGTTTCCCGAGCGCTCGAAGCGAGTGTTCGACAAATCTCAGCGGCATGCTCTCGGCGTAATACTTTGCGAGCACGGAAATTTTGGGATGATCCTCGAGAAGCGCTCCCATGATGGCGTCTTCCATCTCAGGCGCGAGAACTCCCGATTTGACGTGCGTCGCTAGCGCAGCAATCGCCGCATCGAGTGGATTACTCGTGCGCGATCCGGCATCCTCGTCGACGGTGAAATCTCTCCCCGACGTCGCGGAGCTCTGCAACGCCTCTCGTCGCGCCGAATTCATGAGATCGGGAACCTTTCGTATCGCGTGACTGAACTTTGCGATCGTGTTGATCAACGCCACCACTTCCTGCCTGTTGAGGGAGGATTCCAAAAGATCTTCCGGTAAGAGTAAAACCTTAAGCGCGGTTCCCAAACCGAGGAGTTGGAGTTTGCCGTGAAGCTTGCACTTTTGACACGAAATGCAGTCCATCACTTCGCTGATGTTTAAGAAAATATCCTTAAACTGACTCTTGAGCGAGACCGGGGCCAAGAGTTCGCTCGCGCCACCGATCGTTCCCGACTCCATGTTGAGCGTGGACTGGACGTCGCGGAAGAGGGATTTTTCGTCAAACGCGCCGAAGACGTCTCTGCACGACGACAAAATGTGACTCTCCAAGAGACGACTCATCAACGCCTGCGTTCTCAAATCCTCCTCCGCGTCTTGACCGATGCGAACGTCTATGCGCGAGAGCGCCGGTGCCGCCTTTCGAAGCGCACGCAAGAGCACGACGAACGAAAAGTGTAAATTCTTCAACCTGTCAGGATGCTTGGCGAAGATTTCGACAAACTTTTTCGGATCGCTCCCCCACTCGGTCTCGCCCGCCGCGCGCTTGGGGGGCTTGGAGTTGAGCGCGATGTGAATGTTAATGCTCGAGTGCATGCCGGACAACAGTCGATACAGCACGCGTTCCTCGTAACACATGTCGTCGACGTTCAGCGCCGACTTTAAACAATTCTCTTCGTAAATCGCGCGCCACACGTGCGATCCGTTGTACCCGGTCCATCGCTCGGGATTGAGCTGTAAATTGACGTACTCGGTCTGTTCTTCGGGCGCAAACTTGTGACACATGTCCATCCAAAACGTCGGCAATTCCTCGTCCGAACAATCCGTCTCCGGCTCGTCGATGGACGTGAGCGCGCGCGCCTCGGGCGTGCTAATCGTCCGATCGACGCTATCCGTCAGAGGACTCCACAACATCGGCTCCACCCCGTCCTTATGCTCTAAATCTAACGAACACATCGTCTTTGGCGGTGCACCGATCGCCGAGCTCGCACCGTCCTCCTCCTCCTCCCCGAACGGCGATTTCGGCGCCGAACACGACGGCTCGGCGTCGCTCGCGTCACCGTCGCGCCGCGTCTTCCCGCCGCCGTCGTCGCTCCCCCAAAACTTACACGTCCGCTTCAGATCCACTTGAAACAATCGAAAATACGTCGTGTTCGTCAATTCACTCAAAATCGAGTGCAACTGCGCCTCATTCGCGCGTTCCACCTCCTCCACGTCGCACGCCGCGTCGCCCACCGCGCCCGCGACGCCTCGCGCGCGCGCTCCGTCGCCGCCCGTCGCGTCCCGCCCATCCACGTTCGCCCGCGTCCCGCGCGCGAGCACCGCGACGGACGCGACGATCGCGACCATCACCACCACCGTCCAACGCGTTCGCCCTCGTCGTCTTCCGCGCGCGCGCGTCGCCGCCGTCGCGCGCACAGAAGTTTCCATCGTCGTCGACATCTTCATCGTCTCCCGTCCTCGACGACCCCGTCCCGTCCTCCGCGTGCCTCGTTCCGCGCGCGCCGCACGCGCGAGAACGTCGCGCGACGACTCCGTCGACTCCGTCGTCGACGACGACTTCGCGCCCTCTCGCGTCGTCCTCTCACGCGCCACGCGCGCTCACTCAACGCACGCCGTGCGTTCGCACGCATCGTCTCGCGCGCGCGCCCTCCTCGCGCTCGCGCTCTCCGCGCGCGCGTCGCGCCGCCCGTCCTCCCGTCCTCCCGTCGTTCACGGACCTCCGACCTCCGACGCGTCGCTCGCGTCCTCGTCGCTCGCGCCCGCCGAGACGTTCGTTCGTTCCTCGCGACGACCCACCCATCGCGAGGTTTCCATCCATCCATCGCGCGCGCGCGCGCACCGAGAACGATCGATCGAGGACGACGCATCGAGGACGACGCGTCGACGCGCGAACGGCGACGGCGACGGCGACGGCGACGATGGGTGATGGACGATGGGTGATGGGCGATGGGTGATGGATGCGCCTCAGTGCGTCGATCGTTCGATCCGACCGCGACCGCGCGCGCGACCGCGACGCGACGCGATTCGACGGACGGACGGACGTGAAATCGTGGGATAAAAATATTCTCGACGCATCCACCGCGCGCGTCGGTGGACGCGTCGGTCGCGTCGGTGCGTGCACGCGTTCGCGCGATCGTCGCGAGGTCGTTACGCGCGGCGGCGGGGCGTTCGGATTCGGATCCCGTCCGACGGACGACGACGACGACGACGTGACGCGGTGACGACGAGAGGAGAGGAGTGTGTTTTATTCATCCCACCCATCGGTCGCGCGCGATGGGGACGACGCGACGCGCGCGAGGGGGGACGACCGCGGTGGAGAGGTCCGAGGGGATGGGGGACGACGCCGAGACGCCGGGGACGCGCGAGGGCGAGAGGACGGTCGATGCGCGCGCGTCGAAGGGGACGCGCGCGGAGACGACGACGACGAGGAGGGTGATGACGACGACGGTCGGTGGAGACGGGCGCGCGGTGGTGATGGGTTCGACGGAGGGCGAGGGCGAAGACGCGAAGACGCGCGGCGACGAGGCGGAGGCGCGAGGACGACGACTGGAGCCGCAGCCGCGGTCGCGACAGCGGCAACAACACCCAGTGTACGCCGCGAGCGTGCGTCCGCAGACGATGAACGCGCGGGCGCCGACGTACGATGCGTACGCGAACGCGATTTTTGCGCAGCATTGGAGTTATTTGCAACGCGCGGCGGCGGTGGCGATGTTGGCGCGACAGGCTGGATCGGCGTTTAACGCCGTCTCCGCCGGGGGGACGCTGGACGGCGCGAGAGGGCTCGTGGACGTCGCGACGGCGGTGCCGCTCGCGCCGATGATCTCAACGCCGAGGATAAATTATCCGATGATGGCGGCGCGAGCGCCAGAGGGTGTGAAATCGGCGAGCAGAGGCATCGGCGAACTCAGTCGACGACAGCGTCTGGTGTGGACGCCCGAGTTGCACGCGGCGTTCATTCGGGCGGTGGAGAAGCTCGGCGTGAAGACGGCGGTGCCGAAAGCGATCATGAAGATAATGGATGTTGAGGGTTTGACGCGAGAAAACGTCGCGTCGCACTTGCAAAAGTATCGATTGCAATTGAAGCGCGCGCACGATAGCTCGGAATCGACGCGAGCGTCGGGAGACGCGGCGACAACGACTCCGAACGGCGGAGATAGTGAGCGACACAAGCGGAAACATCGGGACACGAAGAGCGATAGTGGTAGCGGTCAAGGGAGCGGTCAAGGGAGCGGTCAAGGGAGCGCCGAGGAGGAGGATGGCAGAATGAAAATGAAACGCGTGTCTTCGAGCGAAGACGACGATTTACGCGAACCCGGAGGTCAGCAACAGAGCGAGCGAAAGGAATAACAGAGAATGTATCGACTCGACGGAGATGCGGTCGGTCGCGAGGAAGAATAAATGAATGCAAATGATTCTATCATTAGAAGGAAAGAAGGCGCATTGATTTTTGTAAAGTAACAGTGCGAGAATAATCAAAGCGACGCTCCATCAACTCAACGACGATTTGCTACACAAATTATTTTACAATCAATCGACTAATTCGACGCGCGTCGCGCATCCCGCTCTTCTTCGATGAATGCAATCACGGGTTTGAGCTCGAACGGAAGCGGTGACGTGTCGTCGTACGAGGGTAAATCGACGGGTTGACAAGAAGGCGGTAACCGCGCGTAGGCGGACGCCGCGCACCTCTTGACGTGTTCGTCTCTCAACTCCTTTACAGTTTTCATGGCGTACAGCATCATCGAATACGCGCGCGGTGGTTGCGGCGTCGCCTTGGACGACGACGAACGCTTCAGTTTGGACAGAATCTTTCGAAAGCACAGCTCTATTCGATCCCACGCCTCCGTCAGCTCGTCTATTTTTCGTCGCCAATACCGTTCGTGCAGACGCGCGTGATCCTCGCCCTGTAGATGAAACATTCGAATCCATTGAAATTCCACCTCGCGATGCACTTCCGCCAAGAGTTGAATGTTTTTCGCGTCGAGCGTTTCGTCGCCCTCTAATGCCGGCACCAGTCGCAACGCGTCGATGCATCTCTTTTTAATGTACTCGAACGTGTCCTTGGCGACGACGCCCACGCGATGCGTGGAACTGAATCTCGCGCTCGAACCGGTGAGCACCGCGTGATGATGCGTCGCGTTAAAATCCCCACACATATAATACGTCGCCCTATCCTCCAAAGGCACGCGAAGCACCGGACACTCGACGTTCAACGCGCGCAACGCGACGCACCAATCTCTTCTCTGCGGCGCCGCGTACGTGTGATACACCGCCACTGTTGAGTTTTCGCGCAACGAAGAATCGCTGTGCCAAGACACGCTCGTCACCCCCAAACCGAACATAGTCTCATCTTTCAACGCCACCTCGCTATCCTCGACGGTGTCCATGTAATTGATCAACGTCACGTTGTAATCGCACTCGCTTTCCCCGTGACGAGACGTCGTCGCGAGCATTCCTCTCGTGCGTTCTTTGAGCCGCTCGTTGAGCTCGCGCACGACGTCGTACGCCTCCTTCCCCTCCCACGGCTGCGCGAACAGACGCAGACGCTGATAATGATACGTGCACCCTCGCTCGCCGAGCAAGACGCGTCGAACGAAGGTTCTCGACACCTTTTGTCCCGCCTGCAGGACGTCGTGCGTAAACTCGCCGTCGTCGAGCATGGTCTGAAACGCGCGTCGGACGTCGTCGTGCGCGTTCGTCGGGAGCGCGTCGGGATCGTCGACGATGAATCCATCGTAGTGCGCGCGCAGGACGTCGTCGTAGCCCGCGTCGGAGGGGCTAAGGACGTCGTCGAGCATCGGGAACGACGCGAGCGACTCGGTCTGGCGGCTGCCAACTTTTTTTTTATTTTGAGCTCGGCGACGCAACAGCGCGGCAAGAGGAGGTAAAAAGTGGTGTGTAAGGTTACAATGTGCGGCGAATGAGCTACATGACTATTCGGTACCCGCTTGGAAAAACGCCGACACGCGCCGTGTCGGGGTAAAGCGTCGAATGGACGGAGGAGCCGCGCGGTTTACTCGACGGCGCAACCGTCTTGACTCTTGCCGTCCATCACGTTGCGCCAACGTCGGTAATGTAATCCGAGCTTGTCGTACGCCACGGGGTGGGCCCAGACTCGACCACCTCGTTGCATGCGATCCTGTTGGCCGGTGACTAATCGTAAATCTTCTCCGAGGACCTGGTTGGCCATCTCGGTCCAAATGTACTCGATGCCGGGGACGTATTGCGCCCACGAGGCAAAATCGAGAGACATGCGGTAAAGCAAGCGCGTGCGTCCCGGAGTGCTCGGCAAGCACACATGAAGTTGGTGCAAGTGCTTGGCGCAGTCTAATGCGGTGACGCCCGCTTCGAATTGCGCACCCGTACCCGCGGCTCCCGCTTGCGACAAACCGATGTGACTGTCGGCCATGCACGGCGCCAAGAACTTCATGTCGATCGGGTAAGGCTTCCAGCTACCCTCGCTTCGGCCGTTGGCCAAGAAGTTTGACATATCGTGCCACCCATCACCCTCCTTTCTAAGCTTACGAGAGGCGAATTTCACCATGTTGGGCACGCCCCAGCCCTTGGCGAACGTGCCGGTGTGCGTAAACGGCGCGTGCGCCAAGTCGAGCAAGTTCTCCATAAGCAAACCGTGCTCCACGGGCACGTCGTCGATGATGAGTTCGGCGTGAATGGTGTATCCACTCGGTGGCGCAAAGTGGGATGGAAGCTCTGACGGCGCGTTGCACGTGCCCGGCCACACCATCACGAGCCCGTCCTTGACGCCCGTGGGAAGGGTCTTGGACGAGTCCGCCTTGCTCTCGCACGCGTACTCACCCTCCGAAATCTGACGAATGACCCACGTTTCATCGAATAAAACAATATCAAATTCAACCTCCCGTCCCTTTTTGTACTTACTCTCGAACATGACGGGATACCAAAAATCTCGAAGTTTACTCTCCTCCTTGGGCGTCTCCAACGAGCGCTCATCGGCGAAAACACGTCGCAAACCGGCGCGACGTTTCTTCTCCTCCACGTTGACGCGCTCTTCGCTCACGTCGAGGCTCAACACCGCGCTCGTCGTCGGCAACACCGCCGTCCCCTCTCTCGCCGACGGCTCATTCTCCGTCACCGCCCTCGCCCCGACGCCACCACGTCCGCGTCGTCTCTCTCCCGCCCCTCTCGCGCGCGCCATCGCGCTCGGCGTCCATCCCGCTCGCACAGACGCGCTCGCGCTCGCCATGTCGCTCGACACCGCGCTCGCTCGCGCCTCTGATACGCCCGCGCGTTATCTCGCGATCGCGCGGTCGATGTCTCCGCGCCTTCTCCTCGACGCCCCGCGCGACGGACGCGCGCGCGCGGACGATCACCGAAAGAACCGACCGACGACGACCGAACGCACCGCTCGCTCGCCCGTCGTCCGCCTCGCTCGCGCGCGCGTCGACGTGCGGACGACCCGACGAACGACCGCGAGGATAGTAGATATGGTCTCGTTCTCACGAGGGACTCACTTCTGGGTCCTGAACCGTCAATATCTACGAATCGTGAATCGAACGAGGTAGGGACTCGGGTTCGGGCCCACACGACCGACCGGTCCGGTCACGACAGACGGCGACGACGACGGCGACGACGACGGCGACGACGACGGCGACGAGGATGGCGACGACGCCGTCGCGCGCGTCGTGTCCGTCGCGCGCGAGGGGTCGAGCGACGTCGCGGCGAGGCGTCGAGCGCCGCGCGAGACGCGATGGTTGGGCGGACGAGTCGGGCGGGCGGTCGGCCGGCGACCCGCGCGCGCGACGCGGGCGCGAGGTGGCGCGAATGACGCCCGCGGAGACGTCGGCGGCGGTGCGAGAGATGCGCGAGGGGGGATGGCGCGAGGGTGCGCGGCGCGCGAACGCGAACGTGGTGACGTTTTCGCCGAAAGTGTTCGCGCCGCTGACGCGCGCGTGTCGAGACGCGTGCGGGTACTGCGCCTTTGTGGAGACGCCGTCGAGCGAAGGAGACGGCGCGGGGGTATACATGACGATCGAGGAGGTGGTGGCGGTGGCGCGCGCGGGCGCACGCGCGGGAGCGACGGAGTGTTTGTTGACGTTCGGCGATAGGCCGGAGGCGGCGCACGAAGCGGCGCGAGCGGCGCTGCGGAGATTGGGGTGCGAGAGCACGGTGGAGTACGCCGTCAAAGCGTGTGAGGCGGTGATGCGAGAGACGGGATTGTTGCCGCACGTCAACGCCGGAGTTTTGACGCGAGAGGAATTGAAAATGTTGCGTCGCGTGAGCGCGTCGCAGGGACTCATGTTGGAGTCGACGAGCGAGCAGTTATTCGAGCCGGGCGGCGCGCACGAGGGGTGCGAGACGAAGCGACCGAAGATTCGATTGCGTTGCATAGAACTCGCGGGAGAGGAGCGCATTCCGTTCACGTCGGGTTTACTGGTCGGAATCGGCGAGACGCGCGAAGAACGCGTCGACGCGCTTTTGGCGCTTCGCGATCTTCACGACGCGCACGGGCACATACAAGAGCTCATCATTCAGAACTTTCTCGCCAAGCCGGGAACCGCGATGGAAAACCATCTCGACACACCGCTCGAAGAGCTCACGTGGACGGTGAGCGCGGCGCGATTGATTTTTGGCCCCGACATGGTCATTCAGGCGCCGCCGAACCTCACCCCTGGACAAGAGGCGGGTTGGCGCGAGTTGCTGCGAGCGGGCGCGAACGATTGGGGAGGCATCTCTCCCGTGACCCCAGACCACGTCAATGCGGAAGCTCCGTGGCCACACATAGAAGAACTGTCCGCGGTGTGCGCGGAGGAAGGATTCGCGCTGGTTCCGCGACTTGCGGTGCATCCCGAATATTTACGTCTAGACGACGCGCGAGCGAGCCTCGGTGGATCCGAAGCGTGGCTCGATGCGAACGTCGCGCCATATCTTCGCAAACTTGCCGACGGCGAGTTTCTCGTCAGAGGCACGACGTGGTCGCCGGGACGTCCAGATGATGCGGCGAGAGATTCAGTCGACGTTGTCGGCGTAAACGGCGCCGTGCCTTCGCATCGTCGCACAGAGTGCTCCGAAGAGGTGATGGCTTCGATCGCCGCCATCGTCGGTAAAAATTACGATGCAGATGATATCGTGACGTGTTTGCAAGCGAGAGGCGGAGACTTTGACAGGGTTTGTCAGGTTGCGAACGAGATGCGCCAAGAACAGTGCGGAGACGTCGTGACGTTTGTGAACAACCGCAACATCAACTATACGAATATTTGTACGCTCGCGTGTACTTTTTGTTCGTTTAGTAAAGGGAGAGTGGCAGAAGAGCTTCGTGGGTCACCGTATTTGCTCGATCTGGACGAAGTTGCGGAACGAACTCGCGAAGCGTGGGCGCGCGGCGCGACCGAGGTGTGCATGCAAGGCGGTATTCATCCATCCTTCACCGGTGAAGATTATTTAGCCTTCATCAAAGCCGCGAAGCGAGGTGCGCCGAACATTCACATTCACGCCTTCTCGCCTCTCGAAATCGCGCACGGAGCGGAGACGCTCGGTCTGACGACTCGCGATTATTTGAGCATGCTCAAGGAAGCGGGTCTGGGATCTCTGCCCGGCACCGCCGCCGAAGTATTGGACGAAGACGTTCGCAAGACGCTGTGTCCGGATAAACTCACGACGAGCGAATGGCTCGCTGTCGTCGAAGACGCGCACGCAGTCGGCGTACCGACGACGAGCACGATCATGTTTGGCCACGTCGACACGGATGGACCGCACGCTTGGGCGAGACACCTCGAGGCGATTCGTGATTTACACGTCAAAACGGGTGGATTCACGGAATTCGTACCTTTACCTTTCGTGCACTTCGAAGCACCGACGTATCGCGTCGGTGCCTCGCGCAAGGGTCCCACGCTTCGCGAATGCATCCTGATGCACGCCGTCGCACGGCTCGTCCTCGGTCCGGTGGGGATCACAAACATTCAGGCGAGTTGGGTGAAAATGGGCCCAGAGTTTGCCTCTCACCTGTTACACGCCGGATGTAACGATATGGGCGGAACGCTCATGAATGAATCGATCACTCGCGCCGCCGGAGCGACGTTCGGGCAAGAGATTGACGCCAAAGAGATGCGTCGCCTCATCAACGCCGCCGGCAGAATTCCGCGACAACGCACGACGGTGTACGGCGTAGCGCCCGAAGAACGCGTCGACGCCGCGCTCACCGTTTAGATGGAATGAATAGAGCGATAAATTAGGCTACTACTAATGCAATTGAAAACTAGAAGCTAGCGCGATCGACTAGGAATCCTTCGATCTCGCCTCGACGACGGCTTGGCCTTTCCACTCCAAGAGCTCGTTCAACAGTTGCTTCGCCTCCTCGCTGCCGCCCGGGATCTGTACTCTGTGTTTCGCCAACACCGTCATCAGCGCGGTGCGCTCTTCCCCCAACTCGGATTCGAGCCAGGACTTGAGCGCGAGCGCGCGTCGCTTGCGAAGGTCGTCGTCGTCCGGCGTTTCCATCTGCTCCTCGACGATGGGCGTCGTTCCTTCCGGCATCGGACGCATGTTTCGCGCGTCATCGCCGTCTTTGGAGGCGCTGAAACGCGCCACCGTCGCCGTCGCGGTGTTTGCGCGGATCTTGGACGCGCTGAGCGCGAGTCGACGCGCCGTCGCGAGCATGAGGAGTCACGGAGTGGCGCGCACGGAAACGCTTCTAGTAAATTTCTTACATCAAATCATTTTGCTACGCGCGCTCGTACATGTGTGTCTATGCGTGTCGTGATTATTCTCTACTCTGATTTCTACTGGCTGCGAGTCGTTCCAACAAACCACCACTTCGTTTGGTCTCTGCGATGGTGTCGGCGAGTTTTTCCTGCGTCTCCTTTCGCTCCGAGTCGTCTCGCTCCTTGCCACGTAAATACCGCTGCTGAAGCGTCTGATTACCCGTTTTCCAAGCGCCGTTGTTCACCGGTGGTGCCTCAGCGCTCGTCGGACTCGAGCGTCTGAGCGTGTAGGACTTTCCAGAGAATGCTTGCATCGGTACAATTTTCGTCTGTCTCGATTCTCGAACAGGTTCCTTCGCTCTCGCTTTGTTCCAATTCGATCCGGCGAATTTCGTCGTCGATCTCGACGGTGGTTCCGGCTGCGCCGGTGGCTTTCGAGTGATGGATATCTTGAACTCATCCTTATCGTCGTCGTCGTCGTCTTCATCGCCCACGTCTCCGTCCACCACGGTCGGCTCTAGCCTTCGTCGCTTCGCCTCCTCAGCTTCGTGTATTCTTCGCTTTATCTCTCTGCTAGACTTCATCTCGGCTTGTTTCGTCTGCGCCTGTCGCCACTCAAATTCTTTCAATGCCATCTCGTAAGCTCGGGTGAGAATCATTCCCGAAGCGTCGTCCGCGTCGAGCTGCGAACGCACGCAGTCGATGACGAGCAGCGTCACCTTCATTCGTAGTTCGTCCACCACCTCGTTCGGGAACCAATGCTTTCGCAAGAATTTTTCCTCGGGCTCATACGTCAAACCTCTATGTTTCTGAGTCGCGAGTTGAACGATCTCCTTCGTGAGCACTTTCGGACATTCCAACAAAAACCGCTCGACGAAGGCTAAAATGAAAACGCCGCAGTCGCACCCGTTTTGCTGTCTCGGCACGTTGACTCGGTACGCCGGCATAACCTTGGAGGTGAACTTGACCTCATCACCCGAGTTCGAACGCGCTTGCCACTCTTTTTCGAGGTACTTTCTGATCGCTCTCGTGACCGTCTCCGAGTTATGCCCCCCGGCTGGACTCATGCTGTCGAGGTGAAGAATCATCGGCTCGCGGCCTTCGCCCTCGTTCGGGTAGCACACGATGATCAACGACCAATGCAAACCACTGTGCACGGGAATCATCAAATAGTCCTTGGAAAAGATGTCCACGCCTTTCGTCCAACCCTTGACGCCCTGGTACGCCGCCGTCGCTGCGTCGACGTGGGCATCCTGGTTGTGATTCTTTCGAACGAGCTTTTGGTAAAAGAAGCTGTTGAAAAAATGCACCCTCTCCAACAACTCCGGCGCGTCCTTACCGATCGTCTTCACCTGAATGTACCTCAAGAAGAAATCGACGCACTGATCGTTCAGCATCTCTCCGTCCTTTAAATGTTCCAAATCTCCGAGCGTGATCTGTACGGCGCCCTTGGTCTTCGCGTCGGGGAACATGGCTGATAAATTGCCGACTTCGTGTTGCAGCGAACGATACCGGCTCGATCGAGTCGATCGTCGAGGTGCTTCGCCCTCCGACGTCAAATTCATCGGCGCGAGGTTTTGCACGGCGGGAAACGCGTCGTCTTGTTTCCCCTCCTCATCGGTATCGTCTAATAAATCAACCATGATCGGGTCAACCTTTTTCCGTCGAGTCGACATTCGACGTTCCGGCGACAACATCGTGCTCGCTCCGTCATCACCATCCACGTCCGACGCCCAGGTGCTCGTCGCGCCTCGCGCTCTCGTGCCATCCGTCGGCACGTGAAACTCCCTCTTCGGCGTGCTCCTCCGGAAATACGTGCTCAGCATCGTTCCCGCCGCCGCCGCCGTTCGCGAGCGCCCCAACGCCGCGTTGACTTGTCTCGACCCATTCGAACCGGGAGGCCGCGCCGCGCTTCCGTAAAACTGTTCCGGCGGACACCCCTCCAATCCGTGCTCGGCGTTGAGCGCGTCCAACGTCTTGCTCAAGTCATCCGTCGCACTTTTCCTCGGCGTCTTTGTCTTCGCCTTTGACGTCTCGCCTCCGCCGTCAAACGTAAACTTTTCAAAATCCACCGACCGTCGCCCTCGCTCCCCTTGTCCCCTCCGCGGCGACATGCTCTTCTCCGCCATCACCGCCATCGTCGTGAACTCGGCGCTCATCCTCCTCGTCGTTCTCTCCTCGGCTTCTCTCGCCTCGGCGTTCGGAATGAGTTCCTCCAAACACTTCACCTGCTTCTTCAGCGTCTCGTTCGCCCCGATCGGTCCTCGCTGCACCTTCGCCACCGTTCGACGCAACCCCTCGAGTTTCTCGCGCAGTTTCACCGCGCGCATGCACGTGCCGTCGTGCTCGCACGCGATTTGAAAGTAGATTTCACCCCACCGACCAACCAATCCGTCGAACGCTTCCGCGGCCGTCCCGCGTTCGCCCGACGACGTCGCGCGATCGTCGACGTCGCGCTCACCGCGCCCATCGTCGACGACGTCGTCGTCGCCGTCGTCGTCCACCGCGGGCATCGGCCGTCGACGACCGAGGCGTGCGCCTCGATTTGACCGAACACGAGTGCACGACGCTCGACAGAGGGTCGGCGACCGACCGCGCGCGCGTCGTTCGCGCGCGATCGAGATCGGTCTCTCTCTCGCGTCTCTCGCGGCGTCTCGCGCGCAATGGACGCGCGGGCGCGGTCGTGGACGCTCTCGAACGCGACGGGCATCGAAGGTGCCGATTCCTCGATTGGCGCATCCGTCGTGACGACGCCGTCCATCGCGGCGCTGGGCGTGTTCGCGATGGTGTGCGTGACACACTGGGGCATCGGTGGGTTTCTCTGGCGAGCGCGCGGGTGGCGCGCGTGGCAACCGCTGCGAGGGAGACGAATCTTTGTCTTGACGCAGGCGACGGCGTGGACGCTCGCGGCGGCGAGTCTGGGCTGTCTGGCGGCGTCGTCCGCGCTCTTGGTGATTCGCGCGAAGAGTTCGTCGAAAGAAAAGGCGCACGCGTACGCGTATGCGGCGGTGGTGTTATCGTGGTGCGCGCTCGGTCTCGGGATCGCGAGCGAAACCATGGTGGCTGTCTCGTTGGCGTTTTTCGCCGAGACGCGCCGCGCGAGGCGAGGCGACTCGACGGCGACGCGCGGCGACGCGGCGACGAGCGCGAAGAACGCGGTGCGCGTGATACAGATGTTGACGGTGTTGAACATACTGCACGCGCCGCACATGGTGATTTTTGCCATCTGTACGACGGTGTACGCCATCGGAAGCGGTCGATTGCTGGCGACGGTTGTGGCGCTGTACGCGGCGACTTATATTCGGAATCAACATCGGCTCGAGAGCGGACACAAGAGATGGGCGGCGTTTCAGATGTGGGCGAAAGAATTGATCGAAGGTGCGGCAACGTCGTGGTACGGCAGCGTGCGCATCGTGCACGCGCGCGAGGACGCGGAGGACGCGGACGTCGCCGCCACGCCGCTCGTGTACGGCTACCACCCCCACGCCATGATTCCCGCGGCGGCGGTGTGGTTTACGATGCTTCCGAAATTTAGCGAACGATTCAAAGACGTGCGACCGGTGACGCTCGCGGCGTCGGTCATCTTCAAGGCGCCCGTCGTGCGCGAACTCGCGGCGTGGCTTGGTGTGCGAAGCGTGCAGAGGGACGTGTTTCGATCGGCGCTGCGAGAGGAGCGCGCCGTCGTCGTCTGTCCGGGCGGTCAACGCGAGATGACGGAACACTTTGGCGGTCCGGAGGAGGACACCATCACGCTGTGCACGAAACATCGTGGATTCATTCGCATCGCCATCGAAGAGCGCGCGCGCCTCGTGCCCGTGGTGTGCTTTGGCGAGAGCAGTTCGTGGAGAAACGTGTTGAGACATCCCGGAAGTTATGTGTACAATAAATTTCGAGTGGCGCTGCCGCTCCTCGCCGTGGGATTCTTAGGTTTACCCATCCCTCGACGTGTTCCGATCACGTTCATCATCGGCGATCCGATCGCGGTCGCCGATCCGGACGACGACGGAGCCGCCAGAGCGAGCGACGTCGACGCCGCGCACGCCGCGTATTACGCCGAGGTGGAGCGATTGTTTCACGCGCACAAGGCGGACGCCGGATTTCCAAATCTTCGATTAATCATGAAACACGATTGAATTGACGGACGACGCGCGTCGTGCGTCGTCTTCACGTCGTTTGTACATTTGTAATGTTATACCTAGCCGCGTCGTTTGTACGCGCGACTCGTTGCCCTTGAAAAAGATTATGAAGAAGTTGGCGCGAGTTCATCATTTTGATTCCGGCGGAGACGAAGAGTTTTGAGCGCCGCCGGCGTGATGTCGTCGTCTCGACGCGCGACGAGGACGGGCCGATGGATGGGCGCGACCAAAGGAGGATGCGCTCGTGTCGTTTCGCGTACTACTTATAATGCTACCTACCATCGTGCTACCATCGTGCTAAATCAAAGAATGATGCGTCACTCCGCCTCGCGAACAACCTCGGGGAGGCTGTCTAAAAACGTCATCAAGTCGGCGCAGTGACTTAAACGACGCGCCTCCTCGTCGACGTTCCAAACCTCCGAAAACGTCCCGCCCGACGCGAGCTGAACGAGCGCGCACGCGCGCTCGAGCGCTCGACGCATGTCGTCGCAACTCTTGGACGAACGCGCGTCCGCCTCGGCGTAGGCTCGCTTGACGTCTGGCCACACGGATGCGCCGTACGAGCGCGCTCGAGGCCACGAGTTCTCCACGACGACGGATAAGAGCTCGGCGGCGCCGATGGCGACGTCATCCCTGTGCGACTGCATGTATCTGCACAGGAGTGGAAGCAAACGATTCAAGTGCGCGACGACGCACGATTTGGCGACGCGAATGAAACTCGAGAATGTCTCGAGCAACGGTTTGGCGTACGAGGCGTCGGCGCCGTGCAAAGACGCACAATCGAGCGCGCGCGAGAATGTCTTTCTGAATTCTTCGACAACCTCTGGCGTTCCGCTCGCGAGTCTGTGCGTGAGCGCGCACGCGACGTCCAACGCGTGCGGCCACACGTCCGCGGTACATCCGACCAGCGCCTCGCGAGCGGCGTGGAGCAGCGGCGCGCCGGCGCCCGTCGCTCGCCAGTCCAACTCGAATCTTCGCGTCATCTCTCGCGCGCATCGAGCTCCCGTCGTCTTCACGACGTCCGACGGATAATCCATCGCTCGTAACACGCACGGCACGGCCGTGGACACGACGCGCGCCGAGTCTTCGTCCATCAATTGATGCCTTTGCAAACACCACAACAATTGTCGGCTCGCCACGCGCGCCGCGGCTTCGTCTTCATCAGCCTCGTCACCGAACGCATTTTTCGGCGACACCAACGTCTCGAATAAAATCTCACACGTCTCTTCGAAACACGTCACCGTGAACGACGCCGATCGCGATCCCGCGTCGTACGTCTCTGCCGCCGCCCCGCTCGCGCGCCGCGAGCTCCACGCCGGCGCGTCTCCGTCTCTCAGCGCCCCGTGCGCGGCGCACGCCAACAACACCGCGCACGATTCGCTCGCGGCGGCGGCTTCACGGACGACGACATCCGCATCGTCCTCGACGACTTCCACGAGTCGCCGCGGCGTCTTCTCGCGACGCGACGCCCGTAATCCACTCGAAGACTCCAGTCCCGAACGCTCGATGCGCGCGCGAATCGCGACGAGATGTGCCTCGGCGTCGCGCGCAAACGCGTCGATGGCCTCGCGGTCGTTTTCGTCGTCTTCATATCCCCCCCTGCGTCGCGCGAGGCTGGCGCGAGGGACGCACAAACGCGCGAGGTCCGACACGTCCATCTTCTTTTGAGGAATGCGAGGAATGCGTCGTCGAAGCGCTTTTGTTTCCGTCGGGAAGTTGGGAGGCGAGTCGCGCGCGCTTCGCTCGGGAAGATCGGGGCATCGCGAGGTTTTTTTGAAGTTATCTGTGTTACTACAGTAGTACGCGAAACGACACGAGCGCATCCTCCTTTGGTCGCGCCCATCCAATGGCCCGTCCTCGTCCTCCACGCGTTTCTTTTCCATGCGTTTGGTGTTTGCTCGTTCCTTCCTTTGTTTTTTTGCGTATGTAAGATGATGATGTGTGTGTGTATTCGTCGTGCGTGCATGCGTGCATACACCGTGCGATGCGAGTCGATGCCGAGCCACGAGCGCGCGTTCGCTCGAAACGCGCGTCGAGACGACGACATCACGCCGGCGGCGCTCAAAACTCTTCCGCGCCATCTGAGTCGAACGCACTGGACGCGCCAACTTCCTCATAATCTTTCTCTAATGCCGCAAGATCTTCACGCGCTTCGCTGAATTCACCCTCCTCCATGCCTTCGCCGACGTACCAGTGCACGAACGCTCTCTTGCCGTACATCAAGTCGAATTTGTGGTCAAGTCGCGAAAACACCTCGGCGATGGCCGTCGAGTTGGAAATCATGCACACAGCGCGTTGCACCTTGGCCAAATCGCCGCCCGGCACGACGGTGGGCGGTTGGTAGTTGATACCGCACTTGAAGCCGGTCGGGGACCAGTCGACGAATTGAATCGTGCGCTTCGTCTTGATGTTGGCGACGGCGGCGTTGACATCCTTGGGGACGACGTCACCTCTGTACATCAAACAGCACGCCATGTACTTGCCGTGACGCGGGTCGCACTTGGCCATCATGGACGCCGGTTCGAACGCGCTCGCCGTCACCTCGGCGACAGAGAGTTGTTCGTGGTAAGCCTTTTCGGCGCTGATGACGGGTGCGTACGACGACAGCATAAAGTGAATGCGCGGGTACGGCACGAGGTTGGTCTGGAACTCGGTGACGTCCACGTTCAAGGCACCGTCGAAGCGCAAAGAGGCGGTGAGCGAAGAAATCACCTGCGCGAGCAAGCGGTTGAGGTTGGTGTACGTCGGACGCTCGATGTCGAGCGATCGGCGGCAAATGTCGTAGACGGCTTCGTTGTCCAACATGACGGCGACGTCGGTGTGCTCAAGGAGCGCGTGCGTGGACAAGACGGAGTTGTACGGCTCGACCACCGCGGTGGACACTGCCGGGGACGGGTAAATGGTGAAGCCGAGCTTGGACTTTTTGCCGTAATCCACCGAAAGACGTTCGAGGAGCAAAGACCCGAGACCGGAACCCGTACCGCCGCCGACGGCGTTGAAAACCAAAAAACCTTGCAAACCGGTGCAGTTATCCGCCAACTTACGAATGCGATCGAGCGCGACGTCCACGATCTCCTTACCGATCGTGTAGTGACCGCGCGCGAAGTTGTTCGCGGCGTCCTCCTTCCCAGAGATCAACTGTTCCGGGTGAAACAATTGACGATACGCCCCCGTGCGCACCTCGTCGATCACCGTCGGTTCGAGATCGAGAAAGATGCATCGAGGCACGTGTTTCCCAGCGCCAGTCTCGGAGAAGAACGTGTTGAACGAATCATCCTCGACCCCGGTATCGGCGTCCGCGGGCATTTGTCCACTACTCGCGGGAACGCGTTCATTCGTCAGTCGGAAACCGTCATCGTCGTCTTCGTCGCGCGAATCGACAAAAAGAAAACAAAATCCAAGAAAAAGAATCAATCACGCACTCCGGTTGAATCCCGTGTTCGAGACAATACAGTTCCCAACACGAGTTCCCCGTTTGGATCCCAGCCTGCCCGATGTGAATAGAGATCACTTCCCGCATCGTCGTCGTTCGTTCTTCGTCTGTGTCGCGAGTGAGGGTGTCGTCGCGTGCGCACTCGTGGAGGGTGTATCGGCGAGCGAGTCGATGTCGCTGCGGCGATGTCTACCTCACGCGCGCGCGTGTGACGACGAGCCGAGCGCATCCATCCATCCACCCGTTGTGATGGAGCGCGAATGATTTTGAATCCTTCCCCTTGACGGCTTTTAGACAGATCCGCATTTTGGTCTCTGTATACGAAGGTTTGAGTCGTACGGTGGTGGTGTTTAGTTTAAATGGATTCATTTGTGGGTGGAGTCACGATGGCGCAACCACCCGTTCGTTCGTTCGTTCGGTCGGTCGGTCGTCGACCGCAGACGTCGTCGGTCCGTCGACCGCGGACGTCGCGCGCGCGTCTCGATGGGGTGGCGATCGTCCCTCCGTCGACGCGGGTCGCGACGCGACGACGGTGGGCGGGGGAACGCGCGCGAGGCGGTGAAAGATGGCGATGCGGATGAGGCGGATGCGAATCTCGCCGACGCGGACGACGACGGACGCGCGGTGGCGACGACGATGACGACGAGCGATCGCGATGATCGCGTCGCGCGCGTCGAGACGGTGACGACGACGACGCGACGCGTCGAGCGCGCGCACCGTCAAGGATGCGACGTTGATGATGACGACGCCGACGTCTCGAACGCCGACGCCTCGACGACGACGACGTTCGCGACGCGCGAACTCGAGCGTGAACTCGCGCGGGAGCGTCGAGCGAGGGACCACGAGCGAGAGACGATGCGAGATGAGCTATCCACCGTCGAGGAGGCGTTGGCGCGATCGAGGATTGAGAATGAACGGTTGCGCGCGGAGAATGACGAATTGAGCGCGCGGTGCGCCGACGCGCGCGCCGAGGGACGCGCGCGCGCGGAATCGCTGGAGCGCGTGTTGGAGGACGTGTGTCGAACAGTGACCAAGTTTACGACGGAGTGTGCGACGTATGGGTTGGTGGAGAAGGACGTGGCGGCGACTGTGGAGGCGAACCCGAAGATTTGGATCGAGCCCGACGGGGCGAAGCGGGAACGCGTCGGGGATCTGTTGGACGCCGTCTTGGACGCGCACGCGTCGACGTGCGCAGAGTACGAGACGAAATTAGCGTACGTCAAGGCGCAACCGCCGTCGAGCGAGGACGTGGAGGAGTACGAGCGACAGATGCGCGCCGAGGTGGAGAGGTTTTTGGGACACGTCGAGATGGAAATGCTCAACAACGGCGACGCGAACACGCCGAGTCGAGGAGGGAAGAGACTCGTTCGAACGCCCGAGGCGACGACGTCGGCGAACAGAGGCGCGAACGCCGCGGCGTCGCCGCGCGAGATTGAGGCCGAGCGCAGGGAATTACAGGATATGCTCGCCGAGGTGCAGACGCAGATGCGTCGGCTCGAAGAGAAGAGCGGCGCCATCGAGACGGAGCTTCGCGACCAACTCGAGACGTCGAAGAAGGAATCGTCAGAGACGCGCGATGAGCTCGAGCGCGTGTTGCGAGAGCGCAACTTGGTTGTAAGCGAACTCGAGGTCGAGCTCAAGGGTCTGGAGGAGGCGCAGCGCGTTGCGGGTGAGGAAACCGCCGACGCTGTTCGACGCGCGCGCGAAGACGTTGAGCAGGAACGGCGTCGATGCAGTCTCTCGCTGCGAACCAAGGATGCGGAGATTGATGAATTGAAGGAGCGCGCGGAAAATTTTAGACGCGAGATCGAAGAGCTCTCCAACGAGCGCAAATCACTCGCGGAGGCGCTCGGGAAAGCGCGTCAAGCCAAGGAGAAGCTCCAGGAGCAATTGGCGGGGAGCGAGGCGCGCATCGAGGGACTGCTTCAAGAGATTGACGCCATGGACGCGGCGTCCGCGCAGGCGTCCATGCACGTCAGCAACGCGATGGCGAGCGCGTCCGAGGCGCACAGGCGCAGCTTACAGGAGATGCGAGGGAAACAGGCTGAGGCCGAGGCGTACATCGAATCCCTCGACGCTCGACTCGAGGCGCTCGAGGAGGAGAAGGACGCGTTGCGTCGAGAATTGGAGCGCGCGTACGCGAGAGAGCGCGAGACTCGCGCGAGATTGCAAGAGACGGAGAAGCGGTCGAACGAACTCACGAGTGAAATCAACGCCCTCCTGGAGCAAGACGCGAGGCGTCACAGCGTGCAGATTGAGACGGATTTACTCGCGCACGTCGCGCGAACGCCTCCCAAGGCAGCGCGGTCGCCTCGCTCGAACGCGTTCGCGACGACGAGCGCGAGGAAACTCGAGGTTCGCGAGGTTTCCGACGACGAATCTGACGGCGAAGAGTTCGTCGTCGTTCGTCGTCGCGCCACGACGGCGCCCAATAGTCCGTACTTTGCCGCCGTCTCGCCTCGAGGCGCTCGACAGCTCAACGGTTTGAGCAGCGTCAGTTCGGCGCTCTCGCGGGCTCGCGCCGAGTTACACGAGGCGCGCGCGAAGCGCGATCGAGGCGTGCGCAGGCTCGATGAATTTTAGCACACACAAGAGAGAAGGAGAGACAGATAGCCAACGCGCTATGTATTGTACAACAAATTCCGTTAGTACCAGTCCACCAACCAATTTTCGAGAAACCTCTGTCCCTCCGCATCCAACCACGTCGCGCCGTCGCCCGCGATCGCGCGCACGTTATCCTCGTGCTCGATGAAAAACGCTCGAATCTCCTCCATCCGCCTCGATCCACCGCGTCCGAGCAACAGACTCGGTTCGCGTTCGATTAAAAACAGACGCGCGTTTTCCCACGGGACGCAGTGCTCCAACGCCGTCATCACCTCTCGCGCGCGCTCCGCGAAATGTTCGTCCTCAATCTCTCCCGAAATCAGTCCTGGCTCGATACCGATCATGTACTCGATGTTCGCGCGCGCGACGAGCCCGCGGAGGAGCGTCATGCGTCGAACGAGGCGCTTGGCGTCGAGCGCATCCTCTCGAGCGCTGATGTCCTCGAGCGTCGTTCGCGGGAGCGACGTGAGCGCCTCGAGTCGGTCGAGCGGTCGAGACGACGACGATGCGGACGACGAGGACGACGAGGACGACGCGCGCACGTCTCTCGCGAGCGTCGGCGCGCGAACGAGTCTCGCGAGGGACATTATGGGGACGGTTTTTGAAGTGTATTCGCTTTTATTATTACGTCTGTCGTCGAGCTCCTTCTGTATTATCATCGACCCTCCTTCTCGCGAGCGATGGCGCGCCAGCCGATGTCTCTGCGGTTGAAACCGCCGGGCCATCGGATGGTGTCCACGGCTTGGTACGCGCGGGCGGCGGCTTCGGTGATGGAGGCGCCATAGGCGGTGACGCCGAGGACGCGACCGCCGGCGGAGACAACGTCTCCGGCGTCGTTCGAGGCGGTTCCCGCGTGCAAAACTTTGACGCCGTCGATATCGCCCGCGGCGTCGAGTTTGGAGATCACCTCACCCTTGGCGTACGATCCGGGGTAGCCGTTGGCGGCCATGACGACGACGACGGCAGAGTCGTCGGACCACGTCACCTCGGCGTTTTCGAGCGTCCCGTTCGCGGCGGCGAGAAGCAACGCCGTGAGATCGCTCGTCAAGCGTGCCATGAGCACTTGGCACTCGGGATCACCGAAACGGATGTTGTGTTCCAAAAGTTTGACGTTGCCGTCCTTGGTGATCATCAAACCGGCGAAAATGACACCCGTGAACGGGCAGCCCTCCGCCGCCATGCCGTCTACCGTCGGCTTGATGATGTCTCGCATCACCTTGTCCGCGATCTCCGGAGTGACGACCGGGGCGGGAGAGTATGCGCCCATACCGCCTGTGTTCAAGCCAGTGTCGCCATCCCCCACGCGCTTGTGGTCTTGCGCGCTCGCGAGCGGCACCGCTTTACCACCGCCGACGACGGCGAAAAACGACGCCTCTTCGCCGTCTAAAAACTCTTCCACGACAATCTCTTCACCCGCGCTCCCGAAGAGCGCGCCGCTGAGCATGTCATCCACCGCGTTTAAGGCGTCGTCGAGCTCGAGAGCGACGATGACGCCCTTACCGGCGGCCAAACCGTCCGTCTTGACGACGATGGGCGCGCCCTTGGATTTGATGTATTCCTTCGCTGCCGCGGCGTCGGTAAACTTGGCGTACTCGGCGGTCGGGATCCCGTACTTGGCGCATAGATCCTTCATGAAAGACTTCGACCCCTCCAAGCGCGCGGCGCTCTTACTCGGACCGAACACCGGCACTTTGGCCGCGACCAACGCGTCGGCCAAACCATCGACGAGTGGCGCCTCCGGTCCGACGACCACCAATCCGATCGACTTTTCCGCACAAAATCGCACCACAGCGTCGTGATCGCGCTCATCGAGCTTCACCATCTCCACGCCTCGCTCCGCGGCGATCCCAGCGTTCCCCGGCGCGCAATACAACGTCCCCGTGGACGCGCTCGACGCCAACTTCCAACACAACGCGTGCTCGCGACCGCCCCCGCCCACGACGAGCACGTTCGTCTTCTCCCCGCTCGCGCGCACCGCCGCGCCCTTGGACGCGTACGCGACGACGATCGCCCGTCCGTGACGCCCCACGCGTCCCCGCGCGAGCGCTCTCGCCGCCCGCGCGATTCCTCGCGAGCGTCCCGCGCGATTCCCCGCGCGCGTCATCGCCTCCACTCGCGCGCACCCCGCGCGCGCACCGTTCGCCATGGAACACGACGCCATCTTTCGCGTCACCGTCGTCGTCGCGCGCGCGCGCGTCGACCTCGGAAGTGCGGTCGCCGCCGTCGTCGTCGCGCGCGCGCGTCGAAGGCGGCCGGTGGTCACTTTTTACCTTTCTCCATAATTATCGGACGATAGATCCATAGATACAGTAGAGATCTCTTTATCAACACACTTCGCACTGTCTTCACGCACATAGACTTCCACACACCCACACACCGTCCACTTCGCGCGCTCAAGATCTCGGATAAAGTCGCTCGCTCGCGCCTCTTCGGCGTCGCGTCGCCGCACTCGGGCGCGCGACGACGCGACGCGAGCGGACCGGAGCGCGCGCGCGCGCGGACCACGGTACATAAAAATTTTTTCGTCGTCATCTCTCGACATGCGAGCGGCGCCGCAGACGCGAACGGCGAGATTCGTCGCCCGCCCCGGGGCGACCGCTCGTCGCGAAGGGATCGCCCGCGTCGGTCGACCGGGACGCGCGGGGGCGCGCGCGGGCGCGCAGGCGAGCCCCGCGCAGGCGAGCGCGACGGTCGATGGCACGAGTGAGGAGGAATTCAACGCGTACATTAAGAACGTGAACGCGCGCATCGAACACGCGCTCGATCTGAGCGTGCCGATGCATTATCCAGAGCGCCTGAGCGAGTCTATGAGATATTCCTTGTTGGCTGGAGGGAAAAGAATCCGCCCGGCGTTGTGCCTGGCGGCGTGCGAGCTCGTGGGTGGGGATATGGAGACGGCGATGCCGACGGCGTGCGCGTTGGAGATGATTCACACCATGTCGCTCATTCACGACGATTTGCCATCCATGGATAACGACGACTTTCGACGAGGGAAGCCGACGAACCACAAGGTGTACGGGGAAGAGATGGCCATCTTGGCCGGTGATGCGTTGTTGAGTCACGCGTTTGAGTACATCGGACGGGAGACAAAGGGTGTAAGCGCCGAGAAGGTGCTTCGTGTGATCGTTGACGTCGGTAAGTGCGTCGGAAGCGAAGGTTTGGTTGGCGGTCAAGTCGTGGATATCCTCTCCGAGGGCGCGGGACCGGAGAACGTGACCATCGAGACGTTGCAGTACATTCACGCGCACAAGACTGGGGCTTTGTTGGAAGTGAGCGTCACGGCGGGCGCTATCCTTGGGGGAGCGAGCGAAGAACAGATCGGTAAGCTCGAGCGTTACGCGCAGAACATTGGCTTGGCGTTCCAAGTGGTGGACGATATCCTCGACTGCACGGCGAGCAGCGAAGAGCTCGGCAAGACTGCGGGTAAGGATGAGGCCGTCGGTAAGACGACGTACCCGAGCCTTGTCGGTATGGAAGAGTCGAAGCGCATCGCCGCGGAACTCATTAGCAAGGCTAAGGCTGAATTAGAGGGCTTTGACGCCAAGAAGGTGGCTCCGCTCCTCGGCCTCGCCGACTACATCCAAAACCGCAAGAACTAAATTTGAGCACCCAGCAGCGAGCGAGAATCCAGCGCGCTTGAGCGAGACGATGGAACGAGAGCGTGAGCGCATCACCTAATGACCGCAAAAAATTACTCACGCGATTAACGCGAGAGAGTTGATATTTTCTGTATCAGGTTTTAATTTCTACATCGCAATGTTGAGCAACGAGCCCTTGCCAGTGCATTTGCATCTATAGTCATCTACTCGCCCATCGCGCCCGATTTTCCCGTCGCCCTCTCGTTGATTGAGTTCATTTTCTGGCGCAATCGTTGTAAATCAGTCATGGTGTCGTCGTCGTTCGTTGATTTGAGCGAAGTAGACGCGTCGACGCCGACGTTATCCTGAATTTGCGCCAAGCGCTGTCGGAAAGATGCAGCGCTGGATTTCGCTTCGGCGACTGGTGATGGAATTTGAGCCACAGGAGCGGACACATGCGATGAAGGACTCCTTCGCAAGCGCGCGGCTTCCACTTTTTGTAATCCACGCTTGATGTACATCTGGAAAGCTTCGCTCGTGCGCTCGAGTTGCGGCGTCAGATCCTCCTCGGGATGTTCTTGTGTGAAAGAATAAAGCTCCTCCAAACCTTGACTGGTGGTCCCTTTCTCACCAATTTTCTTGAAGATTGCCACTAATTGACTCTTCGCGTTCGTTCCGGGGCTCTTTCGCGACTCAATCCTGGTGGACGCTTGGGTCGAAGGAGACGCGTTCGACTTGGGCGCCAACAAGTTCACGTCTATGAGAGAATATATGATCGGCTTTGGCGTCGACGAACGCGAAGGGATGCTCGTGCAATACTTCCCGATGTTCTCCCCGGCCACTCTCGTGATCTCATAGAGCAAGGTCTTCACGGCGCGCAAACCTTGATCTTCTGTCTGCATTCGCGCGTTGATCTCGTTCATGCCGAGCGCCTCGAGATATTCGTGAATCGCCCCGAGCACTGTCGGAAGGTGCACGTTGTCAACCGAAAGTTGAAGAGACCTCGTGAGTTTGTTCAAGCACTTCACCAACAGCTCATCAAAGTGCGGCGGCACGTCCGCCGGTCGATCGTGTAATAAAGCCAGGAATGCGACAAACGAGTACGATCGAGTACAATTGTCCATCATCGCCACCATCAACATGTTTGCCGCCTTGATCAAAGAGTCCCCGTCTTGCAGTCTCAAGACGCGCTCGTCGAGAAGAATCAAAGCCAAACGCTTGATGAAGTTTCGTTGCGTCGGCTCGGTGATCGCCATTGCGAACGCGCGGTCTTGGTGGATCTGCATCAAAGAGTTGAGAATGTATCTGCACGCGCGCGTGCCCTTCGTCGGCATCGCAATGGCCGTGATGAACACGTGTTCCATGCGCTTCACGAGAGACGACACTAAGGGCTCGATGTCTCCGACCATCGCACCGTGGGCGGCGACATCGTTTTTCGCACCGGCGATTTCGTGACAAACAGTCTTCATGGCTTCCACGGCGATGAGTTCGTCAAAGTCGTTCACGTTTGTCATCGCCTTCGTCCACGCAATGGAGCGTGCAGCCTTGGCATCGTTGGATTCCGCGCGGAATCCACTGCGCCCTGAAACCATTTCCGGAGTCTTCGCACCGATGAGAATATCGTCTTGCACATTTTTCTGGGGAGGTGAAGACGCCTCAGTCATCTCGACGTCGACTGAATCGACGGGATGCTGCGCGAACGCCGCTCGGGCGGGTAACGCGGACATGGACTGTGAAACCAAACTCTTCGCCCGGATCGATGACGCATCCTCATCAATCGTCGCAGTGGCCATCATATTCTCTATCTTTGACGCCGCGAGCGTCGAAACATCGATGCTCTTACTGACGGATAAGCCGTCCAACGAGCTCGCGATGGGAATCGGCTCAAACTTGAGCCAGTCTCCCGGAGTGCCTTCGTTATTCATGCTCATCTCTCTGGTGACTCGAATGAATTTATCGCTCACGACGTCTTTCGTTTGCTCGTTCGATACCCTTCCGATGCGTTTCCAGACGTTTTCGCCCGCCACTTTGTAGGCAGATGCGAGACAGTTCAGAGCGCAGTTTCGTAAACTCATGTCTCTCGTTTCCACAAGCTTGAAAACTTCTTGTAACGTCTTATCCTCTCGCAAGCACACCAACAAACCGTGGTGTTCGATCAAACGCGCGATCTCATCCAAACACTCCGCGCGAGTTCGAGAGCTTTTCGTCTCGACCAATCCCGCCGTGAGATAACCTACAAATTTTGAAGCCAAGTACACCGTCGGAATGGCGCGAGAAATTGAACGAAACTTTTCCCGCACGCTTTCAATGTTATGCCCAGACTTCTCCACGAGCGCGGGGAGTAAAATAGCCGCTTCTTGCTCGGCGAGTTTATAGTCCAAATCGCTCGCGGCGTGCATGGCGCTCAGGAAAACATCGAGCACTCGATTCAACACTTGCGTGTTCACGCTCGCTTCGCTGATGCGCAACACGAGCCATCGAAGAAGTAGGTCAAAGTTGTTCACCAATTCGGCTTCGTCCGACTTGATCGCTTCGTCGAGCGCGTCGAGAGCTCCGAGTTGCGCCTTGATGTCGTTCGTGAACATCATTTTGTGCACGTCAGATCTGAAGTGGGAATGGCAGGCGGACTTGAGCTCACTCGTGACGAGGGCGAGATCTTCCTCTCGCAAAGTTTCAAACTTTCTCGCTTTGCGCGGGTATTTACGAATCCGCGTCGCCTTGTCTGCATTTTGCAGAAAGACTGGTCCGGTCGGTGCGATGGATGCCGGCTCAGCAGCCTTGGAAGCACCACCCAGCGTCGCTGCTTTGCGAGCGGCGTTTCGCGAGGCGGCGGTGCCTTTCATGCGATTCGCCGCCACGACTGCAGATCCGATCGATTTCAAGCTCGATCGAACGGTTTGCGGGCGATTCAAGTGCACATCGACGGCTGCTCTCAAATCTTTGCCGAGCGGTTTCGAAAGGCTCAGAACCTTGTCTGCGTCCACTTTTGCTAAAATCGCCTCCATCAACGCGGCGCTCGCCTTTCTCGATTCAGTCGCCTTGTCGCTCAGCCCGACCGCGGCAAAGTGCACGGCGCTGGAACACGCGGCATCGTCGACGTCGTCTTCTCGAGTGAACATTTCCGTGCACCATTCGATCGCATCTTTCTTACCCTCTGCCGTGATTTTGCTGCGAAACTCTTCAAATTTCTCCGCGATAGCCGGTAAAACCTTCGCTAAGCCCGCGGCGGTGACCCAACATGTGCACGCCTTGACGGCCGCCTCACGTACGTTCTTCTTGCTATCACCGAAATACTTGACCACGTCAAACAGAGTGCTACGCCCAACTTTTTCTATCGGCGCTCCCACGGCGAGCGCGAGCTCTCCGGCCACGTTGAGCGCCGTGACGGCAAGCATTCTATTTGAATCGGCAAATCTCGCGCTGAGACTCTTCGGCAAATCACCCACGTGCGGTTCGATTCGATCATTCGCAGCCTTAATGATTTGATTGAGCTCTTCCAGAGCTTCCGCTCGAGTCTTCCAGTTGGAATCATTCATTCTCTTCAGGAAATCGTCTGTGATTTTTCCGCTGATGTCCACCCTTTCGACTTCTTCGGCGATCGACGCGGGCGACGGTTCAGAAGTGCTCGGGGCTGAGTCTTGCGAAGACACCGCGCCAGGACTCGCTCGCACGCGTCGCTTGGGCTCTATTTTACCCTCGAACGGGTTTCGCGCAAATTCAACCTCCAAACTTCTCAATTGTGCCTCCTTCAGACCGACGATGGAATCCTTGATGCTCGGACCCACGCCGGCGTGAAGAGCTCCGATGAGCTTCGCACCCGCCCCTTTGATCATGGGATTCGGTGTCTCCATGGATTCTACACCCCACGCGACCATCATGTCGATATCCAAGCACTCGATCCCGAACTCTTCCACGGTTGAACCTGTCCAGTTGAGCGCCCCTGCGACAACCTTCGGAGCTTTTTGACTCGCCGACTTCTCCTTGAGGCGAGAGATGATCATCTTCGGTCCGAGAGCTTCGGAAAACGCCATCATGGTTGAACTCGCGCGCTTTCCTAGCTTGAAGCAGCTCAACTTTTCACCGAGAATATCAAGCGCTGATGCCGCGTGTCTGTACTCGAAGCACTCACGAGTGCTCATAATCTCCAACGCCTCAAACATTTTGTCCATCACTTGGAAATTACTTTCATTCCAACCTGGGAACGACGCGAGACCGACAACGAGTGCGTCACAGTTACCACTGGCGGAGTCATCGAACGATTGCACCTTTTCGACGACCGAAGCCATAGCCGCGAGACGCGCTTTCCAGTCTCCACTCCTCAGACCAGTTACGACGTCTCCACTCAGGAGTTCGATGATGCGCGCTTCCGCATCATTTTTCGATATAGACGACGATTCTTCCGCGGCTTGGGGTACTGCAGGCGGCGTTGGATCGATTCGTTTCTCGATCACTTTGACTTCGACGCTACTTCGCACACTCGACGGAGCTTTACTGACGACGCTCGGTTTGCTCGATGGTGGATTCGGCGGCGCCGATGCCTTCGTCGTCGTCTGCGAAGTCGCGGATAGTAACTCTGCTATCTTTGACTTTTTACCTTGATCGAGATCCATCAGCAAGAAATCGATGGCCTTCATTCCGCCGCTGGCTTTCGCACACGCGGCGAGCGTCTCGAGCGCGCCGTTTCGCGCGTCTGGATTTGACGCGCTCGTGCACTTCACGATAGGCGGTATGATGGACTTGTGTAAGGCGCTCATGGAAGCGCGATTCATGCCTTCGAAAGTCTTCGCGAGCCATTTGAGCGTTTCAACTTGAACCTTCGGAACTTTGTGCGACAACGCGACGCACGCTTCGTCCACAGCCTCTCCCAACTCGAAACAATACTTGACGGATTCGTCCAAAGCGCTCTGAAGAGCCACGATCACCGCGGCGGTTTTATCCTTCAACTTGTCAAGCATGCCAGGTAGTAAAACCTTGGCGTCTCTACTCCACTCTTTGCGCGCACCCTTTGCCAAAGCCGCCGCCGCCCTGGCGGCTTCCGCGATGCACTGCACGTTGCTATCCTTCGTGATGACTTGTTTGAGCGCTTTTGAAACGTTTCCATAGTCCGCCGCCGCTAATCTCGGCGCACTCGCTACTTTTGTTAGCGTTTGCAACGCGTAGAGACGGTCCTGCCATTTTTTACTCGCGACACCGTCCCAAAACTTTGGATTTTCCCCCTCACCTGGTTTATCCAAGAGCGGCAGAATCGACTCTGGTTCTGAGTATTCGTACGCGTCGGGCGCGGCGACGGGAGCCGCAGAGGACGTCGATTCGGCGACCGGCGCGTCGCGAACGTCGGTAACGTCGCTCGTGGACGTCGTGCTGGCGTCGTTCGCCGCTTGATCTCTCCGCAAGACTCGCGTCGGCCGAGCCGAGCCCTCGGCGCTCGAAATCGCCTTGTTCACATCCGCCTGCATGGATTCGCGCATCTTATCGATCAAGTCTCGCTTCACCGCCGCAGCACCCAACCATTTCGTCATCTCAACCGTGATGTCTTTCGCCGCCGCGCGAACCTTGGCGTCCTTCGCGTCGAACAACGGTGCCAACCCCTTCAAAATGACGTTGGCCGGGACGACTTTCGGCGTGCCAAAATCCCGTACCGCCGTCAAGATTGCGTTCGTCGCCGCGAGCGCCAATTTCGGTACTCTATTCACCGACGCCTTCAACAGCGCATCCAACACGGCGTCCACCTGTTCCAATTCGATCAACTGCATGCAACACTCCGTCGCCCGCTCCGCCGCCTTGGGCCGACCGCCGAGTCCCTTCGTCGTCAGGTTTGCCAACATCCCTTCCGCGTGCCTCTCCGCGTACGCCACGTCCGCGATCGCGAGCAGCGCTCGCACCGCATCTAAACCGGCGTCGAGCGCCGCCGCGTTTCCGTCCGCGCACGCTTTCGTCGCACAGTCACCTATTCGTTCGCGACGACATCGACGCAGCTGTCAGTCTTTCAAATCCCCCTCTCGCCCTCGTCCTCGCCCGCGCGCGTCGCGCGCGTCGCGCGCGCTCGCTCGCTCGCACGCACCGAACGCCACGAGATCGCGCTCGTCCGCCATCGCGCGCGCGCGCGCGCAGAGCTCGCGAACGTCGTCGTAACACTGCACGCGCGCTTTCCAGTGGGCGTGCGCGCATCGCTCTCGAACGGGCGCGCCGCGCGCCGCACGCAGGACGTCGTCCTCGTCCGCCATCGAAGACGATCGCGTTTGACGTCCGAAGCGCGCGCGGTGTCCGACACGCGCCGCGCGCGATGCTGTGACGCCGCACGTCATCGGGGCGCTAACGACATTCATCGCCGCTCGGCGTTCCCCCCCCCCGATGCGACGACCCCCGCGCGCACCGCCGCGCATCGCCGCGCGCGTGCGCGCGTGTCTCCTCATCCTTCTCGTCGCCTCGTCGTCGGTGCGCACTGCGCGCGCCGCGCGCCTCGCTCCTCGCGCGAACGCGTTCGCACGCGCCATCCGAAACGACGTCGGCACCATCCACACCACGCACCGCGACGCCGACGCCGTGCGCGCGCTTCCGGGATACGACGCCGATTTACCGGCAGAACAATTTTCTGGATTTCTAAACGCCGACGCATCGACGCCGGGCGCGCGTTTGCACTATTGGTTCGCCGCGAGAGAGAGTGGCGACGGCGGCGACGACAACGGCGATTGGCGAGACGCGCCGACGGCGCTCTGGCTCAACGGCGGACCGGGTTCGTCGTCCATTCTTGGATTTTTACAAGAGAACGGACCGTTGTTGATCAACGCCACGGGTGGATTGATGCGAAATCCGTACGCGTGGACCAAGGTGGTGAATTTGGTGGCGTTGGAGTCGCCGGCGGGGGTGGGATGGTCGTATTGCGAAGAGATGACGACGGGCGGAGACTGCGCGCGAGACGATATTCAGACGGCGGCGGACGCGACGGCGGCGATGGTGGATTTTTTTAGGAAATTTCCCGAGTTGAGGAGGAATAAGTTTTACATCACGGGTGAGTCGTACGCGGGCGTGTACGCGCCGACGCTCGCGCGCGCCATTCTCGATTGGAACGACGCGGCGACGAGCGAAGAGGCGAAGATTCCGTTGGCGGGCCTCGCGACGGGAGATCCGTGCACGGATAACGAGTCGCAGCGCGAATCGATGAGTATGCTGTGGTACGGTCACAAGTATGGATTCGTTCCGGATGCGGAATTCCACCTCTTGTGGCACAAGTGCGGCCATCGATACGTGTCGCCGAGGGCGTCGGGTCGATGGAGCGGACGCGCGTCGACGCGTTTGGTCGACATTTTCGCCGACGAGCTCAAAAAGAGCGGACGCGACGACGACGAGTGTCGCGTCGCGCATCGCAAGTTTTTATGGCAAACGAGCGACGCTTTTTCTCAGGATTGGCGTTTCGCCTTTCTCAACGATTTGACGTTGTTCGGCCCAGCCGCCGTCGTCGAGGGCGGTGAATCCATCCCCGGAACGCTCGATTACATGATGACTCGTTGGATGATGCGAGACGACGTTCGTCGCGCGCTGCATGTCGAGTCTTCTCCCGCGAAATCGTGGCCGGGTCCGACTGAAAACTGGTCATACACCTCGTCTTGGGCGGCGTGCAACGAAAATGCCGACGCGAACACGCCGAGCATGCTCGATTTCTACCGCTCTCTCGCCCCGAGACTCGAGCGCACGATCGTCTTCAACGGGGATACCGATCCGTGCGTCTCATACGAGGGCACGAGAGCCGCAATCATCAAGCTCGGTTTCGACGAGCTCCCCGGCGGATCGCAGCGCCCGTACTTTTACAACGCCTCCGCCGTCGCGGCGTCTTTTCTTCAGGAAAAGCCCCTGTTGTACGGACCCGACCTCAGCGTCGTCGACGCCGGTCCACAATTCGCCGGTCACGTCACCGATTACGACCATCGTCTCTCCTTCGTCACCGTCCACGGCGCCGGGCACATGGTGCCACAATTTCGGCCTCAAGTCGGCATCATCAATAAACTGATCACCGGCGATCCATTCTCACCGCCGCTTCCCGACGACGCCGCGCTCCGCGACATGACGGACGATGAATTTCAACGTCGTATGGAGGCGTGGGTCGTCGACGCGCAGAGCGCCGAGTACATCAACTTTAGCAATTATAATTAGCCAGCGCGCCGCCGCCCGGCGCTCTTGTAACCATTCCGATGTCGCGTCGCATTTCGAGCCTCGTCCCCACACGTCGTCGCGTCTTTCTTCCGCGCACCGCCGGCTCGAGGTCCATGCGCGCCATCGCCAGAGTGGCGTCCGCGCGTGCGCGCGTCGCGGGTCCGTCTCGCGCGTCTTCCGCACCGGTCCTTCGAACGACGGTTCGATCGATCGGCGATGCATCCTCCGTCGCGGCGACCGATCGCGCGCGCGCGACGATGATGAGCGCGCCGCTCGGATTTCTCGCGGGTGCCTTCGGCGCCACGGTGGGCGTGGGCGGAGGCGCGCTCATCGTGCCGGTGTTGGCGAGCTCGACGTCGATTCCGCAGCGCGTCGTCTCGGGGACGTCGCTCGTCGCGGTGGTGGCCACGGCGGCGGTGAGCGCGAGGACGTTTGCGAGCGAGGGATTGGTGGACGCGCGCGCGGCTGGGATTTTGGGAGCGTCGGCGATGGTGTCGGCGCCGTTGGGGGCGAGATTGACGGCGAGGGTGAATTGCGAGGCGTTGCGAAAAATGTTGGCGTATTTTTTGTTGCTGTCGGCGCCGATGGTACCGGCGAAAGCCGCGGTGTTTCGATGGAGACGCGAGGACGAGGAGAAGAGAGAGTTCGACGCGATGAACGCGGCACCACAATTAGTGGCGATCGGTGTGACGGCGGGGACGGCGTCCGGGCTGCTCGGGATAGGCGGCGGGACGCTCGTGACGCCGCTCTTAGCCGCGGCGACGCCGCTCTCGCAAGCGGCGGTGGTGGGGACGTCGCTTCTCGCGATGATTCCACCGTCCATCGTCGCGCTCGGGACGCATTATAAGATGGGGAACGTGCAGCCGAGGATCGCAGCGTCCCTCGCGGTGGGTACCGCGCTCGGGAGCGGCGTCGGTTCGTCGCTCGCGGCGGACGCGCCTCGAGGCTTTTTGGAGGGCGTCTTCTTTTTCGGGATGTTGTTTCTGTCCAACAGAACGTTTCGGGCGCTGAAAAAGAAGTGAGTAGTGTAGATAATCGGGTTCGTTGGCTATAGATTAGGGTGATTGAAATAAAATACAAATGCAAGTGATGTACAAATCAGCCGCGCGAGCGCTCGTCTTCCCAATCGCCCGCGGGCTTGACAGCACGAGCCGGAGGGACTTGAGGCAGCGGTGTCGGAGGAAGACTCGAATCTTTGCGATCTGCGCTCTCCGCGCGAGGCGCTTTCGGCACGGATCGCATAGTGTTGGCCAAATCTTCGAAACTTGGGCGATCGCGTGGTTGCGTTTTCCAGCAGTCGCGACACATTTTTGCGATGACGTGATCCATGTCGTCGGGAATGTCGAGTTGTTTTCCAGCAAAGCCGACGGCGCCGACAACTTGCATGGGATTCATTCCCGACCACGGTTCTTTCATGGTGGCGAGCTCCCACAATATGACGCCGAACGACCACACATCAGCCTTTTCGTCGCTGTCCTCGTTTCTGAGCACTTCTGGAGCCATCCATTCGGGCGTCCCGGCGTTTGTCTTCGAGCTGAGATACGTGTTTCGCTTGACCCGCGATAATCCAAAGTCGCACACCTTGACGACAAAACTTTTGTCGACGAGGAGGTTGGGCGACTTGAGGTCTCTGTGCACGATCATCGGCTCGAATGAGTGTAAATAGTGCATGCCCCGAATGACATCCATCGCCATGCGCATTCGCCGTCGCTCATCCAACGCCGTTTGAAGCGCCGGCGTTTGTTCGCGGTGAAGAAGTTTGAACAGAGATCCTCTGTGTAGGAACTCTGTCACGATTGACAGATTTCCGGGCACCGTGACGGCACCCATGAGCAAGATGACGTTCGGGTGTCGCAGGCGTCTCATGAGGTCGACTTCAAACGTCACATCGTCGAGTAAATTCTTTGAGATGTCCTGATCCAGGAATCTCTTCACCGCCACCTCGGTGCCTCGCCAGAGCGCGCGATGAACCTCACCGAAAGATCCGATGCCGACGCGCTCACCGAGTAAGATCTGCGACGGGTCGATGGTCAAATCCACCGCGACTTGCAGCCGCGGCACCAGTTGTTGTTGCCCATCCTGCGCGTTCGGACTCGACGGCGACAAGACGCCAAAATTTTCTGATCTTCGTCGATCGAAGCTGTCGCTCGGCGTCGTGATTGAGGCATCCGGGGTGTCTCGTCCGCTCTCTGACGGCGTGTACGCGGAGTCCGGGATCGGCGACGGCGCGTCCAAATCGGACATGTACGGCGCCTGCATCTGTCCGGGATACTCCATGAGATTCAAGGCACGTTTCGCGCCGCCGCACATGACGATGATCATGACGCAGTCGTCGTCGCCGCAATAAAATTTACCTCGCAATATTTGAGATGGAATCTCCAAGAAATCAGCCACAGCCTTGAATAGAAACGCCCGATGGCGTTGCAAACCGACTCGAAACGACCCCACCGGGAAAATCAAAGTCTGATGTTCCTCAATCAAACGCGCTCTCTCCTCTTCCCATCTCTCTTGCAACGCCTCATCGTTCACGGCGGCGCCACCCATGCGCTCGACCACCAAACGCGCCAACGCCGGCGTGGCGTCACACCTGTCTTCGATGTGCCCGATTTCGTCGAAACAAAAAGCTTCGAACTCCTGCAGCGCCAAGTCCACCGTGTGATCGACCAAAGTCACGTCGTGACCGCTCGCGCTCGCCGCGCTCACCTCTCGCAACGTATTAAACTTCGGTAATCGACCAGCCTCCAACCCGTGTTCGCTCCAATCGCTCGGATGGGGATAAAAGAACCCATCCGCCAACCGCTCGGAGAAATTCAGCGAAAACGTCTGAAAAAACCGCTTCGCCACCGCTGACCCACTGAATCTCTCCTTCAGACTTTGTCTGCGCGCCTCGAGCAACGCCGCCGCCTCCGCGTCCGTCCCATCATCCTGTCTCGACGTCGGGCTTCCGTCGGCGTTGGTTTCGCCCAGAGACGCGCTAATTGCGCGCGCCAAGTCAGCCTGATACTGTCCCTCTTGGTAATCAGCCCTCGCCGCCGCCATCGCCGCGTCCCTGGCCTCGTCGGTCCACGTCGGTGAACGCACGCCCATGGTATCTCGTCCGAACCCACCGGCCGCGCGCGCGAACGCGTTGTTGAGCTCGTCGAGGTTCACGCCCGAAGGGAACCACTGGCGCCAATTCGTCGTCGGTGATGACGTCGTCGACGCGTGGGGCGCGTCGGAGAGAGGACGCGCGGCGTCGGGGGCCTCCTCGTAGAATCCATCGTCACTATCGTCGCCGTCACCGTCACCGTCGCCGGGCGGCGGCGGAGGCGGCGACATGCGCGCGCGCGAGGCTCCCTCTGCGGTTCCTCCCGAGCGCGCGAGAGAGGGAGGGACGAGCCGAGACGCGAAAACGGCGCTGACTACGCGTGAGGCTAAGTGTGGTAGTTACAATCAATCTATGAAATCAAACGCCGGCGTTCGCACGCGGCGCGAGACCCGCCCGAACGCGCGCGAGCGAGAGAACACGAACTCGAGCGTGCGCGCGCGAAGACGCGAACCCGCGCACGCTCAGTACCGGTGCCCCAACTTTTCATTCTCCTTGAAATTCGCCGCGTACCTACTCGAACGACACGAATCACGCGCGTTTTCGTCAGTCAACACATCTTCTTCGCGCGCGTCTCCCCTAACCGCGCGACGATTGATTCCCAAACCGATGCCGCACTCGGCTCGAACCGCGACCCTCGGCGCGTCCCCTTCGCCCTCCGCGTCCTCCCTCAGCCGTCGCGTCCACCCGCGCGTCCGCGCGCGCATCACCCTCGCGCATCGAGTCCGCGCGCGTCTCGTCGTCGTCTCGCGCGCGCGCGCGGCACGCACCACACCGTCGCGCCCAGAGGTAACGCGCAAAACAGCCCGACGTCCACCGCGTTCTCCTTGACCCGTTTCGCCATGCCGGCGGCCCAATCCTTGAACAGGCCGTGCATCACCCCGGTGCGCATGGGGGAGAGCGAGTACGTCACCGCGCGGAGTCTCGCGGGCACTTTCGCCATGGTGGCGCGCGCGTCGTCGTGCGGCGGCGTCGCGTGGCGTCGGGGACGTCGGCCGATCGCGATCGGGATCCGGCGTGGAGGGGTTATTTATGTCTATTTGCGGGGACGAATGGTACGTATACGAGAGGTGTGTAAGACCAATGAGAGACTCTTTTTTGTGTGTGGAACGCACACTCGTACTGAAAGCCGTGTGAAGACTATGATAATACACAGGTCGATCGGCGAGAGACACAAGGAGATGAGTGCTCTATAGACAAAACCCAAACATTGTATGAGATGCGACCATACATTCGGACACACGGAGCCGAGGTGACGGCATTCCGTCACAACTCGCGTCGTCGTCGGCACCCGTCGTCGCGCGAGAGACCCCGTCGGTCGTCGTCGGCGGCGTCGGCGGCGTCGGCGGTGCGGTGCGTTCCCGCGCGCTCGATCGACGCGTCACGGACGACCCGCGTCGGTGAATCGACGTCGTCGGATCCATTCACTCATCGCCTGGTGTCGACGAGAATTTTCATTCATTCGCGACGCGAGGACGCGCGCGTTCGGTCGCGCGCGCGATGAGCGGCGGCGTGAGCGATTCCGTGGAGGATTTACACCCGATCGCCGCGCGCGTCGGGTGGTCGTTCGGGAAGGGGGACGCCGGGAAGGGTGGCGGAGGAGAGGAGAGGGAGGAGGAGGAGGATTACGGCGCGGCGGCCAAGGGACAGCGACGCGACGTGGACGCGAAGCCTCGTCGTGTGAGTTCGAGCGCGTCTCTGAGCGCGTCGAGCACGCATTTGGAGTTGGAGGAAGTTGCGGAACGGTTCGCGGCGCTGAGTCCGTGGGCGGTGAAGGCGGATGAGGAGGCGGCCAGCGCGAGAGCGACGAGCGCGAGGGAGCGGGACGCGGGCGAGCCGCTCTTGCGAGAGAATCCGGATAGGTTTTGTTTGTTTCCGATCAAGCATCGGAAGGTGTGGGAGATGTATAAGAAGGCTGAGGCGAGCTTTTGGACGGCGGAGGAGGTGGATCTGACGTACGATTATAGGGATTGGATCACGCTCAACGATAACGAACAACACTTCATCTCGCACGTGTTGGCGTTTTTCGCGGCGAGCGACGGCATCGTGTTGGAGAATTTGTGCTCTCGTTTCATGACGGATGTGCAATTGCCCGAGGCGAGGTCTTTCTATGGGTTTCAGTTGGCGATCGAGAACATTCACAGCGAAATGTACTCGTTGCTTCTCGACACGTACATCAAGGACTCGGCGAAGAAGAGGGATTTGTTTCGCGCGATTCATACGGTGCCCACCGTGGCGAAGAAGGCTGATTGGGCTATTCGATGGATCGGTAGCGACGCGAGCTTCGCTGAACGTCTCGTTGGGTTCGCGTGCGTGGAGGGAATTTTCTTTAGCGGTTCATTCTGCGCCATCTTCTGGCTGAAAAAGCGAGGCTTGATGCGCGGTTTGACGTTTTCCAACGAGCTTATCAGCCGTGACGAAGGATTACACTGCGACTTTGCGTGTTTGCTGTACGGCATGCTAGAGAACCCGCTTCCCGAGGAACTACTGCATGAGATTGTCGGTGATGCGGTGAATATTGAGAAGGAGTTCGTGTGCGATGCGCTGAGTTGCGCCCTCGTCGGCATGAACGCCAACTTGATGAGCACGTACATTGAATTTGTCGCAGACCGACTCCTCGTGCAGCTCGGAGCGTCCAAGCTTTACAACGCGGTGAACCCGTTCGACTGGATGGAACTTATATCTCTCCAGGGTAAGGCTAACTTTTTCGAACATCGCGTTGATCAGTATCAAAAGGCGGGCGTCATGCACGCCGCCGAGGATAACCACGCCTTTCGCACGGATTGCGATTTTTAAGTTTTACTAGCGACTTGTTTATGATACGACCATCATTTTTTTCAAATCTCAATCGGCTTTGCATTAAATCATAGGTAACGGTGGCTAATATCGTCGGGTATCGGGTTCTGGCGTCTAAGCTCCGAGGATGGAGTTCTCCTTCTTCAAGAGCTTGGACACCTTCATTTGACCGGTGAGCGCCTTGAACGCGAGCAAGCCCGCCGCGCCGAACGCGCACTGCGCATAAAGCGTGAGGCTGCTCACGTACAACACAACACCGACGTTCGTGCAGCAGGCCGCAAGGATAGCGTTGATCGTGACACCTTGCATGATAGCCATACGATCGAGCGCACGCTCAGCTTCGAGAGCGCGAACGCGAATCTTGAGCTTGCCGGTTTCGATGCGACGAATGATATCCGCGATATCGTAAATGGCATCCGGACCCTTGAAGAGGTTGACGAGTGCCTTCGTTTGACGATCAGCGCGACGCAACCAGTCGCGCTGCGCCGTCACGACTTGCGGCGGCAACGAGTTCGGGTTGGCCTCGATGAGCAAGTTGCGCGCATACGGCGCCGCAATTTCGGAAATGTCGAACTTCTTGTTGAGCGTCTTTCCGATGCCATCCAAGACGGAGAACGCTCGCTGCGAGTGGATAAAATAGCGCATTTTCGCATTTTGGTCAGTTTCTACTTCTTCTTCGACAGACTTCATCTTTGCGCTCTGAAAATGTGTATGCTCAGAGAAACCACATTGCTGTAAGTAATCAACACTACCGAGCCGAAACCCAGAAAACATTCATCGAGTAAAGTTATCTAGATAGCGTTTTCTCATCATCGCAAACACGTTGACATCGAGAATTCGAGCGGGCGCGAACGAATACTTACCACCACGAACGTAAACTCAGCCGGGAAACGGAACGGTTGGTCCTTGCTCACCACCAACAAATCTTCGCCAATGTTTGACAAAATGCGCTTGCGCACTTGCTTCTTCTCCTCCTTAGTGCGCGGCGCCTTGAAGTCGGACTCATAATCTTCCTTGTTTTCTTCGCGAGCCTTCGCTTGTTGGTTAATTCGTTGATCGAATTGCGTCAAGAAGAAGTCAGCCGTGCGCTTCACGGCGGTGAGGTCAGCCCCCGTGTCCACGAGCACGCCCATCTTCATCAAAGCCTTCACGGCGCTGTCGCTTTGACCCTCGTAGGTGGCGTAGAACAAATCTAACAAACCGTCGCGAGTCTGGCTAGGGATGCGACCCATCATACCGTAATCATACACAACTAATCGTCCCTTCCCTTCCGGATCGCCCTTGTCTACGGCGACATTACCCGGGTGCGGATCGGCGTGGAAGAAGCCGAATCGCAACACTTGTTGCAAGTAGGCCTCGACGGCGAGACGGGCCATGCGATCCGGGTCGATACCCATCGCTTTAATGGCTTCGACGTCGTTAATCTTCGTCGCCGGCGCGTACTCCATGCACAACGTGCGTCTCTTCGTGAAGTCCCAGAAAATTCTGGGAACCTTGATCCAGTCGGAACCGGCGAATTGGTTTCTGAATTCTTCCGCATTCTTCGCCTCGTTCGTGTAATCGACTTCATCGTACAAAACACGAGCGGTTTCATCGAAAATGGCCACCCAGTCACGCTTGGCGCCATCGTTCTTTGGGTCCACCTTTTGCAACCACTTGGCGATGACGCGCAAGTTCTTGAGGTCGATGTCGAAAATTTCCTTGAGTCCCGGGCGCTGAACCTTGATAATCACTTGTTCACCGGTCGCCTTCATCTGTGCGCGGTGAACTTGACCCAAAGAGGCCGCCGCGAGCGGGCTGTCTTGGAAGTTGTCGAAGAAGGACTCGACCGGACCGCCGAGCTCTTCCTGGAGAATTTCCTTGGCGAGCGCCGTCGGGAACGGCGGCACGCGATCTTGGAGCTTTTCGAGCTCGCGGATGAACTGCGGGCTCAACACGTCGACACGAGTGGAGAACTGCTGACCAACCTTGATGAACGTCGGTCCGAGTCTGAGCAGACCGAGTCGCAACCAGTTCGCCAAACGCTCGAGTCTCGCCACGCGCTTCTCTTCAGTGTACCCGCCCTTGTACGACCACTTCACGCCGATGAACACCCGTCTGAACACAAAAGCGATCACAAAGCTCCAAATCTCAAACGAGCGCGCGATCGTGCCCACAGACTTCAATCGCTCGATGTTCAGCGGCGGTTCGGACACGACGACTCCCTCGTAATCGCCCTCATCCACCGTCTTCGTGCCCTCGAACGCCTTCTTTGCCTTCTTCGTCTCCATGACGACTGCACCGTCCACGTTCCCGTCCTCATCGACGCTCGCTAACGTCTTCTCCAACGTCAACAACGTTTCGCTCTTGCACTCCTCATCCTCGAGACACTTTTCAATCTCATCCGCGCTGGCCGATTCCCCCTCGCCCTTGCTCGCGCTCGTCGTGCTCGTCGCCGCGTTCCGCTTCCTTCTCGCCTGCCCGCGTCCACAGACGGGAACGTGCGACAAGCACAGAGATCCCACGCGTCGGTCGCACGGTCGCACGCGCATCGTCAACCGCGCGCCGTCGCGTCCATCCGTTCGGACATTTCGGATAATTCTTTCGCCTCGGCGTCCCGTCGTCGCCGCCGCTCGCGTCGTCGTCGCCGTCGTCGGTCGCGTCGACCGCGGCGCGAAGACGTGCGCGCGCGTCGCCATCGCGCTCATGTGCTCGAGCGGGCGTGGAGTCGACCGTGTGTGCGGACGAGGCGACGACGGACGCGCCCGTAATCGTCGGCGGCGGGGACTTCTTTTCCAACCTGGATTTTTGGTGGTTTGTGACTCAAGGTGAGGGACTCGATCGATGACGTCCTCGGCCGTCTTATCTATCTTTCGCCGTCGCGGTCGCGGCGCCTCGAAAGCCGAGGACGGGCGGACGCGCGAAGGCGACGAGAGCGAGCGAACGGCGAGGGTGAGAGGGGCGTGAAGTGCGATGAATGCGTTGTGTGCATGCGTCGTGTGCGTGGACGTGTCGTGGGCGTCTGGACGAGGCGTCGCGAGGACGCGGCGAGGGACGCGAGGCTACATGTTTCGAGCAAGCTCGAGGAGCATGGATTTGACCCCGCCGCGCTCGTGGACGGCGCGGCGCGCGGCGGCGACGTCGGCCTCGACGCGACGTTTTTTGGCATCGAATTTGGCGAGGGTCTTCTTGACGTCCGAGGCGAGAGCGGCGTCGAGGGTGGCGAGCTCCTCGTCGAAGCGCGCGGCGTCGGCGACGGCGGCGCGCTTGTTTGAGTTGAATTCGTCGTACGCGACGCGGAGGGCGGACTTGTAGTCGGCGGTCAAGATGTCGATTTTTGAAGCGATCGTTTTGGACTCTTGGGCGCGAGCGGTGGCGCGTTGGTGTACGGAGCGCGAGTAGCCATCGTAGTCCTTTTCGATTTTCGCAGAGAGTTTGCGACTGACGGCGTCCGCTTCCAATCTGAATTCATTCACGAGAGAATCGATGCGTTCTTGCGCGATTCGACGATTTCTTTCGACGATGGACTGCATCATGTCTTGGAAACCAGCCATGTCGTCGTCACCCATGCCGGCGAGACTTTTCATCGGCTCGTGTGAAACTCGCGCCTTTTTGCGAGGCTTGTCGCCGCTGAGGAGCGGAGAAACATCGTCTGATCCATTGAGGAGGACCGAGAGTGGAGTCTCGGTGGTCCTAGTCGTCGTGTTTGCATCGTCGTCATCATCAAAGTTCAAAGTATCCGTCGTGATTGTCGTTGTGAGTGTCTTCGTCTTCGTTTCTTGCAGCACTTCTGCTCGCTTCTTCCAATCGACCACGCTGTCGTAAACGTTCTTCTTCTCGCGATTCTTATCAAACGACTTGAGAATTCCAGCCTTATTTCCCGTCTTGGGAACCTGAATCGAAGCCGCTGGTGTCTTGAATACCGACTTTCCAGCTGGTGGACGAGTGCGACGCAAGTCGTCGACGACCCGTTGCAATTCGGTGCGCTGCTTCTTCGTCGTACCCTTCGCCTTGATCATCTTCATCAGAGCCGGGATATCTTCCGTCGTCCAACCTTCATCGGTTCCATCCGCGTTTTCGTTCTCTTCATCGCTCTCGTCGTCGTTTTCATCCATGGGCTTCGGAGAATATCTAAGTTTGCGCGCGGCTTCCTGCAACTTCGTCGACGACGGCGGCGGTGCGAATCGCAACGGCGAAGACGACGGCGAAGATTCGGGCTCTTCAGCGAGTTCAGACATTTCGTACACAGCGTTCATTTGTTCATTCAGTTTCTGCATACCGTCTTGCTTCGCTTTACGCCTGGGCATCTGTCGAGACGCTTGCGCCTTTGACGTTCGTGCGACCGGCTTGGGTTCTTCAGACTCGGTGTCGTCGTCCGACTCCGCGCGTATCGCCGCGGCTTTACCACCAGTTTTGCGTGGAGCTCGCTTCGGCTTCGGCTTGGCGGCTGCTTTCAGTTTCTCCACCACAGGCGTCGGCTTCACCGGTGACAATTCAGGTTCAGCAGATTCAGACTCAGACAACAAGTCGACGTCGAGCAATCCCACGGACATCTTCTTCGTCGGCAATTTCGCGTTCGCCATAAAGACCTGAACGACTTCGCTGTGCTTGGAAATTCGAAATAACTGCTCATGAACGCCCGGAATGTTGTTCGCGTGAAACTCAATTTGAATCCACTCATCATTTTTCACGTCGAATGGATCATCCGCAGCCAGACCAAGGGGCTTCTCGCGAATGCCGATGTGCGCGACGTGATTCTCTGAAAGGTTGAATGATCGAATGTTCGAGTATAAGATATCCACCGGTTCCACGCAAGGATCTTCCAAACACACGTGCACTGTGAACATTTCTTCTCCGAAATTTATCCAGTTGTCGTGCACGCGCAATCCCTCCAAGGTCAGACTTTTCGCTTCAAAAGATTTCACCGTAGCGGCGCTGCCCTGCGCCGCATTGAAGTGTCGCACCAACGTTTTGAGAGACTTGAACATTTGAGCCGTGTTTTGAATACTAAACAAATCTTTGAACTGCGACGAAACGTGGGTGAAGACGGTCGAAGCGGCGTCTTGATTCAGAAGATTCGCCTTGACGAGACGATACAAGATTTCCGTGATGTGCTTTTGCGCGTTGAAATCACCGCACTTCAAGAAGACACCTTTGAGCGCGTGAAGCTTCGTGGTGGAGTCACCGCGTCGACTGCGTTTGACGTGCGACTCTGGGTACAGAGCGTCGTGGAGCGCGGCCGAGGTATCGACGCAACCTTGCGTCACTGATTTCAAGCAAAGAAGTAATTCGCGTCGCATCAACGGTGGAAGTTTTTCAATCAGCGCAACGTTGACAGCCGTGTTGACCAAACGTTCCCACTTCGCCTTATCCCTGGCATCCGCTGAATTTACCAACTGATCCATGATCCACACCACATCTACGAAAATATCGCGCTCAGCCTTGGGCATCGACGAAAAATCATCATCCATCGACGCGCATCGATCAGCCAACCGTTCGAACACCGTCATCAATTGTTCTCGACACTCATCCGCATCGATCTGGTCAAAATCTGCGCAATCTACAATCAAACTCGTCACCGCGCCGATGACGTTCAAATCCCACGCGTCCCGCGGACGCTCCAACTCCTGCGATCGGTCAGTCTATGCGTCGTCATCGATGCCATCGACGCGAATCAAACGCAAACGCGACGTCGAGATTCGACGCATAGGGCGAGAAACAAACTCGGTCTCCGCGCTCGCGCGAACGCGCGCACCTTCAATAAACACTCACACACCGCCGAGATCCCTCGATCGCTCCCCACATACTCCCGCTTCGCCTTTTCGCTCGCCGCGCGCAACGTCTTCAACAACACTGCCGCGTTCGCGCCATCCTTACTCTTCGCGTGCGTCTCCACCGCTCCCTGCGTTCAAAACGCGCGTCAACGTCAGAGATAATTTTTCTCCCTCACTCGCGCGCCGCACGATCGCCCCTCGAGTCTCGCCGCGGTCCCTGTCGCGCGTCGTCCACGGCCTCGCGTTCCGAGACGACCGTCCTCCTCTCGACACCTCCACGCACCGCGAGCGTCGCCTTCGACTTGACCATCCTCCCGACGACGCGACGGATCGATGCGACGTATTTTCCTCTCGCGTTTCGCGCGTCCTCGCGTCCGCGCGTGCGCGATCGGCGTCGATCGGCGTCGTCGTGTGCCGCCTCGCCGACGAAACCGAGCACCCCAACGCGATCGATCGAACGATTTCAAATGAGCGTTTCTTTTAAAAAAACGCTCTTTTGTACGGGCCGCAGAACGCGCCGACGACACGCGACGAGCGAGGCGATGGAACCGGACGCGTCGGAGACTTACCATCGATTGTTGAATCTCTCCGTCGTCCTCGCCGAGTCGCGGCCGAACGTGGTGGAGTTGGAGGACGAGGAGCTTCGCGCGTGTGGTGAGGCGGAGGTGAGAAGGTATTACGAATCGGACGGTGCGGAGGTCCCGGTGGCGGTGATCGATCGGCGATGTAAGCAAGCGGGAGGTGGACGAACGGTGATGCGCGACGCGAGGGCTATCGGACTGGAAGACACGGCAGAGAGATCCGCGCTTAATTCGCACGAAGACGCGGCGCGAGATTATCGAAGACACGTGTTCGCTACGGGGATTCCTTTCCGAGAGGATGGGTTGTTTCCGATCGACGACGGATTGTTGACGTCGCTATCTCTCGATTCGACTCTCAAGCCGTTCCAAAAGGCGGTACCGGGTCCGGGGCGGGGTAAGTTTATCACGTGCGAATCATGGGCCGTCGGAAATCAAGCCGCCAAATGCGGTTTGGATTTGCGTTACTTTTACGACGAGTTCACCGCGAAAAGTGGGTACCCAGAGCTCATCGCCGTCGCACGAGTTGGTGAAGGAGGGTCGATCGGCGTCAACACGTACCCGTTCGCGCACGGTGGGTGCATAGAGACGATTCTCGATGAGACCACCGCCGAGCTCGTGAAATGCTTTTGCGCGCCGTGTTGCGTCACGGTTGAACTCAGCGCGAAAATCAAAAAGCCTCTGCCTCTGCACACTACCGTCAAAATTCACGTCAAAATCAAGTCCTTTCAATCCAATGGATTACGCATCTTCACAGTCGCAACAATGACGAACGCCAAGGATGAAATTCTCGCGACGTGTGAGGCCCAGCTCTGCGACGCAGGCATGTTGAATCGCATGCAAGCTCGCGGTTAGCACGGCTCCAAGAAGTCATCTATGTACTATTAAACCTACTTCAACCGTCACGTTCTCGGTCGCGCTACAATCCCCCACTAAAATCGCTGGAGCTCATCTCGGCGCACCAACCTCCTCGCCTCGCTAAATGTCTAAATAGTTTGCCGCCATCAGGAGCTCGATCGCATCCTCGCCGTCGATCTCGAACCTCGGCGGCATCTTGGACGAGTGCTCGTGCGCTCGCTTGTACTCCATCCACTCTATGATTTTGCGTAAAATCGACGTGCTCACGTCTCGGAGCTTGAAGACCTTCGTTCGTTGCTCCTCGAAATCGGCCGCCTCGCTCGACGCGAACAAGTGCTCGAGCACGCTGCTCGCGCGCACGAGTTCGTATTCGACGACGAATGCGTCCCCTTCACTCGAGACGAGCGTTATCGGCGTCTTCGGATCGAGCGGAGTGGCCGACATCGCACGACGGAGCGAAGTGAGGTTGAGCGAGCCGACCGAGACCGAAGGAGTCGCCATTCTCCGGTGGAAACACTGTCGGTGCGCGACGATTACGAGGCAAAAAGGACGCGAAGAGATGTAAAACAAAGTTGGGATTACATGTATTGTGTACGTATCGTAAACGACTAAAACAAGAATCAGTACAAGCATGTATCAAGCATGGTTTGCGGCATGAAGTGTCTGACCACCTCCGTGGTCACCGTTTCGTTTTCCAGAAACGTCGACGCATGGCATGGTGATCGAAACAGACGAAACGAGCTGCACATTGATGGATTTAGCAGCCACCGCGGAGACGCAACACCAAGTGAAGCGTGGATTCCTTTTGGATGTTGTAGTCGGCCAAGGTGCGGCCGTCTTCGAGCTGCTTACCCGCAAAGATCAAACGCTGCTGATCCGGCGGGATGCCTTCCTTGTCTTGAATCTTCGCCTTGACGTTGTCAATCGTGTCCGAGGACTCGACTTCGAGCGTGATGGTTTTGCCCGTGAGCGTCTTGACGAAAATTTGCATGCCACCGCGGAGACGCAACACCAAGTGAAGCGTGGATTCCTTTTGGATGTTGTAGTCGGCCAAGGTGCGGCCGTCTTCGAGCTGCTTACCCGCAAAGATCAAACGCTGCTGATCCGGCGGGATGCCTTCCTTGTCTTGAATCTTCGCCTTGACGTTGTCAATCGTGTCCGAGGACTCGACTTCGAGCGTGATGGTTTTGCCCGTGAGCGTCTTGACGAAAATTTGCATGCCACCGCGGAGACGCAACACCAAGTGAAGCGTGGATTCCTTTTGGATGTTGTAGTCGGCCAAGGTGCGGCCGTCTTCGAGCTGCTTACCCGCAAAGATCAAACGCTGCTGATCCGGCGGAATTCCTAGCGAAACGAAACAAACGCGCGCGCATCATCCTCGTCAGTCTCTTATTCACGTTTTCTCTTCGCTTCCCACGCTTCACCGCGCGTAAACCTCACAAACACCCCCTGGGCACCCCGCCTCGCACGCGCGCTTCCTTCCTCGTCTTCTCGGACAATGCGAAATTCCACGACCCGATCCCCCCCTGCGCGCGTGCGCACCCGCGCCTTCGCACCGTCGCGCGCGCCCCGTCCGCGCACCAACCACCACTCGCGTCTCTCGAGCCCCACCGCGCGCGCCCGCGTCCACATTCCACCGTCTCCGCGTCCAGATCTCCCCCCCACGCGTCGCGTCACACCGATTCGAAATCCACGCACCCTCCTTGTCTTGAATCTTCGCCTTGACGTTATCGATCGTGTCCGAAGACTCCACCTCGAGCGTGATCGTCTTCCCCGTCAGCGTTTTCACGAAAATTTGCATCTTGTCAGCGAGTCGCGTCGCGTTGTGCGGCGCGCGTCGTCGTCGTGCCGTCGATTCGACGTCGATTTTCTTCGTTTGACCGAAGGTTCGGCGCCGTCCGTCCGATTGTTTTATATAAATTTTTTTCGTGCAGAATGACGCGTTGGAGCTTTTTAAAGAGTAGATGATACGTCACAATGATCGCGTGGTCGCGTGTGTCGTATTCAAGACGTTTCGAGACCGTGTACTGATGCGAAAAAAACGCACCGGTCGTCGACGCGACCGACATCGTCGGCGGGGCGGATCGGCGCGCGCGCGAGAGACGTCGACGGCGACGCGACGACGACCGCGGAGAACGCGAGGACGACGCGCGAGCGCGGGGGAGATCGTGTGTGATCGCGCGGCGCATGCTGCGAAGGACGGCGGTGACTCTGGGATCGTTCGCGCGCGGGGGCGCGGCGACGGGGAGACTCCTCGGAGGTGAACTGGCGAGCGCGACGGCGTCGACGTCGGGCGCGAGGGCGAGCGCGGCGAGCGAGGGGACGTGGAACGCGGGGGTGAACGCCATCTTCGCCAGATTCGCGTCGAAGAAACAGGGTGGTTCGTCGAATAACGGACGGGATTCGAATCCCAAGTTTTTGGGGCTGAAGAAGGGCAACGGAGAGGTCGTGCGTCCGGGACACATTATAGCGCGTCAACGAGGGACAAAGTGGCATCCGGGGGTGAACTGTGGGATAGGAAAGGATCACACGCTGTTCGCACTCGTGCAAGGGAAGGTTTTGTTCAGCACGGATAAGCTCAAGGGGAGAAAAATCGTCAACGTGACGCCGCTCAGTCGGGACCATCCCAAGTACATCGAAGGCGTGGCGTGAACCTCGACCGAGATGGTGTTCGGCAACCTACTCGCGTCGCTGAGCCAGGTTGGTAAAGAGCACGATACCGGTGGGGTGGAATTCTGGCGCGAACCCATGCGCGCGGGATGGCTCATGAAACAAGGCGACGTCATTCGCACGTGGCGACGCCGCTGGTTCGTCCTCAAGGATGGTAAACTCTTTTGGTTTTTAGATTCCAACGTCACTCCGGCGAGCAAGACCCGAGGCGTCATAGACATGCGCTACTGTCTCTCCAGTACCAGTGCTGTGGATAAGACGGGCAACGAGGCGTCGTTCGAGATTACGTGCATGGGCGAGAGTCACGTCTTCGTATGCGAGACGGTCGCCGAAAAAGACGCTTGGTTATCCTCGGTCGGCGCGTGTATCGCGCGCAGGGCATACGCTTAAATCGCACGAGCGTATGTAGTAGACACTCGGCAGTCGTCGAGGCGAGTTTCGGCGCAAACATACATGATGGATGGAATATCGGCAAATGAGACCGACGTCGCGCACGTCGCAACGGTTGTCGCGCTCGCGACGTCACAGTCGTCGTCGTAGTCGTCGATGGCGTCGATGCCGATGCCGATGCCGACGCGCGCAACGACGACGCGCCTCGCACCTCGCGTCGCGCGGCTCGATCTCGGACGTCGTCGTCGTCGTCATCTTTTTCGTCGTCGTCTCGACGTCGCGCATCGCTCGACCGCGGACTCGGACTCCGAATACTCGATCCTTCGCCCATTAGCCGCACGCGATGACGCACGTTTTCGCGACTGCAATCGCACTAGTCATTCATCTCTCACGCGTCGCCTTCACCTGACGATTCGCGCGTCCCGACGCCCGCGCCGGCTCGGCGCTCGAGCACTCAGCCAAAAGACTCCTCAGAGCCCACGCGCGCGATCCGTCGTCACAACCGCCCGCGCGCGACGCCCGTCGTCATGCCGCGCGAAACGCGCGCGCGGAAACCTGTGTCGTATGGCGATAGCGGTTCGAGCACGCCGGCGTGGATGGTACGCGCGCGCACTCCCGACGACGACGAATCATTCGCGATGTGTCCGTTCAACGGGAAATTTCAAATCCGAGCGACTCGGACGCACGAGCGCGCGATGGAGACGATCGCGCGACGACGAGAGGCGGACAAAAACGTCGTGGTGATGTCGTTCGTTTGCTCGATGGCGTCGTCGCGCGTGTCGGCGCGATGAACGACGCGTGAGACGGCGCAAATGGTGGACGACAGGCGACGGCGTCTCTAAGTCCCCTGGAGTCGACGCGCGCCGACGGGCGAGTCGGGCGCGCGCGCGGGAGACCGAGGGGGCTCGGAGACGAGAGAGAGCGATGAGAGAGAGACTGACGCGTGTTTTTTTCGTTCGTCGACGCAGAAATCCACCAAGGCGTTCACGAAGGAGCCAGAGGCGAGAGAGAGGTCAGCGGGAGGCGCGAAGAAGCCGACGACGCCCAAGCGAGTCGGCGAGGCGACGACGACGCCGGCTCGTGGGACGAAGACGCCGGTGCAGCAGAAGGAAGATACGGCTCCGGCGGTGAAGAGAGGACGAGGAAGACCGCCGGGGACGACGAAGGCGGCGATGGCGCAAAGAGCTGAGAAGGGTCAGGGGAAGAAGGCGGGCGAGTCGAGAAAAGTGAGTGCCATGGCCAAGGCGGCAGCCATCGCGAAGGAAGGTTTGAAGAGACCGGCCAAATATTACGAATCGAACGAGAGAGGTGATTCGGGACGTAACAAGATTCCCAAGTTAGCATCGGAATCTTCCCCTAGATCTGATATTGATAGTCCGGAATACGCGCGCGGGCGTCCGACGGAGACGTCGACGCCGCGCAGTAGAGGGCGACCGCCGAAGGATTCAAAGCTCGGTAAGGCGGCGACGGCGGCGGCGGATGCGTTGAACCGATCGAACGGAATTATGAACGTCAACGACGCCCACTTGCCTCAGTCATCGGCATGGAGTGGGGCGTATCGCATGCTTCAATCTGCTCACGAAAAGCTGCAAGCCAAGTACGATCAACTCAAGACGAAGAAGCTTCAAGATCTCATTCACGAGTGCGAGCGTCAGCAGCAAGTGTTGATTGATCACGAACGCAAAGCGGATGAACTGGTTCACCATCTTCGCAACGAGGCCGATCGTCAGCGCGACATAGCGTCTCGCGCGGAGGGCGCGAGCGAGAAGGCGTACGCCTTGGAGCGCGAAAACGCCGAGCTTCGAGAAACCGTTTTGGCGTACCAAGGGAAGATGTTGCGCATGGAAGAAGAGTTGGAAGCCCTGAGAGCGGGCAGCGCCACGCACGCCGGTGGAAGCGGAAGAGACGACGATTTCGGCACGTACGAGCTCGAGGCTCTCACCGGTTTACGATGGAAAGAAAAGTCCCCCGGCGTTCACCACTTCACGCACGTCGGTACCGGCTTCACCTTCCAACTCGGCGCAGCGGGAGACGAAAACGGCGCATCTACGGGCGAAGACCCGATGCGTCCGCCGAAACCCGGTCACAAAGTCGCCGACGAGGTCGCGTGCGTGCCCCTCAGTTTCGGCAACATCGAAGGTCTCGTTCCAAACTTTCTCTCCGAGCCGATGGATTTCGACACCGCCGACATGCCAGTCTTCACGTACAAATTACTCCAGGCGCTCCACACCGCGGCGCTTCAGCGCGCCGCGTGAGTTTCCCACCATTAACCGCGCGACCTTGTACAGAGAAAACAGACTTCCCCGAAAATCAGTCCCCCCTTGTCCGGTCACGACTCGCCGATCGGCTTCCCCGCTTTTGATGGAGACGTTCGCTTCGCCGGAAAGAAAGATTGGTGTTCACCACAGATCTCGACCCGTCGACGACGCGCGTGAGGACGATGGCGTCCGATACGCCCATGGACGATCTCGACGCCGAGGCGCGCAACGTCTCCGGGCTCATCTTCCAGATGACGACGCACGTGAGCGCGTTCCGACGCTCCGTGGACGTCCTGGGCACCGGGAAGGACACACGGGAATTGCGCGCGAAATTACACGAACAGCGAGAAAAACTCGGCGTGATGGCGAGAGATACGAGCCTGGCGGTGAAGAGATTGGCGCAGGCGGTCACGAACGCGGTGGACGTGGACGATGAGGATAAGGCGGAACACGTGGCGAAGCATCAAAAGTTGGTGAAAGATTTTCACGCCGTGCTCAAAGACTTTCAAAAGGCTCAGAGGACGTGCGCGGAGCGAGAGTCGACGTTTTTACCGCAAAAGGGCAAGAGTAAGATGAGTTATGGTACCATGGATGAGGAATCGGGCGAGGGTGCGGCGTATCAGGAATCGGAGCAGTTGCTTCAGCAGCAGCAACAACAGCAACGGAGCGATTTCGCGCAGGTGGACAGCGAGCTCGAGTATAACAACGCATTGATCGAGGAGCGCGAGCGAGGCATCATGGAGATTCAGCAACAAATCGGCGAGGTGAATGAGATCTTTCAGGATTTAGCAGTTTTAGTGAACGAGCAGGGCGCGATGATTGACGATATCGAAGCGAACATCGTGAGCACAGCGGTGCGCACAAAGGACGCTCAGAAAGAGCTCACGAAGGCGGACAAGTCGCAACGCGCGGCGCGAAACCGTCTGATTTGCATCGTCATCGCCGTACTGGTGGCACTCATTGTGCTCATCCTATTCTTACTGCAATGATCTAGCCGCTTGTGTAACATACTTTTTAGAAGTGAACCAAATATTTCTCTCTACTACATCGTCGTTTAAACGAAGGCTTTAGCCTCTTCTATCGTTTTGAAGCCCGTCGGAATCTTTGGCAGCGTGCGTACCGCGGTGTTGAATTCATCAATCAGCTTTTTAATCAGTCCGAGTCTAGACTCGGTCAATTTGCGCGGCGCGAAAAAGGTTTGCAACTGAAGACCGCGATCCGCATCCCACTTCGGCGGGGGAGGAATTTCACTGAGAATCATAGGACCATCTTGATATTGCCCTTCGCCGTACGATCGCTTATCAAACTTCCAGATGAATTTTTCGTCTTTGTCGTAGATCTCAGATCCCCACGTGTAATGCAAGATGTACGCTTCACCGAGTTCCATATCCGCGGGAGGCTGCGCCAGGAGAAGACTCTCGGGACTCGCCGCAAGAACGTGTTCCACGCCCGCGGCGAGGGCGGCGAGATCGTAGGCGTACATGTCTCGAACCCATCCAAGCTCCTTGCGAACGCTCTCGGGACTTTCCGTTTCGTTGACGAATTGCGCCCAAAGAGGTGCAATTTTCCTCAAGTCGACTGTGTTCACGACGGCTGGAGAGTTACCGGTGGGCGGCATCTTGGCCCCGTTTTCAAAGTACTGGGGGTAGAGCTTCTTCAGAGTACGTTGTTGCGGATCCATGTAGCCGAATTTGAATCCCATGCCTTGTCCATGCGGTAAGAGAATTTCCGGCGAAGGCGATTTGACAATGATGTGATCCGTCTCCACCATGACGACATGCGAGCAGCGCTCGGAATCCGCCGTGAGTAACCAGTCACTCACCGCTTTGGATCGATCGGCGACTGGATAATCGCACCATCCGTCGCATTTCGTTTGCACAGGATTGACGCGCATGGTTGGAATTTCGTGCATGAGCTCGTCGTCGCGTCCTCTATGCAGAATGCGGGTGAACGCCTTCATGATGCTTCCGGGCGCAGCGGCGTGCTTGAGATAACTAGAGTACATGATTCTCGACTGCCAGTTCATGTACACGTTCCCGTTGCTGGTCATGATCGTGTGCAAACACTTGGGAAGATCCGTCTTTCCGGTGGCTGGCTTGTATTTTGGCTCGACGTTGTTCTTCGGCAAGTCAAACCATCCCGAGGTCCACTCCACGTGCGCTCCTTCCGCGGCCGGTTTGAGTTTGCTCGGATTTTCATCGTACTTCAACCAGCACGCTTTGCTCTTCTCGCCGTACACCCAGACGGAACATCTATTCGCACCGTTTTCGTTCATCTTGGCGCACGACGCGCAGCACGCGGCGGCGTCCGGCTGCGTGTTCGCATTACCGTCCCTGACGACCGCGCCCCAGAGTTCGGTGTTTTCCTTCCCGTTACACTTCACGTCCGCGTTTGTCTTCGCACCGCGCTTCGGAACGGCTAAATTCAAGAGTAAAGGATCTGAAAACGTCGCACTCTCCGCTCTGCTCTTCACCGGGCTCGGCGCCTCATCCGTCGCGGCGACGTCGACCTCGTCATCCGCGTCATCCTGGACTCGCACCGTCGCCTTCTTCCCGCTCACCACGGATGCCGCGTCTCTCGCGTCCCGCGTCGCCCTCTCCCCGAAAACATCCTCAGCGTCTCCCGGCGCCGGGCGCGTCGTCGCGTCGCCGCCGCCGCCGCCGCCCAACACCTCCATTCCCTCCGTCACCTCCTGCGCCTTCTCCAACATCGCCACCGTCTCCAAATCCTCCGCGCGCACCTTCGCTCGCGCCGCCTCCGCCTTGGACACCGCCGCCTCCGCCTTGGACGCCTCCGCCTCCGCCTCGGACGCCGCCATCTCTCGCTTCGCCTCGTCGAGCGCGTCTCGCGTCTCTCGCAGCGTCGCCTCCGCCGTCTTCGCCGCCTCCTTCATCGCCTCCTCCGCGCTCTTCACCTCCCTTTCCAGCGTCTCCACGCGCAGTTCATACGTTGCCACCTCACCCATCGCTCGCTCCAACGCCGCGTTCGCCTCATTCGCGCGCGTGCCGCTTCGCACGAGCCCGATGAGCGCGCACGCGGTGACGATGAGCGAGACGATGAGCGAGATCTTCGAGCTTCTCGCGCCGCCGTATCCACCGTTCGACGCGTGCGCGCGAACGCCCCGCGTCGGGGATAGGTGTCGACGCATCCCTCGCATGCGTGCGCGCCGGCGTGTGCGCGCGCACGCGTCACGATGACGCGTTTCGTGCATCATATCATCATCGGCTCGAACTCGTGTCTTCTCTTCGGGACAAAACCTCGCGAGACTCGACTCTGGGAAAGAGACGCGTGTTTTCGTTTGTATGTGGTGTCGAGTGTTTTATTTCAACGACAAGAATAAGTACTCACTTCGCGTCGAGACGTTCGCTCGCGGCGACGCGCGCGCGCGTCAAAGGGCGGAGACCCGTCCGACGACGACGACGCGCGCGAAACCTCCGAGCGCGCGTCTCGCGACTCGCGAACCGTTTCGGCGGCTATTTCAAGACAGACACAGTCACAAATCATCATCATCATCATCGAATACGACGACGACGTTTAGATTTGCTCTTGGATCATGTCGGCAGCCTCTTGGACGGTGGCGATCTTTTCCGCACCTTCCTCGTCGAGCGTGATCTCGAATTGCTCCTCGAGCGCCATCATGATTTCGACGGTGTCGAGCGAGTCGGCGCCCAAGTCGACAAACTTGGCGTCCGCCGCGATGGCGTCGAGGTCGGTCCCGAGCTGTTCAGAGATGATGGATCGAACCTTGTTCAACGTGTCATCGCTCTGCGCACCGCGTCGACACACATTACAAAAAAGAGTCAGTCTCGAGCGTCGGTTCGCCGTCGCGCGCGCGTCGAGGTCGGCGTCGGCGCGTCGTCGCGGCGCGTCGCCGTCCCGTCGAGTCGATGTCTCATCGCATCGTCCTCACGCACCGCCGCCGCGTTGACGGAGAATCGCACGGAGGCGCGCGCCACCGGGCGAGCCGCGAACGCCTTGGTCGGGCGAGCGCGGAATTGAACCTAGAATTTTTGTCATTCCATACGCAGTCAGTCACCCATTCGTTTCGGTTCAAACCGCGAGATGCGTCGGATCTATCCGATGGATGGATGGATGGATGGATGTACGCGTGCGTGCACTCGTCGTCGACGACGCGCGCGAGACGACGCGATGGACGCGAATGTGTATTTCTTTTCACCGCGCGCGCGGCGATGGATGACGCGCGCGCGTCGCGCGTCCGCGGTCGACGCGCGCGAGGTTCGCTCGAGGTTCGCTCGCGCCGTGGATGCGCGCGCGGATAGACCCTCGAGCGATGGGCGCGCGGCGACGCGGAAGCGAGGCGTACCTTGGCGGACGCCTTGGCGGACATAGAGGTGGTGAAAATGGCAGACATGGCGGTCGTGCGGTGTGCGCGCGTTCGAGAGTGCGGGACGCGTACGCGGGCGAGGTTCGGTCGACCGACCCACGCGCGAGGGCATGGGCGGTCGTCGTGCCGACATGGACTCCAGGTGTCCGAAAAAAGAGGTTTTGCGTATTCAAGATGTTGGAAACAGGATGTAAGAATGGATTGTGAGGAACGTGATGTGCGGATGGGATTTTTGTGTTTGATCATGATTTTGCGTGTTTGTGTATGGTCTGTATGTCCGAGATGTACGTGTGGACGTACTCGCGTCGTCGCATCGCGACGCTTATCCGATCGCGCGCGGCGTCCGCGGCACAGTCGGCGCGTCGGCGCGCGTCGACGGCGGCGATGTCGACGTCGGCGGCGATGTGGACGTCGATGGCGATGTCGACGTCGATGCGGTCGCGGTCGGGGCGCGGGACGTCGTCGAGGGGGCGTTCGACGCGCGCGCGGGCGGCGGTGGAGGGACCCGAACGGCGGGGACGGCCGAGAAAGGAGGTGCACCGAGGCGACGCCGAGGGCGTGCGGAAACACCTCGCGGCGCTGTCGATCAAGTTTCCGGAGATGATGCGCGCGGAGGATGGATCCGAGGCGGTGGTGCCGCGCGCGGTGGAGGAGGAGGTGGAAGAGGAGGAGGCGGCGGAGGAGGCGGCGGAGGAGGCGAAGAGGGCGGCGACGCGCGCGGCGGCGCGCGTGTCGTTGGCCGCCTCGCGCGTGGGCACGCGAAGGAGCGTGGAATCGAGGAAAAAGATTGGGGCGGCGCAGCGCGAGCGGTGGAAGAACGCGAGGTTGGCGGCGGGTGCGTCGGCGACGACATCGTTTGGAGACGTCTCAGAAGCCGCGCCGCTCACGGCGCAACAGAGAAAGGACAAGGCAGCCAAGGAACGGACGGCGAAGTTGACGAAACTGATCGCGATGAAAAAGTCGACGTCTCGGGCAGAGAAGATCGCGTCGTCGAGCGTCAAGGTGAATCAGTTTTCGTACGAGCTCAGCGCGTACACAAGACTGCGCGAAGAGTTGGCGAGCTGGAGCGACGGCTTCGAGCAAGCCAAGGGGCGTCGACCAAACTTTAAGGATGTGCAAAAGACGCGCATTCCTTGGTTGATCGAATCTTTCAAAGAATACGTTCGATTACGGAACAAACTCATCTCCGAAACGCCGAAAATTCGAGGAGAAGTTGGCAAGTTGGCCAAGCAGACGCTTCCAACGCCAAGATCGTTACCGTTGGGAGAGTTGCGATTATCAATCGATGACGACAACGACGACGACGACGACGGCGACGATGAGAAGAAGGACGACAATTCCTTTTCGGTCTTCAACTTTACTCGGTGATCGAAGCGGTGTCCATGTTGTAGAAGTTTTAGCTTGTAAAAGTTGTGGGTTATGTGAAAGTATCAAATTCTAGTAAATACGTGGCATTAAAAGTATAACGTTGAATTGTTTCTTCTGCGCGTGAAAACATAACAAACATCTTACACGATGGGCTGCGCTTCGAGATCGAACAGGCTCGACCCGATGACGCTGCATCGTCGCATCTGTCCCGGCTCGATCGGCGGCAAGCCCTTTGTTTTATCCTCCGTGACGAATACGACTGGATCAATATCCGGAGCCTCGAGCGTCGTCCGCCCGATGAATGCCTGCATGTCCTCATCCCAATTATCTATTAACACATCCACGTCCGTACCGACGCGGCTCATCGCGAAATCTTCGCTGATCTCCTGTTGCTGCGACACAAGTTGATCTCGGCGAAGCGCTCGGATTTCCTCCGGCACTTGGTCGGGGTACTCCATGGCGGGAGTGCCGTCCTCTTCGCTGTACGCAAACGCGCCGAGACGCTCGAACTTAAAATCGCGGCAAAACTTCATGAGCTCCTCGTGTTCCTCCTCCGTCTCTCCCGGGAAACCACTGATAAAGGTGGTGCGGAGCGCTAAACCCGGAATTCTGTCGCGCAGCTTGTACAACAAATCCTCGGTGTGCTGACGAGGAGGTCTATTCATTCGCAAAAGCGAGAGGTTGGTGATGTGTTGAAGCGGAATATCAATGTATTTGCACACTTGCGGAATGTCTGCGATCGCCTGCACGAGCTCATCCGAAAAGTAGGATGGGTACGCGTACAAAATGCGCATCCACTCGATACCCTCAACCTCTGCGAGCGCATACAACAACTCCGCCAACCCGCGACCGTCGCTCGCTCGCATATCGATTCCCCACTGATTCGTATCCTCCGCGATCAAGTTGAGCTCGCGCACGCCCGAATCCGCCAACGCCTTGGCCTCGTCGATGATCGAGTCCCACGGCTTGGAGCGGAAACGCCCTCGGAAACTCGGAATTGCGCAAAAAGTACACTTGTGATCGCACCCCTCCGCCACGCGAAGGTACGCGTAGTGCTTGGGCGTGATTCTTAATCTCTTCACCTCCTCTCTGAACGGTGGACTCGCCCCTCCCACCTGCACTCGCGCCTGCTGCGGAATCAAGAGTCCCGGCTCCGCCTCCACCCCGAGCAACCCCCCCACCGTCTTGGGCAAGTTTCCGTAGTTTTCAAACCCCACGATCACGTCCGCCTCCGGCAACTCGTTCGCCAGATCGCTCGCATACCTCTGCGCCAGACATCCCGTGACGATGATCTTCTTGCTCCCGTCCTTGCTCAACTGCGACGCCTCCAAAATCGCCTCGACGCTCTCATTCTTCGCGTCCTCGACGAATCCGCACGAATTGATTATGATGGCGTCCGCCTCGTCGTGATCGTCCGTGATCTCGAATCCGTTCGTGTAGAGATCACCGAGCATCACCTCTCCGTCCACCGTGTTCTTCGGGCACCCGAGCGAGACCATGGACACCTTTTTCCGCGCGGCCGCTGCGGCGGACGCGTCGCCGGCGGCGCGGTCGGGCTCGGCGATGGATTTCGTCGACGCGCGACGCGCGCGGGCGTTCGAGCGTCGCGCGCGGGCGTTCGGACGTCGAACGGCATCGACAGCGATCGGTCTCGCGTGCGCGCGCGCCATGACGAGTGTCGAACGGGCGCGACGGCGAGAGAATGTCGACGGCGAAAAGCGCAGGGCTGCAACGTCGACGAACTCGCACGTCGCGGGGAGCGCTAACGGCGAGTCGTGACCCCTCACGCGAGGGACGGACTCTCGTGGACGGGCAGCCTGGACGGACGCGTCGAACGCGCGTCGAACGCGCGGTCGTGCTCGCGCCAAGCTCGCGTCCGCGCGCGCGCCTTATGCGACGCGCGCGTTGTACAGCGATCGACGCTAGTTGTGTGCGTGGCAAATCGAACGTGTGCATTAAAATGTGGAGGATATCGAAACGACTCACGCGCGGCGGTAGCGATAGACGCCCGACCACGAGTCGCCGTTTCGAAGCGCGATGTTCACCTCGCGGACGAGGACGCCGGCGTCGTCGACGCGAAAGGTCTCGGTTTGTGAGCCCGGGAGATCGTCGGACCACGAGATGACAAGTTGGACGACGTCTTCGTCGAGGGCGGTGACGACGCCGGTTTGGTCGCCCGCGCGAAGGTCTCGTCGCGGCGTAGCCGCGGGCGTGCCGTCGATGGGATACGTCTCCACGATTTGAATGATGCCGGCGGACGAGGCGACGCCCCAGGACGACGGCGTCGGACGCTCGATGCGAAGGTAATTCAATAGACCGGCGGCTTGACGGAAGACAATGTTCATGTCCATGATGTCCATGAGGGGCTCCTCGTTCGGGCACTCGGCGTCAATCTTACGCCAGTATCCCACGGTGGCGTCGAACGCCGCCGTGGACGTGATCGGTTTGGGCGCCTTTGGTTCACTTTCAACCGTCGGCGTCGTCTCGGGCGTCGTCTCCGGCGTCTCCGGCGTCGCCTTCGCGGCGTCGCCGTTTTTCGGCACGGGGGGCGCGCGCGCGCCGTACGGCGTCTCCGGCGTCGAATACGACGCGCTCATCGTGCTACTCGACATGATGGCGTTCGCCGCCATCTCCTCAACGGTGTCTTCAAAGCTAGAGTCCATCGTCGTCGACGAAGACGACGACGACGACGCGGAGGAGGAGGAGGACGCCGACGACGACCCTTCGCCGCCGACGTCCGCCCCAGCCATCGCCGCCGCCACCGCGTCTGCCGCCGCGTTCACCGCCGCGTCGTCGAACGCCTCATCGTGACGAACCGACGACCCACCCTCGCTTCCATCGACCCCGTTTTGTTCTTCATCTTCCGCGTACTCCACCGCCGGCATCAAATACTTTTCATACACCTCCTCGGGCACCGCGCCCCGCGCCGCGCGTCGCGCCTCCGCCGTCGCGCGCACCCCGATCGCCTCCAATCGATCAATCTCGCGCTCCGTTCGCCGCATCACGTCCCCGAAAACATCCGTCGACGTTCGCAACGATTCAGCGAATTCAAACACATCTTTAAACCCATCCGACGGTCCCCGGGACGCGCGCGCCGCCAAGTCGCCGACGACGCCGATCGCCACCCTGGGCGCGATGAACGCGGCGTGCGTCGCGTCTTCTCTCGCGCGCGTCGTCGCCGACGTCCCTCGACGCGCGCGCGTGGACGCGTTCGTGTTTTCACCGCCCGTCGTCGGCGCGAACGCGGTGTCGTACTCGAGCGGCGAGTCGTCGTCGTCGTCGTCGTCATCGTTTTTTTCGTCACCCGCCGCGCGTCGTCGCTCCGCGCTCGCGATCGGGACGATCTTCCGTCGCGGGCCGCGTCGAACGCCCGCACCGCGTCGAAGATCGTTCTGCGCGCGCGTCACGCACGCGCGACCGCGAATCGAGGCGAGGGTGACGCGCGACATGAGGGAGATGCGGCGCGATGTGCCGCGACGTCACTCGAGCGCGCATCGTCATCATGGCGACGCACACCGCGCGCGCGTCCGTGACGACGCCCGCGACGCGCGTGGGACGCGCGCGAACGTCGTCTCGACGACGGGTCGTCGCGCGCGCGAGCGATGAGGACGCGACGACGCGACGAAAGGCGCTCGCGCTCGCGGGAACTGGGCTCGCCGCGGTCGCGCTCGGAAACGCGTCGTCGTCTCCGGCGCGCGCGAGCGACGACGACGCGAGCAAGCAGTGCGCGACGAAGGACACCGCGCCGTTGTTGTGCGTGCTCGAGGTGACGGATAAGGTGTACATGGACGTGACGATCGGAGACGAACCCGCGGGACGCATCGTTCTCGGGTTGTTTGGCAAGGAGGCGCCGCGGACGACGGAAAATTTCAAGGCGCTGTGCACGGGAGAGAAGGGCTTCGGGTACAAGGACTCCATCTTCCATCGCGTGATTCCGAATTTCATGCTTCAGGGGGGTGATTTCCAGCGCGGGGACGGTCGCGGCGGGTATTCCATTTACGGCGGTAAATTCGCCGACGAAACCTTCGCCGTGCCCCACGTCGGTCCGGGCGTCTTATCCATGGCCAACGCCGGCCCGAACACGAACGGGTCACAGTTTTTCATCACCACCGCCGCCACGCCGTGGCTCAACGGTCGCCACGTGGCGTTCGGGAACGTCATCGAGGGCATGGACGTCGTCCGCGCCATCGAAGCCAATCCCACCGCGCGCGGCGATAAGCCGCTCAAGACGGTTCGCGTCGTCGATTCCGGCGTCTTACCGTGACGCGCTTCCACGCCTTCTATTTTTATTCATCTTTTGGCATCGACGCATCGACGTTTCCCCGCGCGCGCGCGTCCTGACTCGATCGATAAATCTCTCGCGCTCGTCCCTCGCGCGACGCGCGGCGCGAATCCAACCCACCGTCGTCGATCGACCCGTCTCGCCACACCGCGCCTCGCGGCACGCACCACCCCGCGCGCGCGGTCGACCACGGCGTCGGGAGACATGTCTATCGACCGCGGCTCGGCGGACGTCGCGCGCGCGTCGTCGCGCTCGACGACACGGCGTCGGCACCGTCATCGACGCGGCGGCGACCGAGACCGACGACCGACGAACGGCGCGACGACGACGACGATGCGCGAGACGGTGGACGCGGTGGACGCGGTGCGAAACGCCCGAGAGGCGAAACGTCTCGCGGAGGAGACGCGCGGGAGAGCGCCTCGGGAGACGACGCGCGAGAGAGGGGAGCGAGAGGACGGGGCGGGCGGCGGCGCGGCGGCGAACGCCGAGGCGAGGCGCAAGCGACGAAAGATCTTGGCGACGCTGGATGAGGGACGACGGGCTAACGAGCGTGGGAGCGCGAACGCGTTGGAGAACGCGAAACCGGTGCCTGGGGCGGGTGGTGCGGGAAGCGGGAGAGACGCGCGGGCGAGAGGGAGAGGGACGGAGGCGAGCGCGAGGGGCGGCGGCGGCGGCGGCGCGAGACGACGGACGAGCGCGGACGCGAGTGGACGCGGGAGGAAGGATGCGTCGACGCGAGATGGACGTGGAGGCGCGCGCGAGGGCGCGAGCAGGGAGGAGGCGAGAGAGGAACGGGAGGAGGGCGCGAGACGAGGGGAGGCGCCGGGGGGGTCGGGAGACGACGAGTCTTCGGACGACGATTCAGACGACGATGGATTCGATGAGGACGAGAGCGACGATGATTCGGACGACGACGAGAGCGATGAGGACGACGAGGAGGGCGAGAGCGAGAGCGAGAGCGAGTACGAGGATGAGTACGAGGACGAGGAGTTGGAAGGCGGGTCGGAGGACGAGTTGGATGAGTTGAGAGACGCAATGGACCGAGACGATCCCGAGGCTGGTTTGCGCGCGCTTTTGAGACGTTTGAGCAACGTCGCGGGCGGTGGCATGCAGGCGGGGTTCGTTCGACCGGGTGGATCGGCCAAGCTCAAGGAAATCTTGCAGGGGATGAAGCAGATGGACGATCCCTCGGCGCAGATGGCGGCGCTGAGCGAACTCAACGAGTTGCTCGTAATCTCGGGTGAGGAACTCATGATGAGCATCCCTCTCGACTCGTTCGTTCCGGTTCTGGTGGAGATGATGACCATGGAGTACATGCCGGACATCATGCTGCTCGCCGCGCGCGCCTTGACGACGATGGCGGACGTCATACCTCCGTCGAGAGGCGCCATCGTGCACCACGGCGCGTTACCGCTGTTTTGCTCGCGTCTGCTCACCATCGAGTACATAGATCTCGCCGAACAGTCGCTGCAAGCGTTGGAGAAATTAAGTCAAGATTACGGCGCGGAGTGCGCGCGTCAGGGCGCCCTGACGGCGTGTCTCTCGTACCTGGACTTTTTCTCTCTTGGCATGCAGCGCGTGAGCTTGCAAATCGCCGCCAACATTTGTCGACAGCTTCCGAGCTCCACTTTAGACGGCGCCATGGACGCCGTGCCCATCCTGACGAACCTCTTGGCCCACGAAGATCCGCGTCTCGTCGACTCTTCGTGCGCGTGCTTGACCAATCTGGCGACCAAGATGGCGAAGGACTCATCGGAGCGCGTCGTCGCGTTGTGCCAGAGCGGTCTCGTCGCCAAGGTGATGGATCTCATCTCCGCTTCATCGACTCGCACGGTGAGTCCGCTGACGCATCACGCGCTCATCAAGCTGTTGAACGTGTGCGCGAAGCACAATCCGGACGTGGCGCTCGAGCTTCTTCGCGGCAATTTGCCCGCAACCTTGTCCGTCGCCTTGTCTCGATGCAAGGTGCTCACCACCACGAGCGCCGGTCCTTCGTCGGCGTCGCCCGCGAGCAGCGGAGTCGCGTCTCCAATCATGACATCGGATCAGTTGTTGGAGGTCGCCACGCTCGCCGACACCCTGTTACCGGTAGTCAATTCCAAGTCGAGGTCGGCAAAGAAGGAACAGTCGCCGTGCTCGCAAAACGTACCAGTGTTAACCACACAAGAACCAGAGTTGTTGGTCAACTACGCGACGAATCTGATCAACGTTTTGATGCAAGCGGTCGACTCTAGCGTCCCGCAAAGCGTCAAGGTCAAGTGTCTGTCCGCACTCACAAAGTGGACGCAGCTTTCATCCGAACAATCATTCAAGACGATCGTCGAGACGACGACGCTCGCGGCGTTCTGCGCTACTCAGCTTTGTTCTCGAGAGGCGCGACAAATAGAAGGATGCTTGGATCTCGTGGAGTTTGGCATGGAAAAGAAGACGTTGGACATGGCGAGAATACTCCGAAAGGAGGGCGCAGTTCACGCGTTGAAGCGACTCTTTGAAGAGAACGAGCGATTAGCCAACACCATGGACGCCGCTGCGCCCGCCAAGTCGCCCGCCGGGGACAACACGAAGACTCCGGCCGGACTCGTACCGGCGCTTGGAGGTGGCTTGAGAGGCGTGGCCGCGCGTAATGCGGCGATGACGTCAGACGGTCCCGAGTACCGTGCCGCCTTGGCGCACGCGAGCAGAGTGTACAACAAGTATTTTTCAGCCTCCGAGCAATCTGAGGCGGAGAATCCTAGCGTAGAACGTTTGCGACGGGCGAGCTCTTCGCTTCGTATGACGGGTGATATCGCTTCGTTGACTGAATTTCTGGACTCTGTCTCCGGTGCGAGCACTTTCGAACTTCTCGAGAGCGACTCCGTCGGGGCGTTGAAGGAATACCTCGCGCCGAGAGACTGGAAAGATACGAAAATGCTCGTGGACAAGTACGCCGCATTCATCAAGGCCATCACTTGCGCCAAGGAACCCGCAGCGTTTGAAAATTTGATCAAACGTTTGTCCGATGCGTTGGCATCGTGCGAAGACTTGTCCATAGCCGTGACGAGTATTCAGCCGTCGTCGTCTCGACGCGGTCGAGACAACTCGGCCGACGACGCCAACTTAGTTGGTCTGGTTCGTCCTTTCAAGATTAGATTCAAACTCGCCGCCGATTCTACCGATGGTCTCAGCAATCACTCCAATAACGTCATGTTGGTGGAGCCGTTCGCGACGCTGAGCGCCATCGAGGATTTCTTGTATCCGCGAGTGCACAAGCCGGGAAGACGCCTGGAGGCGCCTCGCCGATCTTCTCGATTGTCTCCACCCGCCGACATGGAGCACGACGGCGACGAGGAAGATGACGATGAAGAAGGAGACGAAGACGAAATTATGAGCGACGACGAAGCGACGCTCGTCGGTGAGGATGCCGACGAGGATGGGGGACAATTGGATTTGACAAACGAAGACATTGAGCAAGACGATGACGAAGGTGACGTGGAAGGTGGCGCTCCGCTGCACCCACCGAACTCGTTTGCCGCTCGCGCCGCTGCAGGAGCGTCGACAAGACGTCTCACGTTTTCAGTCGATGGGACGATACTGAATCCTCAAACGACCGTGTTGCAAGTCGTCGCCTTCATCGCTCGACAAAGCGGTGTATCCATGACGGAGCTCAACTGGGAGAAAACGAACACCATCACGTATCAAAATGCAAAGGCGACGGACGTCGTTCCAGACACGCTCCAACTCGGTGGTGTCGTCGACGAGTCCAAGGAGGAGCTATCAAAGGTGAACGAAGCCGTTGCCGAGCTTGGTAACAGTGAGATGCGGGCGACGCTCGGTTCTTTCGTGCCGGCTCTCTGTGGTAGTGTGACGAAAGCTCTTGCGCATGAAGAAGCTTCGGACCAGTTGAATGATCTACTCGTCGTTTTGACCGTGTTACACGAACTCAGCGTCTCATCAGCTCGTATTTTGAGCAAAACCGAGGACGCCGGCTCGGCGGTCCGCAGAGTTTCCTTGCCGAAGGAGTCATTCATTCACGGCAAGCTCACGGGTAAGCTCACGCGTCAATTACAAGACACCGTGACTCTTTGCAGCTCGTCGACCCCAGCTTGGTGCACTTCTTTGACTCGCGCATGCCCGTGGTTGTTTCCGTTTGAGAGTCGTTACAAGCTCTTCAAATGCGTTGCCTTCTCGCTCTCTCGAACTCTGCATCATCTTCACGGCGCTGGAAGTGAGAGTGGTGCGCTCACTACCGATGGGGGACGTGAAATCAGAGTTGGACGTCTTCAACGTCTGAAAGTGAGAGTGAACCGCGAGCACATCTTTGCGAGCGCGAAGAAGGTGTTCAACCTTCCCAACGTGACAAAGATGGTCCTCGAGGTTGAGTTCTTCGAAGAGGTTGGCACCGGCACTGGTCCGACGCTCGAATTTTTCTTCTTACTCTCCAAGCAATTCAGACGACGCAAGCAACACATGTGGTTAGATACCGGCGTGGCGAGCCAAGACGACCTCGTCGTCGCTCCGCACGGGTTGTTCCCGGCGCCCATCACGCCTCCTCGAATGAACGGAAAGACGCACGCCTCACGTCTGAAGAGCTTCAATCTCTTGGGTAAAGTCATCGGTAAGACGTTACAGGATGGTCGCATGTTGGATTTACCGCTCGCTCCGGCGTTTTACCGAATGCTTCTCGGACAATCACTTGGACTTCACGATATTCACGGACTCGATCCGGCGCTCGGGAACACGCTTCGTCGACTCGATGCTGCTGCGAACGAGATCGAGAAAATGAAACGCGAAGGCGCTTCAGAGAGTGAGTGGAGCCAGATCACGATCGACGGTGCCAAGGTTGAAGACTTGTGCCTCACTTTCGTCATTCCGGGCGTAGACTCGATGGAACTCATCAAGGGCGGATCCGACGTCGCCGTCACGGCGGTGAATCTGAGAGAATACGTCGACGCAGTCATCGATGCGTGCGTCGGATCTGGTGTCGCTACGTATTTCGAATCGGTTAGAGCGGGTTTGGAAGAAGTTTTCCCTCTCGCTAGACTGAAAATGTTCAGCGAGAGCGAACTCGACGCCGTCATCTGTGGCGAGGGGGAACGGTGGACGCCTGAGATGCTCGCGGAGTGCATCACGTTTGACCACGGCTACAACGCGCAGTCTCCGCCCGTCAAGAACTTTTGTGAAATTCTCAGTGGCTTCAACAGCGATCAACAGCGCGCATTCATGCGCTTCGTCACCGGAGCTCCCAGGCTTCCTCCGGGTGGCTTGGCCGCCCTCCAACCTCGACTCACGGTGGTGTGCAAACAACCGTCATCGGCGGTTGGATTGGCTGCAGATTCTCCTCCCGTAGCGGTTGGAACGCCGCTCGCGGACGGAGACTTACCTTCGGCCATGACTTGCGCGAGCTACTTGAAATTACCGCCCTATTCGTGCAAAGAAATCATGTCAGAGCGATTAATATACGCCATGACTGAGGGTCAAGGAAGCTTTGACCTCTCTTAAAACTTACTTGAATTGAACTTCACGATCACAAATGCTAGATTTCTAGTGTAGATACCTCATAGCGGGTAGATGTAAATTGTACAGCAATTTTCGCATTTCACGATTGAAAGTACCCAGAGTGTCCCGGATACTGATGCGGCGGCATCGGCGGCGCTTGCGAGCCGTACTGCGGCGAAGGATACGCTTGCGGCGGATGTTGTTGGTAGTACCCCTGCGGTGGTGGCGGAGGAGGATGAAAATGCATTTGACTCATTTGATTCGCCATGTGTGCGGCGCGTTCTTCGGCTCGAGCTTTTTCGTTGCGAAGCTCTTCGGCGAACGCTTCCTTCTCCAACTTGCGAGTGCTCGCATACTCCTGCGCGTCGATGAGTGTGCGACGAGCGGCATCGAGAAATCCCGTGTAAAAGCGCACGCCTTGTTCCATGCCATTGCGCAAATCGTCCACGACGGACAACGCGTGACGGATGCTGTGCTCGTGCGACTGAACGTCTCGTCTCAACGTCTCCACGTCGTAGATTTCTACAAACTTTTCATGCAGCGAGCGCAGACGCGAGAGAGCATCCGATTGTTTCGAGATGTTCACCATGACATCGACTTTGGCTTGTTCATACTTTTTCATCTCCGCGTCGAAGAAGGCGTCCAGACTCTCACCCGACTGCGCCATGAGCTTGGGAAGAATGTTGTCCTCAGCCTTGGTCTTTCGCATCGATTCCTCGATTCCGGCTCGTTCGTTACCGATACTCTCCAGAATTTCGAGCGTTTCTTGAATGTCAGTCGCCACGGAGGCGTCTTTCTCGACCAAGGCGAGAGGTTGCTTGAGAGTCGGCGCGTTGTGCTTCATGTTTTCTTCGTCCAGTAACTCGAGCACGCCATCGGCGCCCTCCACCCGACCCTTCAACTGCACGTCGCTCTTCGTCGCCACCTCTAAATCAACCTCGAAACGTTTCAAGTGACGCATCAGCTCGGCATTTTGTGACGCCGACGGCGGACGTCGCCAGGCGGCCTCTCCAAACGTGATGCGAGACGCGGCGTCCTCCGCAGCTTCCGTCTCCAAGGTTTCTCTAATCGTCGTCACGACGCCGGAGCACTGACGATTGAGCTCGTCGACGCGCTCGAGACTCTTCGTTAGCGTGTTTCCACCTCCAGACGATCGGAAAGCCGTCACGCGCTCTTGTAAATCGCTTCTCAGCGGCAACGCCGTCGAGAGAGCGATGAGCGTCTCGGGAAGCTCCATCTCTCGCAATGCGAGGCGCGCCTCGTCGCTCGCAAGCGCGAGTGTCTCCGTTTCGTTTCGAATCAAATCATCCACCATTTCTGTGTATCGACTGAGCGCCTTGGTACCACTATCGGGAACGATGTTTTGGAAGAGCGTCACGCCGACGGGTGAAAATTGTTCCGCCGGCGGTTCGATCGCCTTGACCAAGTTTGCCGCCGCAAGTGGGGGCAAGTCCTCGACTCTCGGCACGCGCTCCATGTACACGCAATCGTTATCCCGCTCTAAACTTTTCAACTCTGGCAACAGCTCATCGTTGAGGAGCGCTTTCGCTCGCTCGAGGCCAGCGTCACTCGCGACGACGCGCGCCTCTTGAATCGCCGCGGTGAGCAGACTCGTCGCCTGCCGCGCTCGAGCAATCGCCGGTCCCACATTGGTCTCGTCGGCGTCAAGCACCATCTTACCCGCGAGTCGCAAAGCCGTGGCACCCAATTGCGCGCTCTTCAGCTTGACGTGCGTCAACATGCCGTCGTCCAAGTACCCCGCGAGTCTCGACATGGCCGTCGCGCTCTCGTCGTAATACAATCGCGCCTGCTGCGCCAACTTGGACATCGTCGCCGCGCTCGTCTTTGCGTTTTGTCTCGCCTTTTCATAAAAGCACTCCTGCGCCTGCGCCAACTGAAGCTTCGACATGGCGTCGCAATACTCTCGACTGACGTCAATCGTGACGCTTCCCTCGAAGAGTTTTCTCTCGCTCAAATCGCCCACCATTCCAAACGCCCCCGCCGACGCCTGAAACGCCGCGCACGCGCGCTTGATCCCGTCCTCGCTCCCGGAACCAAACTCTTGCGCCCCGATCCTCGACAACAGCGCCGCGTAATTATACAACACGGCACACTTTTCGTACTGCACGTCCCTGACGGAGACGGCCGCCGGCGACGCTCTCGGTCCGCGTCCCGCCTCGAACCACGCGAAATCCACCTCGGCGTGTCCCTCGCACCTCGAGATCGGTATCCTCGACTCGATCGCACACAGCGCTCGATAATACGACGTCAACGCCTCCTTCGCGCGCGTCGCCTCCACCGCCACCGCCGTCCCTCCGATGCCCCCATCCACGCCGCCGCCGCCGCCGCTCGTCGTCGCCGAAATCGCCCCGTCTCTCAACCGCTGCGCCTCGCCGAAATCCTCCCCGCACGCGTCCGCGTCCGACGCAGAAAACGTCTCCTCCACGTACGCGCGCAACGGCGTCGCCACGTCCGTCGGCGCTCCCTACACCGCGCGAATCGTTCGTTCACGAGTCAGTCCGTCCGTCGTCCGTCGTCGTCGTCCCACGACGTGGAAATCAAAACGCAAACGCAATCGCAATCCCATTCGCGATCCTCCCGTCCCGTCACGCACGACGTCGCGTCGCGTCGACTCGAATCGACGCGCACCCGCTTGGCGCGAACGCCGTACAACATCACCACCCCGCCGTCGCCGGTCGCCGTCCCGTCCGTCGTCCTCCGTCGTCCGCGCGAGGCGCCGCGTCCCGTGACGACGACCGACGACCGACGACCGACGGGACGGGACGGGACTCCTCGACCGTTCAGGACTCACCAAAGGCACGCGTGTACGTGACACATACATACATAATATGGACACGTGGCCGCGCGCGAGGGTGGCCAACGGCACTACAGATAGTACTAAAAGGAGTACTATACGACGTACGTACTCCATACTGGCACCGATTGCGTACTATATACTCCACACTCCGCCGGACCTTGGGTGGATGCTTTTCCAATTCAGCGAATGATGAGCGTTTTCGCGTTACACTATTGAAATTGTCATTCTAAAACGTGTATATGTGCAAACAGTATGAAGTCCTCGGGCCACCCCCGTCTCACCGTTCGCGCGCGCGACGCGTGCGGTGGCGCGTCGTCGCGCGTCACATCGTCGACGGTCGGCGCGGCGCGACGTGGGACGCGAGCGATGGCCGGGACGCGCGACGCGTACGCGGTGCTCGCGCTCGCCGCCTTCGTCGGGAACGCGGGGGTGTCGGTGACGGGATTCGGCATGGCGATCGTCTACCTGCTCGTCGTGCAGCTCGCGGATGCGTGCGGGTACGAGGTGGGCGCGCGGTACGCCGTCTTCATCCAGTCGTTGTCGCTGTTGGCGGCGCAGCCGATGTTGTTGAAGAACGCAAAGCCGAGGAGGTACGCGACGCCGTCGCTGATGCGGCTGTTCGTGCCGGTGACGGTGGCGTCGACGCCGTTGGGACAGTTGGCGAGCGACTACGTGAACGCGAAGTGGTTGCAGTTGATCTCGGGCGCGCTCGTGTTGGGCGTGGGGACGTTTGAGATGTACAGGAATCGAGCGTTGATCGCGGCGGTGGTGCGGTCGGTGACGCCGCGCGGCGAGGCGGCCGAGGAGGAGGCGACGTCGATTGGGGATTATCGCGTGCTCGAGGAGCTCGGGAGCGGGACGCAGGCGGTGGTGAAACTCGCCGAGCACAAGCAGTCGAATAAGCGGTACGCGATGAAGATTATTAAGAAGACGAAGGGTACGCAGAAGAAGGACTCGATGACGATGACGGTGGACGACATGGCGAGAAAGGAGGCGGAGTTTCTCAAGCACCTGAACCATCCAAACATCATTCGGTTGGTGGAGGTAATAGAAACGGACGATCGTTGGTATTTCGTGATGGAACTCGTTCGCGGTGGTGAGCTCTTCGATTATCTCGCGGATAACGGCGCGTTCGACGAAGCGACGGCGCGTAAACTCATGAGACAGCTTCTCGAGGCGACGCAGCACATGAATACGCAAGGCATCATGCACCGCGATTTGAAACCGGAGAACGTGATGCTCGCTGAAGCGATCACGAACGACGGCGCTCCGCCCGTGGTTAAAATCGCTGACTACGGTCTCGCCGAGTTTATCGAGAATTCGGGTAAAGATTCGACGTTTTTCGGGACACCTAACTACAGTTCTCCAGAGATGTTGGATCCCGAGACGGAGTATAAGGTTGAATACGGTAATGCATGCGACATGTGGAGTCTTGGTGTCATCTGTTTCAACTTGCTCGCCGGATTTCACCCGTTCGACGATGAGTGCGCCGATCCACCGCTCCTCGAGCAGATGCGAAGCGGTCTCTTCAACTTTGACCATCCCGTGTGGGAGAACATTTCGGACGCTGCGAAGAAGTTCATCCGTGAATTGCTCGAAGTCGACCCCATGAAACGTCTCGATCCGTCCGGTGCCCTCAACCACAAGTGGATGACAACGTCGTCTTCAACACCAGTCACCGGCGCGGTTCGCACCGGGCAGTATAAAAAGAGATCCGTCGATCCGAACGCTCCGGTTTTTTTCATGATTGGTTCTCAGCGCTCTGGTTCCAACTGGCTTCGCACGATGCTCGACGAACGCGAGGATCTCGCCTCGCCGCATCCGCCGCACATCATGCGCGACTTTATGCCCATCCTGGACAAGTTTGGTAATCTCGACGATCCCGAACGCTTGCGCGTGTTGATCGATCACGTCTGCACATTCGTGGAGCGAAATCAAGTCCCTTGGTTGACCATTCATAACCGAAATATCAGCTTTAATCGCGTGGAAGCGGAGCGATTCGTCACCGAACAGCTCTCTTCGCTCCGCGAAAAGGCTAACGGCGCCAAACTTCCTAAGGGCATGCCCCTTCTCGCCATCTTTGACTTTGTTTACAACGAGTTTACCATCGCGAGCGACAAGCGGATTTGGATTTGCAAGTCCATGGGTATGTCCAAGTTCCACGACATGCTCCTGCAGTATTACGGTGAACATCGGCTGCGCTATGTATACCTCGTCCGCGATCCGCGCGACGTCGCCATGTCCTTCATGAAGACGCCCGTCGGCGACTGCCATTACTTCCCCATCATCACCAAGTGGTGCGGACTTCAAGATGCCGTGTTACCCATCATGGAAACGCACTCGCACTTGTTGTTGAAGGTGCACTACGAAGAGCTCCTCTCCGATAAAGAGAACACCATCAAGAAGATTTACGACTTCATCGGCAAGCGTCGATTCGGAATGGGCCAACGCCGAGGAAGCGTGTTGGGTTTGGAGGACGTCAGTACTCTCATCGGGAACGCGAAACACGGTAGACAAGCAGCGGCGGCGGCGCATCTGTCGTACCAGTTTCAAAATCTCGTGCGAGGTCCGTCCTTTGCCGCGAAACAACACGCAAAATGGCTCAACGGATCCGAGCCCCTCTCGAATGAAGATCTCATGCTCATCGAATCCGTCGCGCACAATCACATGAAGCGCCTCTCGTACGAGCCACACCTCGTGCCTCACAAGAGACAGCCGCTCGTGTTCACGGAGGAGCAAAAGGCTGAGTTCGCTCGCCTCAATAAACTCGCCATTGAGAACATGATGACGACGCTCGAGGTGGAGAATCCTGGCGACGCCCAGCGACGAAAGCACCAAGCGGAGGTGCTCTCCATGCCGGCGGAGATGATATCAGCCAAAGAAGACGACTCGTGCGTCGAGATCGGCGACGATTCGGACGCGTCGCAGTATCCTCGAGATTGGCCCAAGAACGCGGAGCTTTACGGATACCTCACGCAGGAGGAAGTGGCGGCGGGATTGACGGCGCGAGAGCACAAAACCTCGTGCGGCGACCGCACCACCATCCGCTGGGCGGCGTTATCCCAAAAGGGATACTACCCGACCGATTTCAAGAGGCTCAAGAAGAATCAAGACTCTTTCGATCTTCAAGCCAACGTCGCAGGACGCGAGGGTAAGCACTGGGCGGCCGTCTTCGACGGTCACGGAACCACCGGCGACGCGTGTTCAAACTTTGCCAAGCTTGGCATCTTCAAGGAGTTTGAGTCCGCCATGCGTCGCGGCGACGTCGCCTCCTCGGCGCTCCGCGAGGCCCACGAGGTCGTCAATCAAGCCCTTCACGACGACGACACCATCGACGACGAAAAGTCCGGCACGACGTCCGTGTGCGTGTACTTGGAAGACGCCTCCCTGTGCATCGCCAACGTCGGCGACTCGGTGTGCATGCTCGGCAAACTCACCTCCAAAGACTCGACCGCGCGAACGCTCGAGGCGCACGTGCTGATGAAGGAACACACGCTCACGGACGACGACGAACGCGCGCGCATCGAGCGCTCGGGCGGTCGCGTGATGAAGGAATCAGACATCGACCGCGCGGCGGCGCTATCCAAAACGTCGGCGATGCGCAGCTTTAAAAAGAGCACCTCGCGAAAAGAGGTGGACGAAGGCGAGCAGCTTCGCGTGTACGCCGCCTCGGGCAAGAATCCAGGAACAGCGTTTTCGCGATCGATCGGTGATTCCATGGCGGAATCCTTGGGCGTCATCGCCGAGCCGGACATTGAGCGATACGCGCTCCGACCCGAGGATCGCGTCGTCGTCTTGTGTAGCGACGGCATCACGGATTTTATCCCTCCCGACGAGGTCATGCGAGTGTGTGCGCTGTACGAGACTCCCGCCGAGGCGTGTCGCGCGCTCGTGGGAGAGGCGTACAAGCGTTGGATCGCGAGTGAGGATCGCACGGACGACATTACCGTCATCATTGGTTTCCGAACCGACGACCGCGATCGCCGCGTCGGCGTCCCGCTCGCCGAGACGCAAACCATGGAAGAACTCACCCCTCGAGGCAAAGCGTGGACCCTCCTCATGGGCTTCTTGAGCGGATTTCTCGGTGGTCTCTGCGGCATTCGCGGGCCTCCCATCATCCTCTACTTTCTCCACGCCCCGATAAAGATGAACAAGGCGGTGCAAAAGGCGAACGGCGCCGTCATCACCGCCGCCAACGTCTTGACTCGCGTCGTCGTGTACGCCATCAAATCCGCCGCCGGCGGCCACCACAGTCAATTCACCAACGACGACATACCTCTGTACATCATCGTGCTCATCGCCAGCGTCGGCGGCGTCGCCATCGGGCAGGACATCTACCAATCCATGCGAGACAGTCAAGCCGTCGTCAAGACGATTTTGTGCTTCTTGCTCCTCTTGTGCGGCGTCTCTCTTATCATCGCCGGGGCGTGAGCGCGGCGTCGTCCTCACGTGTACGTATCGTATGTTGTTGTTATTTACCGGTAGTTGTTATTTAGAGTTAAGGTAGCGAGCGAGCGAGCGAGTGGTACATGCGTTTCGCGCGCCGACGCGTCTCGTCTCCCGCGTCGACGCTGGCGGGCGCGCGCGCGCGCGACATGGTCTAATCGAACACTCGACACTCATCCGCCGAGGGATCCGCGTCGCACAGCGCGTCCATGGGATCGCGCGTCGTTTTACCATCGTTCGCTTTCGCGGCAGCCTCCCGCGCGGCTTCTTCGCGCGCCGCAGCCTCGAAGATGGCGCGCGCCCCGGGGACATCGGACTCGATGGCTTTCCAGTCGTCATCGGATCGGGCGTCGCGCATTCTGTTCTTTTGGTAGCCGCTGAGGGTGTCCCACGAGGCGGCGCGCGCTACGAGGCATCGCGGGCGGGCGATCACGCGCGGACGCGGGGCGACGACGCGCGGTCGAGCGAGGGACGCGGTGAACATGACGCGTCGAGGTGTGAGGGCATCTGTTACAACGGCGAGCCTCACGCGTCGTCGTCGTCGTCGCGTCTGCCGACGAGATCGACGCCGGTCCAGCGATTCGATATCGGTACGTCGAGCGCGCTGAACACGGTCTCGGCCCAACCCTCCATACCGGGGTTTTCCGGGTAGAAGACGTCCGGGAGCTCGCACGCGGCGCACGCCTCGGCGGAGGTTTCGCCGATGCACACGTAGGCGGGTTGGAGCGCGTCTTCGTTTTGGACGAGGTGGTCGTAGAGCGCGTCGCCGCAGAGTTCGACCCAGGCGCGGACGGCGGATGGACTGCCAAAGGTGACGACGTCGGCGGCGACGGCGCGCGCGATGTCGGCGGGGTTGAGACTGGAGACGCGCTCCGTCGAGTAGGTGTTCAGTCGCACCACCGTCGCCCCGCGCGCCTCTAAACCATCCTCCAGCGTCGACGCCGCCTTCTTACTCGCCGGGTATAAAATCAGTGATCCCTGTTCGCACGGTAATTCTCTCGCCATCGTCGCCGCCGTCGCTTTCGATGGTACAAACTGTTTCTCGAGCGCGAAGGCGTCCGGCGCGCCCGCCGCCAACGCGCGTCCCGTCGCCGCGCCCACCACCGCCACTCGCACCCCTTTCGGCCTGCCCGCCGCCTCATACCCTTGTAGAAACACCTTGGCCGCCTCGGGACTCGTCACGCACACCCAATCCCATCGCTCTTTCGTCAACACGTCCGGCAACGCGTCGGCGTCGTCTCCCGGCACCGCCTCCACCAGTGGGAGCTCTAAACACCGCACCCCTCGCGCCTTGAGCGCGTTCATGAGCGCCCCGTTCTTCCCAGCCTCGCGCGTGCACACGACGGTTTTCGATGCGTACGACGACGTCTCGGCGGCGCTCGCGCGCGGAGCGACGCGCGCTCGACTCGGGACGCCCGCGGGCCCGGGAAGACGACGCGTCGAGGATGCGCTCGCGCGGGCGACGCCGCGCGCGAGGGCGACGCGAGGGGACGCTCGAGCGGTGGTAGACATGGCCGTGTGCGTCGCGCGCTCGTCTCCGGTGGGGGACGGGCGCGTCGGCGTGTACGGAGGGGACGAGCACGCGGGGGCTGAGCCGCGGGACGGCGGCGACGAGGCGAACAAAGACTACTATGTACAACAAATCTAAGGGCTAACGGTCGACGATGAGGAGGAGGTGTCGATGAATCGCGACACCGAATGCGAGCGCTCGGGAGTCAACGTCGACGCTTGGACGGCGTCTCGGAGATGAATGCGCTGGCCGACTTGTACAGTCGACCGCACTTTAACAACTCGCCGGCGATGTTCAGGCTCTCTATGAACCCGTCGACGTCGGCGATGCCGAGGTTGAGATCCTCGGCGAGGGCGTGGAGATCGCCGACGCTGAAGTAGGCGGAGTCGTTGGAGGCGGTGCGAGCGTTGATGGCGTCGATGAAGAGTTTTGTCTTGCTGCGTTTGGTGGATTTACCGCCGGCGCGGTTGAATCGCAATCGGCCGTGTTGATCGCTCAGCGCGTCGACGAGGGAGGTTTTGATCACCTCAACGGCGTCTTTGGCGTCGTTTGCGGTGACTTCGGTCCGGAGCTCGAGACGCGCGCGAGCCTCGGCGAGACGGACGAGCGACTCGAGTTGTCGTGCTGTCACCGGCGTTCCATCCGCGGGCGCTCGAGAGCGAAGCTCCAGGTAGAACGTTTGCAATATCTCAGCCGCCTCGCCCGTGAGCCTCGGATGACAGTACGCATGCGCGTAGGAGATGTAGTTGCGCATGACGTTGTGCGAGAGGAGTTCCATCGAGTCGTCCACAACGCGCAGACGAGCCCGAAGCGGTACATACGGCTCTTCGTCGTCGTTCAAATCTTGCGTCAAAGCGCGAGTCGTCGCGTCCTCGAGCGCTTGTCCGTCGGCATCGATCTCGTTGTAATACGCGTGCAAGTTTTGTCTCGCTTGCGCTCGACGAGCTTGATTGTGTCGACCACTGTGTTGCGCGATAACGTGTTCGCTCAGGTGCTCGTCGAGAATTTCATCCACCGTGTCCAACAAAATGAATATCAAATCAAAGCGGCTCAGCAAGGGTGCGGACATTTTCAAGTTTTCGTTGACAGTTTTGCCGCGGTTGTAATGCCCTTGGACCGGATTAGCGGCGGCGATGATGGATGTTCTCGCCGGAAGCGTGGCGTTGAGACCGGCTTTGCACACCGATACGCTCTGCTGTTCCATGGCTTCGAGCAAAGCCTGGTGCTCGTTCGGCATTTTGTCGAACTCATCCACGCAGCACACGCCTCGATCAGCGAGTACGACGGCTCCGGCCTCGAACGTCTGCGCTCCCGTGCCTGGATCTCTGACCACGGCGGCGGTGAGACCGGCGGCTGAGACTGTTCGACCGCACACGTAAATCGACCGAGGGGCGAGATTCGAGACAGCTTTGAGCATTTGGCTCTTTCCTAGACCCGGATCACCGACGATGAGACAATGCAGAGACCCGCGCGTGGGAACTTTGCCACAGCCCGCGATGGATTTTCGCACGCCGCCGAAGAGGCAGAGTAAGAGACCAAGCTTGACGACGTCGTGTCCGAAAATTTGTGGGCACAGTGAGTGCACGAGCGTCCGCACGATGTCCGCACCGCTCTGTTGACTAAACTTTGCGATGAATTCTAAATCTTTCGCGGAGAGCGTCGGCGCCTGCGTGGACTCGACGTCGTCGTCGGGGTTCGTCTTGGTCTGCTTATCGCTCACAGTGAACCTCTTCTTCCCGAGTTTTGAGACATCCTCTTCCCCGCCTTGGGGCGTCAAAGGCGCGTTCACCGTGTCCCCGGCGTTTTCTTCTTCTCCCTCGCCGTCATCGCTCGCCTTCTCTCCCTTACCCGCCGCCACCGTACACGACCAAGCGTTCAAGTACAGTTCGCTGAGGGCTTGATTTCTATTCCGAGCCAACGCGCCGCCGCCGCCGCCGGCCTCCACGACGTCGCTCTCGACCATTCCTAGCATCGTGACCACATCTCCGGTTTTACACGAGTCCGTCAGCGCCCCGCGGAGTTCGCAATCCATGAAACGAGGCACGCGACCCTCCTCGCTCAACACGCCATCGTCTGCGATTTCCTGAATGCGCACTCTCTGCGAATCCACGCACTCAACGTTGCTCAACTCGTGCACGAACTTCTTCCCTCGACACCTGTCCGTGGGACACGACATCGGTGGTCGATACTTTCCATCCTTAAACGTGCACCTCGACCTTTCCTGACACGTCTGACACACGAACACCATGTGCGTCACTGCCGGTTTGATGGGCGCCGCTCGGGTCACCGTCCCTCTCAGACTCACCACTCGTCCCACCACGTTGCTTCGCATCGCCGCGAACCGCACTCTACTCTCCTCGTAATTCACCAATTTCACGCACGTCGTCATCGCCGTCACGACCCGCATATCACCCACCGGAATCCCGTGCGTGTCTTGCAGACGCGCACGTCCCGCGTCGTCACCCAAAATCGCCTCGTGCGCCGCGCATCGGAGACACGCGATGCACTCCGCCGGGGCACACGTCAATGCCGCGTGTAAATCCGTCCCATCTCCAACCTTGGCGCGTAATTTCTCGTAATCTATCGTCACCGCGATCGTGTTCTCGTCAAACAGTTCCACCTGTCGCGCGCGTCGAAAAATTTAAATCAAATCAGTCATCCACTCATCGCGCGCCCACCCCCTCTCCCGCGTCGCGCGTCCGCGTCTCGACCGCGCGTACCTCTCGAACGAACGCTCGCCCCTCGCTCGACGCGAAAAACGTCGCGAGCGCGCGCGAGAGCTCGGCGCGACGATCGTTTTCTTCGTACGACACGTCGGGAAAATATGCGCGCCACGATTTCGGGCACCGACGTCTCGCCAACGCGACGTCGTCTCGATCGACGACGCGCTGACGCTGACCGGTGTCGGCGGGCATGACGCGCGACCGCGCGACGACGCGCGCGTCGACGTGTGCGCCCGCGACGTCGCCGACGAGGCGCGACGTTGAGACAATTTATGCGTGACGCGAGACCGTCGAAAAAGTGAAATAAAACCCGTACTTTGCTTTACAAACACGAAAGAAAACCACCGGCTTCTTTGTCTATGCTATGTTGAAACTCGCACACAACTATCCACCGCCAAGTTTACGCCACGTTTTGCATCTCGTTATCGGCGCCGCCCTTGGAGCCGCTCTTGCGAGCCAAGAGCGCCTTGCGGTCCTTGTCCATGTGAAGCTTGGTGATGAGCACCTTGGACGGGTCGATGCCGACGTTGATGGTCGCGCCTGCGAGGTGGAGCGAACGAGGGTCGGTCAGTCTCGCGATTCTTTCGAGCGTCGCGAAACGACATCGACGACACGACCCCATCGGTCGGTCGGTCGGTCGGTCGCGCGTTTCTATTCGTCATTCTCACCCCTTTCCGCGTCGTCGATATTCCTCCCGTCTCGCCGCATCCCTCCGAACGCCCGCTTCCCGCGTCGCGCGCCCTCGACGGCTTCCCCAACCCTCTAGGGCTTTCATCACCCATCGCGAAGATCCACCCCACCTCCGTCTCGATCGCATCGCGCACGTACCGTTGACCTTATCGCGAGTGATGTTGGTGATGTGAATCACCCACTTCTTACGGTACACCTGGCACACCTTCCCCTCGCGGTTCTTGAACTTCCCGCGCGTCACGCGCACTTCGTCGTTCACGCGAATCGGAACCGCGTTCGCGCCGTACTCCGCCTTGAGTTCGCTCGCGAGCGGCGCGGACATGAGCTTCCGGCGCTCGCTCGACGGCGCGGAGAAGTGCGCCTTGCGCGTTTTACGGCGGGACGAGGTGACCGAGGACGAGTACTTCATCGCGCGCGTCGTCAAGAGGCGGTCGTCGATCGCGGTCGCAGGGCTTTCCTCGGTCGACGCGCCCGCGGGCGTTTGCGTCTCGAGTGCCATCCAGGTGTCCGAGAGTGCGCACTTTGCGTATTTTGTGTGTATGGAAGACCATTCACGTGATTTTTATTTTTTTGAGGGTGGGTTGTTTGAAGGGTCCTGAATCCTCACGAGTCCCTCCTGTGTCGTCGTCGGGGCGGTCGAATCGCGTCCGCCCGGTCGTTAGGCGGGAGACGACGGGCGGCGACGACGACGACGGAAGACGGGAGACGACGACGACGCGCGCGATGACGACGACGCGCGCGAGCGGGGCGGAGACCGCGGTTCGAAGGTGCGCGACGACGACGACGACGACGACGACGGGGAGGCGTCGGGGATGATGAATGAATCGGCGGATGACCGCGCGTTCGCGAGGATCGAAATCGTCGCCGCTCGACGCGACGCGGAACGACTGACGGACGATGACCGACGCAGGAACGCGTCATATCCCGACGCGCTCGTCGTCGGGTTTCCGCCCCCGTTCGAGAACGTTCGAACGCTTCACGACGCGTGGGAATCCATGACGCGGAGGTTCGCGGCGGCGCCGTGTCTGGGCACGCGACGATACGACGCGAAAACGAAGACGTACGGTGCGTACGAATTCGCGACGTTCGAGGACGTGGGACGCGAGCGGGTGCGTCTGTGTGGGGCGTTGGCGACGCTCGGGATCGAGCGAGGGGCGTGCGTGGGATTGTATTCGATTAACACGCCGGAGTGGGTGGCGCTCGAGGCGGCGGCGACGCGACGGGGGGCGATCTCAGTGCCGCTGTACGACACGCTGGGGCCGGACGCGGTGGTGTACATCGCGAATCACGCGGCGTTGACGTGCGTGGCGTGTTCTGAGGCGGTGTTGGGGACGATGGTGGGTTGTCTGAGGGAGACGCCGACGGTTAAACTGATCATTTCGTACGGAGGACGAGGCGCGGGGAGCTCGAACGAGAGTGCGGTGCGCGAAGCGAGGGAGCGACTACCTCCGGGCGTGCGGTTGGTGACGTACGAGGAGTGTTTGGAGATCGGTGCGAAGAATCAGGTGCCGGCGACGCCGGCTGGACCGGATGATTTAGCGACGATTTGTTACACGTCGGGGACGACGGGCGCGCCAAAGGGCGTGATGTTGACGCACAAAAATTTGATCTCTAACGCCGCCGGGTACGCGTACGACCTGCAACTCTCGCCGTCAGATTGTCACATTTCGTATCTTCCTTTGGCGCACATTTACGAGCGCGTGACGATGCTCGTGTGTTTATTCAACGGCGCCCACGTTGGGTTTTATCGCGGCGACGTCTTGATGTTGTTGGACGACATCGCCGAGTTGAAACCGACCGTCTTTTGTTCCGTGCCGAGACTCTGGAATCGGATTTACGATAAAGTCAATGCGGGCGTTCGCGAGGGAAGCGTGGTGGCGCGAAAATTATTTCACTGGGCGTACGAGTCGAAGAAGCGCGCGCTGATGAATGGCAAGGCGCCGAATCCATTCTTCGAGAGGCTCGTGTTCTCCAAACTCCGCGCCAAACTCGGCGGTAACGTCAGGTATATGTCCACAGGATCGGCTCCGATCAGCGCCGAGGTGATGGAATTTCTACGAATATGTTTCGGGACGGTGCTGGAGGGATACGGCATGACGGAGTCGGCGTGCGTCATCTCCAAGACGTCGGAGGACGATTTCACGACGGGTCACGTCGGCGTCCCCGCCCCGTGTTGCGAGATCAAACTCGTCGACGTTCCGGAGATGCGATACACGCATCTGGACAAACCTCACCCTCGAGGTGAGATTTGCGTCCGCGGACCGAGCGTGTTCGTGGGATATTATAAGAGTCCCGAGCAGACGGAAGAGGTTTTGGATCGAGACGGTTGGTTACACACCGGAGACATCGGCACGTGGCTTCCCGGCGGAAGATTGAAGATCATCGATCGGAAGAAGAACATCTTCAAACTCGCGCAAGGAGAATACGTCGCTCCGGAAAAGATTGAAAACGTCTACGCGAGAAACAAGTTCGTCGCGCAGTCCTTCGTGTACGGCGACAGTTTACAGGCATACCTCGTCGCCGTCGTCGTGCCGGACGCAGAGATTCTCCTTCCGTGGGCGAAACAAAAGGGCTTTCGGGGCAACACGATGCAAGCGCTCTGCGCCGATCCAAAAGTACGACAACACATCCTCGAGAGCATGATTCAGACGGGCCGAGAGGCTGGTTTGAAGGGCTTTGAACAAGTTCGCGCCATCGCGCTGTGCGACGAGTTGTTTTCGGTAGAGAACAACTTGATCACGCCCACGTTCAAGCTGAAGCGACCGCAGGCGAAAGAACGCTTCCAACGAGACATCGCGGCGATGTACGCGACGAAATGATTCGACGACGACGCGCGAGACGACAATGCATGCATTTATGTAAACTACGGCACCTACTCTACCAATCAAACTACACAGCGTTATATAATTCATCTAGAAAGCTAATTTGGAACGATGCGGGGCCGTTTGACTTTGCCTCGGCGCGCTTCCCGTGGACTCTGTATTCTCTGAGAACGACACCTGGCTCGATTCCCGACGCCATCTTGACCGCCAAGACGGCGCCCAGACAGCACCCCGCGCCCGAAAACCGACCAAACGTGACCACGTCGTTATCATCCCCCGCGTATTTCAATCCGTACCGCCCCTCGTTTTTTCCGACGACAACATCCGTGGGCCCGGTGCACACGATCTCCATGTCCAGTTCCATCGCGAGTTCGCACAGCACCGCCTCCGCGGACCGCGCGGCGGACCTCGCCGACGCCGACTCCACCGACTCGGGCGTCGCACTCACCTCCGCGCCCAGCGTGAAACCCTCACGATCGGGGAAAAACATCCGAACCAACGCCTCCATCTCACTTCTGTTCCCTTTCACCCACGTTCTCAACCCATCGTCACCCTCGGCTCTCGCCGCGCGCGTCGCCGTCCGCCGCCGCTCCAACCACCGCTTGATGACCCCGCCCCTCGTCACCAGCCCCGCGCCCACGGGATCGACGACGATCAATCTCGCGTCGAGGACCGCGTTCGCGATCTCCTCCGTCGTCGGCGTGCCGAAATTCAACAGCGTGACGTCCACTCTGGACGCGCACTCGCGCGCCTCGTCGACCGTCGTGCATCCCATGACTGGGGCGCCCCCCACGGCGAGCGCGACGTCCGCGCACTTGGACGCCACCGCCGCGTTCACGATGAGCTGAACGCGAGGCGGACGTTCCTTCTCATCCATCGCGCGCGTCATCGTCGCCGACTGGCGACAGGAAGAGAGAGGGGCGGCGCGCATTGGTGATGACGTGATTACTGAGCTCGAGGCGTTCGCGGGCACCGTCGGTAACGTCCAAACGTTCTTTCATTCATTCACACACGGCTAGAGTCTACTAAACTTTATTAATCGTACAGAACATTCATCGTCGTCGTGTCTACAGACACGTCGTCATCGCCCGCGCCCACCGTTTACTTCTTGGACTTCTTCGGCAACAAGACGGAGTGAATGTTCGGCAAGACGCCGCCCGCCGCGATGGTGACGGTGCCCAAGAGCTTGGACAATTCCTCGTCGTTACGGATCGCGAGTTGAATGTGACGCGGCACGATGCGAGACTTTTTGTTGTCTCGGCTCGCGTTACCGGCCAATTCGAGGACTTCCGCGGCGAGGTACTCGAGCACGGCGGCCAAGTAGACCGGCGCGCCGGCGCCCACGCGCGTGGCGTACTTGCCAGCCTTCAAGTAACGGGCGACGCGACCGACGGGGAATTGCAAGCCAGCCTTGGCGGATCGGCTCATGGCCTTCTTGCCCGTCTTTCCTTTTCCTCTGCCAGACATCTTTGATTCGCGTTCGTGCGTATGCGTCGAGTAATGACGTCGCGGTCGTCGCGCGCGTCCGCCATCGCGCCCGATGGGACGAATCGACGCATGGACGCGTCTATTCATACTGTTTACCCATACCGAGTAGTGTGTGGGTGTGTTTTTTCATCAATATTCAAATTTGATTGGTTTTCAGAGAAATCACGTGTACGACCATATGTGTAAACAGTACTATATCTATAGAAGGTTGTTTTTTGCACAGATACTGTATTCTGATTGGTCTATACGATTTTAACATCATCATCGACCGATCATGACTCATCACAATCAAGTGACTCGCAGCGCTCACGCGTCCCCCGACTTTCCCCTCTCGTCGGGCGACGCGCGCGCGCGCGGCGTCATTCCTTAACACGAGTACAAACACAATGGCCAAGAAGCCCGCGCAAAAGAAGCCGTCCGGCGCCAAGAAGGTTGGCCGCAAGTCCAAGACGGAAACCTACAAGATCTACATCTACAAGGTGCTCAAGCAAGTCCACCCGGACACCGGCATCTCCTCCAAGGCGATGTCCATCATGAACTCGTTCATCAACGACATCTTCGAAAAGATCGCCACCGAAGCCGCCAAGCTCGCGCGATACAACAAGAAGCCGACGGTGACGTCCCGCGAGATTCAAACCGCGGTTCGTCTCATCTTGCCGGGTGAGCTCGCCAAGCACGCCGTGTCTGAAGGTACCAAGGCGGTGACCAAGTTCACCTCCGCCTAAACGCGCGGTCGTTTGAACCGAACGCCGAGCGGCGTTCTTCTTCTCTAGATGCAAAGAAAAAACAACAAAAAAAACTATGTCTTCGGACGCAGTCCTCGGAAGCTTCGAGCGTTCTGACCGACTTAAAAATCGGTGTTCATTTAACACCACCATTCGATGAAAGATGTTCTCCTCTAAACTAGCCGCCGCGCCGACGAAAACATTCGAATGAGCGCTCTCTCACCCGTTTCGTTCCCCCGACGTCGCCATCAACTCATCGTCCGCGGCGTTGGCGTCTCGGTCGCGCGTGGTGTGAATGGATGGATGGTAAATATTAAGTGTACTATTATCAACTACACCGCTTCCTTCGTCGCCTCCGATGTGAACGCGTCGTCCTCCTCCGGGACGAAATCTTCCCAACGGAACAGGTACATGCAGCTCACCTGCACGGCGAGCAAAAAGGAGCAGAAGAGGGAGGTGAATCCCCACGTCGCCACGTTACCGGTGAACTTGGCGCTCGAACCCGGATCGTACCAGATCGGGCACGCGGCGAGGAGGGTGAAAATCATGATCACCCATGGGAACGGGTTGGAAAACATCTTGTCCACTTTTTTCCCGATGAAGAGGGGACGAAGGCCGTCGACTCGAGCGGGCGCTTTGAGCTCCATCATCTTCGGAAGAATGAACTTCTCGACGATGGTGTAGAGTAAGACGACCCCGACGTTGATGAGGAAGGCGAACACGGAGGTGTTCCAGCCGGTGGAGTGTTCATCCAAACCGAGCTTACGCTTGACGTTGAAGTCGGTGTCCATGACCATGCTCATGCCAGCGATGAGACCGGCGATGAGACCGGCCAAGATGGCTTCGCCAGAGAGCCAGTGGAGGTGTAAGCCCCCCCACACTGCGGGGATGGAGTGAATCGGGGTGACCGTCTGGATGGAAAACAGACCGGTGATGTCGGGTTTGCCTTCGCGAACGTTGACGATGGAGAGTCCCAAGCCAATGGCGAGCGCGCACATGGAGGCGACTGAGCCGACGAGTTTCAGCGTCATGGCGTCGACTCTCGCCTTTGGAAAGACACGCTGGACGTATGGCTCGTAGATGTCGCGCACGAACATGGTGCTGAACGCGAGGAGACCGGAGTCCGCGGTCGATACCATGGCGCCGAACGCGGCGAGCACCAACAGAGACCCGGCAAAGTCACCAAACGCCGAGGCGTTTTTCAGCTTCAGAGCCAAGTAACCGAACACGGATTGTTGATTCGTCGCGAGAGTCAAGAAGGCTTCATTTCTCAGCGCATACCTCGCGGTCCAACCCGCGATCATCGTGGACAATTGACACCAGAAAAAGGTGAAATTCATCCCGGCGAGACCTTGGCGAAGCGTCTTCGACTCCTTGGCGACGAAGAGTCGCATCGCGAGGTGCGGGAACATGGTCGCCGCGACCGCCACTCGAAGCACGAACGACGTGTACGAGATGATGGACCAACTTCCCGAAGCCTTCGGAATCGTCAAGAAGACACCAACGGGGGCATCCATAAAGTATTCCTTGGCTCGCTTCAACCCACCGAACTCGACGCCGCTGGCGATGAAAAAAATCAAAGACCCAAAGATGAGCGCGATGCCTTGAATGATGTCCGTGTACGCCACCGCGCGCAAACCTCCGACCGCTTCGACGACGAACATGATGAGCGCAAAGATGAGAATACCACCGTGTTCGCTGATGGCGCCGTCGGTGAACGCCTTGATGATTTTACCCATCGACACGAATTGCGTGATTTGGTAACAAAAGATTGGCAACAAGAGACTCCCCCACGTCAACACGCGCAGCGCGTGCGCCGTGGCTTGATTTCTTGAATTCGGTGCGCTGAATCGATCGTACACAAACTCACTCAGCGTGAGGTACCCACGAGATTTCCCCAACGCGTTGAGTCTCGGCGCCATGACCAAAAAGCCCATGTACACGCCCACCCCGGCGGGAATCCATCGCGTGGCGAACCATCCCTTCAACCACGCCTCCCACGCGATCCCTTCCACGGTGTATCCCGAGAACAACGACGCGGAGAGGGTGAAAAACAGCGCCAATCCGCTCAAACCTTTCCCCGCGCCGAAGTGGTTTCGCATGACGTCGCCCGAGTCGTTCCCGGCGGCTTTATTCTGTCGATGCGCGTACACCGCGCACGACGCAGAGGCGACGGCGTAGACGGAGATGAGCGCGTACAACCATCCATAATTCCCCATGACGCAGCGTTCGTTCGACGTCACACACGCCGCGCGATCGCGCGAAAAC
>Ga0255774_10000054_pt1 | contig 110154 bp, 88 predicted proteins | sample 101ome_17_FD_179972 | JGI IMG/M metagenome (GOLD analysis project Ga0255774, IMG submission 179972) | Coastal salt marsh microbial communities from the Groves Creek Marsh, Skidaway Island, Georgia - 101407AT metaG (version 2) | ecosystem: Environmental > Aquatic > Marine > Intertidal zone >... | reverse complement strand
CTCGAACGCATTGAGCGCATCGTCCTCGTTCGTCGTCGTCGCGCTCGCGGCACGACATCGCGCGCGCGAATTCGTCCTCCCCACGTTGTCGACGGTGGTACTATCCACGCGCGTTCTATGCCACCCGGGTGACTTGAACGCCGTTGCGGCGCATAACGTGCGTGATATCCGGGTAGAAGCTGGATGACAAGGTGCATCGGAAACAGGTCGCACGGAGAAAGACATCGGGGTGTGTACCGTCGCGTTTTGTTGTGCTGGCAAACTTTCTGTGAAGATCCCTTGCACCTAAACCCTAACCCAAGGCATGAAAATGAGACTTCCCGAACAGTCACAGAAAATGAGACTTCCCGAGTCACAGACAGAGATTAAATAAGGTACTCCCGGGTGTGGATTCTTCTTGAGTCATGAACGGTGAGTGAAACCCGGTAGATCATGGCGTGAAAGCCAAAATCCACGCCGCCACTCAATACGGGGATCGAACCCGCGACCCTCAGCTTAGGAAGCTGACACTCTATCCACTGAGTTAATTGAGCGTGCGAGCTCGCGAAATTCGCTTTATTAAGTAGGAAAGGCTGACGGCGATTTCCTACTTAATGTCGAAATCGCACGGACGGGTACGGTAGACACTGTGGCCGAGTGGTCTAAGGCGCCAGGTTCAGGTCCTGGTTCGAAAGAGCGTGGGTTCAAATCCCACCGGTGTCAAGCTAGCTGTCACGTTGGTTACCCTCCCCGTACCCTTTTGCACTTCTTTTCGCACTGCGTCGCGTCCGTCCGCACGTCTGAACTAAGGCAGCGGCGTACGCGCCTACTGAGAACATTAGTTGACGGGCCCTGGGGGAAGCTAACCGTATGCACAAGAGGCGGAAAACCGCTACTTGTCAGGTACAGAAAACGAATGGAACGCTTAACCCACGTTTGTTTGAGACAGCGTTCGTGGAGAAGAAAAACGATGAATATGAGACGTCACAACCATATAAGCATGTACTTCTGAAAGAAGTTTGTGAGGATAGATTTCTAGCACAAGTTCTCAGAGAATTAGAAACTCATGTGACGTTAAGTTTCAAAGAAACCGACTTGTTCAAGGTCCTCCAGTCGGTAGACTTGGCCAGTTTAGACACTATTGAAGGACGAAAGAAATGCGCAAATCTAGCGAAGTTTAGAGATGCACTTTACAGTGAAACATTTCGTAGAGTCGTAGAACGGATGACCGGTTGCCCATCTCTCGACGCACGAGTGGACTGCTCGTGTAACGTCTATCCACACGGTGGACACCTACTTTGTCACGATGACGTTATCACGACACGCTGTATCTCGTACATCATTTATCTATCAGATAATCAAGAGGAATGGACAGCGGATGATGGAGGCGCACTAGAGCTTTACCCTGTTTCCAATGTCGTACACGCTACCCCAAGTGTCCATCCAACAAAGAAAATATTACCGTTGTGGAATACTATGGTATTATTTCGTGTTCAAGCAGGACAAAGTTTCCATGCTGTACAAGAGGTTTTCACGAAGTACAAGTCCAGAGTATCCATTTCGGGATGGTATCACGTGGTGACACATTCATCAAGTGCAACTCGAAATGCAAGTGCTCAGGCACTTGTTCGTGGTATGAATGCATACACAGAAACCACACATACCAATATTGAAGTAAAACTGGCGAATACACGTATATTTATGGAAAACAAGTTTTCCCCGACTTTCGGATATGAGGATCGAGTTTTTCTTCGGGAGTGGCTAAATGATGCTTACCTTGACGTAAGTGGAATGCTGCAACTAAAACAGCAGTTTTGCGAAGAGGGTATAATAGTACTTGGTGAATTTTTGAACGATAAAATTGCGGAAATTCTACGAGAGAAAATCAAGCAGAATATAACTGACGGAATTGAGTGTTTAGATGAATCGAGCAGTACAAGATGGGTTACGTGTGGACCCCCACACATCCGCCGTTTCCTTCGATGCTGCCGTGAGGAGACCAAACAAGAGCACCATACTGAATTGAGTAAACAGTCTATGGATTTCTCAAGTGTTCTGACTACAATATGTGATCGAGTGTTCAACTCAAGTTCGTTTGGAAAATGGCTGGCAAGCGTGGCTGGTACAGATCTAAGACTTACACAAGGGCAAGTTCGATGTTTTCGTCCTGGTCTTGATTACACCCTGGCGATACAGAACCCAACTTCAGGCAGTGGACAATTCTCACTTAATCTATGTTTTGTGAACGATTTTGGAAATGATGACAAGAAGTCTTGGTCTAGTGGCGATGTGGGAGGCTACTTGTGTCACATGAAGACGAAACCATCCAAGATAGACACACCAGCTGAAGTGTACACGGAAGAGACCGAGGAAAAAGTATCATCCGTTGATGCGACGTTCAATGCTCTGACGATCATCAAAGAGGACGAAAACAGCGTCAATTTCATCAAATATTTATCACAATCTGCCCCTAGTTGCCGTTGGGATATAACTTCGAACGCAATGTGATGCTGCTTTAACGCAGCAAAATAATGTAATAGATGAAAATAGAGCCTATTTTTCTGAAACACAGGCGGTGGAAATTCAATTCATCAGCCTCTGGTTAAGAAATCTATGTGCAAGAATATCAGCAACTGACATTCGCGTTTCCCTTGGACATACAAGCGAGTCAACAAGTTCCCAGCCAGCGTTCCTATCTGCACTAAGCAGAGCCAACTCGTCACTGGTACACTGACAGGCCCCTCTACACGCAGAGAAATCAAGTTTACAACGTTCAAGCTCGAGCACGAACGCTTTTAGATTTTCTTTGTCGCGCAGAGCTTTGGAGAACAGCTGCAATAAGATGATTCCTACACTAAAAGCATCAAAACGATCTGGCTTATATTGTTCCCACAGTAGAGGCATACTCCCTTCCAGCGGTTCAGGTGCACCTTCAGGGATAAGATAATTCTCACACTGTGCGCTGAACAGCGGATCCGCAGGCCCCGCTCCGGAGTAATAGTTTATGGAAGTCTTTAAACAGCTAGCAGATGCCCCAAGATCAATGAATATCGGACCCTCATCTGTCAGTAGAATATTCTCAGGTTTGACATCACGATGAACTACTCCAATGGAATGAAGTTTTGCCAATTTGGACGCCAAAGTACGAATGAACACTCTGATTATGTCAATTTTCTTCGTGTCTGGAGAAAGACTACAAGTGCGGCTCAGACCTGTGAGCAACGTTCGTTCATCAGCATAGAGTGACGCCAGAGTCTGAAGCCCTTGAAATCGCCACATCAGCCATAAACCTGCGCTTAATGTACCGTTGTAAATCTGACCTTCACTACGAGAGTCTATTTCGCAACAGCCGAGAAATGACGCGCATGTTTCTTTTGCATTCCTATGTACGAACTCATTTATTTCGAGTTCAGCGTCCAATAAGTCGTCAGCCCAGAGGACATTTTTCCGTGATGTTTTCAGTATTACCTTCTCGCCTTTCCATGTTCCCAGAAAGACTAACCCGAAGTTACCTTGGTTGAGTGGACCGTTTTTACTCACTCTAATATCATTTGGGACTACTCCAAACGTCCGTCGCAGCACTTTTTTTCCAGACGTTCGCTCGTTTCGCTTTCTCTCCCAATACGCGACTTCAGCAGAATCAGCAGAGTCAACAGAGTCACCTATTTCACGCTCCAACCGTTTAAGTTCGATGCGTATTTCTTTTTTATTTGCAAGAAGTGACATTAATTTGTCGAAATCCATTTCCTCGCAGTTTATTATTTCTCCTTGTGCTTCAATCACAGAGAACACATCACCGACTTCAACTTCGCCACTCTTATCAGCTGCTCCTCCTGCGACAATCTCTTCGACGTAAGCCCCTTTGTCGTGCTCACTGGCGAGTATTAAACCTAACGGGGGGCTGAGTTTCACAACAATTATCTTGTGTGTGGAGCATGCCCGTGTGTTTCTCGCGTTCGTGTTCGCGTCGCTGTTTCGTTTGCAGTGGGCTCCCCGTTCGCGCGAGCAACGTTTGTTGAGTAGTATGGACTGGATGCACGCACTCGAAAACGACATGGAGCGGACTTATCAACCAGCGGTGTGCTGTGCTCAGTACTTTTGAATCCGAGCCGACTTGATCGCGTGAAGTGCGGGAACAAAAAATGGCGGCCTTCTCTTGGTTCACTGCTGGTGTGGGTGTGCCCCTCAAGTCCCCTTTTCTCAAGAAACTGGTCCGAAGGATACTTTCAGTAGCTACTGTATCGCATAAATCACATCACATTAATTGTAGTTACAATTTTCTAGGGGTTAAACAATTTGAAAGTAAAGAGAAATCACTCTACTTGAGCAAATACTCCTCTTCAAGGTATTGCACAATATCATCACTCTCGAACAGGCTGACTTTGGTGTTCGGGTCTTCAAGATACGGAACTTGGAACTCAAAGGGAGTTCTACGTTGAAGCGTATCCCTCCTTACACTACCTCTGGCACAGGGACGAAGCACGTAAGGTATTTCCAACTGGCAAAGCTTCTTGCGCACCAAAGTACAAAACGGGCTTGCCTCGTATGCCCACAGTTCCAACGGTAGACGTGGTGACCTCGATGGAGACGCGTAGTGAGACTCTATCCTTGAGTTGCCGCTAAAAAGTAGTGCTAACTGCGCTTGTTTCTCATTCAGCCAAAGTGGTGGTGCAGCGCCTCCAGAATATTCTGAAAACAAAAATTTCAAAATATCTTCTGAACCTGTTATGTTTATCTCTTTCTGCGAGTCGCACAGGAGAGGTAATATAAGCTCAGACTCTCCCGCTATGCTCAGTGCCTCATTACGATGACGAGATGAACCATGTGGACACGGCTTGATTATCACAGCGACATCCAATATACTCAGGGCCTCCCGAACAACTTTGCACGAGCCATCATTTTCATTGTCATAAAGAGTAAGAGAAGGCGTGACAAGGTTGTCTTTGAGTTCTCGGTCACTCATTTCAGTGACGGAGCCAGTTTCTACTAATCGAAAGCCAAGCCAGCGCCAAAAGGAATACTTGGAAGAGTCATCTTTCCCTACAGATACACGCCACTTGTTGACAAACAACCCACTAGCACCACGCAGTATGCCCAAACTCACTGATTTCATGAGTTCTTTAATTTGGTGATTTTTGAAGGCGTACCTCTTCGGTGAATTAATGGACGCGTGTACTGCACTTGAATTCTTAGATATTGAGTTTAGACCTTCATCGGTGCTGGGTATCCATATTGCGTGTGCGCCATACGGAACTCGTTCTGGAAGGCCTATTCTTGTTACTGGGCCCTTTGAAATGTCCTGTGCATCAAAAATCATACAGTAGCTTTTTCCCAGGGCTGAATCTCTGCTGTCGTATTCGTCGTGCACGTATGCCAGGAGCCAACCGTCATCCTCAGCTGTGAAATCTTGTCTGGGCACGAATTGAGCTTCCATCCCATACAGTCCATTACCATATTCGAATAATTCACTCTGCCTTGTTTCTAAATCGAATTTGACTATTCCATTGAATTTTAGTTGGGCTTTCTCCGACATCGAATGAGAATCTATGATACTTGCGTATGCATAGCGATTTTTGCGCCCAGTGAAAGCATCATTGATTCTGGGAGTTTCTATCATGATATTGGAAACAAATGCTTCCTTGACCTTATTCAGAGCTGGAGTTACACGCCACTCGTGCAACCGTGGAATACAGTCGCCTTTTCCAACCGCATCTTTCACCCATTTTCGTGAGCCGTTCGCCTGCAGTGCGTGATGAAAAAAGCCATCTTCTCGTACTCCAGTTACAACTAACACCAGATTACCATCCTCGTCCATTTCCTCCCATGCATTCACAAAATGAAAAACCGACTGGTGTGTACTACACTCAATCCACTGAACTTCACCGTGTGAGGAATCATGCACATTTCTTTCAATGATGCCAAAGCGGGCTCTTCGCGCTACATTATATTGCAGAGGATTCTTACCAGAAAGTTGCCTACCGGGAACGATGTCCATACTCCCCTCATAGAGAATTGTGAAGTTCTCAGTGACAACGAAGTCGTGCATGAAAACACTGTTGATAAAGTGCGTCCATAACGGCTTCAATGATTTCACCGCTCCCGACGCGGAAATAGCACCGACGGTGCAGTGAGGTGGTAGAACTGGGTCAAAACCAAAAAAAATCATATCTCCAGAAACAGGGGCTACTTTTGGATGTGCCGTGAACGGCACATTTGGTGGTAGTGTGTGATTGAATGTACACTTTCCGATTGTCTGTAATGTGTGAGCATCAATCTCCCAAGGTGGTTGGGTATCCTGAAGTGTTAGCACCTTGTTTGCAAAGTAAAATATCGCCGTATTTGCGCTATCTTTTAGAAATGAACCAGTTCGCACGAAGTTGCAAACGGCGTTGTACATGAATGTACTACCAGAAGCATTCATAAGTGGTCTAAAGATACGTGTCTGCTCCATCGATTCTAACTTCCAACTAGTTGTGCGGACATATCTATTTCTGAATGTGACATTCCCCTCTCTTCCGAAATCTAAAACATAAACCATTCCATCACCTTCAAACCAGTGATGCCAACTTTTTCCGAATGGACTCGATTCTTGTCCCGGTCCCCTTCCCCATTCTTTGTAGTGATCTTGGTGAAACTTTGGATTTGGTCCAACGTACGCAAATTTGCCAACGGGAAAGTCAGGTGGAATTCGATCGTGTACGCACAAGCCCTGCTTGTCTTCAGCAAGAAATGCCGTAGTTGTAGTCCATTCCTTCGTTACAGGTGTATAGTTATCTTGTAAAAATGCGGCGGCGTGTTCACCGTATTCATCAACAGATAGGCCACCTTCAGTGGTGTTCGAGTATATCTCCGATACTGACTGTTCTGGCTGCTCTTGGGCCAGATTCCCGCGTTCCGCGAGTGCTGGTAAACGTCTGACGAATGACCTTTTCTTAGAAACGGATCTTGGTGCGGGTTGAGCGCCTTCTCGCCTATGTGCTCCCGATCCAGGAAGGGAAAGACGAGTGCGCTCTGCCGATGATAGCATCTTCTTCTAGAAGGGCGAATAAGTTTTCGTCGAGCGCAGTTGAATTACCAGGAAGATGAAAGCTAGGTTGAAAGCTCGACACCGTCGAGGCGGGCGGATGATGTGACGCTGAAGATTCGGTCTCGCGTCGAGGAGACGATATATCGCCACGGGAGCGCGGGATAGATATCGAACGCAGGACTCCGCCACCGTGCCTGATGCGATCCAAACACATCGTACAAACAAGACATAATGCTTATATTTTTCATGGATTCCAGGATTTGATCAATCACAAACAAACACCCAATCTGGGGACGACTCGATTCGACTCGGACGCCGCGGCGGCGTCCTGAAACGGTTTTTCGTCCCTTTTTCGCGAAGGCGCAGATGCTGAACTGCGTCGCGGGCGGGAGACTGCTGAAAACGGACGACGACTGCGAGAGATGCGCGCACATTCTCGCGCAGATCGATCCCGAATACTTCCAAGACGAGTTTCGTGTTTTTTCGAAGAGAGCGACTCGACGCGACGCTCGCAAAGCCAGCAACTCAAGGATCTCTTGCGCTCGCGCGCGGACGACTCCGTGAGCGCGGTGCGGTCCGACCGATCGCTCGCCGAGGTCGTGGAAGCCCAGCACACGAGAGAGACGGGTACATCGCGATGAACGGCACCTCGCGTCGTCGAGCGCAAGTCCACGAACGAGATCATCGAGGAAGAGACGGGCAAGATTAAGATTGAAGTTATCGCTGAAAACTTGCAAGACAGCGTCGACGAGAACGGCGAGCCTCGCCTCGTCGAGAGTTTGGTCGAAGATTTCAAAAAAACTTCAGGCTCTGAGCTCGCCGGTGTTGACGAACGCACTTCGTAAAAAGGCAAACACGCAGTTGTCGGTTAAGAACCGGCTCGTCATGGACGCAGAGTGGCGTCAATTTTGAGACGACGCGCGGACACGAATCCGACGCAACTGCCGTCGTCCACGCCGCCGCGCGTTCGACAGCTGTCGGAGAGTGAAGACGATGACGATGACTACGACTACGACGATTTCCAACGCAACTTTACTCCAGGATTCTTGCACTCAGCACAGCCAGACTCTTGGAGACCTCTCAAACACGCCGAGGTTGTGAGCCACCCGAGAGGAGCGAACGCATCCAGCGGCGCTGGACCAGCGCTGCATTCTACGGAAAATAGAGTAGTGTAAACCGATTCATTCACGTGCCAATTGTATTATTAGTACTCTACATTGTTTTAATACATACATTTCATCAGCGGCAAAGGCTCAGAATGTGATCGCCGACGACGCCGGCGGCGGTTTTCGATACCCCTCGACTTTTCCGAATTTACGTCTACACTCGATGAAATCTTTCGCTGTGCAAAGAACAAATGGAGTGTCAAATGAGAACCCAGGTGTAACTGCCTCGACGACGTCTGCATCAACTGTGGCGCTTCGTCTTGCTCATGCCCTCGAATGATACGTTGTCTATCGGACGATGGGTCACGACTCAAGGTCTGCATTTTTCGTCTAAACGCGTTTTATATGAAAAATGTTTCTATATTTTCGCGTTTTTCGCCTAAGGAAACCGTGTTTCTGGATAACACCTCTTTGAAAGAGATCAAAATATTTTTCCAAAATTTTGACCATGTCAAAATTTTGAAAGTCGAAATTGCGAACCTTTCAGCGAGCGCATGTTTTCGAGCTTGAAGGTAAGGACTTAGTGCACTTGGGCACAGAAGCGCGGCACTCGCACTGAACAGAGGGGTAACTCCGGAGCGGAGCTCCGAACTGCCAAAGGTTTTCACCGTTAAAACTGAGTTTGATAAATGATTACTTACACCACAGTATAGAACACAGCTGCGACAGCGCAACGTGTGCAGACGTACAATGGCTCGAGGAGCTCTCCACGCGGAGAGAGAATTGAGATGGGTTTATTGTGAGTTTTTGAAAGATATTGGGATGCGATTGAAAGTGTATGCATTTTATGTGATCTTTCTAGTACTGTGATCTGACAATTCCGCAGCCCCCAGTTGACGATTGCCACGGCAATTGTATTCTGTCACCGATTTTACTCCCATCATTGTATCAGTGTACACAAGAGCGATATATATGTACGGCTACTTCTTCATTATGTACGTGTATTCTGTGCTCACAGCAGTACTTAGATTATTGCATCCGCTTGCATGTTTCTAGCTGGAAAAGTAGAAGAAACTCCGAAGTCACTGAATGATTTACTGAAAGTATCCACTGCTGTTAAACACAAGGATGAGGACGGGAGAGCGTGTTCCTTGATGCAAGACTCGGTAAGTTGAGCGGAGTGTCATAGAAATGCACTGTGAATAATTTCGATTAGAACTTCGTCCAGGAGCAAAGAGAACTAGTTTTAAGGGCTGAACGGCGCTTACTTCACAGTTTAGCTTTTGACTTCAACATCGAACACCCTTACAAGTATTTACTAAGTACAGTTAAGCAGATGCAAGGATACTGCCGGATTTCTGAATCGAGCACACGTGAACTTGCTCAGACTGCATGGAATTTTGCAAATGACAGGTAACTTCATTACGGTTGATTGCCAACTTGCCCCGTTAAGCTACACTAAGCCTGAGAACAACTGTGTGTCTCCAGCACACTGCACAAGCGTGTGCCCATGCTGTGATATATTTAGGTACAATCTTCATCGATACTGCGCTATGACGATTCATGCTACCCTCATAGCAACCAAGTTCATGGGTTCAAAGCTCACTCTTCCCAAAGACTGGTGTACGGCACTTGACATGGATAGATATGTGTGTGAGAGCATAAGTAATGAGATTTTAGATCTGTATGAAATGGGGAATCGTGATGTTTACGAAAATATTGCAGACTTATCTGCTTTGCATGGATGAGGAAATTCGAGGTATCTTTACGTGATAACATCCATGCACTTAGCGCAACGTCAGACTCAGCTCAAGAAAATGAGCAAGAAGTATTCAAAATAGAAGAGCTATTTAGCGGTTTCAGATACAATAAAAACACATACACGATGCAATACCCTCCAAATAGACATGTAATACGCGTGTAACGACGCTGAGGATAGCTTATCTACACTCTGTGCTTTCGTCACGGTGACAAGTGCTGACCAAATGTGCCCTGTTACCTACAGGAGAACAGTTTAGTAGGAAAGCATTTACCCGCGCTCTTCTCTCACCAGCACAAAACGCCCAATAACTGTCTCACAGTATACTCCAGCTACCATACCACTACAGCGGAGTCGAAACACGTTGGATCGTTCATGATTTTGAATACATACCAAAAGTGAGCAAGTAGCAGTAACACAAAACATATGTGGAAGGTGTACGGCACCTGGTTTGATGCTTAGCGCGCAATAGATCTTACAATAGCGTCTTACTCCGAAACGAACACTGATGGTGTTGATACCATGTAACTTATCGCCAGAAATATCAGGCAAGTCCTACAGTTGTCTGAGCCATGGAAACACGCAAAGAAATTGTTACATCACCTTGAAAAGTGCTATAATGATGGAATAAATACTCATTATCAGCACGACCGTCCCCAATGTAGATGCCACGGATTCGGGTGCTAGTACTCCACTCTGTTGAAGTCTATACGACACCAATTCATCAAAGCTTTGTCATTTTAAGAAATGAGTCACCTTGCGTGCAAGAAAAAGCCAATGTGCACAGTAAAAGCACGGACTAAGACTATACATGCGGCCGCCAATAGAGGGTAACGCTAGTAATATGGTGCAATATTACTCAATCGCCCAACAATCAACATTTAACATACCTTCCATCGTAATAGTTTGTGATCTACAGAGTATAGTACTCCCAACATAAGACTACTAGTGAGGTGAATTTTGACGCAACAGTGAAACTTGCATACACACCTAACGAGAAGAGTGAACATTAAAGGGGTTGACTCAGACAAGCAACCTTCGATACGAGTCATAACAATGATCTGGATAGTTGCATATATTCACCGCAGATAAATGCTGCCATTATTGAGAAAGCAACGAAAAGAAGCGCCGAGTCTAAACTAAGTTCACCGCTCGCTACTGGCAAATAAGGTTTGTTGATCTATGTCTTAAACGTCAAGACTAGTCACGAATGGGGCAAATTCGCACTTGGTCAATTTTTTTATCGTAAATCTGATTGAGACCAACGATGGCAAAGTTCATGAAAACCGCTGGAACAAGCGCCTAAACGCAAAATGAGATAAATTGCCCGTCATGTCGACAACAAACCCATCGAACGAACCTACCTGCGCCAGAACGTAGGATGAAGATAGAAAGTTCGTATTAGCAGCAGCCAGAAACGTCATAGAGCACACGCTTATCTATGTGTTCACAGATGAGTATAGAACTGGAAATCTGAAACTGAAGTACCGTTGTTCCTACGACTGTATGAGGTCTTGAAAAGCGCACGAGCGCCGATTGACGTGGATAAATTGAAAATTCGGTTTGATTTCGGTCTCGTCCACATACATCTGCTGTAGTAGATGAATTACGGACACAAGCCACTTTTTGAGGCCGTTGACTTCGGTTATTTGACTGGTTTAGAGTGACCGCTCCGAGAGCCTGGTTATTTTGATAGATTCTTCCATATCGACACATTCGATGGACACGGAGGATACCAACCCCAACTGCAGTGTTGATCTGCGATGGTCGTGAAAGGCGAAGGGTGGAAAGACTGCGGACGGGTCGCTGAAACGAAACGCTCTTGTACGGAGCAGAGGCGTTTTTTGCCATTTTCAGATAACTAAGAGGTCACTTCAATAGTGCAGGTAAGAAATAGCTAATCGCGAGGTAGGGGCACTTTTAGTAATGGTACTCCAAGTACTACAAGATATAAATAACGGTACAAAATATATTATATGTACGTCTCCCGAAGTACCGGTAGTATTTGGACATAAAAGTAAATGCTCCAGATTTCCGAAATGATGCTCATACTGTTATCATGTGTTTAAATATGCAATTGTACAATTGTAGTCCTTCGGACCCCTCTAATAGTAGTCAACCCCCACCGCTGTCAATACTACAAAGCAGCGTTGATATTGATTGATATTGACCCAGCGCTAGCTCAGGCGAGTCTCGAAGTCAAAATCATGACCCGACCACAGACAGAGTCGAGCGTGTGTAACGTGGCGCGAGTTGAGTTGAAGCAACTGATTGGCTATGAGCATGAATCTTACAGAGTATCCACCGGAGAAAGAGGGAACTAAGACACAAAAACTATTTGCCGCACACGGAATATCGCTTAGTTCAATTTTATGTCACTTGAGAGATTTGAGCAAGGGCGACCCAACGTCGTCCGGTACGTACATTTTGGACAAAGCAAAGCAGAAAGAGATGACATCAATCATTCGTGCGCTCAGTAAGCACCATCGAACAAATTTTTTGAAGGCTGTAAGAGCCGTCGGCTGTGGTTTAGAACGAACTACACCATCTAAAGGACAGCCAACTCTGCAACGCCCAGAGAATATTGAAACATTAGTGAAACGCCATCCTGTTCCGTGGTTGACGGATGGAGCCCAGAGAAAACGAATAGAGACATTTGTTCGCCAACGATTGCATCTTCTTCGAAATCAGCACATGAAGTGCTCCACCGATGTTCTTGACCTTGTTCACACGAGCACGGTCACCCACGTTCAACAACTCCTTCTTTCTTTGGTACAGCTATCGATGCGCCGCCGCAAGTTGCCAACAGGACGTCGTAAATTAGATTCGCCCAGAAATTATGTACGGGCGAGCAACGCAACTTTAGAGGATGACAATAATTTGAGGGTTGAGGAGGAGCGCAAAGCCATCATGCTTGCCGGGGAGCACCTCACAAGACGTGGGCAACTTATCCCAGAGGAAGACGAGCACCTCAAAGAAAAGCTGACTCAGCTTTTACAAGAAGAGGAAGAAAGGGCAACGGCATCTGCAACCAATGAAGCTGTTCGCTCAGCTTTTGGTGGAGATGCGAAATACTTGCGATGGTCGCAGAAGTCACAGCAAGCGGTCGTTAAGACTAGTGCTCGTGCAAGTACGCTTAGTGTAGAAGCGAATAAAATGGACGACCGTTTTACACAGAATAGCAGCCAGGACAAGTTGGTTTCGAAGAGTGTATCGTTGATTGATCTTCACGTGCTTATAAGTGACGGAGCTTTCAGGCACCAGCGAACAAGGCGTCAGCAATTTTACACACAGATGAAAATATGCAACTAATGCACTTGTGATCGCGTGATATTTGTGTGACTTGTTGCTATATTTCGTGAGTTACGAATGTGGAGAAGTAGAGGGCTGAAAATTTTGGCTAACAGTGCTAATTCAACTGCAAAATACTCCCGAAGAGAAAGTGCTGCATCATAGGATACTTGTTCAAATACTCTTGCTGGGGGCGAGTGAGAAGTTTTAGACACAACTGATAGAAAATGGACCTGGTACATTTGAAGGAGACCCGAATTAATTTTTTTCCAGCTTTGTACTTGACTTATGCTGTATAGAAGTGGGGAAGTCACGCTGAGGGGTCTACCTTTCATCTGCTTACGTGGGTTTAGAACTACCATATGTTGCATTTGTATCACATTTACCTTGTATATGAACGAAATGCTCTCAAAATACATGTATGATTCGGAGTAAACCTTGATAAGATCATCGTCGTTTACGCTTGATGGTGATAGAAGCCCTTGGTGAAGTAGCTGTGCTGACCCCCTGGTGAATCATTCAAACTCGTACAAAAGTACAAAACGACGGTAAGTTGTAGCGCACCAATAAAATGGAAGAAAAAAATAGTCATCTAACCCCCAGCTACCCTTGGAACCAGCAGGCTCGAGCCTTGTCAGTGTAAACAGGAAAACAGTTACTTTCGCTTATGCGCACTCACCTAAATGACACTACAAGCTCGCGGACGAGCTCATTGTAAGCCGGGAAAACTCGCGCACCGATGCAACAGAATGTATCTGAACTAAATAGACCAAGTTTGAAACAACACAGGAGAAATGCACAGAAGGACAGTTCGTGCCCTGTCCCGTAGTCAAGCCGCACAGAGTCACCAAAACTAAAAATATGACGTTGGGTACACCACGAGAACGGAGCGCCTGAGATTTACCTCGCGTCAATATAAGCCGATAGTTCCGTGTCTGCCATCTACAAATGATGAACGTAGAACCTCGATTACGAACTATGCACAAACCTTCAGATTGTCAGGAAGTATTCTTGTTAAAAATGCTTCGGTGACTTGTGAAAACAAATGCAGTTAGTTGAAAGAGAACACGCACCATTTGACTCTTTTTGAAGGCGTGCATACCATTCTCGAAATGAAACATCACCATAGCGTCTTACTTGGGTCAATTCTGACCGTTCTTGTGCGGAATTTTTCAGTTTCTTGATAAAACCAAGAATTTCTCGTACAAAACAGCCTGCCTCACAGCCAACGTCTTGCAGCTTCAGGGAGTCGCTGATCTCCTTCGAGTGCGAGACTCTTCAGATATTTATCGCACGGAGTCGGGAAACACAAGTTACCTCAATAAATAAAACTAGTTCTGCTCGGGTTTTACTCTTGGAAAACTGCTCTAGTGTATCGAAGCCTACGATGAGTTTGCTTGGTCGTTGAAAGTTGCAGTTTCCTGAAACAGAAGACATCGTCCATTCGCTCCTAGGTCTCGCTAGAAATGTGCTTCTATCACTTGTAATACGTAACCAGTGAGACGGGCGGCAGGCGTATGAAGCCCCAACTCAGTTGTAGTTAGTTGGTTGTTCTAGACGACAAGTTAGAATCGACGAGATAGACTTGGGTTTGCATGTACCGGTACTTTCCATGTACTATTAACATGGACCATGTTACTACACTGATAGCACAATGTGGACGATATTATGTGGACCACATTATGTGGTTTATTAAGTAGTGATATCGTTAAGCGAAAGAGGTTCACCGCTCACTCTGCAGCGCGGCAGCAGGCAGCGGGACGGTTCGATAACTGAGATCACGCGAGCGGGAAGAACAATATTCAACGAACCGACCTCGTTGCCACGCCCTAATCCTTGACAATTGCTGGCAGCTACACCACCAGTAGTATTTGAAAGCATGAACATCTTCAGATTCGGTAAACGATTATTTTTCTAGTGTGATATAACCAACTAACTTTACTACGTAGCCGGAGACATGACCCACTTGGCTAGCATTTTGGTACGGGCCTCCTTTAAATTATTTTCTATCTTGAAAACGTTCACTCTTAGGCTTTGTTGTTAAAGATCCAGGCAACGAAATCTTGTGCGGGTGTATCGTTGAAGACACAGGAACTATATGCAGTCGTATTTGCGACGCGCTATTTGGACTTATTTTTTAGCTTCATTTCTATTTACAATACACTGATGAAAAGCTTCTTCATTTGTAGTAGTTGTTGTATCATTTGGTACATGCGATACCATCGTGTTGTCAGTCAAACATATGACAAAGAGCAAGATACTTTTCGAGTCACGTTCCTGATAATACCTTCTTCTTTACTGGCACTTATAGTAAACCACGAGATGTCTTTGGTTGAAGTTCTATGGACTTTTTCAATTTATCTCGAGGCTGTTGCGATCTTTCCTCAACTTGTTCTGTTACAACGAACCAAGAACATTGACACTCTCACCGGTAACTACGTATTTCTTCTAGGTAGTTACCGTGCACTTTACATTCTCAATTGGGCATATAGATATGTGACGGAGCCAGGCTACGCACAGTGGATAGTTTGGATCAGCGGCTTGGTGCAAACACTTCTTTACTGTGATTTCTTCTTCTACTACCTAGAAAGTTGGCGGAAGAATGAAAGACTTTCCCTACCCACGTGACCAAGCAGTGTTGCGCAAAAAGTATGCTCAAGCCATGTCGTGCAGACATATTGTACAGACGTATTGTAGTATCGAACGAAGAGGTGGCCCCTGGGAACAAGCCCAAAAAGTGCGCGTTTCTATTCGAGTCAAACCCCTTAACCACTCGGGCACGTCCGCTGCGGATATTACGCGGACGGCAGGATTCGAACCTGCGCAGGCAGAGCCTATTTGATAGCCTATAAACACGTTGACGCGCCCAAACATGATAACGCTGCTATAATCGAATATATCCTGCCGAATTACATATAGATAACAGCGTCTTCCTCTCCGGTCGCCAGAGCACCCACCGCGTGTGCCCGATCAGGTGGGGAGCTGGATGGGGTCAAATCGTCAATAGGAAAATGGAGTGTTCAACGGCATTCATGAAAGCACAAAACGACATCCATTGTACAAAAGAATTGTGGAATCACTACTTGCGATGTGCTTTTGAATTCTCACGAATCTTTCTCGTCTCAGGCGCTAAGCTAGGCGCTAAGGATTTAAGGAAGTGCTCAACACTTTATACAGAAGACTCCGCAGGTGGCTTACTAATATTGATCACTACTTTGTCTCTCTTCTGGAAAACACTCGCTCTGCGGAATGATCCTAGCGAACAAATCTTAGTATGTTTCAAAATAGCGCACGACGTACTGGGAGTGTGCTGCCCAGGAACGGAGCTGTTGATGAAATTGAAGTACAGTTTATCAAATGCGCTTGCCAGCGTAAAAAGCCAAACACTAAACTTTTCGGCAGATCGGAGTAGCTGCTCCGATGATACCTCCCAGAACCCCACTGATACGCTTCAGCACAGGTTGGCTGAACTGGAAATCAATATTATGGAAAAGCTCGACTTCAATTTGACTTCGAACACTCCTGAACTATCGTGCCTACATCTACGTTCACAGGGCTCCTGCGCCGCTCAAAGATGGTGTGCCAGTTGGATTTGTGTACAATTAACTAGTAGTTCTGCACATTTAAGCCCAGGGAGTTGTACGATCCTCTCTGAAAGCTTGTGTCGAGCTACTTTTGAGAGCTATCGGTCCCCGGAGTTATTCTCCGCACTTTGCGCAAAAACCTTTATTGACGTATTGAATGAGTTATTTATTCTTTATGATTTTTACACCTGAACTACCCGGTGTCATGACGAAATAGACGGTTGCTCAGAGTGTTGGAATGAACCGTGCCGCGGCGCGTCAAGGTAAAGGGCGTCTGTTCTTGAAAAAAGTGGAAATATTTTCAACGGAATCTACAGTCCCAGTCAGGGACTATCAGAGACTAAATTATCACTTACCGCCATTCGATTTATATGCTCACCATTTACATACTAAACATCTCTTCCAGAAGCACACTTGACAGTGCGGGTTTTCGTGCGCATCGTGACAAACTCTTCTGCACTTGAAGGATGAATTCCTACTGTGGCATCGAAATGTGTTTTGGTCGCACCGCACTGCAAAGCAGTAGCAAACCCCTGGATAATTTCAGGCGCATCAGGACCCACCATGTGTACACCTAGCACGCGATCACTGGAGGCATCCACGACCAACTTCATAAAAGTTTTTTCCTGTCTTCCTGCAAGAGTGGAACGCATAGGTGTAAACTTTGAACAATATATGTCGCAATCATATCCTTCGGTAAGTGCCTGATCTTCGGAAAGGCCAACAGTTGCAGCTGGAGGCTGTGAAAATATTGCACAAGGAATGTTTGCGTAGTTCGGCTTAGTGAGTGTTTTATCAATGACGCTACGCACGAATGCCATTCCTTCCATCAGCGCGACCGGTGTGAGATTGACTCTATTCGTAACATCTCCAACTGCCCAGATGTTTGAGACAGTTGTTCTGCTGAACTCATCCACAACCACGGCTCCGGCATCGTCAAGCTCAACACCGACACCCTCCAGCCCGAGGTCTGGGCGACTCGTGTTGGGTGCTCTACCCGTTGCGAACATTACTGCATCAGATTCAATGTTTCCGAGAATCGTCTTTGTGATCAGAGTTCCATCTTCCTCACGAGTAATCTCGAGTGGAGAACAATTCTGATGTACAGTTATGCCGCGTAGTTCAAGGTTTTCATGGATAGTTTCCCGTAAATCTTCATCAAAACCTCGAAGTGGAAGATCTTGTCTAAACATCAGTGTTACGTCAGAACCAAGCCCTTTGAAGATTCCAGCAAACTCCAGTGCGATATAGCCTCCACCCACTATGACTATTTTTGAGGGAATAGTATCTAGTACTAAAGCCTCGTCAGAAGTGAATCCAAGCTCTGCTCCAGGGATAGCTGGCTTCACGGCGGTGCCACCAGTCGCTATTAACACTTCTTTTGCACGTACCGTCTCAGTGGTACCCTAGTACAGTTTTGAGGAACTCAGTGCGTGTGCTAATTATTTCTTTCACTTACCTCCGGAGAAGTTATTTGGATCGTATTTTTGTCAACAAGTTTGCCAGCTCCAATGTGGACTTTCACACCCGAATTTTCAAGCAGTCGGGAATAAATGCCGTTTAGTCTAACAATTTCATGTGTTTTCGCCTCTACCAACTTTTGCCAACTAAATTTTGGCTCCTGTGGAAGCGTCCAACCAAAGCCCTCGGCATCAGAAAAATCTGATGCGAAAGAACTCCCATACATCAACAGTTTCTTCGGAACACAACCACGTATCACACATGTTCCACCAAGTCCACCTGTCGAATCAGAGCTCACAGGGTCGAACGGCAGCTCACACAAGCCAACTTTAGCACCTCCTTGCGCTGCCATTCGAGAGGCGCGAACACCACCAGACCCCCCACCTCTTAGGACGTGAGCGCAGCACTAATCAAAAAGACTGAAGTGGTTTTACCTATGACGAAGATATCATAATCCGTATGTTGCGCCATCGCTCGAACAAGACTACGCAACCGACTTTGGGGGACGTGGCGGTGAGGTGAACGCACCACCGCCACAAGACTACGACCCCGTGAAATTACTCGCGGGCCAGTAAGAGGGAGCAGCGTTAGTGCCATGTGCGGTAACCGCGCACGTTTATCAGCAGTGGCACTGAAGCGTAGTCACACCTGAGGGTTTCGAAACGCTCGTGACGACCTTGGGTCGCGCTCTTTCTGCGTACGAGGCTTTAAACCCCAAAATGAACTCCCACTGACTGGGGCCTGCTCCTCCGCCCAACTCGTGGGAACTATCAACATCCCGATATACAAGCAACGCCGGGAACAGTGATTGATTGAAAACGTTTCAAACGGTTTCATAAGGGATACTGGAAATTTTTTTCCAGTTTGGGGGGCGGGGATTTATATCCTTTTTTCTAGTCAGTTTTTAGGGGCTTATTACACGTATGTTTGTTTTTCACGAATTTTCAGTCGGGGCACAGAGATTAAATAAGGTACTCCCGGGTGTAGATATGATGTGATGCCAATTTCGCTAAATTTTGGCCCCACAAATGATACTCCAAAGATGTCACCATATATGACAAAGAGGAAGATTCCTTAGTGCAATGGGTCTATTGTCTATACGATTGCTTGCCTCGATCTAAATCTGATTCCGAGGCTTCTACTATGATAGTGCAGTACAAGTGATCGGTGAATTTGCATTTTTGGTCGCTGAGGAATATTAATAATACGAGCATACGAGCACGAGTACCAAGTTGTAATAGATAAGACAGATGGCTCATAGCAGTTTGTATCCAGATATTCTGGATAGTGAGATGCAAGCAGTGTAAAGGTCAGAGTCCCAGCTGCTCAGCAGTCGGATGCAAGATGAAGGGCCGTAGAAAGTCAGGAAAGGTGCTTTAAGAACAGTACAGTTACAAAGTGTCGAAATGGCGTGCACTCCATGCGCTATCGACATTTGGTTGCCACTTCTCATCTCCTACGTCATTAGATGGGACTAGTACATACTCCACGATAACAGAGGGCTGTCTGACCACTGAGTGTGATGCTGTGCTTAGTTCTAGTAGAAAAACTGGGTGACAAAATTACCTGGACCAAAGATAAAGTAGAATATTCAACCGCTGAGCTCGGATTCTCTGTGCGAATGATCTTTGACACACTAGCTCGCTCTACTCCTCCTTCAAACTCTTCAATTAGGTCGTCGGCGATGTCAGCTTCGTCGACCCAGATGGGATCGTATCCTTTGTCAGAAAAGAGTGAATACAGATGTTGTTTGTGAGATTTCAACTCACCGTCAAACCAGTCCACGAAGTACTGAGTTTGTGATGTCGTACGTTTGTCAATTACGGCTCTCGGCACGATCTCTTCAAACATATAACTTCTTAGTGCTGTTAGTACTGCTTCCATAGCTAAACGCTTCGTAAAAAGAGTCGTTGTCGCTGGAGTATTCTGCAGAAGAGCTTCGACTAAACTTAGTGCCTGGTGTGAAAATTTCCTTAGAAATCGAGACATATCCTCATGTGAGATTGGTACAACGCACCGAACGCCCAGAGTTATCTTCTAGTGTAGGATCCGCCCCATTTGTCATGAGAACTGATGCAGTTTGCTCGTGCAAATAGCCTGCAGCGATATGTAATGGCGTGTAACCATCCTTATCCTGATAAAATCTTGAGTTTTGCATTGATAAAGGTAGAATGCTTATTACCAGCGCGTCAATTTCCGCACCACACGCTATCATGGCTTTCACGACTTGAGTATCACCAAGTCCACATACATAGTGCAGTCCACTGTCACACATAAAATATTTGGCATGGGCTTTGACCAAAAGAGGAATGCTTACCTGCGCAGTTGCTTATCGCGTGCGAGAACCAACACTGCCCCACCACGATTCAGGAAATCCAGAACAGCACTTCCTCCCTGAAGAAAGTCAAGAAACAGCTTATGAACTCTTCCATTTTTATACCTCTCGGCAGGCGAGCCACCATGAAATCTCATAATCTCGACGGAGATCTTCTGATACGTTTGATGTTTCGAGCCTTTAAATTGGAAAATTAGATACAAATAAGAAGTCTGAATATCAAGAGTGGACATATCATATCCTAATCAGTGCGACTTACCACACAGTTTTACCACTCTTCAACTGTACTAAGAATTCGACACTTGCGACTATATGGTGTGAATGGTTCCGCATACGACATCCTACAATTGATTCTGCGGAAGTGAACGCTTGATCCGAAAACTTGCCACCGCTTTTTGCCTAAAGCAAGTTAAACGAGGACAACCGAAGCTCAGGGGGATACGCTTACCCCACTAGTTACAACCCTAGCTTGCCGTGTGCGGCGATGGTGAAACGAATGTAACCGTAGACAGTTCTGTGACAGGAGACGTGTCGTATGCGAGGACATACCTCCACTCGCTCTACGCACGTAATAGTGTCGGTACACGCTACCCGTTCGCGCCTGTTCGTGCGTGCGAGTCTTATCCCTGTGACGAAAAAGCATTTTTTCTACACTTAGATCGTTTGATAGCTATCTATGTTATGCACGTTGTACCGGATATTTCGAGTAGATACTTCTATTTGATTTGAAACACATCATCGAGTTGCGCGCGGCAGTGGTCCACTACCAGTGGATCCATCCATATAACTGTATAACTGTAAGTATATTGATGGATCCATCGCTAACTGCGAAAAGTTTATATATCGCCGCTTGAGAGAGTCACTACATGACTGACGAGTCCTGAACCACCAAATATGTCATACCTTGTGAATTTTAGCGCTATCAAACCATTACGTCGCACCTACTCCCGGGTGTTTCCACCACGTTGAGAAATGCCAGTCAGGGGACAGAGATTAAATTAAATAAGGTACTCCAGGGTGTGGAATCTTCTTGAGTCATGAACGGTGAGTGAAACCCGGTAGATCATGGCGGCGTGGATTTTGACTTTCACGCCGGTTCGACACCCGGGAGTACCTTATTTAATCTCTGTCCCCTGACTGGCATTTCTCAACGTGGTGGAAACACCCGGGAGTAGGTGCGACGTAATGGTTTGATAGCGCTAAAATTCACAAGGTATGACATATTTGGTGGTTCAGGACTCGTCAGTCATGTAGTGACTCTCTCAAGCGGCGATATATAAATTTTCCCGCTAACTGTATGTATAGAAACGATATAATTCAAAATGCGTCCGAAGAGTTCCTCAGGTAACTAACAACCCACGGTAAGACATGGGGGTCATGTCACGGGCGGTCAAAACGGTGACCATTTAACGGTCACTTGAGCCGGCCGACATTTTCGCTCTCGAGGAGGTTGGCTGCACGCGGCGTCATGTACCTCGTTCAGATCCGGACATGCGATTCGCCGATGCTTCAATCTTATCTTAGATACTGTCGTGTACAGTCTACCAAGAACCCTTTGCGAGTTGGCTTGAGAACTGTTGGTTCTGTTAGCTGTTCTAGCAGTAGAAACGTCCAGAGTGTAGACGTGATGGTCTTTGACGAGAATTTCGAAGAGGTAAAGCGAACGCAACCAACCATTTTTCTGTTTTCACGACTTATTTGATAGGAGTTGACACTGTGTGTTGAAGGGAACATAGGTGTCGGGAAGACAACTTTCCTGCAGAGTCTATTGAGTGAACACTCGAAGGTGGGGTACATCATGTGTTAATACAGCTATTGAAACGTATTTGAGTAACAGGACACTTTTCAAATAGTTCCAGAACCCGTAGATCTATGGCAAAACGTGCTTGGGCGGGCGAGTTCAAGTCGAGTATTCAACATACTTGATGCGTTCTATGCAGAACCCTCACGATACGCTTATACTTTTCAAAACTACGTATTTATGACTAGATTTATTCAGGAGAAAACGACTCGGGGATCTGGTTGTCCTATTCGAATCATGGAGCGGAGTGTACTTTCAGATAGGAATGTTTTCACTGAATCCCTGTCGGACAACAGTTGGTTAACAGAGCTCGAGTATGGTCTTTATCAAGCGTGGTTTGATCCGATGATCAAGGTATGATGAAAAGTGCAGTCAATTGTCTAGTTTTGATGAGAAAGCCCTCTAGAATTTCCCGACATTGGTCCCTGATGGATTCATCTACCTTCGTGCTGATCCTGATACGTGCATGCGGCGTCTGAGAAGAAGAGCCCGTTGTGAAGAGCTACATATAGACCTGCCGTATCTCCTGTCCCTTCACGATAAACATGAACGATGGCTTAACTGCTTTCATGCAGGTAAGTACGTGTATTTTGTCAATTGACTCGAGTAACGGAACGAGTAGAAGCCTACAGGTCACAAAATCCTGCAAAACCTGATATTCACGAGGTACTTGTGGAGACAGATCGCATGCGAAAGGTAATGCTGCTTTGTGCTGGAGAAAATTGCTGCGTAATTTCTTATTAGGTGCCAGTGTTGGTAATCGATTGCAATACTGATATGGACACTTGCGTTGAGCGTTCGGAGCCAAGTACTCAGCATCAACAAGAAATCCTAAATTTTTGCAAATACATACGAGAGCGAGCGCATAGACGATCAGAATAATTTTAATGATAGTTGGATTCATGTATTGTATCGGCGACTGAAACTGTGCTGTGAAGTGGAGACGTGCGCCTTCGTGAGCACTCAATATCTACCTGTTGCACACAGAAGTTGCTAGAATACGGTTTAAGACGCGGCGAAGGAGGACTATTACACTGCGTATTGCAACTCTAAGTTGTGCGCTTATTGCTTAGTGCTGTACGCTGTTTCCTTCGGTAGATATTTACGTCCTTTCTTTGCAACTTTTCCTCTGCGTGTTTTCAGAAAGGCATCTATTTTACCGCTTTGGTGCAACTGTGAATACTGCTCCAGGAGACGTTCCAACTTGAGTGTCGCTTGGATTTATATTGGTTAGTGCAGTTTAAGTGAAACGGAAATGATGGCTTACATTTTTTCTTGTAAAATGGCAACTTGACTGCAACTTGACTTTTGTCTGCCGGTGTGCTTGTGTAGAAATAAAGAAGTGCCTCGTTTGTGGAATGATGTATACCTCGTGAGCTTGCCATCGAGTTGTCCTGTGATCATTACTCGTGTCGCATGTCTTGATTTCGGCCCTACGCGCCACGAGTCAGGTCAACAGTGTCGCGTTCACGGCGCCCTCAAACGGGCATTAGTTATATATTATTCTAGTTTATTTCATGTTGGTAAATTGTACAGCGTACAATACATACTCGTATATTTATCCATTTTTTAATAAATGGGTGATGGGACTGAACCAGAGGTGGACTGCAGCGCCGCCGTCAAGGGGAACGGACAAGACGGCACTTTCGACGCCAACTCGAGCAGATGGCGACGAGACTGTGCTTCGAGAATAGGTACGTTATACAGAAGCGGACGTAACTACATGAATTTAAATTGAATCGTAGTAACGAAATCGGGGTCTTTAGTCTTCTGACCAACACATATTGCTTAGTTGCCAATGGAGGGTCTGAAAACTTTTACAGGTGTGTCCTACACGGTCGAGGTTTTGCGTTTTCTAAAAGTCACGCCCAGCATCTTTGAAAATGAGCTGTCAGCAGACATTCCCGTGGTGAAAGTGAACTTGGGTGGCACGAGGCTAGTTGGAAGAATGGCTGTTGGTATGCTTACTACGGTGAAGAAGGAAAAGCGCTTCTTGCTCATACTTTCTCTGACAGGAAATAAGAATGGACTACTTTTGCCAAATGGTACCAGTGATCAAGGTGGGTTTTCTATATTTTCGGAAGACTAGGAATGAATTTTGGCACAGAGGCGCTTCACATTCGAAACAGTTTATCAGACGATGTTGTTGTTCAGAGAACACATGAAAGACTTTCTGGTGCGCTAATTAGATTTTGGTATCCTGTACATTAATGACGACACGTTGAACAAGCTCTCGGAAATTGTATCGCTTGCAACGATTATGTCGCCCTGGTTCACCCGGACATAGACCAGGAGACCGAGGAAATCATTTCAGACGTACTCGGTGTGGAAGTTTTCCGACAGGTGAGATAGAGTCACACATAACTGAACGAGTCTTTACGTGAGCACACGCAGTCTATTGCTGGGAACGTTCTTGTTGGTAGTTATTGTAGGTTTACGAACAAGGGCGGGATAGTTCATCCAGCATCCAGTCTTGCTGACTTAGAAGAATTGTCATCACTCTTGCAGGTAAGTTGACAGGCAACTCAGTAACAACACATCATGCGCATGTAGATCCCCCTTGCTGCTGGGACGGTGAATCGAGGGAGCGATTTTATTTCATCGGGACTCGTAGCGAATGACTGGAGTGCATTTTGCGGACTGGATACGACGACGACTGAAATTGCTGTAGGTTCCGTTCAATGTGTTTACAGGAAACTCCCTCATGGTGTAACATAGGTTATCGAGAATATGTTAGAACTGAAAGGAAAACAATGCAGTGAAACCATAAGTGGGATGCGATCTGCTCTCGTAGATATGTTAGTTTAAAGGCGTTACGAACTTTTGTCAATGGATATTACAGAATATGAACTACCATTTCACCACTTCAGTTGTGACCAGTGTATCGATGTGTAATATCGCGGAAAAATGACAGTCGCTCGCTAACAAGTAGCTGAATCTAGCAACTTACGATGCGATGTAGTTGCAATCCATTTTAGGTGAAGCAGCGTTCGCCTCGCGCAATTATGACCACACCTATCCGTTGAGAACCTTTCGACGACTCAGTGGAGAAATGTCAAAGCTGAATGACTGACATACCTGGTCGATTATACCATAATCTTTTGCTTCCCAAGCGTCGAAATATCGAGGACGATTTATATCCTGGGCAATATCTTCTGCTGATTTCTGTATGGTCTTGGATAGCACTTCGACCTTGAAAACAAGATCAGAACACGACACAACTAGTTAGGGATATGAACATCCACCTACCATCTGCGCCTTGGTATTCCGCATCTCTCGCCTATGAATTTCTAACTCCGAAGCCTTTGAATACGTGAGAATGACAACCAAAGAGAAGAAAAATACGTCTCACCTGACCACGGTACGAACTAATTGGTTGCTTCAGCATGATGCTTGCACCTGGGAGAGCTGAACGATTTCCCTATACCCATGTCAGAAATATTCGATCATTGGGAACACACGTACTTTGGCTCCAGATGCAAGTAGCATCGCCGCCTCACCCCAGGCGGTACCCACTGCCACAGTATGAACAGGAGGCTGGATGTACTGAATGGTATCATATATCGCAAAAGCTTCAGTATCATATCCATACTTCTGGCCGTCCTGTAGAAACCTTAGCTCCGCGAAAGATAAATACTTTGATGTGTATTATTTACCTTCGATGTTCCCGTAGAATTGATGTACAGTTGAACGGGTTTCGCACTGTCCTCATACTGCAGATAAAGTAGTTCAGCTAAGATCAACTCGGTCACAGATGGCACGAGTGTCATCCCCTAAGTTTGAGTTAAATCAGTATGAGGAGAACATGAAACTTCATTTTGGACACTCACCAAGTACACGATTCGCTCCTTGAAGATATAAGATGGTAAATCTGGTGGTGACTGCGACGATGCGTCCCCTTGCAGACTAGGTATGACCTACAAACTATCAACAACAAAGAGGCAAAAAAAGGGGTGGAACTTACCGATGTGATGATGGAATGTCGGTTCACAGAGCGTCCGTGCTTTGTCCAAAAGTTGAAGTTTTTAAATGACATATGCGCCGACCGTTTCCCGTTGCTAGCGATAACTCCAGGTTTGTGTGAACTTGACTAGGTGAAGGGACTCAACAGTGTTGTGGTAAATACATAGACACAACTCACGAATATCGACATGTCGGCGGTCTTCAGAAGATGATGGATACGTAACAAGCAACTAGCGCGTTAGTGCGCGGTACGCGACAGTGCGAATCCGCCCTCCGGCGAACCCCGAAAGCTTCGCACCCAAGGAAAAAGAATGCACCAGTCGTCCATAATTTATTACTACTATCCTCCATTCGGTGGAAAACGTAACAAACAACTCGTGATGACCCGGTGATTACCCGATGATGTCGTGTAGCCCCGCGGGATAAATTTATATCGCACGGCTTGGGAGGAGTCCCTCCGATACCAACGAGTCATGAACCTTCGAATATTACAGTACATTGTGTCCTTTACCACTATCAGATCATTACGCCATATCTACACCCGGGTGTTTCTACCTTGCGAAAATTCGTGAAAAATTTGACGCGTGGCAAACACGAGTGAAATCGAGCGACGCGACGCAAACTTTAGACGACCAACCGCTCGCAAACAGTGACATATACTCTGCGTTACACAAGTTAAGCAGTTACGCTTCGTCAACACACTCACACGTGCGCCCACTGTATCATTTGTATCGCAGTTGCTCTTCATCGTGAACCTCCCTCATCATTGCGTACATACAATATTCATTTTATCTCTTCCATCAAGCTGTGTACCTCTTGTTTGTGTTCCATCAGCAAGTCAAGACCTGCAAATACTCTTTGCTGCAGGGTGTGCTTTTCACGCGCATATCGTTTCTGAGACTCCGCTAACACTGCCTGCCAGGTACTTAAACTGATCCCGTGAAACATCTGTCCATGACGCTTACCTTGATATTTTCCACGTAATCCGTGGGTGTTGGGATTAGTTTGGGTGCCTAGTAAAATATATTCAAGAAGTGGTACAACCTTGAATACGCAAACAGACCTGTTCCATTAAATCTTCGAATTTGGATTTAAGTGCAGATATATTTTTTTCAACACGATCACGCGCTTGACAGTACTTGGCTTCTTTGTCGTGTAGCTCAGCTTGAAGGCGAGCACACGTATCACTTCTACAAAGCAAACGGTCAGCACTACACTTTCTACTTGTTGTCGATTACCTCTCCATCAAAGTTGTGGACACGCTACACTTCAGAATACTCTGCGCATCTACCCTCGAGCATGAAGCTCTATACGTTCATAAGCCACCGTGGGTACCCTGGTATATTTGAAACGTACCTCAGAAGTGCTTCTTCATGGCGCAGTAAGGCACAGGCCTGAGTCTCTGAAACTCTCTTTGACTGCAAGTAAATAATACATTTCACGAAAATTTCAGCAGTCGCGCACCTGGTACATAGATTCGGTTCCAGCCCGCGACACCAAATTATGTGCTTGGTCGCTAGACACAGACAGCTTGAGCTGACTGGCCAATGAGTCAGCGTGAGCCGCAAGGCCAGTGATTTCATGTGTCAAGTCGCGCATCTGTTGCTGTAGCGTAGTGTTGTAGTCATAGCAATCTTGCACAGTCGTATCGAGTGTTGCTCCCTTCCAAAACTATTTCAAATCAAATACATTCTCTCAACCAAAATTACCTGGCCTCGGATATCTTTCACTACGCGGCGTTCAAATTCATTTGCTGCCCTCTAATATGCAATTATATAGCGGCAACTTACTCGCATCACAACAACTACATTTACCTGCTTGTTGTGCACCGCGTAACTCTGTAAGGCGTGACGCTTCTCTATGTCTAACAATTGCCGTGCTTGGTTTTCTAGTCGTTGCTTCTGCCATGTTTTCCTTTTTTCAAGATTATCCTTATAAATAATACTTTAGAGGTCTGACAACGAACGAACTTAAAAATACTCACTATTTTGACTTTCACGTCATCATCGCAAATGCGATACAGCGTGTTGCCATCGCTGGAATGCTTTAGTTCTGCATTTTGCTGTTGCAAGGTGAGTGTGAACAATTAAAATTTACCATCGCACTCACCTGATCGACGCATAAGCGTTCTCTTGATATCTCTTCTATTTGATTTCGCACATCGTCGAAGCATGCGCTATACGCGGCAAAACTTTCCTGATCCAAACCACCAAGAAAAAACTACAACTTATGAGCAAGTAGTCGTTCTCGAAATGGCAACTCACCTTGTAGGCCGACACGTAGCTTTGCATGATGGTACCATCATTCTGGACCTATGTGATCGTTTTATTTGAATCCCATCAGAACTACTGTGTATCCGTACCTTAGCTAGCAGCGTCGTTTCATAACCTTCGATGCGGAACAACCAACTCAGAGCAAGTAGTGGCCCTGGGCTTCGATCTTGAATCAAAATGGATATGGTGTTCGAATAAAAGGGATAGAGTAAGTACTGCAGCGTTATGACAAAATCCTCCTCTACCCTAGCTTGCTTGTTCCGTCGAATATGAAGTAGTTCAAGTATATATTCCACAACTTTTTTCAAATCGTTAGCATCCAACTGCTTCACGTACGATTCGGCGAAGTCCGTGCATTCACGAAGCCGTTGAGTGATGTAATTTTCCGAGTACTTCAACTCGTCTTCACGCCTAGGATCCATCATCGTACTTAGTTGCATCGAGCGTGCGCTGTCGCGGCGCGTCACTCAATTAGGACGGGAGTTTCTACTAGCTGTCACTAGTGTTGACTTCTAAGGGGGATGTGGGGAGCGGGAGGCGAGGGTTGTGTTTCGCAGTGGAAAAATGAAAAATACGCGGTGTCGAAATAATATGTGACTTCCAACTCCGCCGAAAGCGCGACTAACGAAAAACTAACTGTCAACAGAACATACTGCTCCGAAGTGTTTAGAAACTGGTCATTACAAGCTTATCTTTCTACGTCGGGTAGTGGAAATTTAAGCCTGAGCTGACTGATACTGCTCAGCCATTTTCTTCAGGTTCGCCAGATTTTCCGGTCCTATGAAGCACAACTTGTTAAGACGGAAAATACACTAAGCTACGTATACACACCTAGTTGGTTGACAATGCCTGGTAAAATATCTTCCAAACCTTGTAATAGAGTTTATTCTAGGGGTGATATGATTATGAGAGGTAGAACTTACGCTTCGTCTCAGGATGGCCGCTGACTACATAAGCATTGGCAGGGGGAGATGCTTGCACTAAACGAGAGTTGAGAAGAGTGTACTAGTGTGAGAAGCCTGAAAAACCCTACCTTTCGGGTTGACGAACTGTGTGACGCTATCCGAGTGGAAAATATTTACTTCTTGTATGCCAGGTATGGAATTCATGCCCATCTTCTTCAAAACCGACTGTAATCGTTTATCATCATTGCTGACCGACTTGTGCATAGCCTTCTTTTTCCTAAGAAAAACGTGAACCGGGTTCGGTGTCGAGTTTTCCTGTTCGCTTTACCTTCTCATCGATCCCTTTCCACCCATCCGGACTGCGCCCGCCAATCGCTGCAATTTATCAGCATCCATATCTATATTCTTCCAGTGTGCACCGGCTAACGTCGACTTACGGTGCGGTCACGTCTGCAACCACACGTCCCTCTTTTGTAAGTCGAATGGTCCGTCCCGGTCCTGGTTTGCTTTTGCGGGTAGGTGTCGGTATCTGTCATCAGATCTATCGTTTGTTATTTACGAAGGAAAGTCGCCAAAAACGTAAAATGCTCGTTTATCCCGGTCATTTATGTCGTCATGACTTCCATGTAGAAGTTTAATTCACCAAATACTTGCACAAAGCGCAAGAAGAACCAGTAAGTAACGTGAATGGTGATGGTATAAAGAACTCCGCCCGAGACGAGCCACGACACGCAGTCGTTACACCCTTCTCTCGTGAGCTTACCTACCCAACCGGTTCCTGTCACCAAGTAACATCTCATGCGATGGTACGGGTTACGAAATGCATTTAACGGCGCATATTATAATATATGCAAGGGTTATTCCACATACGGCGCGTCGACGGTACCGTTAACAACCCGCAGCACTTTAACTTCGCTGCAGCACAAGTACAAACGGGGTGAACCTATCACAGCTATAACTGCCTACGACTATCCCAGTGCGGTTCATGTACGTCTTCACATCTTAGTTGTAAGTATGCATATCATCGATTTGTAGGTGGATAGAGCAGGTTTTGATATAGCGCTTGTTGGTGATTCTGCAGCTATGGTGGTGCACGGCCAGGATACAACTTTACCGATGACACTTCACGATATGATCACGCACTGTCAAGCAGTGAAACGAGGAACGAAACGAACATTCATAGTTGGCGATCTCCCATTTGGATCATACGAGAGTAGTGCGAACCATGCACTTGAATCTGCCTTACGACTTGTGAAGGAGGGTGGTGTGGACGCAGTTAAACTTGAGGGTGGCTGTGATGCGCGAGTACTTGCTGTGAAAACGATAGTAAGCGCTGGTATTGCTGTGGTCGGTCATTTAGGTCTCACGCCTCAAGCCATAGGAGTTTTTGGTGGTTTCAAGCCTCAAGGCCGGACTGCCAACTCTGCACTAGAAATTTTCAAGGCAGCACTGAAACTGCAAGAAGCAGGGTGCTTTGCCATCGTATTGGAGTGTGTCCCTAAAGAGGTTGCGGATTCAATTACATCTGCGCTGCACATCCCGACTATTGGAATTGGCGCCGGTAGTGGAACAAGTGGGCAAGTTTTAGTATTCCATGATTTACTAGGCTTCCTACAACATCCTCACCACGCAAAGGTGTCTCCTAAGTTTTGTAAGCAGTACGCTCGTGTAGGTGAAAACATCCAAGGTGCCTTAGCAAAGTTCATTAATGAAGTGGATACACACCAATTCCCGGATGAACGCTTTACACCATACACTTTCGAAGCTGATGAGCTTAAACTTTTCAAAGACGAACTTGCTAAAGCAGGTTTTTCCTGATGTAGTTGTAAAGCATTATTATGCTATATGAAAATATCCAGTATTTGTATTCGAACCCACATTGCAAAAATAAAACGATACGATTGGACCTACAACGCATTCAGCTCCATGATCTCGCTTTCACTCATGCACCTTGATGAAATCCCGTCTCCTTGGAGAGTGATTTCTATGAGCTCAACGGTGTCATAAGAAACAGTAGTGACATCCATGATCTTTTTCAGAACTTTTAAAGCAAGCTTTTTCGCGCCATCTAAAGATAGGTTTGGGTTATAATCCGATTTTAGAATTGAATGTGCCGTTTGGCTGTTGGCACCAATTGAGGTTGCCTAACAAAAGTTGAAAAGTGAGCCTTTTCTTTGTACTGTCGAAACTGGTGAACTTCCACTCACCTTCCATCCTGCATAGTTTCCAGAAGGATCGCTCTGATAGAGCTGAAAGCCTAAATATTGGTCCCTGTTAATTTTCATAAAACATAAGCTCAGTCGATAAGAGAGTGACCCACGCAACTCACCATCCTGCAAAAATGAAAGACACGCCATACGGCCGAAGCCCTCCAAATTGTGTGTAGCCTTGTTTATGGTCTGCTATGTGTTGAACGAGCACTTCGACCGGTATCGATTGTCCGTACATATGCTTGTGTCGCAGCGCCATAGCTCTGTTACAAATTTGAGGTCACGTTATAACCAACTTATTAATTCGTTACCGTGCTGCTTGTATCAAAATCTCAGCATCTGCGTTTATGCCAGCTGAAGCTGCAACTACATGTGAATCTATCTGATGTAACTTTTCAGCGAGCGTTTTCTCGAGAAGCTGAGTGTAAGGTGATTTATTTCACAGACGATATCTGCTGATGCAAAGACAAACCTTCGACAGAACTCTTTTTTCTGTTGCTAAGATCAAACCACCATCCGTTTTGATTCCTACTGCAGCTCCTGCATGGTTGATTGCTTCAACCGCATACTCGACCTATTGATGATTATTGATGCTTAGACACATATTGAGCTAAATCTGTCATCTCTTGCCTGATACAAGCGCCCCTCAGGACTGAAAGTCGTCGTTCGCGAGTCGTATCTATGCATCAGGTAATGCCAGTGTATTCCGAGAGAACTTGCGATTATACCTCCGCGCCATCTCTATGTAAGTAAAAAACGTAGACAATGAGCAAGTTGCGAATGAACTAGATCCGTCAACCTTCAACTAGCCTCGTACGCTGCGCTGCTACGCTGCTGTACATATCGGTCAACGATCGGCTACTCTAGTCAACTCGACGAGTACAATTTTAAAATTTAATAATATCCTCCCTAACTTGGAAAACCTGACTAGAATTCATATTTAGCTCGATCTTTGGTCTGTGATCATGTCTAGCCACGCGTTCGAAAGCTCTCACCAATTGCTATCTAATCATCGCATTTGCGCTATTCTTTTTGTTTCGAAATACGCCGGAATCGAACGCTGAAAATTTTGCTCATCGATCAAAATGATAGAAAATGGGTAAAAAAATTGAAAAAGTCCGAGCTGATTTCCATAAGTTTTTAGCACTCTTAGGGTTAATGACTGAACACTACGGCAACCGCCATCGATCGAAGATGTTGACAAAGCGTCCCCTTCCGCGCGTTAGTGGCGCGCGCGCGGCACGGCCGCCGATCCGGCCGGGCATGGGCGGCGCGCGTGCGAAGTCTCAGCGCGAACGGCCGCTTCGCGTGCTAAACCGAAGCACCGGGGCGCCGGGTGTCGAAGATGTGTCGACGCCACCGAATTCAAATCGCGCGCGACGGCGGACGCAAAAGGAGGTACACGGCGTTGTGAGGACGCGACCGACGAGCGCACGCCTCACGATGGCGTCGAAAACACCCAGTGTGATGAGTTACCACGCGTTTCCGAGTCCATGTAGGCCTACGCTGGCCACTGTAGAGCGCGGAAGACGACAACTCACGGACGAAGAGAGGACACAGCTCGCGACCGCGGCTCGTTTCGCGCGGCATACTGGCACGCCGAGCATAAAAGAGCTCGCGAGAGCATGGAGAATCAGTCCCCAAGCTCTTTACGATATCATAAACAGACAGCGTCTGACAGGAAGCGCGGCTTCGCTCCGCAGAACCGGTCCAGCACATGTGTTAGGAGACGCTGACGAGACGGTTCTTGCAGAGTTGTCTGAGGAGCTAGATGGAGAGTACACATGGGAAGAAATCACGGAACGTTTCAACCAGAAAACGGGCAAAAATGTGAGTACAATGACCGTGTTTAGATTTTGTAAGAGTAGAGGATGGCGTGAAGTTTGTGACAAGTACGTACCGTGCTTGACGAGTGCAGACGTCAAAGCGCGGCGAGAGTGGGCAGAGCAGCACGTGAATTACCCCTGGATTGGTCGCGAAAACTTGCGACATGACAACCTACGGGACGATTGGAAGAAGGTTGCGTAGATCGACATCAACGAAAAGTCGTTTTACATGCGTACGCTGAAGAAAAAGAAGTTGCACAACGGACAGAAAAATCAAAGACGGCCATCAAGTCGAAGCGTTTCATTGACAAGGTCATGGGTCTCTATGCCGTCGGACGCCCTCAAGGCGACTTCGACGGCATTATTGGAATACATCGGTGCTCCGAAAAGCGGCAAGCGGAGCGGAACAGCTAGTTTCACGCACGCGGCGAGTGGTATGAAGCTGACTGCGAGGTGAATGGTGAAATGTTTCGCCGCACGGTGCAGACCAAATTGATACCTGACATACAACGTAAACTGCTGGGGTACGATTGCGTGTACGTTCAAATGGACGGCGCTAGAGCGCACGTGAAATTCTGTGACGAGTTGAACGAACTCGGCGCCAGGCGCAGGCAGATCGACGGCCAGAAGACACTCGTCATCAGGTTTGTCAGACAGCCGGCAAACTCGCCCGACACAAATGTTCTCGACCTCTGCTTCTTTCGGTCACTCGCAAAGCTCGTGTCGAAGAAAGAAAGAAAGTTCAAACAAGGTCATGAAGGCAAGGAAGCCTTTTGGAAGCACGTCGTGAGGACTTTCCACGACTATCACGACGACGAAAGGACGATGGACAGGTGCTGGAGGACGAAGAGCGCCGTCGTCCAATCGATCCTTGGCGCGCACGGGTCGAATGATTACGAGCTTCCGCACGGCTACATCGAGTCGAAACCAATTGTTTAAGAACTCAGCGACGTTTCGAGCGACGAAGACGAGCCGTTGGTGCGCACGCTGTGCTACGAAGACGCCCAAGGAGTGCTCCCCTGCTCTCTGCCCCACTCTCTGCCGCGATAAAAAATTCAAAAAGTATCGCACGCGCGTTTTTTTCGATTTTTACACTACTGTGATGCTCCACAGGACTATATAAAATAATCTATTTTGCCATAAAAAACGCGAGGAGGAAAATGACGAGTCACAGACCATCAGGTTACTTTTGTTAGTGGGGATAGTAAATTTTTCCTACTTTATTGATGAATTTTTCGTCTAAAGCCCTCAACTTTCGCCTAAAAGGAAACCGTGTTTCTGATAAATACCCCTCTGTTAGTCAGCGTGAATACTCCCCATAATTAAAGTAGGAGTGCAATAACAATTGCACTCCCAAGTAGGAGTACAACAAAAAGACAAAAAGTTCGGTCCACTCCGCCGCCGCTTAACGGACGGGACTTTAAAGTCCGTGGCGCCGACACCCCGCAATCTCACACACAACGCTCGGACAGTAAATTCACCATTGATTCAAAGTGACATTGTCTGAGGCCTTGCGCGAATTCGCGGAGTACACTTCGCTGTAGACCGGACTGTGTGACAGTGAGTATATCTTTTGAGGGTGAAGAGGATGAGACAGAAAAATGACGTTCTGAGAGATATCACGCGGCCGCACATTGAAGCGTATGACAAGTTTATACAGTATGGTTTACGGGAAATTGCCAGAAATATTGATCCAGTGACTGTACCTTTGGGTCCCGACCGGTACTTGACTTTCTCTCTGGAGGAAGTAAGGGCTGATCAAACTGTGCTGTCTGGTCTTGCAAAGTCTGTGAGTCCGAAGATGTACCGTGAGGGTCGACAAACATACTCGACGCCACTTGCGATTTCGATATCTTGGTCATTAAATGATGGCAAGCGTACAGTAAGTCCAATGTTCGACTTGTGCGACATACCTGTCATGGTTGGGTCATGCTTGTGCAAACTTGGACAAGCTGGTGTAAATGAACTTTTAAGTTATGGGGAAGAGGCAAATGAACTTGGAGGGTACTTTATTGTCGGAGGAATTGAACGAGTGGTTCGCCTCCTGATCCAGCAGCGACGACATTACGTGATGGGACTGGTTCGCAGTTCTTTCAGAAACAGAGGTTCCCTTTTCAGTAAGTATGCTACTGCAATCCGATGTGTCGACAACTGCGAGCGCTCTAGTACAGTTAAGCTTCACTACCTTTTGGATGGATCTATCAGTGTGGGCCTCGCAATGTCTCGGAAAGAAATATTTCTTCCCGTTGCCCTTGTAATACGCGCATTAACAGATATATCTGACCATGAAGTACATGAACTTGTCCTTCAGGGAATACTTGCAGGGGGCAAGGTGGAAGCGGGTTATGCTCAAGAGACGCTAGAAAAGATATTTGACAGCACTTCTCAACATGTGGTTCGAACACGTACTGAAGCCATTGAGCACATCGGTTCCCTATTTCGAACGACATACGAGGGAGTGACTCCAGATACTTTCAGCACAGGAGAGCACATGCTGCGCAGTTGTCTGTTTATACACTTAAAGACGAATGGTTCGAAATTAGATTTGCTTATTTTTATGCTCAATAAGCTGCTTTCTTTGGTGTCTGGTTCGTGTAAAGAAGATGATCCTGACTCCTTAGTGCACCAGGAAGTTCTTCTACCAGGCTTTCTTCTGCAAACCATGTTACATGAAAAGTTATATGAGGGTATGTTGCGCGTGAAGTCGGATCTTGAAAATGTGGCGAAACTACATTCAAATGATTCAATTGATATGATCGAGCATTTGTTCGTATCGGCCATGAAACGAATAGATATTGGTAAGCAGCTGGAATATTTTCTAGCTACTGGAAACTTAGTGAGCAAATCAGGACTTGGTCTCAGTCAAACCAGTGGCTTCACGATTGTTGCCGAAAAGCTCAATTATTTACGTTATATATCGCATTTTCAATCAGTTCACCGCGGTGCATACTTTGCGGAATTAAGGACGACAACAGTTAGGAAGCTGCTACCTGAGTCTTGGGGATTTATTTGCCCTGTACATACACCCGACGGGTCTCCATGTGGATTATTGACACACGTAAGTGCGTCAACTAAGATAGCACTGGGCGACAAAAGTATTGATTCTGTTGTGCTGACGGCTGTTATAACGGAGGCTATATCGACGTGTAGTCCATTGCTCTTACTTAATGACTCGGTGAACCGACAAGTAATACCTGTGCTGCTCGATGGCTTCATCATTGGCTACATACCGACAGAGAATTTGTCGAAAGTCGCTGCAAAGTTGCGAACTTTGAAAGTTTCTTCAAAATCAGCCATACCTAGTGACATCGAGATCGCCGTCTTGCCAGATTCTGAAGTTTCCAGTGCGTATCCATGTTTAGTTCTTTTCACTGGGAGTTCAAGGCTACTTAGACCTGTGCGAAATTTGAGCATGGGTAGTTTGGAACTTGTAGGCACGATGGAACAAAATAGTATCCGCATTGGCTTGTGCGGCGACACCGTTTGCAGTCACGATGCATTTTCACACTGCGAAATTTCATCGGGCCAGATGTTGAGTATTGTTGCAAGCTTGACTCCGTGGTCTGACTTCAATCAGAGCCCTAGAAATATGTATCAGTGTCAAATGGCGAAGCAGACTATGGGTGTTCCACTGCATTCCTTCATATTTAGATCTGACACAAAGCTGTACCGTTTGCACAGTCCACAGCGGCCTATAGCGCTTACTTCTGCATACGATAAGTTTGCTGTTGACAGCTATCCACTCGGTACTAATGCTGTGGTTGCAGTATTGTCACACACGGGATACGACATGGAAGACGCTATGATTATTAATAAGGCTGCAGTCGAACGCGGCTTTGCGCACGCCACCTTGTATAAAACAGAACCATTACTTCTGCGAGCAAACGAACGCTTTCAGGGCAATGAGGGAAATATTGAATGTGGATCGATTACATCTGTACATAGCGATGGCTTACCTCACATTGGTCAGAGGCTGAAGACTTCTTCCATAATGTATAGGTCATTTGATACCGTATCGAATAGCTACAGAGAAGTCAAACAAAAAGCCACTGATGACAGCTTTGTCGATAAGATCAAAAGAGTCAGCACGGGGAAAGGCAGTGACACAGAAGAAGCGAACGTTACCCTCAGATTCAATCGAAATCCAATCATTGGAGATAAATTTAGCAGCCGGCATGGACAAAAAGGCGTTTTGAGTTTTCTGTGGCCTGATGAAAGTTTGCCGTATATTGAGCGAACCGGCATTAGACCCGATATCCTTATAAACCCTCACGCATTTCCGTCGCGGATGACAATTGGTATGCTCGTCGAAAGTCTAGCGTCAAAAGGTGGAGCGCTGCTAGGCAAGTCAGTTGACGCATCTGCTTTCTGTCATAGGAAGTGGAGCCCGATAGACACAAACGGAGCTTTACTTAGCGAGATCGGATACAATCGCACTGGTTCAGAAACCATGATAAACGGCCACACTGGCGAGATCTTCAACGTAGATATCTACATAGGATTGGTTTACTATCAACGCCTAAGACACATGGTCAACGACAAGTTTCAGGTACGCTCAACTGGGCCAGTCAATCCAGTTACGAAACAACCTATCAAAGGCCGCAAAGCTGGTGGAGGTGTACGATTTGGTGAGATGGAGCGTGATTCTCTTCTTGCTCATGGAGCCGCGTATCTGCTGCGTGATCGACTTCATTTGTCCTCTGATACACATATATCAAGTGTATGCACATCGTGTGGAAGTCTGATTTCAACTTTCTCGAGAGCTCTTGCAATGGGCACGCAAGCAGTTGCAACGAATACCATTCAGTGTCAAGTTTGTAAAACGAGTTGTTGCATTGAAACTGTTGCGTTACCGTTTGTCTTCAAGTATTTAGCCGCCGAATTAGCAGCAATGAACATTCAAATGAAAGTGTCATTAACTTGAGGCTTCCTCACACATGGTGTTTCATGGTTGAAACTTGAGATCGATGAGTTTTGTATTCAATATTTCTTTTTAATTCTAGCCATGAATTCCACTGGTATCCTCGTCTCCAAAATATCATCAGCTTGAACGTAAATCGTATCGCGTTTTCGTTCTAACGTATTCAGCAAAGCCTGCAGGTGACACCTTTCAGAGTGAGAGCACAACGTAATTGCAATACCAGTGGCGCCTGCACGAGCGGTGCGTCCTACACGATGTACATACGTTATAAAGTGATCAGGTACATCGTACGAAATTAGTAGCTTAACATCAGGCAAATCTAACCCACGTGCAGCTGAGTCAGAAGCAACCATGACTTTTGAACGTTTCGTTGAGAATACTTCAATTGCACTCAACTGTTGACGCTTTGGCAGCGAACCACAATATTTCACCGGAAGTGTATCCGGATGGTGCTTTTTCAACCATCGCCACACCTCAGTGCAATTTGAAACTGAAGATGTGATTATCAAGACTGATACTTCACCAAAAAGAGGTAGTAACTTTCTTAGAACTTCAAACTTTTGAGCGTGTTTGGAAAGAAGCACGATTTCCGTAAGACCTGCTGCTAAACATATCTTAGAATGTGACTCGTTCTCGAGTACGTTTCGGACCGCCAAAGTCTGAATAGTTCTGATTGTAGTTCCATTATGGCACAGTGTGGCAGATGCTAAAATGGTGTGCATCCGCCTGCACACTCGTTTACCCACGAATGCTTGTGCCGATTCGTACGTCGAAAGAATAATACTGTTCAGAACGGAAGACAAACCTTGATGCATCTGGTACATCAACTTATCTGCTTCATCTATGATACATGTTTGAAGTGTGTTCTGGCGGTAAAAGCTGGCAAAATGCCGCAGTTCAGTTGGCGTCAAAATGAGGATATCCTTCTGCTTGGAATCGTATTCAAGATGATATCCGCGCGGTTGCGTCGCTGCTGCAAATCTCGCTTTTCTTCGAAATCGACCCAAGTTCGAGCATTTCTTTCGAGTAGCCAGTCGGTTTACCACTACAGTCGCTCCTACAGCCTGGGCAAAAGGATGAAATACTCCTGCCACCTGTCTAGCGAGATCAAGGGTAGGGACAACAACGAGGACTTTTCCATCTTTATCAACGCATTTCCTCAAAGCATCAAGCGTTGGGAGCACGTACGCTAAAGTCTTGCCTCTGCCAGTACTTGCAATTATCTGGTAGTCTCTTTCCACGGGCCCACCTCGAAAGTGTCGCCACGCGGAGACCTGGATAGGCATCGGTTGTAAACATCGTAGACGCTGCAAGCGTTCGAGTAATCGCGCGTCGACATCATACCACGATAAAGAAGTTCCGTACATATACGCTCGGTTTGTGTCGCTCGCGGGTCTCCTCTGGCAAAAGTTCTAACGCAGTAACGCCGTCGTCCAGAGCCTACATGTATCTGCATCGCTTCCTTGCGCATATGCACCATTAGTCCAACGGTTAGGATATGAGCCTTCCAAGCTCGAGACCCGGGTTCGACTCCCGGATGGTGCATGATGCACGACGCTGCTTGTCTTCTGACCTTTTTTTGTCGACTGTTTTTTAAAGGTCTCTACACAACACGAGCACATCTCACCGGGACGCGAGAACTCACAAGCAACTTAAGTTTGTATCTGATAATCTGAACGTGATTTTGCAAACAGCACGTCGCTGTACACATCGCGACTATCATAGCTTTATCGCCTGTGTAGCCATGGCGCGGTCCGCTGCTCTTCGTTTTCTTGTGTGCACGCTAGGCAGATGTTTCCAACCAGGTGTGTAGACAGAACATAAAGAGGAAATAAATTGACATTACGTCGTTGCAGGTGCCTTTCGGAAGTTCCGAACGCTTCTGTACGCTGTACATCTTTCAAATAGCTGCTTGTATCTGTATTTAAATAGTCCACAGGTCGCCGTTGTTGATAGAAAACATTCACGCAACATTGTCGTCCGAAAATATTTCAGGCCTTGTGTTTGGAACCACGTACGTATTTGATGTTTGTTCATGAGTCGCTGAAATGAAAGCGTGAAAATAAAGGTCCTGGAAGTTGCAATACCAGTCGCTATGCCAGGTCTGAGCCGAATGCTTACTTTCTACAGTCACTTTTTCCCAATTGTTGCGGGTTATCTGAAAACAAAGTACATGTATCGTGTTGAATTAGTGCTATAAGATTCTGTTTCACGATTTCACGCGCAGGGTTATTCCATTATTAGGACGAGATAACTCTACAGCTGAGGTACGGCGAACGGTTGTTTAGGCATCCTATTTTCAAGTCTCAAAACAAGTTGATATGGAATGCACGGCACGAATGGGGTGCGAGTAAATCAGTGAAAATGTTACGCGAGCTTTCTGGTTTCTATCTCAAGGTGAGCGAACTATTTTCGTCACTTTGTGACTAAAATTTTAGAAAGGTTGCCCAAGTGTTTGCGACGAAACACGACTTTTTACCTAAACAATACATCCAAAAACTAGCATTTGTTTTCGAGAAATGTGAGCCCATGTCAATTTTAGAAGTTCGAGACATAATCCAAAATGATCTGCCATCGGTAATGAGGGATCTTGTCGTAGATGTTGAAGAGAATCCTATCGCGTGTGCCACTATTGCTCAAGTCCATCGAGCTTCAATTTCTGGTACAGCCCAGTCTGTTGCTTTGAAAGTCAAGAACGTGAAGAGTCAAAACGTAATGAAGTCGGATATGGCAAATATGCTTTTGGTCTCGAAAATAATGGATCTATTGAACATTCAGCTACCGTTTGACCATACTAGTGTTCTTTTAGAGTACAAATCTGAGGTATGTTCACCTGAAATAAAACTTTCTCTTTCACGACAGCCTGCTACAGGTACCAAAGGAGTTTGACTTCCTGAGAGAATGCAGCATGATGGATCTTCTTGGACGCTCTATTCGCGCGAAGTTCGTAGATGTTTACGTTCCTACTCCTTTGCCAGTTGCGTGCTCAGATAATGTCATCACGATGACTTTCATGAACGGGTTGAGTCTAGCGACGTTTCTTTCTGATAACTCTTCATTAGCAATAGACGGTACATGTTTGTTGCATTTTGCAAACAAATTGCTAGAAGTCTACGCCTTTCAAATTTTTGAGCTTGGAATATTTCACAGTGATCCTCATCCGGGCAACATTTTGATAAGTTCAACAGGAGCTCTCACGCTATTGGATTTCGGTCAGGTGAAGGTGCTAAGTTCTCGGACTCGCGAAAATCTTGCTCAATTAGTTGTTTCTCTTGACCAAAATTCACCTCTATCAGGACAATTATTGGATAACATGGGTGTTAAAGTTGAAAATACTAGTGCTTCAATGAAGGCGGCAATTGCTTACGTTTTATTTGACACTCGTATGGATATAGCTGAAGCTAAAATGAACCCATTTGACAGCGATTTACCACGTGAAATTCGGCAAATCAAGCTTTCCAGAATTCCCAGAGAGACCTTCATGCTTATAAGAGTGGTTGCCTTGTTGCGAGGTATTCTTTCAGCTTTGAACCTCGATGTTCACGCTCGATCAATTTGGTCCAAGTATGCTACGAAGTTTCTCCGAGGGCAAGACATACGGAATACTGGTTCTAAAGTCCCTCGTGTGCCAAGGCAAAACAACAAGCAACAAGTTAAGGAGATGGCGGAGTGGTTAACCTCAAACGGGTTGCCTGCTAGTAGAGAGCACCTCACACCACTGGCTCTTGCAGGAGTTTGGAATATTGAGGATCTGTCAACTTTACTTAGTTCAAATGAGAAAGAAACTATAAATAGTGCACTCAAATATTATACTTCGTCAGAACGCTTCGTGCTGCAAAGCAAGTTTGGTGATAAGAATGACAAGTTCTGACCTAGTATCTTGACTGATATGGGCTGAAATGCAGTACCTGCTGTATGATTATATTCTACTGACCGGTTGCATCCCTATTATGCTAAAGCATTTCGCCAGGATATTCAACGTGAGCACACACATGGTTAAGCGAGCTTGTTCTTCCTGAACGTCAAATACTTTGCACTCAGAGTAGAAATTGTTAAATAGCACACATAACGTGTAAGTATATTCACACATTTTCGATGGCATCAATTCAGCAAGTGTGGTATCGACAGCATCTTCGAACCTAAGAAGCTGTAATAGCAAAGCCCGTTCCTGTAAGGCAGAGCAGATTGGCAACGCGAGTTCACTAGAGCGTGGCCCGGTTTGCAAACCAGCCCGCTCCAGAATAGAGTGAACTCTCGCATATGTGTACTGAAGATATACCGCTGTGTTTCCTTTCAACTCTAGCATCCTTTCGAATGAAAACATATAATTTGTTGCAATATTGTTGCGAAGATCTGCATATTTCACCGCACCGATTCCCAGTTTGCTAGCAGATTCAAGTAGTATTTCTTCACTTGAATCAGCACCACGAGCTTGAAACTGATCAAAACATTGTTTCTTTGCCTCTGCAAGTAAATCTTTTAGTTTGACTGTTTCACCTGAGCGGGTTCGCAATCTTTTTCCATCTTCACCCGTTACCAGGCCGAAGCCAACATGGTCCACCACGGTCACTTTCCTTCCATCTAACCAACCCGCACGTCTACCTGCTTCGAATACTGCATTAAAGTGCTGACTTTGACTCACGTCTGTCACGTATATGATCCAATCCGCTTGTTCAATTTGAGTTCTATAGTATAAAGCGGCCAGATCGGTGGACGCATAATTGAAGCCACCATCGCTTTTCCGACAAATTAATGGCACCTCTGAATCTTGACCAAAAATACAAAGGGCACCCCCATCTGTAACCGCGATGTCCTTGTCTACGAGTTGTTGAAGAACCTCTGGTATCAAAGTGTTGTAGAAACTTTCGCCGCGCTCTTCTATCTGTACGTCAAGTTGGTCATAAATTTCTTCAAACTCTTTCCTGCTTGCCTGACAAATATGCTTCCACATGCTGTAAGTCTCTTCATCATACGCCTGAAGCTGAGTAACTACTATTTGCGCGCGTCTTTTAAAATCATCATCCGTGTCGAATTTTACTTTTGCGTTCTTGTAGAACTTCTGAAGATCAGAAATATTTTCTGTAAAAGACGTTTCATTTTCACGCATGTATGCAATCAGCATGCCGAATTGGGTGCCCCAATCGCCGACATGGTTGAGCCTAGAAACTGTAAATCCACGATATTCCAAAGCTCGACATAATGAATCACCGATTATTGTACTACGCAAGTGACCCACGTGCATTTCCTTTGCTATGTTTGGAGATGAGAAGTCCACGATGACATGTCTGCCAAATGTTTGCTTTGAGGAGGAGCCAATATTTTGCGCTAACTTAAGAGCTTGCTGAGAGATAAATGTATCAGAAATATGGAAATTTATGAATCCTGGACCAGCTACTTCAATCTTGTCAAACATATCTCCGCGCTCTAACATATTTGATATCGTGACCGCCAAGTCACGAGAACTTTTGAATTCGTGACCGTCAGTCAACTTCGAAAATAACTGCATGGAGCCGCTATATTGGTAGTCACCGAACGAAGACCTTGTTGTTTCCACTATAGAGACGTCAGTCGAAAGCGCAGGATTGACTTTTTCAACACCAGCAGAAACGACATCGGCAATTTTATCCTTCAACGTAGGCCAGTCAGACATTCCACTGGTCTCTTTTAAAACTTCGTAGTTAGATTTATCACTGCTTTGCGATGTTCTACCCGATTGCGATGCCGAAAGTGTTTTCAAGCAGCGCCGAAAAGGTCGAACAATGCGGGTTCGTTGTCTGGACTCTGAACCTAGACGCCGTTCGGACGTTTTGAACACTTTCAGAACCCCAGGTCCTAGAGCGCCCAAAGTGCGTAACATGACTAGTATCCGGTAGAGTGCGAGCAGCAATAAAACCTCAAGTATATAGAAGTTCACAGAAAGCACGAAAACACTTGACGTCACCTTGCAGGATACGGCGAGCCGCGAGCGGGCGCTGTATGTGAACACGCGTACGCATCGACAACCAGTCAAAGGAAGCTACTTTTTCACCAACTCCAGGCAGGGTTTGCATTTGCATATGTTCGCCAACCAGCAACGTATGGTAGGGCTACGAGAGACCAATTCCCGTGGAACGCGTTTTTTCTCTAAATGGCGAGTCATGACTCAAGATGGGGGGACTCGGAAGGTGCGCACCTGAAAGATGGCTTACAAAACCGCTTGTATGAGGACGACACATGCAAAAACAGAGATGTGACAGATGGCGTCACCGCGGATCGAACGCGGGACCTTTAGATCTTCAGTCTAACGCTCTCCCAACTGAGCTATGACACCGACTGATCCCAGGTCTTACCCAGGTACAAGGTCACCGCTATCCTCGAATGTTTCGAGGCGCGCTTCGTTACGACGTCTGTGAGGGCAAACGAATAAGTATGTTTCGCATTCAATTTACACAGGACAGTGAGACGATGTTCTGAACTTGAGCGGAGTTACTACTCAATAGCCGCCAGTAAATGAAAGCTCTATCTCGAACATCCGGATTTTCGCATGAAGAGGCTTTGCGAAGCACATGCTGTGCGTTGTGCTGAGACCGAGAGTCTTTCAGTTGGATGAATGTTTTCACCGAGGTTGTCAAGAGTTGCAGCTGAACGGTTTCTGGCTCATCGGCGAACATCTCAGAGAAAGTTTCTATCAATGACGAAGCGTTTTCAATCCGACCAGCGTATTCACCAACTATCCATATGAGTGCTGCCTTTGCTTCAGGTCGATCTAAGGAGGTTAGCCCTTCACAGAGAGTTGGTAACGTATACTCAAAGTGGTCCGGGTATGCTCTAAAGATATCCTTCATAACGATGATAGCTTCTTGGACGACGTAGTTGATTTTACTTTCGATCAGTTGAAGAAGTATAGTGACCGCGTCGCGTGCAACGGCTCTGAATTGAATGGCACATGTGCCTATCGCACGGATGGCCTGTCGAACAAACTCAAGGTCCACCTCTGCAGAATACTCCTTCAATTCCGCCAAAACCTGACTTACGGTCTCATCCGATACTAGTTGCAGCAATATCTTAAGTTTTTCATGTTTTATATAGTAAGGATCGTTGTACTTGCAGAAGAAAATCTGTGAGTAGTTCAAAGAAGTGAGCTTTCAAAATTTTGTCTGTTGTGTGAAGTAATATTACCTCAAGATTCCTTTGAAGCTCGCATTTGTACACCGACAAATTTGAATGTACCGTGTGAAGAGTAATATATTGGATTTCTAATTCACTTCCCAAAAGAGTAACCATAGAAGATGCTATTTGCAATCTGATCGTTTGTTGCAGAGAATTTGAGACAGTCTATTGAATGTCAGTTACTTGTTCATTTGGCAGCAATGGAACACAACACCTGTGATAGTCTTGCTAAAACATTCATGCTTGCTAGAACAACGGCACCGTTCGAGTGCTGTAGATGTGCACTCACTCGCTGAATGATAGCAACAGCCTCTTCGTGACTGGAAGCTGTGTATTCCTCCAGCGCACTCAGTATATAGACCTGTCCCCACCTACATGACGGTTATATATAATAGATGTAAAAAAGATATCATCGCTTACTCGGTGCACTCCGTTAGCATTTCAGTCAATCTTTGGGCCAGTCTCGCATCGACGGTAAGGATCTGTTTTGAGGTCGCCTTTGAAATTTCAAAAAGGGACGCCATAGCATTGGAGAGCACAGTTGCATTATTTTCACTATAGATGACGTCCTTTAACATCTCAATAAATCCACTTTGAGAGAACATTAGGTTCAATAACTGAATCACTTTCTGCACTCTCCACTTACCGACTCTCCACAAGCTCCTGATCAAGCCCAAACAGTTTTGCAACACAAATGACAGCACTCTTCCTCACATACGGATCCGTGTCCTACAGAAGATCAAGCTCAAAAATATTACGACTAACTCATGAACGCATACCGTGAGTGCCACTTGCAAAGGATCACACAAATATTCTGTGATACGGTGTACACGAATACAGCCCATCGTTCGCACTGCGAGCGCACGAACAAGAGGGTTGGGATCCTGGGCATCCTGCAAAACTGTGAAGTAATATCTGAAGAAAGCGGGATGGGATTACCTTGATGAAGGTATTCACAGCCAAGATTGTGAGTTCAGGTTTCGATTTCGCATAGTTTATCAAGTACAGGTAAATGAGCTTCTTCAATTCGAGACTGGTGGTCTGCATGCACTGCAGGACATCAGGGAAAAGGCCAGACACGTCTTTCCCTACTGTCATTGCCGCGATCACTTTGTTCGCGGATCAGACCAGTAATAATAATAATCAGGAGCATTCATATACCTTTTTTTATTGCCTGCTTTTGGGTGGCCAGGTCGGTACTTCTCAGTTCCGCCCGCCACTCTGCAATTTCACCTGTCGTGGCGTAGGTAACGTATAGCTCACACCCTCGAAAGTTGAATGTTACCTCGTCGTTGTGATTGGAAGAAGCGCGCATCATTCGACATTGCAGTCCCGAGCACGCAAGGGGTACTCGACAGACGCAACGCACCAATCGACACTTAAAGAAAGACCACGCCAAATCCAGTCGCAACGACGATGATTTTTATTTTGTCTAATTTGTTTTTTAGTCAGCTGTGATACACTTAGTCCAGTCGAGCTTCAAACTAGGGAACGTGTTTCTGTGATTTCCAACCTAAAATCTCAATATTGCAGCTCTGAGAGTTAACCCGTCTTCTTCTTTCCTCTTTCTGGCGAGGCCTGGTTCTTGTGGGTCATAGCCTCTTATCACGAACACTGAAGGCTGAAAAGTGCGCGACGAGCTCTTTCCCTACGGCGGGGATAGCGAGTATCTCGAGACTAACGTCCTCAGGGCGCTTCGCGATGTGCCACTACGTGTCGAACCTAACGACACGGTTTGAAATCAGTTGTCACGTTCTCCGACACGGTGCGCAAAGACGCCGAAACGTGCCCTATAGATGCATTAGTCACCGCAACAGAAAGCTTGCGGCCAATTCCGTACCAGAGTTCGCAAGTGAACACAATATATTGGCGTTATCACTACTGAGTGCTCTTGCTACGTTTCCCGTCTTGCAAGAAAGGAAGAAAGGTGAAGCTCTCACAAGGCAGGCCGAGCCGGCACAAGATGTTAGCAGTGCGCAACAAGTGACTCGGAATGTCATTCCCTCGATCGAATGGGGAGGATTTGATGCTGCTGGTCCACGAGATGAGATGGAAGATGCTTGGTGTGTGCGCACTGTGAACTCTCTTAGTGGAAGAATCCTATATGTTGGTATGTTCGATGGACACGGCGGTGCAGCGAGCTCGTTTTTCTTGAACAACAACATGCTGAAGTTTACAGATGACGTCGGGATCAAGATGTGCTCGAGAGCTGTGAAAGGTGATATATCTCTTGAATCCATAGCAGATGAGACGAACCCCCTTTCCCTTGCTTTTGAGCGAGCAGATAGTGCCCTGCTAGACCATCTTGGTTCTCTGGGTGATCCGGAGTGTTGGAGTGGAAGTACCGCCACTGTGTGCTTTATTAGTAAAAAGCACATTATAGTTGCAAATGTTGGGGATAGTCGTGCAGTGTTAGGGAGAAAAAGCCGCGCTATTCAACTGAGTAGTGACCACCGTCCGATAGGCTCCTCAAAGTCAGGTAGGAGTGAAATTTCACGAGTTGTCGCGAGCGGTGGTTGGATATCGCAGATGCGCGTTTGCGGTATCTTGGGGGTCACCAGAGCCTTTGGTGACTACGAATTCAAGGGCGGAAGGGAAGAATTACTCGAAGAACTCGAGGCAAGTGGCGTGCGTTGTCAAGGTGACATGAAACGACCACCCGTGATCGCTATACCAGATGTTAGAGTGTTTGAGCGCTCAATTGATGACGACTTTTGTGTCGTCGCTACAGATGGGCTTTGGGATGTGATGAATGCTGCACAAGCTATCACTTTTGTCAGAACGATGGTGATAAAAAATGGCGTTCGAGACATGACCACCGTGGCGCAGGCGCTTGTTCAGCGAGCAATAGAAGGCCGCACGCAAGATAATGTCTCTTGCGTTGTACTGGATCTTCGCGCGAATAGGAACTAGCCACAATCGAATGGAACAGTTTTAATTGGTTTACATAAGATAGTTCATATTGTTCCCTATTAAGAGTCACTTGAAAGCCCCTCTGTCAATAGGTACTTTCTCTTGTGAAATCAAAAACAATCAAGCTGACTTGCGTATGCGTGAACTGAAAAGATTCTCACGCATTTGCAAGAATCTGCCAACGATGAATCGCAAAAATGGTATGAACAGGCCGAGGAATGCAGAAGTTGGTATACACACTGGACCAACACAGACCTTGTACAAATGTCAGTTTAATTGGAATAGAGAACAGCAAGTTTTACCATAAAGTGGTTCGCTAACTAGTTACTATCTATTCGTACATATAAGTTGGGATGGGTGTGTTAGTGGTCCCGTACGCCTTCAACTGTTTGTTGTTGTCACAGGAAGTTTTGAACAGCGAGCGAGTCATGAACAAGTTGTTCAGAACAACAAAAGGTGCGAGTATAATACTATCCTCCATCCCATGGAAAACTTCACAAATGTACCTTTGTAGCCCGATATTCGGCCTATCTATGATCACGCCCAGCCCCGCGTTCGAATGCTCTCACCAAATGCTGTTTAGGTTAACTAAGAGATGCGAAATTCGAAAATAGAATTGGCAATTTATTCCGATAAGAGCCGTTTTTGTCGGAATAAATCTTATTCTGACAAGCTTCTTATCGGAATAAATCGGGCCGATTATTACTGCTCCGATACTATTGTTGCTCGATTGTTGATATATGATCATATTCCGACATATAATTATCTATATACCCTCCTGCCATTTAGCTACAAATTTCGAAATACTATCCTCCATATCAAAAGTAACCTATCTGGTGCCTCACCCAGGCGGCGCCTCACCGCTGGGCACTTGACGTACTCATGAAACGAGTGTTTCGTTCTCTATGTCAAGAATACTACGGAGTTGACGCCTCAGTGGTCTGTAACACTCTGTATCAGTCAAATGGTAAAACTTTTCAACAACTATGCACAGAGTCACGACTTTCTACAAGGCGCTGTGCAAAAGCCCTTCACACTTTGTTGAGTCACTGTTGCGTGAAGCAAACGTCACTTGCGACACCAACATCGTTACATGACCCTATGTACCATCTTAACGCGCGACGTATATTCCACATAGAGCGGGCTGCGTCGTATTTACAGCACGTAAAAAAACGTTTCGGAGGTCGAGCAGAAAGATTAACATTTTGCTTGTTCGTCTGCGGTAGTCTCACTTTGAGTGAGCTGGAGAAATTACTACACCACGGTAAAATATCAGAGCGGTATCGCAAGCAATTGAGGAAAACATTAATAACACTATGTATCTGCGGTATCATCGAGCTCCCGGTCCATAATGAAACAAAACTGGTAGGCAACTGCTCTGCCATTGAAGAAGCAATATGTAGTACACCACAGCTGGAAGAAAGCTTCAACCATGCTTTCATATCGCTTAATTCAGATGGCATCAATGAAAAAATGCGCGAGTATGAATCTGTATATTCTGTTGCATCGGCTCTCGATGATCATCATGCCCAAATCCTGTCATACGTCAATACGAAAAGTTCTGACACACTCGATGGATGTATCACTTTGTCTGCTCTTACTTCATACTGTGAACATACCGCGAAATTATCGGCGAAGCAGGTGTTGAATTCAGTGAGACTTTTACAACACTGCGGTAATCTTTCGATGAGTCATCTTAATGAGCGCTCCGACGAGGATTGGGTTAAACTAAATCCTGAGCACGCACTTCATACATCCCTTTCCCAACTAGCCCAGACCACAGTGAGACACCGGTTTGGGGATATCGCGTGTCGTTTGTTCCGTCTTCTCCTTAAAACACCTCATTTGGAACAAAAACAGATCTCAGAGCTAGCGATGATCCCAATCAAGGATTGCCGCGAAATTTTAGGCAAGCTTTTAAAGCATGAATACGTTCGCTTGCAGGAGGTTGCTCGAACAACTGATCACGCACCTTCTCGAACGAACTACCTTTGGAAAGTTCATTTACCATCAGTCATCTCAAAAATGAAACGAGAATTGTCAGAGACGTTTGTCAACTTGAAAACGAAGCACATCGAAGAGCGTAAAAGATGTACAGCGTTTACTGAAGTTAGGGGGGTCCGTCGCACTGCGCACGAGTTAGAGGGTTCGGTACAACAGGTTGAAAAAATGGAGACTTGTCTACTGCGAATAGGTAGAATGATGATAGTTTTTGATTGTTAGCGATTACAGTAGACATCGTAAGTACCATTGTCTTGTCTCGGAAGGCCTAAGCAACTTGTTTGGCAAGTTCGTCAGCTTTGGCAACAGCCTCGTTCATGTCACCGACCATGTAGAAAGCCATCTCTGGGAGGTCATCATAATTTCCATTGATCAAGCCCTTGAAACCAGAGATTGTATCTTTCAAATCGACATATTTGCCTGGACTTCCAGTAAAAACTTCGGCGACATGGAAAGGTTGAGACAGAAAGCGCTGCACTTTGCGAGCTCGTGAAACTGTTAGCTTGTCATCCTCTGAGAGTTCGTCCATGCCGAGAATCGCAATAATGTCCTGAAGGTTCTTGTAATCTTGCAAAATCTTTTGAACACCGCGCGCTGTTGCGTAGTGTTCTTCACCAAGCGCAAGCGGAGACAACATGCGTGAGGTAGAATCCAACGGATCAACAGCCGGGTAGATTCCGATCTCAGCTATTGACCGAGACAGAACAGTCGTGGCATCAAGGTGAGCAAATGTCGTCGCAGGCGCAGGATCGGTGAGATCGTCAGCTGGCACGTAAATTGCCTGAACCGACGTAATCGATCCCTTCGTAGTAGTTGTGATGCGCTCTTGCAGACCACCCAAGTCAGTGGCAAGAGTTGGCTGGTAGCCGACAGCAGACGGGATGCGTCCAAGAAGTGCTGACACTTCAGAGTTAGCTTGAGTGAAGCGGAAGATGTTATCTACGAAAAAGAGAACATCTTGTCCCTCAAAGTCACGGAAGTATTCAGCAACGGTCAGTCCGGTCAATCCGACTCGAGCTCTTGCACCTGGAGGCTCATTCATTTGCCCGTAAACTAAAGTACATTTCGAGTCCTTCGCTTGTTCACCAAGCTTGATGACACCACCTTCGATCATTTCATGGTAGAGATCGTTCCCCTCACGGGTTCTCTCACCAACTCCAGCAAAGACAGAAAAACCACCTGAGAGAAATGGTTAACAGAATCTAGTTTAGTAAAAGCATTCAAACGCACCATGGCCCTTCGCGATGTTGTTGATCAGTTCCATAATAAAAACTGTTTTACCAACACCAGCACCACCAAAGAGGCCAATTTTTCCTCCTTTTTGGTAAGGAGCGAGGAGATCAACAACCTAATTCCGACACATCAGAAGTTCTAGACGATGCGAAAATTCAACCTACCTTGATACCAGTGACGAGCATTTCCATTTCGGTGCTCTGATCAACGAAAGGTGGTGCTTCTCGGTGAATCGCAAGAGTAGAATCGGAAACTGTGTCGACAAATATAAGTACAGTACATAGATATACCGAACATGAGTACGCTTCGCACGTCGAGGATTGGATCGGCGCAAAAGGATGGGGACTTACCTATTGGCCCACATTCATCAATGGGTTCACCAATTACGTTCATGATGCGCCCCAAGGTGGAGCGGCCAACTGGGATCTATGTTTTGGAACTCATCTCGTCAGTAAAGGGCGCATGATAGGAATCATTGAAACAAAAAGCCTCCTGCACTTTGCATCCGAGCGAAATCGTACCTGGATCGGCGAACCCATGTTGAGCACGGGCTGACCGCGCACGAGACCTTCAGTAGTGTCCATAGCGATCGTCCGGACAGTGTTTTCACCAAGGTGCTGCGCGACTTCGAGTACGAGTCTGATTTCATGACCCTGAACTTCAAGTGCACTTAAAATTGGAGGCAGCTCCCCTTCGAATTGCACATCCACTACGGCACCGATGACCTGCGTAACCGAGCCCGCCGAGGGGTTTGATGCGAACCCGCGGGAGAGAGTGGCTTGAACGGCGTCGGTACTTGGTCCGTTTCGATGCTGAAGCAGACGATTTGATGCACTCTCAAGTTTCGTTGCGAGTATGCCAAATGATCGTCGCATGTTCTTTAAGCGAAGATGCTCGCGAGTGCCGCACTGTCATCTGCTCACACGTACGGCGCAGGCGTGCCAGCGGCAAGGATAGCGCTCCGGCCGAGCTCGTTCTCATATTTATGAACCACGTATTAGGGTTAATGACTGAACACTACGGACATCGCCATCGTTCGATTCCGGCGTATTTCGAGAGAAAAACAATACCACAAATGCGATGATTATATGCCAATTGGTGAGAGCTTTCGAACGCGGGGCTATACGTGATCATAGGCCAAACATTAGGCTAATAATGGACTGTAGTCAAATTTTCCATGAACTGGGGGATAGTAGAAAGTTTTATGAAACGAGAGCGGGACGTGCTCGCCGTACGCCCGCGGAGGACACAGACATTGTAAACAACTAAACAACTCTCTTCTCAACGGACGATGGCCAGAGAGCAGGACCGATTCCTCCCTATAGCAAATATAAATAGGATCATGAAGAAGGCATTACCAACCAACGCGAAAATAGCCAAAGACGCAAAAGAGACCGTACAGGAGTGTGTTTCAGAATTCATCAGTTTTGTGACGAGCGAGTAAGTATTCGCGACAAACGCTTTGCAAACTCCCTCCACTAGATCACTTCTGATTTCGCATTATGCTTACTTTCTCTTAGGGCAAGCGATAAGTGTCAACGAGAAAAGAGGAAAACGATAAATGGTGACGACTTACTTTGGGCGATGAGTACTCTCGGTTTTGAAGAGTACGTAGAACCGCTCAAATTATTTTTGAGCAAGTATCGCGAGGTGAGTCCTACACTTGATCGCTTCCAATGTTCTAATACGAAATTAATGTTGTAGAGCGAAGGAGAAAGAGCCCAATCGTAGAACAGAGAACTTTTACTACATTACAAACACGAACACTGAACACTACTTTCGTCAATAGAGCTCCAAAGCAAAGTCAACTATTTCTGTTGTTTGGTCGCCTTCACTCCTACGTCATGACTCTAAACTTTACTTCGAAATGAAATTTCTCGAGTTGTGTGTTAGTGCTCTTCGTGATGTGATTGATTCAATCAAGGTGAGAGGTTTGGGATGGAGATTTCTACATCCTCAAGCACATAGTCATCTTCATAACCAACATCTTCAGGCTCACCGGTGATCGGATCGAGTTCTTTTGCGGTGTAATGCAGTGAGCATGCAAAACGTACGGTCGCAGCAGTACACTGATGAGAAGTGGAATGATTGATAGTTAACTCCTCTACATAGCCACTCACCTTAGGCCGCTTAAGATAAACGTAAGTAAAGCCAAGTGTGTTCACACGCAGGCTTGGTAAAGGTATGCAGGTCTGCTCGTCAAGATCGACTGAGACGTCACCGATGGGTTCCATATTTACGACCACATTTTCGAGAACTTGTTCCTCTATCGTATTCACACAAGCAAACTGGAAAATAATGTGCTCGCTTGTGAGATAATGGACGCAAGTCACCTAAAACAGTTTGAGAACAAAATATTTAATGGGAAAAACGTCACAAACCGTATACTCAGTCTCAGTCTCCGTCAAGGGAATTGAACTTGAATGCTTCTCGAAATGTCAGACGTATTTCTGAAATATGCTGTACTTAGAAACGTACCGTTATGTCCCCACTCAGAGGAAGATGCGCGAATTCAGGGTGCTGTTTTAATGCTTTGTGGAAGGGGGAATCAGTCTCTACTCGATTCGCCTCCGTGTGATCTCGATCTTCTGCCGTGATGTCCGTAGTGGCTGAAGTGCATATATCAGCCATACTGAAGGAAGATTCTGTCCTCAGCTGCAGATACTCTTTAAGGGCACTTTCAAGGTGACCCACTGAAGAAACGCAAGGGACAGTGACCGTACCCTCAGCTTTCAACCAGTGTCTGAATAAGGTTGCGCGATCGCGAACTTCGTCATCTGTATCATGAATAGAACGTAGCAGGAGGATAGCAAGCTTGCTTCGTAGGGAGCTACAGTGCATTCCAAAGCTGGTCAGTGCAGATAGCGCTGCCGCACGAATAGCAGCGTTTTCAAGGAAGAGCCTGTTGTATATGTACCGAATAAACTTCGTCGGGTCATCCGTTGAAGGTGCATGTACACCTAAAATATGTAATATCCGAATGGACAGCTGCGTATACTCACAGTCTTCAATGAACTCGCTTAGATGAATGAGACCAAGCTCTTTGATTTCAGCATTCAAGTCAACAATGTGAAGCATACAGTCAACTATTGACAGCTTGTATTCGTACCCACCTTCTTCACGCAACGATGCAGACAAAAACGAAATGAATGATCGATGCTTCGACGGATACTTCGAAGACAGCGACTCAATCGTCTTGATAATAGCTAGCTTATATTCATCCTACTTGGATGCTCAGAAAATTATCATGCTCACAAGTGGTTTGTTTACCTGGAGTCCAGAGAAGAGTGATGAAATTTGTAACATGAGACGATCTACTGAATTTTCACTTCCAGTCCGAAGTAGTGTCGTGACAGCTGCTGTTGAAATTGATTTGTTGTCGTCTGCAACGAGGCTCTCCAGTTCTACGTTGCACAGTGCTACTGTCGCTGGATTCTTTACTGCTATTGAGTTTAAAGCTCTCACTGCACCAAATCGCAAAATAGTCTTGGGGGACGAAAGAAGAAGTTGCAACACCATCATCGAAGAGTGCAAAATTCTGGAATCGACTTCAGACAACAGCGCGATATTTCTGAAGCACAAAGCATGAGTAAACAAAGTGACTATATAAACAAACGTACTTTGCTGCTTCGAATACCACCATCTCTGATTTATGTCGAAGACAAGCTTCAAGGAAACCGTAGTAAACGTCTGCGTCGGCACCTGAGACATCTTGTAACATCTACACAGAACTGTTAGTAATATACTCCACACTTTCAGTGATACAAGGTACCTCTGATGAATATCTGATCAGAGTACATATCGCTAATGGAGATCTGATGTTGCTTCTGATGCTATGTAAGACCAATTTGCTCACTGCTAAGCGATCGGTTTGCTTGATTTGATGCAGTAGGGTGATCGCATGAAACTGAACCATGGGATCTTCCGAACTCGCAGCTTCCTGAACCTCGCTACTCCACCTCCGAACAATTTCAGGATTGAGCTAAAAGTTATATCAGTGACATTTAAGGATATGCCGATACATCAACAAGTACCTTCATGAGCCTGAGACCAGACACAAGCGCAGCAGATGCCACAATTGGACTCTTGTCCACAACAGCTTGTTTTAGAAATCTCTCTATCTGGCTCAACAAGCTGGAGTCCGTGATACTGCAGAGCACGCGAATAGAGTTCGCGCGGTACACATCGACTTTACTATTCATATCCTTCATAAGAGACGATGTCACTATGATAACCTAAAATCCAAGAATTAATGCGTTGCAAGACTCGGAATAGCCGAGTGTTTACCTCATCAGCACTAGGGTGAATCTCCTTTATGATCAGATAGAGCAAGCGTCTCAAGTTTCCGTCTGTGGCGTGAAACAACTTCGTCACTGAAAAGAATACCTCCGTAGACTCAGTCTTCAGAAATTGTCAGAACAGACACTTCTTGGATCGAAATGGCAGCTCACCGTAGTGAAAAGTTCTCCTTGACTGTAAAGATAGAGCAACTTGGTGATGACCTACGCGATAAAAATGACGGATGTTATCATGACACGTGCCAAGGCTGATACCTGTTGACATTTTCTTGAGGAAAGCTGTATGTCGTTGAAGCAACGCGCTTCTTGTAGAACGGCTCCTTTCTCGATCGCCCAGAAGGGAGAATGTTCGTCTCAAACAAAACCTTAGTCGTGGTATGTGAGTGATGATAACTGCAGCATACCTTGATACGAGTCTTCGTCTCTTTTTTTGAAAACCTGACCTTCCCTTTGGACGGACATGTTGTTGTCGTCAGCTATTATTTGTGCAAGGAAGACGTTTGATCAAGAAGATGTCTACTAGTTCGAAACGTGAGGATTGACGTCTTCTCCGGGCAAATTGAACAGGTATGGTGCCCGATATGAAGGATGGAGTACGTGTAGGTAGATGATGTAAACTAGCAAAATCACGACGGACACGCGCGTGCAAACCGTTGCGCGCGCGTTTTTCCTGACTCGAACAAGTTCAGCTCAACTTGCGTTACTTTAAACGTCTTCTTCATTACTATCGATAGTATTTTTTTGTCATACAGTAACCAAAGTTCGTGGTAGTGTCGTAGTAGGTTATTTCTCAGCATAACGAATAGATAAAATTGGTTTGGTCGTCCGCTTGCGAAAAAGCAAGTTCGACGGGTCTGCGGCCCACTGTGTTATGTCGGTGCCTGCATTCCTGGTGCAGACAGCTATTGTTTGACGCCGTACATTCAAACAAATCTGCCAGTAATTTACCGCCAGCAAATCCCGCTACACGCCAGTGGAAAAGCTCAAACGTGACAACGTGACAAGAATTCGCCAGGTCAGGATGGATACGGCCGGTTTGTACCATCGCGTCATGCGCGATGTCCTGGCTCGATCCAAGGTACATCACTTCGCAACTTCTTCATGCACAATTTTCAGCCCAAGTCACACAGAAAGAGTTTGCCGCCGAACATTTGTCCGAAAACATTCTAGGGAAGCTAGCAGCGGTGTGTTTCAGTTTCTCGCTCATCGTTTGATAAAGAATAACGAGCATCGTCATATTTTAGCTTTGGGAGGAAAAATTACTCAATGGCCTGAAATCTGATAACTCAGCAGGTTGTGGTGAACCGACCTCGTCGACTATTGATCCAGCACACAGAACTGAAGACAAGGTGTGTCCCTACGTTTCCTTCTTTATATGCGTTATATGTGAAATTGAAATGTAGATAAAGCGTTGTAGAGAGGCGGAAGAGGCTGAAGATTCACCCAAGAAAAGAACCAAAACGGTAGATCAAGCTATTGAGACGGTGAGTTGCCAACATCGCTCGAGTATGTGTCTCTAACTAGATAAGTCAATAGGCCGAAAACACTGTGACCGAAACGGAAGACAGTGAATTTAGTTCAGATAGTGAAGATTTGCAAGGCGCGTATACGGTTCTTGTTCTTGTTTTTATCGCTCAAATGTTTGCAGGTCTCGGTGACTTTGATAGCACTGATATCCTTTTGGGCCAGTTCGAGAAGGTATCGCATACGAAGTCAAAATGGAAGTGTCTCTTGAAGGATGGCATCTGCACAATGAATGGACGAGATGTGGCCTTCTCTAGGGCCCTAGGAGAATTCAAATGGTCGTAGCCGTGTTACAAATAGTTAGTCGCTTCTTTTGTTACAATAAAAAAAACATAGTGTCTTGTCTTCAAACTTTGCACAAGCAGTTACTTATTCAATCCCCGTTCGTCTTCAAACTCAAGTTCGCGATGTTTACGAGTGGACCTGACTCGCTTACTTATTGCCTATTTCTCATCGTATTTAGTGACGTATTTGATTCGCTTTGTTTACGTACTTCATTATGACTCCTTCCAGACGAACTGATGTCGTGGAGGTCTTCAAAATATCTTGCAGAAGTGAACTTGTATGCAGAAGAGTCATAGACGCCAGTGCTGAGACGTTTCTAGCATGAATGATTTTAAGACGATGGCATTCAGAAGAGTGTTAGTATTCGTTACCAGTAGCTGCGTTTCAATGCTCGTATTGAGTCTCGCTGCTTTCTCAGCCTAAAGTGAGAATAAGTGACGTAGTATCGGACGGTTTCATAGAACCGTTACCTTTGCTTCCTTTCTAGTATCTCGTTTCATTTCCCGGCGAGGCATTGTAATGAGTTCGTTACTGAATGCCAGTTTGAATTTAAAATATGATACGTCTGCTTGTGAGATTATACCTAGCATTTTTGTTCAGACGCCTACAACGTATGAGGTATTGAGCCAGTTTAGTCAAACGTTGTTTGTTTTTGTGAACTAGAAACTTCGGCCTGTGGTAGATCATCTGAAAATGTGTTGGCGACACTGTACAGTCTTACCAGTACTTTAGAGTGTTGGCTACCTGCTCAAGAGCACTAGTATAATCGGTTTTCAACTGAACTCGCTCCCAGAGCCGCGCTGGAGTGTGTGCTCGTTCTACAGTTTTAGTCACTAGATACAACTGCCCTACACTCAAAATCACACGACGGTGCAGACATAACGTTTCAAAAATTTACCGTGATCCTCCAGGATCGTAGCATACTGGCTGTTTGCAAGAGGGCAGGAACTTCTATTGCACAAACCTGTGACGTTGTACTCATTCCTGCAGAAGTTTTCTTTTTCGCTTGCACAGTTCTTGTAGCTACAGTGTGAATGGTTTATTATCTAACAGAACTGATCAGAATTCTACGGGACTTGAGTAAAAGTATCGTACCTGCCAAACGACCTCGTCGCTCTGCATGTCGGAAAGTGTTTATAAAGTCTGGTGACACTCGAGGTTTGTTTCGGTGTGCTTCAGTGGTGCTCCAGTCTAGATGGAACTTCAAATTTGATGTGATTGTAGGACGTTGGTTCTATCCTGTGGAATGAAATCGTTGGACACGGCGTCGTTGGTGGATCTATTTTCACGCCGACATTTCCCTCTGCTTGCGACGATCTTTCATTTTTAGCTTTCGACAATTCGCGATGCTTAGCACCGTTGTATATGCAAACATAGCATCGGATTGTACAACGTATTCGACCTCTGTATGTGCTATATACAATGTGAAGTCGTAGGCTTTTCAGTACAACATAACACGGATGCTTTATCTAACGTTTAATAGACCCATTGCACTAAGGAATCTTCCTCTTTGTCATATATAGTGGTATCTTTGGACCATCATTTTTGACGCAAAAATTTAGCGAAATTCGCAGGTGCCCCAGATCCAGATGGCTTGGGGAAGCCCATCTGACAGCTGACATCAAACTTGAGCGTCGACGGTTTTGGCTTGTACAACGTTCGGGCGCCTGTATCTTGTATATGAAAATGCATACACAATATGGTGTATTATATTGTAGTCCTGAGGACGACCAAGACTTGAACTCCAAGCCTGGAGTCCGAAGGAATTCACCGTGCTTGCGAAAGCGAACAAATACCCGTCGAGAGTGTGATTAACACAAAAGAACAGCTAGAGACCTCTTTCACGTTGATACTCTCGGAAAGGGACTAGAGACGAACGCTAGTGGAATGTCTGCACCGGCAGACTAGATTTTCCATCATCGACAGTTTTTCGCAACGATGGAGTGTCAACTTACTCGAGCAGGTGTTTTCAGCCGACCTGCCTGTCCTATGTTTAATATCGGGTATGCTCAGACGTGTAAGTTTCAAATGCTTGTACTTCGTGTGAATGTTTGATAATGGATTTCATAACAAGTGGTTATCATTTGTAGTGGAACTTTGCAGTTCGAAAGTTAGCTTTGTTTTCACGCCTCACACGTCGCGCTGCTCTGGTGGGGACAGTGTGCTATAGGAAACATTTGGCAAGGAAGATGGTTTACTGAATATTGAAAGGACTTCCAAATGCGCGAATCTTGATGATTGTAGAACCTTAAATCCGGTTCTGAGCTCATACATATGGCTAGAGATGTGTGTTTTCATGCTTCAGTTCTGCAGTTTGATGCAGAAAACTTATGGAGTCAACTGTCCGCTTTCCTCACATTTTCTTGCACCTAATCTCGACTTGCACACAGTATTCGGTGCAACTAGGAGAAAAAGTAGTTTCAGCGTGTCATGTGTGAGAACTTCACGCTGAAGAAAGATGAGCAAGCGCGTGGAGTAGAAGTTCTGCCACCTGAATCACCTGTGTGTTCACTTTCATTTGCGACGGCTGTCAAGCAGCTAAATTTGGTTGATATGAGTGCTTACGGTGAAGATTGGACTATTGACGAAAGAAGACGGACCTATATTTTCGTCGCGTGTTTGATCTTATTCTGGATATTTCTAGTCTACCTTGATGAAGCTGTGCTTTTTCGACCAGATATTGTATTTTGGTCCAAACTTGTCTTGCAAAACGTCGCACTGGCTGCTGTGTTCACGACCTGCGGTTGTTATGTCGTATTTTACCATCTAAACGAAAGTTATAGTCGAAAGATTTGTCATATGTTCGCGTACGCTTTGCCCATCTCTCTACACTTCACCTGGCCTAGTCAAAAACCGGGCCTTCCTCAAGTGCTTGAACTGACCTGGGCGTGTTGGTTGCAATTTTTACCATTTTTGGCGCTAATCAAACCAGTTCGGCGAAAGTATGGTGTGCTTATGATAGCATTTCGTTCCATCGATCGCGTGAAAGATCGTCCGTATACCCTGACATGGATGCTTTCTCAAATTTGCGGGAACTATGTCGCTATTCTACTACTCAATTTGTACTTGGTATCCCAAAACGATGAAAGCCGAATAAAATTAGCTATTTTACCCATGATCATAAATGTGTTTGGTGATGGACTAGCCGAACCCATCGGTGTACGTTGGGGAAAGAACAAGTACAAAACGTCAGCCCTTTGGTACGAAGGTTCACTTTGTTCAGGCACGTTTGAAAGAACTTATGAAGGAAGTGCGTGTATTTACTTAGTCTCTCTGCTTGGGTTGGTACCATTTCGAAAACAGTTTACTTCTTCACAATTTCTATTCTCCTTAGTCCTGTTACCTATTACCATGACGATCAGTGAGGCATGGGCTCCTCACACATGGGACAATCCTTTCTTGACAGCGGTGTGTGCTCTTTTTTTTGTATGTGTTTTTGAGCTAGTCCCTTAGCAGAACAACTATATGACTGAGTGAATAAAAAGACATTCTGTCGTAAGATCAGGCACCTGACGTTCGTTTATGTGATGCGTAGATACGTCATTGTTCGAAATGCTTGCAAGACAAGTAGAGGTTCCACCTGTTCTCGAGCAGTTCTGCATTAAGCGCACGGTCTCCTGAAGTACTTGCCATGGGTTTCGACTGAAAACTATTGGATAACGACTTACCAACTTGTGCACTCAGCATCAGTGCAAAAAAGATGGCCGCCTGGAACATCTCAGCCTCCATGCAGTGCCATAGGTAGAAGAACGAACCTCAAGCCAGGTCAAAGCCTCGCATGTCCTGCATTCTAGAATGAGTTCATTAACGGTGGTGCAGGGTTCTAGATAAAACAACATGAGAAATGATATAGAGTTCTCGAAGACGTGATACCATTTTCGGCATAGCAAGACATGAAAAATTTGAATGATTCCTCCTTGTAAAACTTTTACTTGGTAAACATCATGAAAGCAAAGGCTTACTGAAAATAACTCTGCTTTCGTGCGAAATAACTTCATGAGATCGAATCCACGGTAATTGGGACCCGCTAACTCTAAATCAATTAACCATATCTCTTGCGGTGATCAACTAAAGAGTAGAAAAAGCAATGATGTGACGTACCTGCTCGTGGTTCAATAATAAATTTGAAGGTTTCAGATCCCCGTGACAAAAGACAATCGGAAGATTATTCGTCTAAGAGGTCACATCGAATCGATGGATGGGTGCACAAAATCGAGTTTGGCGCACCTTTATTATATTTTTCATCTGTAATACCTCACCCTTCAGGTCCTTGATGACATATGTAAAGATGTGTTCACAATAAAGCAAAACGGTGTGACCACCTCCAGGGACACAAAATCAGGTAGATCAATCTGTCAGCTAACGAGTCACCACTCAAATCAACAATATAGAAAGTATTATACCGAGATAGGATCAATGTGAGCTAACATACATTCGAACCAGGTCCAGATCAAAGGGTCTGTTCCTGTCGGTGCCGTCAATCAACTTTCACAAAACAAATAGATCGTTAGATCATTACCATATGGCCGTGGTACCTCTAAAGTATGAAGTGTGTGAATTCTGCGTTTGAGGATGAATCGTGGATTCAAATGTGATAATCAGATATCGCACTTTCTTGAAATGTTGTGAAGCAGTTCATCACTTGCGTTATGCAGTTCCTCCTCTGTGAGGACTTCACCACAAACAAATTCATGCGCTATTCCGCTGCTTGATTTCTTCAATACATTCGGGGATAATTTAAGATCTGCACATAAGATATCTGCTAAATTTCTACTCAAGCAAACGTGAGTTTAGCTGCTGCGGTTATAGTGCAGCATACACACCTCAGCTCAGGTCGTGTGCGCAACTTGGAGACAGAACTGTAAAACTTCACAATCTGCTTGCCAGAAGTTGCATTAACCTTCACAGATATTCAGCTCGTCTTCATTTTACACCGCATCCATGCGACGTTCGAACCTTGAAAACTTTGTTGCAAAATCCTCCCGACAAAACTAGAACATCGTTTTCTTCAAATTCACTGTTGTCCCTGAATCTCAATACTATTCATTCGTTTGAAAATACTCACCAGTCGCATAAAAACTCCTTGAGCTTGACGACGTCATCCAACTCTGGTCTTCCACTAGCTGCGTGTATTCGGTTCCAACCTCGTCTCAAGTTCCCACGTGCGCGCTGTCTTGATAAACACTCGCTCAGCTGCTCCTTCAAAAGTATTTTCGAGAGAGAGCGCTTCATGGTAAATTTGACGACAAAGGATTAGAGGTTTGATCTTGGCGCACGTTCGACGTCAGTTACTGGGAACACACAGGTGTTTGTGCGGGTAAAGCAGGCAGCAGCTATTAGTAATGTAATTTAATTAAATTTGGAGTTTCCCTCTTCTATGCGATTAAGAAGAAGGGAGCACGTGTATAATATGTCGAGTCGATATACCGTGCGGATAGTTGTGCTTCTTTGCCTTTATTTGGCTTTTTACAGTCAAAGATCATTCACGGAGGGAATTGATGGTGCACGAGGAGGGTGAATGCTTTCTGCAGGAAGGTCGTCAACTCCTCCACCTGGAATGTTGCAAGATTTTATGATTTCATACTCGTATGAAACTTGTTGCCATATATACTCTGCGAGAGATTCACTATCTACGAAGTCGGTGACAACCACTTCCTCACCTAGAGCTAATCCCGCACCAGTATAATTGACGATACGTTTCTCCCCGATTTGCTTTTCAGAGGACGCTGGCGGAGGCATTATGTCGTACGTAGCCATAGCAAGAGGGTAAAAGTGCGTTTTCGCGGCACTTGGTTTCGTGCCCAACTTGCGCATCATCTCGATGGCCTGCGGATCGAATTTGTCCGGATAAAGTGTACCATCAGCGCCACGTCGATCTCGGCCACCTGCTGGAGCTATCCATATCAACATACCACCTTTGTTCAACAGGCGTTGCATTTCTTTCACGGTTGCCAAATTCTGTTTCATTTTTTTTGACTTCTCTTCAGGAATATCATTCATGTGTTTCTTTGAGTGCACGCATAACAAATCTTTACCCATACTGAAGGGTTTCGCGAGAAGATCGCTAACAACACGATCGCCGGCCACATATGTCACTCTTTGCCCGAGCCCGGGATGTGTTAGTTCCGTAAATAACGGGATAAATGCTGCATCACCTTCACTCTGATGATTTGCAAACAACACGACATTTTCACCACTGTCAAGCTGGGATTGAATCGTCGTCCAGCGGTCTGGGTAGCGCATAATAGAGCGTTCAAAATCTATGAGGTTGCCAATGTACATGTTTGCCATTTGAAAGTAGTCATAGGGTGCACGGATGGCCCTGTGATAAGATGGAAACTCGTATGGAGTGCCAAGAAGTTGACCAGCATATGCCTTGACCATATCCTTAAAAATGTGTGTCGTAAGCACCGAAGCGGCCATTTCATCTTTAGTCGCTATGAGCATCTGACTTTTGTAGCTATCTAGCAAGTCGCAGAAAGTCCCTCGGATTTTTTCCGGAAAAGCCTTCGAGAGTGTCCTCAGGCCGTGTTCACCTGGAACTAGGTCCACAACAAATTGAGCGACCTGAACCTTCAACGGAGTATTTGTGGCGCCAGCGCGAACGGCACACGAAACTCGTCTTGTGCGTCGATTTGAAGTACCAACGCTCGTACGCAAGCGCTGTACTTCAGAAATACGGAATGTGGGAACGCCTTGCATCCTGCCCTGCACACCAGCCAGCTGAAATATTATCGCGAGCTATTCCAGAGTCGAGTACAACACCTGATCAAGTATGACGCGACGGCCACTTCGGATAACCTGCGTAAAAACTTTTGCGAATTCGGCGCGAGGAACACGGAGCGAGAAGCTAACGCGATATCCCACGATGTATTTCGTCCGAATGAAAGGGGGATTTGACTGTTATGTACGAATGATTTTTTCCCATAAATATGCTAAAATTTATTTAGCTCATCCCTACTCGACCAAACCCTAACATGCAGTCAGAACCGGACCCACCGAACGATAGCGCGACGCGAACTCGGCCTCTACACGTCCCAGTTTGAAGCTAATCGTATCGAATCGTATCAAGGCGATATGAGTGATCCAGCGCAGTCGTTGAAACATCCACTAGAGCATACATGGACTTTGTGGTTCGACAACCCCAATGGGTACGTCAACTATTCAACTATTAGACGACCGTGTCAAAACTCTGAAAAAATTCTCGCAGGCGCCAAAAGCAGACCACGTGGGGGCAGACACTTCGAAGTGTTTATACGTTCAACACAGTTGAAGATTTCTGGTGCTTGTACAACAACATTCTCAGCCCGAGTAAACTCATTATGGGAACTGACTTCCACCTTTTCAAGGAAGGCATTGAGCCAAAATGGGAAGATGAAAAGTGCGCAAAGGGGGGCAAGTGGACTTATTACTTCCCTAAATCGAAAGACACCGGTGATCTAGATGATAACTGGTTGAGTCTCCTACTTGAGTTGATTGGAGAACAGTTCGCGGAGTCAAGTGACATATGTGGAGCAGTTGTCAGTGTGAGACAGAAGCAACACCGCATATCACTGTGGACAAAGACTTCTTCGAACGAACCTGAACAATTGGCGATTGGAAGACACTTCAAAACTGTACTTGGAGTTCCAGACTCAGAAAAAATCGGCTACATGGTACATGATGACGCAATCAGACTCGAGCGCCGAGCAAAGGAACGGTACACCGTTTGAGAAACTTAGAGTATGGAATACGATATTGTAATACAGTAAAAACAATTACTTCGTTACATGAAACCTTTAAGAAGTGTCACAAGCCGCGAAATGACCTAGCGAAGGACCACATGCAAATCCGCTTCGAGACGTTGCCTCACTTGACTTTGTATTTGATTGACTTCGTCGTCAGTGAGTGAACGCTCCATGGACCGATAAGTAAAACGGTAGCAGTGAGAAGTCCGTTGGAGTTTTTTATTTTCAAATTCATCAATCAGCTTCACTTCTTCAACTAGAGTCCCGGCTATGCTTCGAACAAGTTCGCAAAGTGAATTTTCTGTGAAGTTTTTGTCTTGTGGTAACCAGAAAGATACGTCTTTGTAACACGGTGGATACTTCGAATAACTTGAAAACTTTTTCATGCCCGCACCGCCGGCTCGAAACATTCCAGATTTGAACTGCTGAGAGAAACGAGGATCGGGTGTCCAAAACAAGCGAATGTCTGGAATGTCAAATAAGATCATTGCAAGACGTTCTAGACCAAGACCAAAAGCCCAAGCACGATGTCCATCCAGCTCTGCCGCATCAAGAATACTAGATTGCATCACCCCGCAGCCTAGAACCTCCAACCACTCTCCCTTGAAAAATATCTCCAATTCATATGATGGTTCAGTGAAAGGGAAATAGGCATCTACCCAACGCATCTCACACTCTCCAAAAAGATGTTGAACAAGACCTTCAAGCGTCGCCTTCAACTCTGTACTGGCGAGTTCTAGACTTGACAATTTTTTCGACTCCCATTCATGTGGTTCGAAGACTCTCACACCTTCTACTTGATGAAAGACTGGGAAATGTGTCGCGTCAATTGTATCACGTCTGTACACATCCCCCGTTACTAAAAACCTCTTGTGTCCGTTCTTTAAGAGCTCGAGCTGATGAGCGGAAGTGTGACAACGTAAAACACTATCTTTCGTAACGTAGTAAGTGTCATTTGCAGAACGCGATACATGGTCAGCTGGGACTAAAACAGAATCAAAATTTGCATATGTGGAAACAATAGGACTTAGGTCATCCAAGAAGGTGAAGCTCACAGAGGGGTCAACTTCACAGAAGTAGTTCTCGATGACATTCTTCAATATACCTAATGGATGATCCGGAAGTCGATGGAGCCCTTTATCCAGTTTATCGTATATATATTCGCTGACATTGTTTTGGGGGTCAGCTGTAATGACATCTTCACGGGGATTATTGAAAAAAAACATTTGAGAAGAGACACGCACTCACCTTCTCGCAACAAGGACGTGCGTGCCTTACAGACCAGCTTGGACGAAATCAAGTTAGAGGAATAACGGCCTACAGAAGAACCTCGCCTATTTAGGAGGCGGTGCTCTTCAATATTCGCTTGGCGACCAACCACCCTGGTGAAAGAGTTAGATAAAGTGACGACTGCACGCAGCTCGGCGTACCTCACTGCTCTCAGCGCTAATCTCATACTGTTGCCACACGTGCGGAAAGCGGTTACGGAAACTTAGGTAGGCAGTTTACCTACAAGCTAGGCGAATTGTTGACAGCTCTCGCCCAGACTGGCGTACCGTGAGTTTCGACTCGCCTGTTTCTCTGAGGCCGAAGGAGAAAAACGAAACACTAAGGCCGACTAAGGCTGATGGGGAGATAGACCCGAGACGAAAAATTACATCATGGGCCAAAATTATCGTTTTTGGGTCTATCCTCCCCATCATCCTAAGAGCACCAAAATTAGCATAAAGTTATCGAAATCACATAAATTTGACGATAACTTTGCCCAAAGTTGTGGTCAAATTTAAGGTTTGATGATAACTTTTACTCGTCAATCCTTGAGTTAATTAGAAGGGGGTCAAAGTTATGTAAAAGTTATCGAAGTCAGCTCTTAGTCCCTCGACGATAACTTAAGTAATTTTCCCAAATGCCCGCGAATTTCAATCGCGCAACGGCCGACGCGACGGTTCACGACTCGTGAGCGTGGCGAAGTTAACGAAAAAGTTATGAAAATTAGCTCTTAGTCGTTTGCGCATAACTCGGGGTATAAAGTTATCAGAACGCTTTGCTCTTAGTCCAATGGACGATAACTTCAGCATTAAGTCGGAGTTATGGGGAAAGTTAACTACGGTGCTCTTAGTCGGCCTAACTAAACTAATTATTTTATTACCTCCATACTTTATTTTACGAATCAGGTCCACTGTAGTATGAGATGTGAAAGACTGAAATGAAAGACTGACTGCAGAAACTATTTCTGTATTTCCTATCCGACCGTCGGATACCGACGGAACGACGACGGGAAAAAAGACCGCGTAGGCAGGTGCGCGTTATTTGCGTACGCTGTGGTTGGTGGTTAAGGCGAGAACGAGCACGCTTGAAGTTCAAGTTAGTTCAGACGTGAACAAGTATTTACGAGGATACTCCGATACCAGTTAACAGTACTTCAGCGCTCATTCCCGTTTCTTGGACGGACTGTCGGAAACGATTGTGATATTGTGCAACGATTATATTCCCGACGATGAGACCAGCGAACGTTCCATCCATCAGCGGTATAATCATCCTCGACGATGACAGCAAAAGAATTGCTGCGAAGTACTACAACTCCTCCACAAGGTAAGCCGTATGTTGTTGTCAGTCGAAGCAGAACTCACAAAATCTTGATACAGGAGTATTGAACAACAACTTGCCTTTGAACGAACTGTATTCAATAAGACTGACTCAACAAATGGCCAGGATCTTGATATTTTAGTACTTGAAGATAGTATAGTCGTTTTCCGCAGCGCAATAGATTTCCGTGTCTATGTTGTTGCACCCCAGTGTGAGAACGAAGTAATTGTTGCAGCTATTCTGCAGGCGCTGTATGGCGCCTTGATGTCACTTACGAATGGAATCATGGAAAAGAACACGTTACTGGAACATTTTGACGAGTGCATGACAGTGCTTGATGAACTTATTGACGATGGTTATATCCTCGAAACAGATTCCGATGTGATATGCGATAGGGTATCAATGCGTCAGAGCTCAACTGAAGTAGGTAGTGCCGACCACGCACTCTCGCAGGCTTTTGCCAACGCAAAAGAGATTTCAAGAAGTTTACTACGTTAGCATTAAGGTTGACTAACGATTGACGATTATTATTGTTCTTAGAACCGCTCGTTTGTAATAACAACTGGGTCGACTATAGTTGAGATCCTAGTTCAGTCACTTGCCCTCAGCAGCAGCAGTCTTTCTACTAGACTTTCGCATGAGATTACCCATCTCTTCCCTCTTCTTTTTACCGCGCAAGTGAGTCCCGAGCTGAAGTTGGTGCGAACACGAGAAACGTTAGTCTTTATTTCATCTTTCCATCGCGGGTCTCCTCATCCAGCTCCGCGCCGTGCTTATTGGAGGAAAAATCGTGCAACGACAGGAGGCTTACGAAAAAAACCCTAGGAGGTGGGAACCTCACCTTTCTCTTCGCAAGTTTCAGGGCGCGCTTGTCCCGGCCGTTCTTGAGAAGCTCAATCAATCGTTTTTCGTACGGTGCGGATCCAGCTACTTCTCGAATGAGTCCACGGATCATTCCAACCCGCTTGCCACAACGCTGCGCGACGGTGAGATTAAAGACGACAGTAAGGTGACAAACCTACCCCTTTACGAGACCCAGGGCGCGGTGCGAGAGTACGCTTCGTCACAGCGTGACCTTTGGAAAGACCAACCGAAATTCCTTTCGACATTGCTACAGTTCGCGGGACTTGGTCGCGAAGGTGTGAGGTGGCACGCAGCGTGCCCCGCCGCAAACTTCACATTTAGCAGAGGGTGACAACTATACACCTATACAAATGTACATTATTATATGATATAATACGTCATATAAGGTATCTTCTTAAAGCTTTGATGGGGCGATTGACTTTGGGCGTGGCTAAAAGTCATGACGAAGCAACTTTTTATCGTTTTACTCATACGTATTTAGTATACGTTAAAGTTTATCTTATTAATATAAAATACACTTTAATATAATCACATAACACACTATCTAATCAAGCCATTATCCCTGCGAACCATTCCGCCGGATCTTGGGTGGATGATTTTCCATTCAGCGAATGAGCGTTCTCGCGTTAAACTACTGTGTCTGGGCGTTTCGTCTGTTGAAGTTAGATAGCGACATTTTCGCCTGAAGTCCTAAATTGCGTAAAGAAACTGAAAATCACATATTCGCTATACCCCCTATTTGTATAAATACTTCTGCAAGTTTTGTAGTAATATGCAATATTTTGCATATTGGATATTTTATGCGATCCAGAACTCTCCGAAGTTCCAACTGTTAGAACATTCAGCACCGTGCCCGAAGAAAGTTTTGTCAGCTCGCTTGACGTCTTGGATTTTCGTCGCTGCGTGCAGTAGATACACGTTAGACGTGGATGGGATAACTTCCACTTCACAGCTGAAAGTTATGGTTCATCAAACCGCTAGTAGAGTAGCGACGAAACAGTTGAAGTCGAAAGGTCTACAGAAGCTACGTTGGTACTGTCAACTGTGCGAAAAGCAGTGTCGAGATGAAAACGGTTTCAAGTGCCATTGTGCCTCGGACGCTCATTTGCGTCGAGTGCAACTTTTTGGTGAAAATCCAAAGCGGGCCATCGACGAGTATTCCGAGACGTTTGAGCAAAACTTTTTGAAACACCTGCAGCTATCGTAAGCTAGAAAGAGTCTACCTTTGTGTGTACTAACGTTTGTCGTAGACATCGACACGCGCGAATCGAGGCGACAAAAGTGTATAATGAGGTTATATCGCACAAATCACACGTTCACATGAATGGTATGCAATTTCATGAATTCACAGCTGTTCTTTAAAAAAAAAATAGCGACGAAGTGGACCACTCTCACTGAGTTCATCAAGCACTTGGGGAATAGACCAGACTGTACCATCGAAGAGACCGTAAAGGGTTGGTTCATTTTGTATGAGCCGATCGATAAAGAAGACACCGTTCGACAACACATGCAATGTAAGCGAGCTCGGGAAAACACCGACGAGAGAGAAATAGAGAAGGTGAGAATATAGCCATGTTTCGAATGGGAACTCAGTTGTTGAGTACAGATTATCAAATTACAAGCTTCGCGATGTAAAGGAAGCGTGCCAAGTGAAAATGTACATTTTCCAACAGAAATGAAGGAGGGTATCGGAAGTTTTGACCTCAAGGTGACCAAATACAATGTCTAGTTTCCAGGACCTTTTTTAACTGTAACAAGTAGAAAGCCCAAGTTAAGAGTAATCACCTTGACATACGACAGCCACGATCGCTTCAGAAATTGGATTACCAAGCCATGAATAAACGGGATGCGATCCAAAGAGATAGAACAAAAGATGACATGTGGGTCCTACCAGGCCTTGTTGTGAAGCACAAGGAACTCCGCAAAGGGGTCATCCTTGCCGTCAAGGCTCACTATGTGGCAAATGTGAGCTTCACTGATAAAATAGTTGATGTCAAGCAAGCAGATTTAGAGCCAGTGATACCAGTACGTACGTTTTTATTGCTCAAGAAAATAATCAACTCGACATAGAAACTGAGATCGAAAGTTGTCGTTACGAAAGGTCGCCTCCGAGGTAGGCAAGCACAACTACTGGGTATTGAGCCGCACATGGCACGGGTAAGGACTAACATTGCTCTATTACTATAATCTTATGTGTGTTTAGGCTACACTTTTAACAGACGATGGCGTGAATTTGGCAGTTCATGTACATGACATATGTAAAGTTAAGGAGTGAATGATTGCAGAAATTTGACGGCCTGCAGCACAACGCAATGATACAGTTAGAGCATAGAAGTGAGCGGTCACAGAACACGAGAAATTTTTTGTAACATCATATTTTGCGCAATCCCGTTTGAGCTCAGAGCGAATCTCAACGTCAGATGGAGGCGACATTTGAGAAGTATAATCCAGCCATGCCTCCTTTTTTTGAAGCAAGTTTGAAAATATAGATACGGTTTTTTCGTTTCTTGTCTTGCCGACTTCGGAAGCCAGAACTATTTAAGTTACCTCAAGTGCGTGCGCGCTACAGCAAGGAGGAAATTTCGATCGTTGAGCTAGCTGGATCACAGGTGCGCCGATCCCGTAAACCTTTTCATTTCGGCATACGGACGCCGATCTACATGAGCTCGAGAAAGCACAAAGATGCTTTCTCACTTACCACTGCGCAACTGTCAAAGCGCCCGAGATGTGGCGAAGCGGGGTGTTCGCGCACAGGATATGACCAGACACTTTGGGTTGAGAAGTACAGTCCGAACGACGTCACAAATCTGATAGGAAACGCGGCTAAAATCAAGGCACTCAAAGACTGGCTGTTGAACTGGCAAAGTTCAGGGCAGGGCAAGCGTGGGCGGTTCACTAGAGCGTTTCTAGTTAGTGGACCACCAGGTGTGGGGAAAACTACATCAGCAAGACTTGTCAGCACACAACTCGGATACAATTGTTTCGAAGTGAACGCCAGTGACTCCAGGAATAAATCAAGCTCCTCAGTAAGTGAAGGTGTGAAGGGCAGTCTCAGCAGTATGGTCCGGGAGCTGATCACAAACTCTACTATTGGATTTGCTGATGAGATCAAGCCGAGCGTTCTCATCATGGATGAAGTCGATGGTATGAGTAGTGGTGATCGTGGAGGCATCGCGGAACTAATAAGTCTGATAAAGATAACGAAAATTCCTATCATCTGCATCTGCAACGACAGATACTCAACTAAGCTGAAGAGTCTTTTACCCCACTGCGAAGATTGCACTTTTCATCGACCAATGCGTCCACAGCTTGTGAAGTACGTAAGTGAGATTGCACAAAAGGAGCATATGCAGATCACGGACGAAACATTGACATCACTCGTCGAAACTTGTGAAGGCGATCTACGCCTTTTGCTAAACCAGTTACAACTTCTCAAACTCAACTCAAGCTCGAATAAATTGTTCAAACGACCAGTCAAAGATGTTCCCGGAAATCCTTTCACAAATACTGACAGACTTTTCATAGGAGCAGCAAAGGCTGGAAATACAGTGCAAATTAGAGAGCAGTGTGCTCTGTCAGATGCTGATCTCATATCGTTATTCGTGCACGAAAATTATTTGAATATGCGTCCAAGTGTGGCTTACACAGATTCTTCGAGGCTTAAGTTATTGTCTGCTGCTGCTTGTCGCATATCAGATGCAGAAGTTACTGGCAAGGCGGTGTATTCTGAACAGAAATGGGCGTTATTGCCTGTGTCCACTATTTCAGGTTCAGTCTTGCCAGCATCAATAGTTTCGGGTAAAAGAGAAGTTCTAACAAGTTCGCCATCTGAACGAAATTTCAATAGATTCCCATCAGTTCTTGGCAAACTATCCAGTAAAAACAAGGCCCACAGGCTGTGCCACGAGCTATCAAGTCATTTTTTGTCCAGTGTGCCCTGTGCGCCAACTGCTAGGCAGATTAGGCTCGACTACTTCCCTTTGGTGCGAACAAAAACTTTACGTGCGATGACGTTTCTCAGCAAAGGGGGGCGAGAACTTGCTGGCATAGACAATATTGTCGCATTCATGAATGAGTATGGTCTTACTAGAGAAGACTGGGATACCCTTCACGACCTGACGCGTTTCAGTGGAAAAGGACCCATATTTCAAAGTACGACAAGTGTGCTTTGTAGCAAAGTGAAAGCTGCTTTTACAAGAGCATGCAAAAAGCAATCACGTCCATGACGGTACTTAATTGCGATATGCAGCGCGCTTCACATCCTCCTGCCACTTCGTTGTGTGAATATATAGAGTTGCGTCAAGCTCTGATTCTAGGAGCTCAACCCACTGGTTCATAGATTCAGTTTGTAGGAATAGATCGCGAAGTCGATGCACAACTCTTCTACCGTACTGTCGTGCTTCCTGATTAGCATCATTTGCCTTTAGTGGGATCATTTACAGGAGTTGAATGACTCAAGCCGGACTTACCAGCATGAAAATGGACGAAACGAACTCTCGCTCGTATGATAGAACGTTCTGCGATAAAATCAGATTCGAGATGGGAAACAAACATTAAATTACCATCAGCTGCGAAGCATCGGCCCTTTCAAGGGTACAGAGCAGCGACAATGCAACTTGTGCTCTGAACTGTGGTCTGTTGTGCTTGACGAGTGGTAAAGCACAAGTGATGATCCGTTCGACAGGTAGCACTTGAAGCAATTGCTGTAAGGCACCACGAGCCTGTTTCATCACAAAGTTTTTTTCAAACGAACTTTTCTCGAGTAGAGTATAGTATAATGACGACTTTTCACTGGTGACAAACGGACCAACTAACTCACCACAAGTGTTAACAAGGTCTGTGACACATATTAAGGCAGCTCTTACAACAGCACTGCGAAGGCTCGATAGACATCGAATAACGAGAGACATCCATTTCGCGAAAGTCGCTTCGTTGACTTCTTCCCGGTGGTGAGTTACGAGCACACGTAGTTGAAGTAGTCCTTCACAGTTACTCGACCAGTCGTTTGACCCAAGATTTGCGTCTAGTGAACGCGCGACTGCGCCTGGATCAGCGAGCCGCTCCAAGCGGCATGTGTCAGCGTGAAACTCGATCGAGTCCATGGATCAGGCGACATGCAATCGCACAATCGATCGCCGAAAAACCTTAGGCTCGCCTACTCACAGTGCGACGCCGTTACGCCCGAATCAAGAAAGTTTCTTGAAGAAACGAACGTTCAACAGTATACAGTATATCAAGCATAGCACTGTAATTTGTTCTGTAAAAGTAGAAGTGATTTCGAAAATAATGTATGAGGGTAAAAAAAAGAAATTAGTTACATCCTCGTTTTGCCGCGCCGTCGCGCGTCACACCGCGCCGCGCGCACGTCCGGGCGGCGCGGAGTCAACGGATCTTCCCGTGTATCGCGTTTTCCGACGGTTTATGTTTGAATTCTACGCGTGGGTGTTGGCGGAAGACGACGATTGCGACGATCGCAGGATGTAACTTTTGGGGCTAGATTCCGTGGCGCGTGTCGCGCCCTCGCGCGCGCCGAACCGCGTCTCCGACCGTGTCGACGGCACTGAAAGGGTCTATGATGGCTTCGCGACGATGTTCAATATCGTTAAGGGCCGTGGGAGCGGTTGCATGCCTTGGGAAGGACGTGGGCGATGACAAGGTACAAGTCGAGCGTGACGTCGAGGAAGTTGCGCTCTTTGGGCTCGCAAAGCAAGCGGTATGGCGCGTTCGGACGAAACCATTCGCAAGGTGAGGGTCAGTGGACCTTTTAAGAAGACCGGACGCTAGCACGCGTGTCAAATACCAGCATCAGCGTTCGAAGTTCATGTACACCTTCACGTGAGAAAACCTGAATCACAACACTAGGCGGTAGCACCCGCAACCGGGGAGTGCGATTGGTCTCCGAATTTTTCAGATTACACTGCTGGTGACGAAGAAACAATCACCTACACTCTAGTCGACCGGGCGTTGGCGAATCCGTAGCTTTGTTTTGAGCGTGCGGTGTGTCAAGTGAGTGGCGTGTCTTCAGTGTCGAAACAGTCGTCAAGACAAACCTGTGCAAGGTACGTGTTTGAGACGCTCACGACTTCCTACTTATCGTTTACAAACGACGCAACAATGATAATATCGCCACCATGAGAAGATGACGTGAGATTACGCGCCGAAACGATCATTTTAACGAGGCGATTGGCGCAACGGTGGTCCGCTCGCCGAGCGCGCAAGACACACGTGAGAAAACGAAAGCGAGAACGTGCTCTGGATCCCAAGATGTCAGCAATACTCGATTCCAGGCCACCTCGTACGATTTTGAATGCATCGCGATGCTCAGGAATGCCTGTAAGGGACCATCTCGCCGGAGAACGCGTTACGAGACTCAAACCTGTGAAGTTGACGAGAGCAAAGCGAATTTCTCTGCCTCCATACCCGGACGCCAAGTTCTCGCGAAACAATCGGAAAGAGGTCGATAGAGCGATAAATGAAGAAAGCATTCATTATTATTGCGTGCAAAGACGTCACGGTTCAAGAGATCGCGTCAAACGTCGACTGAGGTCGGTGGAAGTGAACACTGTGCGATGAACGTGCGTCTCTGGAATTTGATTGTAACCTATAACGGGATAGGACAACACGTGAACCGGCCGAACACAAGCTCAAAGTGTACGACGTATGGATGTAAAATAGTATTTTTAAGTTTACTGCGAAGTTTCAGCGCGCTTCGCATCCGGGAGCCGTCGGTACGTTCGCGCAAAGTTTGTAATTCTAGCTCCTGGGCAACTTGAAAATCACCCCAACACCGTTTTCATTATTTTTGATGAAATTAACCTCAAAATTCATAAATTTCGACGGAACCTCGACGATGCGATACTTCGCGCGAAACGACGAACGATGGCGCGTTGGAAAGCTCTTACTTTTTTACAAAAATATATCCGCGAATCAGCGCGATCGAATCCCGCGTCGCGACGCTAGACGCGCGCAAACGCGAAAATTAACGTTTTTCATGTTTTTTTCGAAATCACGTGTACTGTGACAGTACTACTGTCTGACTGCTAGTGCAGTAGTAGCAACTTCACGAAGTTTTTGCCTACACCCCGACTCGCGCTTGCCGTCCCTGCCCCACTTCCTCGACGATGAAGGCGAGGCAAAAAGGCGGTGGGCACGAGGAGATGGATAGCGTCTTATTCGACGAGGTACGCGCACGATATCCCAACTGATGAGTTTGACGAGTCGCCACAGCTGTACTCGGAAAGTGTAAAACACCAAGGTAGATCGCCTCAGGACCAAGGTACTCCCGCAACGTACAACGCGCGCGAGCGCGCACGCACGCACGCACGCACGCACGCACGCACGCACGCACGCACGCACGCACGCGCAATTATCAGATCATACTCGTGCCTCTGTGCATTCTTGTACGGAAGCCTACGTTGACTCACGCAATCACTCGCACTTTATACAGGCTCAAGTCGAAGTACGGTACCACCTGTACCTGCGCCTCCACCTGGCGCTCCGAAACAACAGGAAACTCGTCTCATTTACTTTCCAGATGGGCGAATGAACACATACAACGGTCAGCCACCGAATGCACGATACAATGGTAAAGGGCAGCGTATTCTTCCAGGCGGCGGCGGAGGTGCTCGCTTCATACCACCAGACGAGTACAAGGAATTTTTACAGCTTGGCCATGGGGGTATATTTGACCTAGATTTGGATAATATAGATGTATCTCCCTGGAGAGAAAGAGGTGTTGACTTAAGCTCTTACTTTAACTACGGCTTTGATGAAAGATCGTGGCGAACTTATACGAAGGCAATCAGGAGGGCTCGTCTCGAGCAGCACCTACAGAATAAAATAGAGGCATATGTGGTGGATGCAGTAGACGCTCCTGGCTTAGATTCCGACCTTCCATTGGAAGTAAGAATGGCGATTGTTGGTGTAGACTCTTCTTCGGTTCAAGATGCACCAATAACACCCCGTCATGGACATCAAAGGAAGCAACGTGAGCCTCCTTGCTCAACTTTTTCAACGCATCAGGTACCTAAAGTGCTAAATTCAAATAGAGCTGGGACTCCAACCGGACCCCCTAGTGCTGTTGGAGTCAGTGTCTCGAGTGATCAAACAACTGGTTCAGATCAAAGTGAACACATCACTGAGTTTGATGGCCTGCAAGTGAAAGTGGAAGCTCTTCAGCAGGAATATAAGAGTGCCTTAGAAAGTGGGCAGATGACACCTGAGAGAAACTTCCAACTGCAGCAGCAAATGTTGCAACTAAAAAGAAGAATGATGAAATTTGCATGAATGTGGGCATTCGGCTGCATCTTTGCGCTCTTGTCAGGGTCAGAATACATGATCTTGTCACTTCACATAGTTTTGCTGTTTTCCTTTAGTTTCGCTTTAACATGTTCGACGCTTATAAATTGTAAATTGTTAGCAAATGAATTTCGAAAATAGTATTGTAAGAGTGTTATAACTATGCGAGATAAGATTGATCCCAGTATTTGTCGTCTACTCGGCGCGACGCAACTAGCACGAGTTGGTCACGTAGCACGGGTACGTCACCATCGGCGCGAAAGCGCCTTGGGCGAAGAAGACGGAGGTAGAAATACCAACGACGACGAGCGTGATGACCCAGCCGGTGACAGTCTTGCCGATGATGAACCAGTTGATACCTTTGCGACCCTCGAGCATGGCGACGCCGACGGTGGCACCGACTTGGCAGTGAGTGGTGGAAAGCGGCCAGCCCATGCGAGAACCCATGATGATGACACAGGCGGCGCCGAGCTCGATGCAGATGCCGCGGCTGGGCGTCAACTTGGCGATCTTGGTACCGAGAGCGTGAAGGATCTTGTAACCGTAAAGAGCGAGACCGGCGACGATACCAGCGGCGCCCAAACCGAGAATCCAGTACGCGTCCGAACCCATGTCAGCCTTCGACTGCACTTTGCCCGCCTTGAGAATGACTATGATCGCGGCGAAAGGACCAATCGAGTTGGCGACGTCATTAGCACCGTGCGCGAAAGAGTCGCAGCACGCGGTGAGGATTTGCAAGTAACGCATGCAGAGTTCAGTCTTTTCGTCGAACTTTTCTGCGTTCGCGTGAATCGCATTCACAGCCATGTCCTCTTCCAAAATTTCAGAACCCTTGTGAGCGAGAGAGGTTTCGAGGTGGTCTTGAATGGCGTACCACAAACGCGTCGGCGCACCGAAGACACCAGTCGGGTATTCTCGCGGTTGACGGACAACGGTTTCTTCGACCTTTGCCGCGCCAGAGCCAGCTTCAGCCTTCTCAAGCTGCATCTTGTCGTAGAGTTCATCCGTAGCTTTCTTAATGTACGGGACGATCGTAAAGTACGAGATAATAGCGGCACCGCCTCCAACGCCAAAGCCGATGGCGCAAGCCTTCCACACAGGCGTCTTGTCGAGTTCGAGGAACTTCGCCCCCTTGTACACGATGAAGAAGATGTTGATGCACAGCGTGCAACCAAGCAAGATAGGGAAGGCGACGGCGGTACGTTCGTAAGACTTCTCCGAGCGCATAACAAACGTACGCAAAGAGATGAAGAAGACGAAGGCGAAGCCGCCGGAAACCACAGGGGAAAGGAGCCAGGAGATGATGACAGCGACGACACCCTTGACGTACGGGAAATCCGTAGACTTCTTGGTCCAAATGACGCAATCGGACCCACGGGCAATCATGGTCATACCGATCATACCACCCACGCAGGAGTGCGTGGTGGAGACGGGCATTTCGAAAGCAGAGGCAACGACGAGCCAGATGGAGACGGCGAAGATGACGCAGAGGCAGCCGTACATCAAAAGGCCGGGATCACCAATCGTCGACATGGACGGGTTCGCCGGATCGGTGACAAAACTACCATCGAAACACTTTTGGTTGGCGATGCCTTTACGAATAGTCTTCACGACGTGGCCACCCATGAACATGGCGCCAGTGAACTCAAAGACAGCCGCGAGCATGACGGCGTGCTTGATGGAGAGAGCACCAGAGCCAACAGAGGTGGCGAAAGCGTTCGCGACATCGTTAGCACCTGTGGACAGCAAAGTTCGACAATCGTCAGTACATTCCTCTTAGGGCACGATCAGGTGCATCGGCAAAATTGCAAAATTTCTTCAGAGATCGCACGATGCAACGCTCCAACTTACCGATACCGAACGCAGCGAAGAAGGCGAGGAAACCACCGATAACGGCGATCCATTCGAATCTCTTTGTCGCAGTCGCGGCACCTAAAAGGTGGCGGGAAGCTTGGTCGAGGGCTTGAGACGCACTCATGGCGGGTGCGAAGCGGCAGGCAACCTTCGGCGACTTGTGCCGTCTGGTGGTGGCGGCGGTGCGTGAGAGCCCCGAAGAGTCGGAAGATTCGCAGAATATTCCTTCATTGTCTTGAGTCACAACCCGTCAAATACTACTTTCTGGTGAAAAAAGTGCCCGGGGAATATTCCAAGAACAGTTGGGAATTGGGGGAATTCTGCCAATTTCGCTAAATTTTGGCCCCACAGATGATGGTCCAAAGATACCACTATATATGACAAAGAGGAAGATTCCTTAGTGCAATGGGTCTATCCTTTTTTAGTGCTATGGGTCATATATGACCCATAACGCGAGAAATTTCGACACTAAAAAAGGATATGTTTTTTACGATAATTTCGTCTCATTTCCATCATCCCATCGAGAATAATTCCGTCGCGGACCAAAATTATCGTAATCGGGTCTATTTCCCCAGCAGCCTTAGATAACGTCTTTGTGCTGGCACAAGTCTTGCTGAATCTTTGAAATTTTCAGTGGCAGCAGCATCATACAGCTTTCTTGTGTCACGCACGAAAATCGCCAGTCAAAGTTGGTACGAGTAGCAGACTTGAGGGGAGAAGCCTTCTAAAGGAAAGTCCGTTGCCACCAGCATGCACTCATACCACACTGACACTGGTGTCAGCGACGAAGAACAACGCTACCATAGATTTGCTAGTGAGAACTGTGAGTGAGCACCTAGCACCTGTAACTATGCTGCTGGAGGAGTTCATCGCAGCTACTAAAGGTGGCTTAGTCGTGTACACGTGGCGTTCTAAGCGTGATCAAGAGCTCCGAAATTCCTTGGTCAACGTTCTAGAAGAAGTCTTACACACAGGGCGTTCTGGAGAGCGAGCCATGGCGGGTGCGCATAGCAATTGTCCTTTGCGCGTTGAGTGGCAAGTGAATAACACACTATCTATAGTATTTTTGGCTGTGTTCGTATCAGGCGAGCGCTCCCCCAACAAGACTTTGTCTTTAGATCGCATCGTAGAGGAGTTTGTGGAGCACTACAACCCCAATCATCATCTCAGTGAAGGCTTCCTGGAATTCCTCAACGCGCTTCAGACGTCAAAGTCACAACGTGCAGAGGCCTCTGAGAATGTTATCAAGAAGTCAGTCGTACAACAGCATCGTAACATGGAAAGTATGTCTTTAAATGTACAAGACAAAGAAGACTTTCTGGGTCAAGAAGAAGACTTTCTGGGTCAAGAGTTTGATTCACAAGTGGTGGCTTTTCAGAGCACAGTTGCTCCAAGTAAAAGCACACGTGAGAATAAAAGCAATTTGGAAAAGCGAGCTTGGCTGTGGAACTTTGATCAGATTATTATTGACAAAGTATCATGGAACAAAACGGTGTCGCGTGACCGACTAGATCCGATTTTGAAAACGTTACACGAGTTATTAGTGCATAAAAATGTGGCATCACTTTTAGCTAATCAGGTTTGTGCAGACATCCACTCCGCCCTCGTACACGAAAATATTTCAAATAAAGAGTCACTTAGCGAAGTCATCGATACAACGGTGAGGAGATCATTGAGGCAAATTTTATCTCCTGGACAGTGCACGGACTTACTTGCGCAGATCAATACAACAAAATTGAAGAAGGTACCCTTCACAATCGTATTCATTGGTGTGAACGGTGTGGGAAAGAGTACAAGTTTGTCAAAAGTTGCAGCTTGGCTCAGATCGAACAACTTTTCCGTCTTAGTTTCTGCGTGTGACACATTCAGAGCTGGCGCTGTTGAGCAGCTCCGCACGCACTGCTGTCGACTGGGTGTACCTCTTTATGAACGTGGATATGAAAAAGATCCTGCTTTAATCGCACGCGATGCAATAGCACAAGCGAAGAGACAAGGCATCGACGTAGTGCTAGTCGATACAGCGGGGAGGATGCAAGATAATGAGCCGCTAATGCGCTCGTTGTCAAAACTTATTGATACGAATTCACCTAGTCTTGTTCTTTTCGTCGGAGAGGCACTTGTTGGCAATGATGGTGTTGATCAACTACTGAAATTTAATCAGTCTTTGGCAGATTTTTCCACTCGTGGTAAAAAGCAGGTCATAGATGGCATCGTTGTTTCTAAGTTTGATATGATAGACGACAAGGTGGGCGCCGTCTTGTCGATGGTGCACGCGTCGAGAGCTCCTATATTTTTTGTAGGTAGCGGGCAAACGTATCACGATTTACAAGTTCCAAACGTGGAACACTTGATTGACTCTTTGCTGAGCTCTACTTGATGTCTTCACCAAATATTCTGTCGTCGAGGCGGTGACTTTTGTATTCACAATTTTGTCTGGGGACTCAGTGGGGCAGTGGGGAGGACCTTCTGAGAGTTGGATAAGCTCTTGCGATTGCACTTCTTCTGCAAAACATCTTACTGTATATACTGCCGAAAGAGACTATGAGAAAATCCATACTCGACGTTCGAGTATGTGCAGGAGGATGTATAAGGGTTTTGCATACCGTAACACGCACTTAATATCCGATTCCAAGCGCGCGCGATAGGACTCGACCAGAGCCGTAGGTATTTCAAGTCTAAAAATAGCGTGAGTGACTCACGCCTGCACCTCTGATTTTAAAAAAGCAGATTTTGTAAAATACAAGAGAATTTTGACTACATAACGGCGTATGTCTCACACGGTCTCTCGGGCTAGGAAAGAGATCGTTGATTTTATTCAGACGAATTTCGTCCGATGAAATTCCAGAGTTCTGGAATTTCAATTTTGCTGTTGATAAGCCAAGGCTTTGAGCTATTGTAGCTTCAGTCCGTGCAACTGCAGGGAAACCTCAACGTTTCAGGCTGAGGAACGAAAGCAAAGAATCCGTCCACAGGAATCCTCCATAGGAAAGGAAGTTTCTATTCTTTGTACAGTGCTACGATTGTGCGTATTTATTCGTGAGTTCTACGAACTGGGAGAACGTTTCAACACCCAAGCCGCGAAGTATTGAATGAATTTAACTATGAATTCGAATTCTAAACGCGCAAGACGCGATAGGTAAACTCGTTCACAGCTCCGAAACGTGTTTGACCTAATTTTTCATGCTATGCAGTTCACTGGGTCTGTTGACTCAACGTTTCTTAGATCTCTTGACAACCAAAAGTCAAAAGTATGTAGACCTGAACCACGCAGCCAACTCGCTTGGTGTCCAGAAGCGGCGAATATACGATATAACAAATGTTTTAGAGGGTATAGGACTCATAGAGAAAACATCGAAGAACACTGTTCGATGGAAAAGAACAAACCAATCCGATATTGAAGTACTAGATAGCTCTGCACACCAGAGCAAGGTTGACAGCGTACTGAGCTCCGATAGACTGGAGAACGCCATCGTGAATGCGACTGAATTGTTATCAGCTCAGCTCGATCAGCTTTTATCGTGTGCTAACTATGAGGTCCTGCACAAACAACAATCGATGATTCTCACTGAAATTTCCTACAGTCTGTGCTCTTCATAACTGAAAGCAGCCTATCTCAAGCTTCCCAGTTACAGTCCCACACGCTTTTAGCACTTAGGGCACCTGGAGGTACTAAATTAGAAATTCCACATCTGACTGATCCGTACCAGCTTTGGGTATCATCGAGTTCTGGGCAAGTAGAGGTTTATGCTGTTGCGCTGCCATCAGCAACAAAATGTTTAACTGGCGAAGGTGCGAAAACAATATTACATATTATAAGTCTCAAGTGAACCGCAGGAGAAGACTTTGCGCTCAATACTCTTCATGATGAGTTGACGACGGGCACGCCGCATTATCATCTAGACAAACCGAGTTCGAAAGATCAGACCAGTAACTTTCAATCTCAACAGAGCTATTTATCAGATGTGTATATAGAATAGAAATTGCAAGGCCTAAGTTCTAGATCTAGACATTGAATTTGAACAGAAGAACATCTCCTTCTTCCACAACGTATTCTTTTCCTTCGAGCCGAAGTAAACCTTTTTCCTTTGGGTTTTATTTTAGTTAAATGTTACTTATATAGATGTCGCAACAGACCTTCGCAGCAGTGTAACCCCCGGACTCAACAAAGTCATCGTAGCCAACAGTTTCACATCTTACATGAAAATTAAGGTGATGAAAAAGGAAGAAAATGGTCTACGCGTACTTAATGAAGCCACGTTCGAAATCTGAGTGAATAACTCCCGCGGCTTGGGGAGCAGTATATCCACACTAATTTGGATTTTTTAGTGTAGGCCTTCACAGAAGTGAGGAACAAGACAAACCTTGATGGTCCATGCTCTGGTCTCTTTTTTGCCAGTAGTAAAGTATGTTTGCAGTCCCAGCTGGTCATATGTAGCTCGTATCTATGAACATTGAATGTGACGTATTGAGTTAGAGGTAGAGAAGAAGGGCTGAGCTTACCAGGGATTCGAGGCCACTGCCAGAAACACCCAGATCATCAAGAAAAATTTTCCGCTCAGCTTTCTCTAGTTGCATTATCTCTGACTCGACCTAGAAGAATGAAATGAACTTGAGCATGTGAGTGAACTCATCTGTGCAATTACCTGAGCTGAAACAATCACCACACTTGCTCCTTCATCACTTGCAATTTTTCTCAAGTTGTTCACATTCAAATTGTTCGATCCCTGAGAGCCCAACGTTTCAATAATAACCCGTATTTCGAACATGGACTTACCTTATTTGCCAGTTCATCCTCGTTAACATTGGCTGCGTAGATACATGGCTTCATAGTCAGCAAGTTCAAATCGCCCAACATAGTTAGCTCTTCCTGTTGACGCGGTCATTTGCGGGTACTCACAACACAAAAGTCAACTCACCTCAGAAAGTTCGACTGATCTTGCGGGCTTTCCTGACTCCAGTGCAGTCTTCACCTTCCCATATATCTCTATTTTGGTACTGTAGTCCACCATCTATGACATGTAGGTATCAAGTATTGAAACGTGCAGTAGAAATCTCACCTTGCCCTTCGTTTTTGAAGCACGTTCGATGACTCGTTCCATTTGAGACAAATCGGAAAGGATCAACTCAAAATTAATCACTGAAATATCCCTTTCAGAATCAACGCTCCCGTCTACATGAATTATCTAACGACCGATTAGGTTGAGTTCCAAGGTAAGTGATACATTCACATACGTTTGTATCCTCAAAACAGCGAACAACGTGTACAAGTGCATCACATTCTCGAATATTCGATAGAAATTTATTGCCTAGACCTTGACCATCTGCTGCACCCTAAGCACGGTCATTTTATTTACATTTTTTGACTTTCACTCACCTTCACAAGGCCAGCAATATCAACAAACTCCACAGTCGCTGGAACGATTCTCTCAGTATTGGAAATCGCAGCCAGCGTGTCAAGTCGATTATCCGGCACATTCACGATACCAAAATTCGGTTCGATAGTACAAAACGGGAAATTGGATGCCTGGAATTAAATTCAAGAAAGAGTTTAGAAAGAGCTTCGTTCACTCCTTGCTCTGGATACCTGTGCCGCACTGTTTTCAACGAGTGCATTGAATAGAGTACTTTTGCCAACGTTCGGTAAGCCTGACGATGTGACAATCAAGGATATTGTATGTTGAACGTTTCGATTACGTACCTACGATACCAGTCTTCAACGCCATCGAAACGTGTTTCGATGTGTGAAGATGACGTGTAGCGCCCCTTAGGCGAAGTTCCTAACACTCTAGCTGAGTAATCTTACAAGGTGACCGATGTAGATACGCACCTTACGAAGCGTTTGGCGCGTAAACGTACGCTGAAACACGATACGTGTGCATTGGAAATTCATTAGGAAAGAAGAGACGTTGTGACGAGACGTCCCTCTATCCTCCTCTATCCGCGAGTTTTTGTCAAAAATTTCCCCTGACAAATCGAGAAATCATATTGTGACGATGGATACCATAGGTCCACAATGTTTGTTATACAACGTAAAAAAGTTCTCAACCGTGGCGGCGCGGTGAACAAGTTCGAAGAGCGTCGTAAAGGTGTGCGCTCAAAGATCGTCGCGGGCGACTAAACATGCCCAAGAAAAAATTCATCACTGCTCCTGTTGCGAAATACACACTGCTTCCTGGAAACGGAGCAGCTGCGGCTGATGGAACACGCTGGATAAGAACGGACGTGAATGACCATTTCGAACCTTTCCAAGACTCAGGCAAGGCCACAACTCAGGAAGGATCTGCGTCTAATAGTGCTGCCGGACACTCCACCACTCACACGAAACCTCTGAATTTGAACTCAGAATCACCCCTTGATCACTATGACTACGACTATCATTTACGTGCCATCGGTACCGACCCCTCAGCTATTTTTTTCTCTGCAAGGCAAACTGAGGGAGTTGGAAATACTTCATCTCGTGATATCGCAACTCGAGCGTCATCAACAGCACACCGTATCGACAAGTTAGATAGTGGAGAACCTTCTGGAAGTGAAATCGATCTCGAACTCACAGATATTGAATCAAATTCTACTAGCGCGGGCGAGGAATATGAAGATTTTTTCCATCAGATACTTGGGACGGGCGGAAGAGAACAATCAAATACTGCGTCAGCAGGTTCACGTGCGTTGCCGTATATAGTACGGTCCTACGACACCAAAGTTGCGAAGAAAGTTGACGAATCACAAGGAAAGGCATCGACAAGTGCAGAGTTTGATGCAGTGTTACGTACTTACGATGATGATTCCCTACTTGATGTTCCTGCACACGGTAACAACGTCGACGTACTAACTACTCTGAGTAGTTTGAAGCTATTGCATGAAGCGCAGTGTGATACAATACCGATAGAGCGCGCTCCGCCAGAACTTGACCAAAGGAAAATCCAACGGGGACACGCAAGTACAAGAGAGGCGAATGACAGTTGTGTGTACAACATACGATCCAAGTTGGACTGCGAGACCGTTGTTAGTTCATACTCCATCTCTGAAAATTTTCCTAGGTTATTACCACTCAAAGAATCGCGCACAACACACATTCCATCCACATCAACGATTTTGAACCCTGAAAATTCACATTCAGTGCCGGCAACACGCCAAGTCGCCCAGAATATCTTAAGAAAAGACGAAGTTTCTTGGAGACAGAACACTAGGAGAAAAGGTGAAACGCGCGACGAGAAAAAGTCGAGAAAAGCCGCGGTCAAACTAGGTCGTCAGGAGGCACGACAACACAAAAAGCTCTTAAAGCATGCTTTCAAAGAAGCTACTCTTTCATCACACTTGCATGCCAGTTCCAATGTTTCAACGACTAGTTTTAATTGATTTACTCGACATACTGGTATTTTATTTGACACATTTAGGACAATCATGAACAAGACAACTCCAGTCCAGTCACTTGCGTTGCAAGTAACTTTTTGCTCCAGTGAGGGGTAAAAGTAACATCACTCCAGTTGTACACGCAAGGAGAAGTGCAGCGAAAAAGGCGTCCCATCCATACTGTTGCACGAGAAGTGACAGAGGAATACCCGCATTTGCAGCACCAAGATAAGCTACCCAACCGAGAAAGCCTTCGCTTGCACCGACAGAACGCCTGCCAACGATCTCAGCACCACAAAGGCCTATTAACATCTGTGGACCATAAAGGAAAAAACCTATAAGGAATACGATGATCGCTTGTAGACTTGCAAGACCGGTTGGCACCGCTTTGAAGGCCAGTAGCATCATGGCAACACCAAAAAGGTAGCCAATGACTATTTGGATTCGTTTACCAACTGCACCGCCTGTTCCACGGGCTATGTACCAGTCACTCAGTTTACCAGCGATCAGGCTACCGACTAATCCACCGAGCTCAAGACCGGACACACGAACTGCAGCCGCGCCAGCGTCGATCACCCCTTTCTCCTTGATTAAGTAGAAGATAGACCATGAAGTAATACCTTGTCGCACAACGTATACACAGAAATAAGTGAAGGCAAGACCCCAAATGAAAGGGTTTGAGAGTACATTATGTAGTAAGTTCTCCACGAGACGTGGCTTAGCATCTTGTATGTCGTTTGTTTGTTTCGCTACGCTCATAGTTTCCAGTTCTACAGGCGGAAAGCCGCGATCTTCAGGTGCATCACGAAGGGTAGTCACAATCACAGTACCCACAAGAACTGCTATCGCAGCAGGAGCCCACAGCCCCCAACTCCAACCGAATGTGCGAGCGGCAGTTCCTGCCAAAATTGGCGCCGCGAAACCCCCAAGATTATGTGCTATATTCCACATACCCCAGTACGTTCCACGCTCCTTGGCAGCAAACCAAGAAGTCAATATTTTTGCACAACTTGGGGCCCCAAAGCCTTGCAATATTCCATTCATGGCCCATAATGCGCAGAAGAGCGGTAGAGAAGCGCTCAATCCAAATAAGATATTCACAATACCCGTTGCAATTAGTCCTCCACCAAGCATGATCGTTGGTGAGAGCATGTCACCAACAACTCCACTTACAAACTTGCTACAGCCATAACATAAAGGGAATATGGAGGTAATCACTCCAATCGATGTTATATCGAGACCAAGACTCGGTGTCGCTACCATAGCTGGCGCAGTAAAAGTTAGACTATTCCGCGTAAGGTAATAACAAGAGTAGCCAAGTAGGATACTAATGAAGACACCAAAGCGGGCTCGAAGAAATTCTTGCCCGTGACCTGTTTCTGACTCTGTTTCAGCTGGGTTTGTACCGTTTGCACAAGCTATGATGTGTCGCGCTCGTTCACGACTCTTTGATGTACCAGAATTACCGCATTTTCTGCGCTCACTCGAAAATTTTCGAACTTTTTGGGCGCCACAAACAGCGTGTGACTTAAGCAAATTTGCACCACGTACGGGCAACGAGAACTTCCGACACACAGCCCGAGTTTGAGGTCCGTCGTGACCTCCCGACGGGAAGTAGAGGTATGAGGATTGCACAAGCGCCATCGCACTGCACGCGTTTTCCCGTGCGTTTTCTGACGTATGCGTACGCGTCACAGCTCCAACGTCTCGACGATGCGTTCACAAAACGTCATGTTTATCAACAAGTATGGGGATCACCATGATATTTCATTTACTGCAATATCGTAATAGCATGTAAGGAGCCGTTCCTAGTACTAGTACCCCAAAGGAGAAAACAGGCTAAGGAGTATTTTATCTTCGTAATCGCCAAACCTCCATTAATTTAGCCTGTTTTCTCCTTTGGACCTCTCTAGTAGGAACCTAGGTATGGCCATAGTCAGATACTACATACTTCGACGTTGTATACTCGTAGTAAGATACTACGTACTAGGGACAACCTGGCAGCGTTCGCTACTGCTATATTATGCTAGCTGCCCGAAACTCTGCTCTTGAGTCGAAAGTGTCGACTCGGTGCTAGCGCACCGCAGTCGACGCACGCGAGGTAGTTACTAACATAAACCTGATCTACAACTCACCAAGTAAAACACCGCAAATATTCATACGGTCATACATACAGCTGTGAGTTCTAGGCAATGGAAGGCAGTTTCAAACGATCGCTTCACCTGCAACTTGTAGCGAAGGTGAGTTAAAATGCGCACAAGTTCCACCATTTCAAACGAAATCAGATATGTGGGACTAATGGCATCGTGAAAGAGACCACTTCAGAAATTTTCTCGCAAGTTTTAGCAACGTAAGTATTCCACCAAATCTGGGACACCTGAGTCTGATAGAAGTGATACCAATAGCTACCTGCAAGAAATTACCATCGCTACAAAGAACAATGCAAATGTTGGAGTGAGCATTAATAATATTTTTCTTAGCGTGCCATAATTCGAAGAACATTAGGGTCGCACAATTGTGAACGCCACAGACGTATTGGCAACCGTTGGCGACGTTTGTGACCTGTTAGAATATTTTGAGAAGACAATCAAGAAGCAACAAACAGCTATTGATAGGCCTTCTAGTACATATACGCGCAAGAGACCACGGGTAAGTATCCAAAATTCTTACGAAACGAAGAAATCAGAACTCATTCTTAAGTCGTACAAAGATGCGCCCAACACTTGCAGCAACTGGCATCGAGCACCCTGGATACATGCCAGCTTTCTTGCCAGTTTTACCAAGGAAGGAAGAATTTCGTACGGGAAAAGAGCCCTCTAATTTTCGAGTAAGAAGTTTACATTTATCTAAAGAATTACTGTGACTAAAGGTGCAAATGTAAGACCACGACGGATGCGCAGAAGCGAATGACGCCGTTCTATAACAGTCTGAAACGGCAAGAAATAGAGAAGTTTGACCCCTTCATCAAGGGAACTATATCGTAGGTGCTTCTACTGGTCAATGTCGCGATACTCACCCATTAAAAAGATCAACTGATGAAGCTCCTCCCCCAACTCAGTCTTTGCGAGTTTCACAGAAGGAACAGGGAATTACCATCAAAGCAAGTACTTTGGTACATGGTTCTGTACCAGTGTTGGATAACTCTTGATTTTTTGCTTCAATCCTCGACTTCAGCGATCAAGAAGTGCATGAAAACTTCACGGTGATCTAACGTACAAAAGGACAAGAGTCCTCAGCAACACAAGTAGACTCTTTTTAACAGGGTCAGATGCAGCTATTTTTTCATACAATAGACTGCGTAGTCGTAGTAAACTAGATATTGTGAAAAAAAGAAATGGAACAATCACCAAAACGTATGCATACTCAGGCATTCTGGCATTGCAAAGTTTCTTCGGCAAAAAATCAAACAACAGAGTCAACAGTCAGTTGACAACAACAAAAGTGTTGTAACTAACGATACTCTTCGACACTTGCCATGAAGTCACTTTCCTCTTTTACAGGACGATATCTACGACCATGCTGGAAAAGAGGGTCCTCGTTCATCTTTCGTGCGAGGACTTGTCTCTGCGTCAACTCATTCGACTCGGCTGGTCACGTGAGCGGAGAGCTTTTCCTCATCCCTAAACCAATAGACAAAGCTGTCTTTAAGCCGTACGGTCAGGTGAGACAAAAACATTTGTCGGGTCTTTCTACATCTTAGACGGTTACTTAAGATTCTAAGCTGGGAAGAGGATGGTAAGCCTTATGATGCACAGGTATGCTAACAGGCAACGATGGAAGTGAAGTGAAAAGTCAAGCTAGGACTTGTCGCTGCAAATTTGTGACGGAACTCCTCGCTTGTACATATTTAGATCACGGAATCGTGGCCTAAGGTTCAGTGAAATAACATATCACGAAAAAGTCTCACAATGTCTACTGAGTATGAGCAATGAGTGTTGGTAAGACATGTAGCATTGTGCACTGTGAAACTCACGTGCGTGGCAGGTATCTCGCTGTAGCAAAACCAACCTTTTCTCTAGAGCAATTTCCGACAGCTGAAGATATTGAGGTTTTCCAAATCGAAGGTTGAGACTCACGTTGTGAACCTCTGTGCATATTCTAAGTCGTTCCAGGTGACACAATAGTTAAAATGGAACCTGGAGTTTGGCATGCAGGACCCATGTTTCTCGTACGTTCTTCAGCATCAATTAAAGATTCGTCACACACGTCAAGCAGGATGCGAATTACATGGATTTCTTGAGTTTAGAGCTCAGCGATACGAACATTGAAGATCATAACACACACGTTTACACTAGAGACGGGATAGCGTTCTCTGTCCAATTGGAAGAAAGGTGACGCAAAAAGTATACACGTTATTTGTTATCTTAAGTCTGGCGAAGATTATAAAGGAGCACTCTACCGCGCGCATTTCCTAATGCCAAATGTGTACCTAGAGGATGAAAGTCTCCCGATAGAACGTAATGCAAAGGTGTTGCCTTTGTTGGCCATGTTGACAGTGTATGACGTGTCACAGTGTCAACAATCCGTACGCCATCTGGTTGTCAAGCTGATTCGATAGAAAATGTAATAGCCAAAATATATACCTTTTAATTGACTCGACGATGTTAACAAAAGAGCACCAGTACTGTCGAAACGCAAGCTATCAATCTTTGTCTTTAAACTCTGCACCACCTATCACACAAAATGTATGTAAGTTGCTATCAACACATAATTCGTATCGTAACCATCCACCTTAACAGGAGAGAGCACATCATCTTTACAACTCGTATCCCTTTGATCATTCAGTGCCATGTCAGATTAGTATTGAAATTCGTACCAGCCAGTCTGAAGGCCCACAAGTCCGGAGGCTGTTCCAACCGCCATCAGTCCTGTATCACATATTTATTATATTTGTAATTTTCAAGTACAGGGACGCGCCTTTCTTTTCGCAAAAAGCAAGAGTAGTTGCATCATAAAATGCAGTTTCTTTGACTTTTTGCTTACACCTATTCATTCGTAAATCCCTGCAAAAGATAGTAAACATACGCAGCCTGAAACATGAAGTGAGTATACCAGACATAAACTGTGCCCTCGTGGTTAACTGTCATCAAATCGCGCTCGCACGCGCCAAAAGTGACCCCAGTGATATATCCTTCAGCTGACAATGTGGTCAACCTTGTGCGTGAACTCAGGGAGATGACAGCAACACTTCCTTGATCCCCTGGCACACAAGCTATTGCAGGCTTTGTGTTCTGATGGGTCTATATTGAATAGCAGTCAGGTCTTAGCTAAAATTTTCATGATGACAACGCACCACGAAAGACGATGGGCGCCAATTTCCATGCAGTCGAATCTTTTCGATTGTGCTCGTCTCAATATCACTCAAGTAAAGTGAACGTGACCCAGCGAGCATAACCTGCCCATAATTGTTTGTGGTATCACTTTGCAGATGAGAAGAAGCGTACCTGTCCGTTAGTTCTTCCCAAAAATCCTGCGCGATATATTGGAACCCCCTAATAATGATGTAGGTGATGAAATATTTGTCTTTAGACAACATCTGAATCTACCTCAACAAAAAGGGAGTGCCTGGAGTCGTAACTGTCACTATTAACTTGTTTCGCAAATATTCTAACGTGTGCATCGAGCCCAGCCGTTAGTAGTAGCTGCAGAGTTTACATTTAATTCTAATGTAATTTCCATGCTGATAAACGCACCCTTCCCGTCGCATCAAATTCTGTACTACAGATGGAACTATCACTTGGGCAAGTTGAGTTCACGTCCCGCAACCGTCTGAAGGATAGGTCACTCTTGCGCATTGACTTTTCCCAATTTACGTGACGTGGATGATCTTCGTCGGGTTGGATATGGGTTGAAGTTCGACTGATCGACCATTTTGGTCTACAAAAGACGTTTTATCTCCGAAAAAAGTGAACAGCGAGTGAACTCACCTTTTCCGCACTCTGTCCCCGTTTCCCTCTAAAGAATCGTCAGTCACACCAGGAAAACTTTGCCTGGGGGACAGCATGTTCTGCGTACGTATCTTTTGTGGACTCGGTGTGGCGTTCACGCACGCTCACGCACCCCTGCGTACTCGTTCGGTCCCGCCGACACTCGGCACAATGTGGGAAAGGCAAGCCCCCGTTGTTTAGGTTGCTAGAACTTCATAACTTGGGTCATAACGTCATAACGTCATAACTTGTACTTTATGGCCGAATGGGCGTAGAGCACCTATATAACTAAAGAAGTGTATGACTATGACCCGAAGTGGGCGAAAACGACCAACAGTAAATTCTCGTCATAACTCCATAACTCGGGGGGTGGCTAAATCTCACCGTGAAGCAACTTTTTATCAATTGACCAATGTATAATGTATTGAATTTCTAAAGTATCAAACAGCGATAAACCTGTAGTACAATGTAGTACAATGTAGAGTGGACCGTTGGAACTACTTGGAAGTTCAAAGCGTTCGCTCCCCAGAAGGCCCAAACGATTTTTTGTACCCGTACACACAAACGCAACGCACAAAAATGTATCATAGCCTGGTAATTTGACGCGAAGCGCAATTGCTGTGTGAGTATGCGTACGTTGTTGGTTCTTTCGACCGGTAAACGGGGTTCTGGTTACCAGTTGACAGGCACACATGAAAAGAGCTGGCTGTGTGCACGTACGCTGATCTCTACAAAACATCGTGGAATCCACAATCAGGCTAGTCGGCGACGTCTTAGTCGATCAACACAAGTAGCCTCTTCGAGCTGCAGCCAAAGTACTGATATCCCTACGGTTCTTCACTCGAGTCTAGACCACTGCAGTAACATCGCAGTGGCAGAGCACTTCTTAAACCCACCACCGTTAATGGCTATTGGTGATGAATTTGGAATCATCCCATCACACTTCGTTCCAATTTTAGTTGCGTTTTGTGCTGGTGTTGTTTGCACTGCTCTGGCACTGCAATTTCAGCAAAAACATAAGAAACAACTTCAAGTACAGTCAAGTAGTAGACAGATTCTGACTGAAATAAGTCGTTTAGATGTAGATGAATCAGAAATTCTTGAGCTGGTCGAGGAACTACCCTCTTGGTTAATTTCGCGTGACTTTGAACGTGGTGGCTGGCTCAACAAAGTTCTCTCGGCTGCTTGGCCGTATCTAGACAAAGCTACTTCAAACGTTATAGTTAGCGCTCTAGATCCGATATTGGGAGCAACAAGACCAAATTTCCTCACCTCGCTCCAGTTTGAACGTTTTAGTTTCGGCAGTGTACCTGCAATTATCGAAAGTGTCAAAGTGTATGAAAGTACAGGAGAGGGTGCTGTTGAAATTGACCTTCAGGTTTCTTGGGCAGGAGACCCGGACGTCGTCCTGGGTGTGCGTGCAGCTCAAGATACCCTTGCAGTACCTGTTTCACTAACCGAGGTGCAGTGTAAGTTTACCCTACGTTTAATTTTTGCGCCTTTAATCGGCAAGTTCCCTTGCTTTGGTGCCCTAACCATTGCTTTAACGGAAGAACCGGAAGTAGTCTTTGATCTTCGCGTTGTTGGCAGTGATATAACTCTAGTCCCAGGACTAGCGCAACCACTACGAACATATATTAAGGCATTGATATCGTCGTATTTGGTTTGGCCTCGGTGTATAACAGTGCCGATTCCAGGCACTGGATATACACTGCCATCAAGCAACAATCAACTAGATCATTCTGGTTTGCTTCATGTGGAAGTTATTTCTCATAATTTACTCATAGCTCAGCCTTGTGACATTGGACTACAGGTTTGTTGGCCTGGTGTCTCAGCAGTCGAAGAAGCACGTGTACAAGCTCTCTCTCATGGCAACATGAACTCGTTGAAACCTATAAGTTTGCGTGTCGCAGATCCAAGGTATCAGGTATTGAAGTTGAAGTGGTATGGCCTGTGCCCGAGTGAAGGAAAGGTACAGAACGTCATGGAAGCAGAATCTGTAATAGTTTTGGAAGACCTGGTGCGCTTAAGCTTATCGAATAATAAATATGCCATCAGTGATGTTGCTAAAAGCTGGGGACCCATCACTGTAGTAGCTGAGTTAGATCCAGTCGAAAGTGGTGCAGAAACATTCCCTAGTGTGAGTAGAGTACAAAATATAAACCCTCCATTGACTAGACGTGTTTCGAACATCTGGAAATCTACGAAAGGCATTTTCGTCAAGAAGCATGTTTCAACTTCTACGATACCTATAGATACTAGTGGCGAGCATGAAACCAGTTTGAACAGTCACAGTGGCGCCAAAATGATTCAGCTGACTCTTCGTTATCAGGCACTACAATGCAGTGTAGATGGGACTGACAGCACACATCGTGCGAGCTCTTACGACGATACGCGAAACGAATTGACTACCGAAGTTGGTGCGAATAGTTTCAGTGATGGTATCAACGAAAGTTCTCGTATGTCATGAGCGAAGGAGTTGAGGCTCTACTTGTGCGTGGGGGTTGGTGATATCCTGATAACATGGTAAATAGTGTGGTGTTGCAAATTCCCGATATAATTATGTACACTAAATTCTATGGATTTGGTCGCACTCATCAATCATTATCTTTCCGTTGTTTTGAAGAGTTTGCAAAAACGATTTCACGTCTTCTTCAACTATATCACTGCATCCATCCCAAGTATTGACAAGTTCCTCTAGAGTGGATAACGGGACAGAGGTACTTCGCTCCGTCAACTTTGAAAGTTCCCGACAGAAGTAATCAAACGGCTGAAGTGTGTGAGAGAGACACGGATCAACTGCTTTCACCGTCTTAACATCACGTTCCATGATGGATGTTATGATTTCCAGGGCGACTGTAGCGTCAAGCTTGTCCACGGTCTTTGATAAGCGTAATTTTGCGTGTGCTGTAGAAAGTCGGATCATCGTCTCAAGTGTTCTAGCTGTCACCGGAATATCATGATGTGCTCTTGATTTCGAATTCCGCCAGTTGGAGTAATATTCTGCCAGGCAACGTTGTGCTTCGATGGTCAGTTCTGGCACCCAAGGTCGCTTCTTGACGTAGAAAATGAATTTTTTCAGAAAATCTTTAGAGAGTGTGCTCTCTCTGGAGGAAGTTCTCGAAATATTTGCCGTCACATCCCTGCCACGGACTGAAGAAAGTGAGGTTTCACAGGCGTGCATGGCAAGCACGTGGGAAGAGATTATGCGATCATTCCATGTACTTGACTCATCAAGTACCACAAATAGAATATCAAATCTAGACAGGAGTGAGTCGGGTAAATTGATATTCCGTTGTACAGGCTGAGAATGGTCGTATGTGCCATAAATAGGATTTGCTGCAGCTAGAACGCTGCACCTAGCGTTAAGAGAAGCGTGAATCCCCGCTTTTGCAATAGTGACTGTTTGTTGTTCCATGACCTCATGTATTGCCACACGATCTGCATCATTCATCTTGTCGAACTCATCAATACACACAACCCCACGGTCAGCCAGTACCATAGCTCCTGCCTCCAGTCGTTTCTCGCCTGTATCTTGATCAGTAGAGACAGCAGCTGTGAGGCCAACTCCAGACGAACCTCTGCCTGTGGTACTTATCGCAAAAGGTGCAACGCCCATGACACATCGAAGAAGCTGAGATTTTGCCACAGAAGGATCACCAACCATTAGACAATTTATGTCGCCACGAATGTGTGTCCCATTTTGCAAATTTTTTTCTACCCCACCGACAAGTAGCAGGACTAGAGCTCGTTTAATTGTCTCGTGACCAAAGATAGAGGGTGCCAAAGAACTACCCAATAAACCTAATAGATCGTGAGGATCTCTTTTCGACAATTCTTTCATCTTTTCGACGTCTTCGCTCGTTAGATCCGGTACGCTTATTTCACCTGATAGAGGAGTGATATTGACTGCCACAATGAGTGTACGGAAGGTACCACTAGTTGTGGGCACATTTGATAGCTTCGAGGGAATCACTTTGTAGACACCAACTACATCAACCCGATCACCAGGTTTGCACATGTCAACTAGATCGCCTTCAAGGACTACGTCTACAGATCTCGGAAGTTGTCCACTTGGCGCCTGTTCAGGCATTTCTTGGACTGTGATACACTGTTGATCACTGTATGTACTGAGACCATATTCGGTTGTCAGCTTGTTTCCGGATTCATCCCTTGAGACTATGGCAAATGATGTAGGGGTACCTTTGAGGGTTGTCGCATCTCGATAGACTCTTGTTGAAAATGTCTGTGTAGCTTCACAAAACTGACGAATTTTCGTAAGTTTTGGACGGACCGCTGTACACTTTGTAACGATTCCCCTCACATTGACTATTTTTTCAACGTAGTGCGAGAGTAGATTGCGTGGCGAAATTGTACGACTGCCAAAGTGGCCCTTCAGATAAACCTTGATGTCACGCTGCACTTTCATGTTACTGTTACGGTGAAGTTCTACTTCCTCCACGGCTGCTGTGAGGCTGGCCAAATACACAGTGGGGTTGTCAAGCAGTTTCTCCACTAAATCGCGGTGGTTTGCATGCTCTAAATCGTTACAGTAATCACGCAACTTATCCAAATTAACCGCACAGCGGCCAGTATCGGTCGATATCTCGTAGCTTTTTTCAGTTTGCTCAAGGAACTCGACGAAGCTCTTCTTTGCGGCAACTATATCCAACTCGTCTGCGGACATTTCCTATTCAATAGACGCGGACACCGCTCCTCTTACAAATCTCCTTGGTGTCGTGTCCCTGAAGCGGCTGAAGCGGCACGCACTCGTCCTTGTGTGTGCGCAGCGGTAGTGGTTCGGGAGTGAACGCCTCGTTTCAAAATTGAACCGACTGTGACAGGTGCGATGAAGTTGGTGAGATTCAAATTTATTTTTGGGAATCAAAACGAATGGTAGAAAGAGAATATATATATATATTATGTGCTAATCAGACCATGTATAGAAATAATTCAAAATGGTCAATTCCCTTAGATCCCATCATACAAAGAGTAGCCATACTACCAACTACACATTTGTACTCAGTAGTACTGGACGTCGTACTTGTACGTGGTTCATAGGTTCGTATAGAGAAACGTTGTACGGATGCAGAAAACTGTCTCTCGACAAAGTGGATGTCAGGCTTACCCGCGTAGTCAACTCTGAAGTCGAATAACGAGCGGCACACAGGTTACACCTTGTCTCTTTGATCATCTCTGGAATCTGGAAGTGTAGGTGTCATGACTTCTGGTTTCTGTCACAAACACGTACCACCCCGCCAGTTTTCTGCTGAACTGAGTCGCAGAAAACTTGGTCTACTGGGCGCTGTTTGCATCCGAGCGCTGACATCCAAGCGCGCTTTGGTACGTATCGCGGTGTTTTCACCAACTTGATACATAACTTCACGAATGGCTCATAGGCTTCGACTCCAGGGAGAGTTCCCGGTTTTTCTCCGCGTCCGGATGGCACACAGACATATCTTCGACCACGTGATAAGAGTGGTGGACATGGAACCGGCTGGAGTGAAATAACGCCATACCAGTTTGTTACGTACGAAGGCTGGGAAGAAAAACCTGTAAGTATTGCTGATCCTGAGGGCACGGAAATCGATGCGAAGTTCTCCAGTGAGCAAGACGGCGAGATAAAGATAATACTTGCACCTATTCTCAGATTTGTAGACTTCCCTGCTGAGGTAAGACAATTGTAGTACAGTGTGTACGACGGTGTGACATTTGTCTTCGCAGTCTAATCCACGGATTCAAGATTTTCTTACTTTGTCAAGCTTCATTCAAGGTTTTGGTCCAGAACTAGTTGGTACACCTGTACAAGAGGAGGATGTAGTAAAAAGTTATGAGGATGAACGTGAAGGCCTAACATTTTACAACTATGAGTTGAAGAATCACTGGCTAATCTCGGCTACGGTCTACCAGCGAAGAGTTTATATCATAGTACTCCATAGTAGTGCACTGCAGTGGCGAAGGTCGTATGCAAAACTCTTGAAGACTGCAGCTTCCTTTTCCATACCACCCTCGAAACCTTGATCTTACGCAACGCACTGAACTACGCGCGTACTAAGAAAACCATGATCTCACACAGGTGGCCAGATCGGCAATCCCTTGCGATGTACCGAAAAGTTGTCACCATAGCTCTTTGGCTTCAGTTCTTTCCGTAAGGCTCCACTTATGATTGTTGAGCCGTGTCGTTGGGTCAGTGACTCGATGCCCGTATCCACTATATCCAAGCCATAGTGCGCGCAATAATTAGTCGCAGCGTGCTTTGTAGAAAATACGATGGGTTCTTTGTAGAGGTTGGAAGGCTGCCCGATGCTTGACCAACCAGTCAACGGGTTCTGCCAACGTCTCGCAGCCAGCTTTGGTTGCACTTTCCACGAAGTTGTACACGAGCCCTGCTGACACGTTGTAGATATATTTTGCTCTAAGATGACCTGGTTTCATCAATAAGTCGAACAGCGGCAGATTAAGGTAAAGGTATTGACGCACACACATACCTGGGACAACTCGGTTTGAGCCGATAGGTGTCGTCCTAAGGGAAGGAGTGAGGAACGGGGTGCAGACATTCGACAGAGTGTAGACATCTCGAAGTGCTTCCGAACAGCGCTCTATCGGTGATAGCCGCAGCGACAAGTGTCAACCAATACCGCGTGACCAAGTGGCAGCGACAGGAGACGAGGAAACGACTCGTTTCAAACGAGTGCAGAATCTGCAATGCAGATATACTTTTCATACTGTTTATTACGACATTCGAAGCGCACGATGTTTTGAAATTAATTCGGGCTGTTCACTCCTAGTAAGGTTGACGAAGAGATGGGAAATTCGAAAATAGAATTGGCGATTTATGCAGATAAGGGCCGTTTTTTTCATAAGAGATGGCTTATCGGCATAAATCTTATTTCGTCACGCGGAATCGTGGAAAACGATAATTTTTACGATAATTTCGTCCCATTTCTATCTCCCCATCGACAAAAATTTCGTCATGGGCCAAAATTATCGTTTTGGGGTCTATCTCCCATCAGCCTAAATCGGGCGATTTTATGCCGACAAGAACCTTGTTCGCATAGTGACGACTCGTCACGTGACGAGTTAATCGTTAGGGGGTCCTATGCCGATAACGCTATTCCGGCTATCTCTTGTGAAAAACAATTCGAAGCGTCACCGTCGCCGCGCCAGTGCCGCGCGCGATTGTGGAAGCCGTGACGCGCATTAATTAACAGTAACGCGCGCGCGCATCGTTTTCAACCGCTTCGTAGTCGATAGCGGGCAGCCGCGCGCGCCGTGCACTGTTTTTTGTAACATCACTTTGTACCTCTTGTGGGAAAAAGCACCTCAAATTGAATGAGCGCGCACCACCGTGATATCGGTCGAGCCGTAACGCCACGCGCGTGAAATTGTGTCTCGCTCACGTCATGCGTTGTTCTTCCGCGGTTGAGCGCGCGTCGTTCGCGCGCATCGCGTCGCGAGGTCGATACGGGGTGATTTTATTCCGGCCCATCTCTTTCAGAAAAGAAAAGCGAAAATTGGAAAATCACTCGCTATTCCGACAAGGAATTTCTATCTCTTACTCGCCCTCACTCTGACAAGGGATTGCACCCTAATCAAAAGAAATATAGCAGTCATTGATGATATTGTACTGCATGGCATATCGCATCGACATTACATGCTGAGAGTGGGGTTCGAACCCACGCAGTCAGTGACTACCAGAACGCTCTTCGCTCACTTGTTTCGGCGAAGTCCTGCTTACGAAGACTTGAGTCTGGCCCCTTAGACCACTCGGGCATCCCAGCGTAACTGCAGTGGCAAAAAACGACAATATAACTTGATGGAGTTGTGGAAAGTCGGATGTGGTAGGACTTCGTAGAGGACTGGACAACGGGCCGCGCCAACACACAGCGTGTGTGCTGCGCTTGATTCATGATACCGTGTCAGTTACGTATAACTCCTACTCAGAGCATTCAAAGATGGACCAGGGCACGATACGATGCAAACACGTGCTCTTCTGCGCGACACACGACCTCCGCAGTAACTACCAAAGTAACGAAGACACTTCGTTGTCGAGAGACTGCAGCGAAAAGTGTCGAAAGTACTGACGACGAACATCCAAACGTGCTTTACATGGAGTCGTAAGTGATACAACAACTAAGAGCGACGAACTTGACCCTCAAATAGTGATACCTCTCTGAGTTCGCAAAGGTTACCTCGCTTAAGCGACAGGTGAATGAACAAAATAGAGTGAACAGCCACGAATCCTAAGAAAGAACCATCGTAGTGGCGATGCTCACAAATTTAGGATAACAAATGCACTGAAGATGTATGGATCAGGCGGTGCTTTAGCCTACGGATTCTTGAATGCAATTTTCTATGGTTTCGGTATTGCTTTTGTGTGGATTTTTATCTGCAAGGTGCTTGAACTTATTTTTCTCTTTATTCATCATGACTTCATAAACAAATAGATTCCTCTTGGGCTGAGTGTTGATGAGTTTTTTCATGCTTTAGCTAAAGTTGCTACTTACACTTGGGTTAGTTACTCGCTTGAACTTTCTCCAGCTGCTCACTTGCTTGATACAGGCCTTCAGCCAGATAACGAAGGGTGCGAGAGGTTTCGCAGCTGTTGCCTTGGCTAATCCTATGAACGGCGTAATCCAGTGTGTCTCACGCCATTTTAATCTATCATTTAAGACGGTAACATCATTGCTGTCGCGGTGCTACTGATAAACTAACACTGTGGTAGATTTTTCTCACCTTAGTGAGTCTTTGCTTTTGCTTTGTGTTCACCATTATTGTGCTGCTAGCAATGGTATGGATAGGATAATGAAGAGAGATCTCCAATACGCCTCCTATCCTTTTTTAGTGTCGAAATTTTTCGCGTTATGGGTCGTATATGACCCATAGACACTTCGCTAAATAGACAATTTTGAAGCTGAAAACTCGTACAAAGGTAATTACAGATCCTAGCTATCATCTATTCTCGTCGCGTGCCATTCCGTCATGCAGTCGACGCACAAGTGGCTTCCACATGCGCCACAAGCCGTGAAAACTTTGGATTCGACGTGTTTTCGTCTCCAACAGTTTTTGCATCGCGCGCGTCGATCCACGGTAATCGGATCTAGCCCCGAGCATCTCGTTCCCGCGTCAAGAGATGCTCGCTTCCGATAGACCGGCGCATTTTCGACCGTCTCTTTGCCGTAATGCTCTCCGTCATGTTTGAGCTCCTCGACAACACTTTGGATGAAATCGAAACGATTCATGGGGGTTCTGTTCTACCTACTTTCTCTTCTTCTACGGAGTACACGTGATGTGCATTCACCATCGTCGTATCCAGAATCCACCAGAGTGACGCGTGCCACCACTTCATTGACATGATGTTGCATGTTGCAGTACCCCGCAAACTATCTAGCTGGTCTACGCCACCCATGTACTTGTTGTAATCGACCGCCACCTGCGGCGCTGAACGGGCTTGTCGTTCCCTCTGTCCTTTCGAACGACGAAATACACTTGATACCTCCTCAGGATTGTGAAAGTTTGACAGAAACTGCGTCGGAACGGTGTCATGCCAGAGGATAGCAGTGATGCCATCATCTGACATGCGCCACGTGTACTCACCCTTTGAGAGGTCCTTGACAACATCTTTAGAAATGGGCCGTGGAAACCCAAAATTTGTGCGCGCAGTGCCACATAAGTATACAGAAATGTCTCGCGCATCGCGTAGAACCCGCAAATTGATGAATAAGTTGTCTGCGTAAACACGATGCCAACGACCTTGCACGTCGGCGAGGAGACTCATCATCGCATCTTCCCGGGCACGCAGCGCGTCGCCAAATTTCGTCGCGAACGTAACCAAGTAGCCTGATCCGGCCTCGCATACGCTATAAATCTGAATTCCATTGTATTTCTTGTGTTTGAGTATTTGTCGGAGTGCTGTGTACCGCGAATCAGTCTTCGCAACTTGCTCGTTGTAAGAGAGGTGCTCACCGGGCTGGTAAACTTGCTTGCATCTCTCGCGAAACATCTCAAGCAATACTTCGATTTTCGCGATATCGCGATTTGATCCCACCCCACCTGGATATACTTTATCAATATTTTTCACGTCGCATGATAAGTTGGACTTGATACGTTTGAACTCAGTGCATGACATTAACTTACTCACCCACGGGACACCCATCAACCAACTGCTACTGAACGCGCTGTTGATGCCGCGCTTGTACGACACGCCGAGGCCGTAGACGATTGAAAGCCATTGTTCCAATCTTACTCTTGTCATTGGTTTCTTCTGCTGCGATGTCTACGCTCGCGGTGGCCAATTTTCGACGCCAAATCTTTTTGCATACCAACTCGTAGCACCGCCCGCGATACGCTCTTGCACACGTCGCTTTGTGGCGACCACTATGGCATCGAGCATGTCGTCCGTGATGAATTTCTGCCAGTAGTCGATGGGTCGCATGTTTAAGTCACGCGATGAGCGTCGACCGCGTCCAAGGTCTTCGCGCATACCACGTTCACCGATGAAATCAAACTGCTGGCGCCGTGAATTGATTCGACTCCAAGACGCAGCGTGTGTACCTGTTTGGTAGAAACGATGCGCGTGTCGCTGTATGCGCAGAGTTTCCACCTCAGTGACATCAAACACTTCTTTATCTTCAATGTGATATTCATTTCGAAGCGAAACAGGCCGTCCTGGTAGTTCGAACGCTCCTAAATCTTAATCTTCATCAACCTCCTCTTCGGTTGTTGCACCATCGTCCCAGTTGCCGGCAACCGTGCGCGCGACTTCTGCCAGCGTCGGCCAGTTCGGGCTAATGTTACGATCAATAGGTTGTAGGGGCGCCATCCTCTTGGATCAAACCGTGTCTATGCTACTCCGCGCCACCGTCGGGAATGTAATTGCCCGCCGATGCAAATTCAAATTTCCGCGATTCTCGATCGCTTCGCGCGAAACTTTCACGTCGTGCCGCGTTACCGAACCGCTCGCAAAGGACGCGAGACGCGCGATCGAACGGCGAAGAAACGATGTCGTTCCGACGTCTAGTGCGCCTTGCAGCGCCGTCGACAGCGCGCCGCCACCTTATCAATGAATTCCACTCATGCGCGCACAGATGTGCGGCGGCGACGCAACGAACCCCGGGCGCGCGTGCGGCGAGGGGCAACGTTTTTTTAAAGGATGTGAAAAGTTGAAACCGCATGCAGTCGACGTAAAAGCGTTTGTTACACGTGATTCAATCGCGTTTGTCTCGCAACGCGCCGTACCGACGACGTACGCGTGGACTAAAGTTGAGCATATTGTAGTACTTTAGTCCAGCTGCTCAACCTAGAGATGGGTCAGTGTTGATTGAGTTAGATGGTGCAAACTGTGCAGACTTGGCAAGCACTTCGTTTACAAGGTTGTCTATTTCAATTATCGCGCAGACCTCGTTGGATTGCTTGGCACCAAAAGGGGAAGTTTTACTTGGCTAAGAGTAGTACGGAAGAACCTGCGTGAGGATGTATGACCACGCAACTCCAGACAAACCGCCGACGAGCCAGCCAGAAGTGAAAGAGGCCCAGCCATCCGCACTTTGGAGGGGATCCTTAGAGATCGTTCTACCGCTCAAGGTCTTGACACCGACGACCTCATCACGTTGGAACGCAGTGGCACCATAGATGCTCAGGCACGCAGTGAGGATCAGTACAAGTCCGGCACCAGACAAGCACCCTGCAAGTTCAGCCGCGTCCGTAGCTCTAAGAGGACCGAGCTTGATGAAAGGACCGGTCACGAAAAAACCGTGGGCGAGCCCAACTTCAACACCTCTCAAAAGTGGTGCAACACCAGTTCGATAGGCTGGCAAGTTGGAGAGGAAGTTGGCCACGTCAGGCGAAGACGTCACCGGCGTCTCGAGCATGCCGATGAAAGGATCGCCATTGATTGGCTTGATTATTTGCACCTTATCTCCGGAAGCAGAGGCGATCGTATGCTTGCTTTGTCTGTTATGCCAAAAGAATCACGCAAAGCGGGTTGGTCAGTAAACGGAGCCCGATCAGCTGCGGCAGAGCGAGATTGCAAGACAGAACGAGTCGCTGCAGTGAAATAAAAAATTTCGGAACTTATGGAAGAGTACCGCGCGCCACACGGACCTCGGATGAGCTTGAGCGGATCGGATGGAAGTACCTCGCGATCGCAGCTGAAACGGGAAACGAAGGGTGTCAGTCAACTGGAAAAAGTCTTCGCACAATATTGCGAACAACTTCGATTGAGAGGAAACGTCATACCTTAGTCAACGCAGGCTTTGCCACGCCAGAAAGTTGGAGGGAGTGCATTTTAATCCGTGGTTCGACGCGATTTGACGCGCTCGATCCGCACCGAGTTGTTGATCGATCTCGCGGAGAGATACGATACGATATGCGTATCCCGCTGAACCTGTCATCAGTGTCATTTACATACTTTAGATATATTTATAGATTCAGCAGCCATGCATGTACAGCATTATAAAAACAATATCGATGAGGGTGGGGCCCTGGATTTCCTGTTTCGACTTACGGATAGATGGGCTCTACCGAGATTAGATGCGCCAGTTTCTTCAGTGTTACAATCGCCAAAACCGGTTCCCAGCTTGTCCTGGATAGACTTTATTTCATCATACCTTGAGTATGAGATTTACATATCATACAATATTCACCCTGAGGGCGAGTAAGAGATAGAAATTCCTTGTCGGAATAGCGAGTGATTTTCCAATTTTCGCTATTCTTTTTTTTCAAAAGAGATAGAAGACCCTTGTCGGAATAAATCGGCAAACTCTATTTCCGAATTTCTATCTCTTACTCGCCCTGAAAGTTTTTTATGGGGATGAGGAAAAACGTTTTCCAGAGTAGCCGTGTCGCATCTTTCACTACACGAAACGGAAACGTCCTCGCAAGCTACCGCGATAGAGATTTCCCTTAAGTTTCCAACTACTGACATAAATGAGTGTTCGCGCGGGCTCCAAGTTTACACAAACTCTCCGCACTGGCGGTTCAGACAAGGCTGTGAAGGGACTGGGGGGCTTGATACCATGGCGAGTGACAGGACCCGTCTCTCATCCTGAGTGGAAGGATGTCCCTATTTCGTCTAATGAGTATCGCACAGTATCCCCGTCGTCCGTGTCCAATAATGCGAAGATTCCTCAGGCTTCTCACAGGCTCATTTACAACGTAGGCTATTTTCCAAGGGATTCTAGAAGGTTCAAACTATTTTCAGAAGAAAGCGTGAGAAGTATTTCGCCCAGCTCTTTAAATGGGATGTCCTCGAGGCTGTATGAGAAGAATCCACTACCACAAATTTCATTCAGTAGGCTGGAGAGAACCAGTTTAGTTGATTATCCTGACGGTGGCTATAGCTGAAACTGCTGTTGCTGTTTGAAAACACTTATTTGTCGCGATTTCACGTCTCGCTAGTTATGTCGTACGTCAGTGCGTACACATTTGTAAAAATTAGGTAGAAATTCGCTTGATTCGCTATTCATTCTGAGCTAAAGGGTGCTGAGCTTAGCATATCTAAGAGTTCATCTGGGGACTCCGCCACAAACAATAACTCCCTCGCCGACTTGCTTATGAAACCTGATGACACTGCTTCATCTAAAAACTTCAATAATGCGTCATAAAATCCGTCAACATTCAATATACCAACTGGCTTGGAGTGGAAGCCGAGTTGCTTCCACGTAATCATCTCAAAGAGTTCTTCGAGTGTCCCAAAACCACCAGGCATGGCAATAAAGGCATCGGCGAGAGAAGACATCTGTTGCTTTCTTTCATGCATGTCCCTTGTCACAATCACTTCTCCACATGTTTCGCCGCTAATTTCTTTAGGTTTTAGTTTCTCTGGAATCACTCCAATAACTGCACCACCTTGCTCATGTGCTGACTTGGAAACTACCCCCATGAGTCCAACGGAACCCCCACCGTAAACCAGTCCTATGTTTTGACGGGCCAACTTCGTTCCTACTGCTTTAGCGGCACTTACAAATTCAGCTTTCAAACCTGTGGATGAACCGCAGAAAACACATACGCGCCTGAGTACCATGCGTGCAAATTTGTGAAGTGGTGTGGCTCAAATATTATAGTCTCATCATCTCATAATATGTATACGTGTGAAAGCAGGTTGCGACGTCAGTCTTCACGAGAGGCGTGATGTTTTACTTCAAGTCGGTTGCAATTTCTCTCGTCACTGCGTGATTAGGACATGCAGCAGAAAACTTATTTTTTACAAAGTGTTTGAAGTTCTAGCAAGGAAATTTAAGCATATAGACACTTCCAACGACTACTCCGAGAATTGCGCCACACGTCACCTGGAGTGGACTATGCCCAAGCACTTCTTTCAACTTCTTATCACTGATAGTAGAACCATGGAATAAATCTTCCACAATTTTGTTGAGAACTTCAGCTTGCTTACCTGCGTGCCGGCGGACACCAGCAGCATCATACATGACGATGAGCGTAAAGGCAAGTGATAGTGGGAAATAGACACTTCCTAATCCATATTGATACGCGATTGCGGTTGTCAATCCGACAACGAGTGCAGTGTGAGAACTGGGCATACCGCCACTGTCAAACATGACTTTGTAGTCCCATGTCCCCTCTCGGTATGAAGAAGTGAAGAGCTTGGCTATTTGGGCGAGAAGCCAACTTGAGAAGGCGCTCATAAAAATATGATTCCCAGTCAAATCTTGAATTGCAGACGAAAAACCGGCAAGTAGCGGTGCTGTGCAGAGAACTGTCAAGTTATCAGCTTTTTCTGTGGAACCTGGAGAGTGCTGTGTGGCTCTTCTCAGAGCTTTGTTTGGGGCGGCGAAAGAATTTGCGAGTGCAGAGCGCTGGAAGACGTAGTCGTTGGTGATGAACGCGATATGCTTGCAAAACCCTTGCAGAAAATGCTGACTCCAAACCAGGTTGGGTTGTTTGGGTTGATTATGGTTAGTCTTTCTCTGTGGGGGTTCCAACGAAGAAAGCCGTGCACAGCTGGGCCCTGAGATGGATGCCACAGGCGAACGAATGCACGATCGACTGCGAGACCGAATGTTTGTTGGTCGACGTTTTGTGTATCCTATTTCAACGTCCCCTCGAAACGACTTTGCGCGGTCGTGCTCATTTGCCTCCCTTCGAACTTGTCGCTGGGCTCTAAGCACAAAGGTGACACGCGCTCGTGACATTTTGCATCCTGAGCTCGAGACATTTTGCATCCTTACAGTTACACGCGAATATGTGACAGCTGAACCGTCGCAGCGCTGCAAACTCCCGGTTTCACCAGGTTCCCTCTAACCCGGTGCAGCAAGTTGGCAAGTGCTCTCCAATTTCACATTACCATATATTATCCATGAAGTTTCCGTATGCGTAAGCTCAAGTCAGTTCATTTCAAAGTCTTTTTAGCCGATCGTCACCTAAAACAATTTCCCTTCGAGATAAAGCGGTTGGCTAACCCCTCTTAGCAAACCCCACAACTGCAACGTGCGTCTCGACAGCACGTAGCTGGAATTCGTCTGCACTCGGTGCTCTAGTTAAGGCGAAACATTAACACACTAAGTGATTGTTCAAGGTAAGGGTACAGAGGAGTAACACTTGCGCGAGTCGCAGGCCTTCAAACGTTGAGAAAACGAACGACTACCATTCCCTTATCTGAACAAACCGACATCGTCCACCCGCTGTATTCGTTCTTGAACCGGGTAGATCGCGTGAACATTAGTTGAAACCTTTTACAAGTTACTGATAATTGTTTCTTCTCGCTCACTAGGCGCGCTTCTCGACCACACGTCAGCAGAGTAGAAAAAACATAACTGATGAAGTCTTTTACAAGCAGACAACCGACCCAGCACGTCCTGAATGGAAGCACTCAAACTTTGCGGCGGCGTTCGAAGACTCGCGTGGCCGTCATCGCGATGGCTCGAGAGACTAATCCGAAGAAAAGAGTGGTTATTACTGGGATGGGATTATGCTCAGTGTTTGGCAACAACTACGACAACTACTACGCCAAGCTTCTTGCTGGTGAAAGTGGGGTCGCCCCAATCGACCGGTTTGATACCAGTGATTTTCCGACAAAGTTTGCGGCGCAGATCCGTGATTTTGACAGCGAGGGATATATCGATAAGAAGAACGACCGCCGTCTTGATGACTGCCTCCGGTATGCGCTTGTTTCTGGCAACAAAGCGTTGGAAGACGCAGGTCTTGATTCTGCTGCGATCGAAACACTTGACAAGCAGCGTGTTGGAGTCCTTGTAGGTAGCGGTATGGGAGGTCTAACCGTCTTCCAAGATGGTGTTAAAGCTCTTGTTCAAAAGGGTCCAAAAAAAATTACCCCGTTCTTCATCCCATACGCAATTACGAACATGGGCGGAGCGATGCTCGCCATCGAAAAGGGATTCATGGGGCCGAATTACTCCATCTCGACCGCATGCGCAACGGCGAATTATGCATTCCATGCTGCTGCAAACCATATCAGAAATGGCGACGCCGAAATTATGCTAGCTGGTGGGTCTGAAGCCCCTATCATTCCTGTCGGACTCGGAGGCTTCGTGGCCTGTCGAGCGCTCAGTCAAAATAATGACGATCCTGAGGGTGCCTCTCGGCCGTGGGACAGATCGAGAGATGGCTTCGTTATGGGCGAAGGTGCTGGTGTTCTTGTCATGGAAAGCTTGGAGAGTGCGAAAAAACGTGGAGCTCGTATTCACGCGGAGTATCTTGGAGGAGCTATCACTTGTGATGCACACCATATGACTGATCCTCGAGCTGATGGTCTGGGTGTCTCTTCGTGCATAGAGCTTGCCATCAAGGACGCAGGAATAACTGTCTCTGACATAAACTACATAAATGCTCATGCCACCTCAACGTTGGTTGGTGATGTTGCGGAGGTTAACGCTATTCGCAAAGTATTCAAGGACGTTGAAAATGTCAAAATGAATGCAACTAAATCCATGATCGGCCACTGTCTTGGTGCTGCAGGAGGTATGGAGGCCATTGCTTGTATTATGGCCATAAGGACTGGAATGCTACACCCAACACTCAACCAGCACGATTTGGAACCCATCGTTGAAGGCATCGATACATGTGCGAATCAAAAGAAAGAACATCAAGTCACCGCTGCTATTAGTAATTCCTTTGGTTTCGGTGGTCACAACTCGTGTGTGATATTTGCACCTTTTGAAGAGTAGTGTTGGTGAAGACCAAACACGAGAAAATCGCAGCACTCTCCCACCACCGCTTCGAGACGTTTAAAGTAATTTGAAGATATTTTCCTATGAAGTTGTGAAATGAATTAATAAATATTTTCAGTCCTTCGAGCTGTTGAAGAATTCAGCCTTTTTAGCTTTATTCGCCTTCCACCTTTTGACCTGGGTGACCTGCATGTTCCCTGATTTATTAGAGATGTTCCTCGATAGGCAAATGAACTTAAGGTTCTACCGTCAGTTCCCCAATAACGTGCCTTAAAATGTTACGGTCGATTTGAGCGACGCCGCGCGCCGCGCCGCGCACGTCGTGCGCGACGATCGACGCGGCGTTCGCGTCCGCGTTCGACCGGCGCGCGTCGTCAAAGTTGCCGATTCTGGTCGATGCAAAAATGTTACGCTGTGACAAAAACGTGCGAGACCTTTCTCCATAACTCGCGTCGCCGGAGGGACAAAATCGCGAAATCGGCGAGTTATAACTCAAGAAATGAAAACGAAAAAACGAAATGAAGGTCGAACGACCTCATGTAATGTTGCGCCTGGTTGAC